>Ga0209530_1000774_pt1 | contig 18580 bp, 19 predicted proteins | sample BlaSpr_A8_Ref_O1_FD_187987 | JGI IMG/M metagenome (GOLD analysis project Ga0209530, IMG submission 187987) | Forest soil microbial communities from Thunder Bay, Ontario, Canada - Black Spruce, Ontario site 2_A8_Ref_O1 (SPAdes) (version 2) | ecosystem: Environmental > Terrestrial > Soil > Boreal...
CGGGTGTAGTCCTCGAAGCCGTACATGGACAGGTCCTTGCCGTAGCCGGAGTGCTTGAAGCCGCCGTGCGGCATCTCGGCGACGATCGGGATGTGGGTGTTGATCCACACCGCGCCGAAGTCCAGGCGCTTCGCCATCCGCATCGCGCGGCCGTGATCGGTCGTCCATACGCTGGAGGCGAGGCCGTACTGGACGCCGTTCGCCCAGCGGACCGCCTCGTCCTCGTCGCTGAAGCGCTGGACCGTGACGACCGGGCCGAAGATCTCGTCCTGGATCATCTCGTCGTCCTGGCGCAGGCCGGACACGACCGTCGGCTCAAAAAGGTAGCCGGGACCGGCCACCGGGTGGCCGCCGGCCACGACCTCGGCGTGACCGGGCACCCGGTCGAGGAAGCCGGACACCCTGGCCAGCTGGTTCGGGTTGTTGAGCGGGCCGAAGTACGCGTCCTCGACGTCGAGGCCGCCGGTCACGGTGCGACGCGCCTTCTCGGCGAGGGCTGCCGTCAGGTCGGCCGCGATGCCCGGGCCGGCCAGCACCCGGGTCGCCGCGGTGCAGTCCTGACCGGCGTTGAAGTAAGCGGCTCCCACGATGCCTTCGGCAGTGGAGTCGACGTCGGCGTCGTCGAAGACCACGACGGGGGCCTTGCCGCCGAGTTCCAGGTGGACCTTCTTCAGGTCGTCGGCCGCCGCGCGAGCGACCTCCATGCCTGCCCGCACCGAGCCGGTGATGGACACCATCGACGGGGTCGGGTGCACGACCAGCGCCCGGCCGGTGTCCCGGTCGCCGCAGATCACGTTGAACACGCCAGGCGGCAGGAACTCCCCGGCGATCTCCGCCATCAGCAGGGTGGACGCCGGGGTAGTGTCCGACGGCTTGAGCACGACAGTGTTGCCCGCGGCGATGGCCGGAGCGAACTTCCACACCGCCATCATCATCGGGTAGTTCCACGGGGTCACCTGGGCACAGACGCCGATCGGCTCCCGCCGGATCATCGACGTATGGTCACGCAGGTACTCCCCGGCGCTGCGGCCCTCTAGCATCCGGGCGGCGGCGGCGAAGAACCGGATCTGGTCCACGGCGGGCGGGATCTCCTCCGAGCGCATCAGCGCGACCGGCTTGCCGGTGTTACGGCATTCCGCCTCGATGATGTCCTCCGCCCGCGCCTCGACCGCATCGGCAAACTTGAAAAGCGCCAGGCTGCGCTCGGACGGGGTGGCGTCCCGCCATCCACCGAACGCGTTTTCTGCGGCCTGCATCGCGGCGTCGACGTCCTGGGCGCCCGACACCGGCGCCTGCGCGTATGTCTCCCCCGTGCTGGGGTCCACCACGTCGCTGGTGCGCCCCTCGCTGGTGTCGGTGAACGTGCCGTTCACGAAGTTCTGCAGGCGCATGCCGCCGGTCCTCCCTATTCGCCACGAGCTTCGCAGACTCGGGCTCTCTTAACAAGTGATTCAGTTGCCGACTTTACATTTAACTACGAAATCAGTTGAATGGATACCGAGACGTGCCAGAATGTCGAGGGAAGGAGGCCCCACATGGCACACAGCCCGCGGCCGATCCCCCCCGGCGGCGTCACGCCTGACGATATCTCTAAGCGCATCATCGAGCAGCTCCAGGAGGACGGCAGGCGCTCCTACGCTTCCATCGGCAAGGCAGTCGGGCTGTCCGAGGCTGCCGTCCGGCAGCGAGTGCAGCGTCTGCAGGAGCTTGGCGTCATGCAGATCGTGGCGGTCACCGACCCGCTGACGCTGGGTTTCCGGCGGCAGGCCCTGATCGCCGTCAAGAGCGACGGCGACCTGGACAAGCTGGCCAGCCACCTGTCCGATATGGATGAGATCGACTATGTGGTCATCACGGCCGGGTCGTTCGATGTACTGATCGAGGTCGTCTGCGAGGACGACGACCACCTGCTGGAAATCCTCGGGCGGATCCGCTCGGTGCCGTCGGTGACCAGCACCGAGACGTTTGTGTACCTCAAGCTCAAGAAACAAACCTACTCATGGGGAACGCGATGAACTCTGATACCACCCAGGAAGACGCCAAGCGCAACCTGTGGCTGCATTTCACCCGGATGTCCTCCTATGCGGACGCCGACATCCCGGTGATCGTGCGCGGCTCCGGACCGTATGTCTACGACCAGCACGGCAAGAAGTACCTGGACGGGCTGTCCGGCCTGTTCGTCAGCCAGGTCGGGCACGGACGCACCGAGATCGCGGAGGCGGGCTTCAAGCAGGCGTCGGAGCTTGCGTACTTCCCGCTGTGGTCCTACGCGCACCCCAAGGCGATCGAGCTCGCCTCGCGGCTGGCCTCGCTGGCGCCGGGCGACCTGAACAAGGTGTTCTTCACCACGTCGGGCTCGGAGGCGGTCGAGTCGGCCTGGAAGCTGGCCAAGCAGTACTTCAAGCTGATCGGCGAGCCAGCACGGTACAAGGTGCTCAGCCGGGATATCGCCTACCACGGCTCCTCGATGGGCGCGCTCGCCATCACCGGGCTGGCCGACATCAAGTACCCGTTCGAGCCATTGCCCGCCGGCGGGGTCCGGGTGCCCAACACCAACTTCTACCGGGCACCGCTGTTCGCGGACGACAAGGCGGCGTTCGGGCAGTGGGCGGCGGACGAGATCGAGCGGGCCATCCTGCGGGAGGGGCCGGAGTCGGTCGCGGCCGTCTACCTGGAGCCACTGCAGAACTCCGGCGGCTGCTTCCCGCCGCCGCCCGGTTACTTCGCCCGGGTGCGGGAGATCTGCGACACCTACGGCGTGCTGCTAGTCTCAGACGAGGTCATCTGCGCGTTCGGACGGCTGGGGTATTACTTCGGCTCCGAGCGGTACGGGTACCAGCCGGACATCATCACCTTCGCCAAGGGCGTCACCTCCGGGTACTCGCCGCTGGGCGGGATGCTGGTACGCGACGAGCTGATGGAGCCGTTCACCGAGGGAACCGCGACGTTCCTGCACGGCGTCACCTTCGCCGGGCACCCGGTGTCCTGCGCCATGGCACTCGCCAACCTGGACATCTTCGAGAAGGAAGACCTCCTCGGTAACGTACGCGCCAACGAGGCCGGATTCCGGGCCACCCTGGAGAAGCTGAACGACCTGCCGATCGTCGGGGACGTCCGCGGCGACGGGTACTTCTACGGCATCGAGATGGTCAAGGACAAGACCACGCGGGAGACCTTCACCGACGACGAGTCGGAGCGGCTGCTGCGCGGTTTCCTGTCCCACGCGCTGTTCGACGCCGGCCTGGTCTGCCGCGCCGACGACCGCGGCGACCCGGTCATCCAGCTGTCCCCGCCGCTGATCTGCGGCCAGGACCACTTCGACGAGATCGAGCACATCCTGCGTTCCGTGCTCACCGAGGCCTGGAAGCTCATCTAGCCTCCTGCGTGGCTACGACGTCGTTTTATACCGTTTTGCGACGCCGTAGCCACGACGCCGTAGCCACGACGCCGTAGCCACAGAGGCACCAGTCGTCTTAAGCGGCGCGGGTGGGAATGTTCACTGGGTGGGGGTACGGATAGCTACCTCGCGTTAACCCGGTGCCGTTACCGTCCCGTTATGCCTGAGAGTCCGCAGATCCCGGCCGCTTCGCGTCGGGGCCGTCGCTCCGGCCTGGCACGCTTCAGCTTGTCCCGCCGGCAGCTGCTCGCGGCCGCCGGCGGCACCGGCCTGATCGCCGCGACGGCGGACGCGACATCCGCCCAGGCGTACTTCCAGCCAAGGCGCGCCCGGTCACGCGGCGTCGCCGGTGACGGCACCCCCGAGCAGATCCACATCACCTGGGGCGAGGACCCCACATCCAGCGTCGTGGTCTCCTGGGCAACCCCCGGCCAGGCCGCCCGCCCGCGCGTCCTCCTGGGCCGCCGCGTCATCCCGGCGCAGGCAAGGCAGTACACGGACGGGGTCAACGGCGAGACCGTCTGGACCTATCACGCTCGGCTTGACGGGCTGCGGCCCGGGGCCACCTACGCCTACCAGGTGACGGCCGACAACGACGTCAGCGCCAGCGACCCGTTCAGCGCCACGTTCCGCACCGCGCCACCGGGCAGGCAGCCGTTCCGGTTCACCAGCTTCGGCGACCTGGCCACGCCGAACACCGACTGGGCACTGTCCTACGGCCAGTCCGCTTATGCGGTGGCCGCCGTGGAGTCGTTTCAGCCGCTGTTCCACCTGCTGAACGGCGATCTGTGCTACGGCGACCAGAACCCCACGACGCAGCCCGCCGTCTGGCGTGACTTCGGCGGCAACGTCCAGAACTCCGCCGCCTACCGGCCCTGGATGCCGTGCCCCGGCAACCATGAGATCGAGTTCGGCAACGGCCCGCAGGGCCTGGCGTCCTACCTCACGCGGTTCACGCTGCCAGATAACCGCCTGCCCGGCTTCGGCGGCCACTGGTACTCGTTCCAGGTCGGCTCGGTGCTCTTCGTCTCGCTGAACGCCGACGACGTCGTGTACCAGGACGCCGGCGCGTTCGTCACCGGACCCGGGCCCCTGGAGCTGGCGACGGCGGCCCCGATCGAGCCCGGCACGTCGTTCTGCATCCGCGGGTACTCCGGCGGAGCGCAGACCGCGTGGCTTGAGCGGGTCCTGGCGCAGGCGCGCCGCGACCCGTCGGTCGACTGGGTCATCGCGCAGATGCACCAGTGCGCGGCGTCTTCCTCCGCCACCGGCAACGGCTCCGACCTCGGCATCCGGCAGGAATGGCTGCCGCTGTTCGATCGGTACCAGGTGGACCTGGTGCTCAACGGGCACGACCACTATTACGAGCGCACCTTCCCTTGCCGCGGCGCCGACGCCAACGCCGGCATCGATGTCAACGCCGGCACTGGGGCAACGACGGGCGCCGTCGTCAACACCCTGCGCCCGCACCCGGTGACGACCACCGACAGCGGCGCCTTCGACACCAGCCAGGGCACGGTGTACCTGACCCTCGGCTGCGGCGGTACCAGCGCCTGCCTGGGCGAGTACGAGGCCGCGGGCGCGACACCGCGGGCGAAGGTGTTCACCCGCGCCAACCGGCCCGCCGCCACCTCAACACCCGGCGTCTTCCACCGTCCGGCCGCCGACGCGGCCGAGGACGCGGTCTGGTCCGCACGCAGGGACACGTCCGCCGGATACGGCATCGCCGTGTTCGAGGTCAGCCCCGGCGACGGCCCGGGCAGCCAGACAAGCATCACCGTCACGCAGTACCACGCCCTCGGCGCCGGCCCAGCCCCCGACTATACCGAGTTCGAGACCTTCACCCTGGTCCGCAACCGCTCAGACGCCTAAGGCACCTCGAACGTCGTGCCGATGCCCATGCCGGTGATCCACTCAGGCACCGCCTCATAGCTGGTCCATACGAGCGGAGCACCGACGGCGGCCAGCCCGGCGAGCCAGGTGCGGATCTCGTGCCCGCCCCGGCCGGCGTTCTCCTCAAGGCCCGCGTCACCGAGCTCGACGACCGGCGCGAGGTCACCGCCCGCCATCAGCTTGAGGAACTCCAGGTCCCACTCCGCGTTGACGTGCGCGTCCGGATTCCCGCCCATCGCACGGACCGCGGGCTCACGGGCCGCGGCGAAGGCGCGGACGTCCCCGCGTCCGTGGATGACGGCGGTGCGCCGGGCGGCGGCCAGCGAAGGGTCGCGCGGGTCGTTGGATGGCAGCCAGTGCGACAGCCCGCCGCTGGCGATGAGCAGCACCCGGCCAGGGAAGCCGGCGCCGCGGATCGCGTCGCCCACCGCTGAGCCGATCCGGACGCAGCGCTCCATCGACGGCAGCGGCGGCGCGGCGGTGTTGATCACCAGGGGAACGATCGGGATGCCGGCGGCGCGGATCATGTCGTAGCTCTGCACCACGCCGTGGTCGACCGTGAGCGCGTAAGACAGCGCCAGGTCGAACCCGGCGAGGGCAAGGCCGTCGCGGATCGACCACGCCAGATCACCGGCCACCGGCAGCCCGCCCGACCTGCTGCCGAAGTCGCCGAAGCCTGTGACTTCCTCGACGCCGAGGACGAACGGCGGCATCGCGTCGTAGAAGTTCGCGTGGAAATGGTCGGGACCGATCACGACGACCGCGTCCGGTGCTAGCCGCGCGACAGCATCGGCCACCCGGGCCGCGTCCGCGAGGAAGCTGCCTCCCGGTTCGGTCGCGTCCCGCGGCGGCAGCAGCGCGGCGAACGGCGAGTGGGACATGGCGACCAGGCCGATGATCTCGCTCACGACGGGTCCTCACCGCCGGCCGGGTCCGCACCGCGGATGAGGAAGTCGTGATGGGCTCCCAGGAACTCCTCAGGCTTCTCCCACTGCGGCCAGTGCCCCGCGTCCGCGATCACGTGCAGCCGGGCATCAGGCAGCCAGTCCAGCAGCATCGCCGCCTCGTCAAGCCCGCCGGTCGGGTCGTGCTCGGTCCACAGCAGCAGGACCGGTGCGGCCACCTTGCCGACCCAGGCGGGATCCCACGCGAAGTCCTTGCGTATCCCGGGGTCCTGGAGGACCAGCGTGTTCTCGATTGCCCGCAGGAAGCCGGGACGGCTGTACACCGCGCGGCGCAGGTTCACCAGCTCGTCGGTCACCATCTCCGTGTGGTGGAACAGGAACTCCACCCGCCGGCGCACCGTCGCGTCGCTCGGGTCCCGCACCGCGGCCAGCGTGCTGTCCCGCATCCGGGCCATCACCTCGGGCTTGTTGGCGATGTTGCCAGGGGTGTTCAGCACCAGCCGGTCCACCCGGTCCGGGTGGAACGCGGCGGTCCATGCCACCACCCAGCCGCCGAGCGATTCGCCGGACAGGTGCGCCCGGTCGATGCCCAGCGCGTCCATCAGCCCGATCAGGTGATCGGAGAGCACGTCGATCGTGTAGGGCATGTCCGGCAGGCTGGTCCAGCCGTGCCCGGTCATGTCGTAGGCCGTGACGTGGAAGTCCGCGGCCAGGCCGGCGATGTCGCGGGCGTAGGCCTCCAGGTGCCCGCCGGTGCCGTGCAGCAGGATCAGCTCGGGGCCGGTCCCGGCCTGCAGGACCCTGGTGCGCACGCCGCCGACGTCCACGTGCCGCAGCTGGTGATCGACATCCCCGAGGTCGCCCCAGATGCTGATATGAGCAGTCACAGTACGTCGTCCTTCCCGAACCTCATGCCGAGTCCTTCCCGAACCGCTCCCGCGCTTCCGCGATGGTCGCCAGCCCGGCGCTCTGGCGCCGCCCGACGCCCAGCAGCCCGAGCAGCCGCGAGTTCTCGATGGTGAGGAACTGCGCCGGCTCGTCGGCGGAGTCGTTGTAATGGCGGTGCCAGGTCCACGGCGGGGTGTAGATGAAGTCGCCCGTGGACCAGGCCGCGGTCTCATCCTCGATCTCGCTGTGCCCGTCGCCGGAGATCACGTAGTGAACCGTCTCGTGGTGGTGCCGCTGCATGTCCGAGCTCAGGCCCGGCGGGATCGTCTGCCGGAAGATCTCGAAGGTGGTCGTCGGCAGCCGTCCGGCCACCGACAGCACGGACGGGTTGTGCACCTGGTCGGCGGGCAGCGCCGCCAGCTCCGCGGCGTGCACTACCACCGGCCGCGAGGTACCCGGCTGGACGGCATCGGCGTCGCCGAGCCCGCCGAGGAAGTCGGCCAGGGTGAACCCGGCACCGGACTGTGCCATCAGATCGTCTCCGTTCGTCCGCCGTCGACCGTCAGCACGGTCCCGTTGATGTAGCTCGCGGCCGCCGACGCCAGGAACGCGACCACCGCGGCTACCTCCTGCGGCTGCCCGGCCCGGCCCGCCGGGATCCCTGCGGCGTCCGCCGCGTCCAGCTCCTGGAAGCTCGTCCCGGCCAGCCGCGCCCGGTTCGCGAGGATCTCGCTGCGGCGCTCGGTGGCGGTGGCTCCCGGCGCCACGCAGTTGACCGTGACGCCGCTGGCCGCGTACTCCCTGGACAGCAGCTTCGCCGCCGCTGTTACCGCTGACCGCAGCACCACCGAGATGGCGAGGTCAGCCTGCGGCTGGCGCACCACCGCGGAGGTCACCAGCACCACCCGGCCGAAGCCGCGGGCGGCCATCGCCGGGACGGCGAGCCTGGCCAGCCGCAGCGGCCCGAGCAGCAGCAGCTCATAGGCGTCCCGCCACTGCTGGTCCGTAACGTCCAGGATCCGGCCGGGCGGCGGCCCGCCCGCGTTGAGCACCAGAATGTCCGCCTCCTGGGCCGCGGCCAGCGCCCCCGGGGCCGCCTCCGGATCGGACATGTCGCTGACCAGCGCCTCCACGCAGCCGCCGGTCAGCTCGTGCAGCTCAAGCGCCGCGCTGTCGAGAGCCTCACGGCGGCGCCCGGTGATCACCACCCGGTGGCCGGCGCGGGCAAGCTGCTCGGCACTCGCCCGGCCGATGCCGGCCGCGCCGCCGCCGACGAGAGCTGTCCTGATGGCTGCCTCCTGAAAGCCGGGCCAATCTGAAAGCTAGGCCAATGGTCACGACGGGTTTAGCATCACCCTTATGTACCCCCGGAGCCAACATTGAGTCCCGCCGAGCGGGACACCGGTATCGGCGGGCTCGACCGCGCGGCGGCGATACTTGGCGCCTTCGACGCCGGCCACCGCGAGCTGACCCTCGCCGCCCTGGTGACGCGCGGCGGCATGCCGCGTTCCACCACCCACCGCATCGCGGACCGGATGATCCGGCTGGGCTGGCTGGACAAGCCGAAGGACCGCTACCGGATCGGCAACCGCCTGTTCGAGATCTCGAGCCTGGCCCCGATCCGGCACCAGCTGCGCGAGGCCGCCCTGCCGTTCCTGCAGGACCTGCACAGCGCGGCCAAGACCACCGTGCAGCTCGGCGTGCTCGAGGGCACCCAGATCCTGGTGGTCGAGCGGATCAGCGGGCACCGGCCGATGCCGATGCTCATCCAGGCCGGCGGCAGGATCCCCGCGTACTGCTCGGCGCTCGGCCGCGCCATCCTCGCCTACAGCGAGCCCGCCACCATCGAGGCGGTGCTCGCGGCGGGCCTGCCACCCAGGACGCCCCGCACCCTGACCACCAAGGTGTCGGTGCTGCGCGAGCTGACCGCCGTCCCCGAACGGGGCTGGGCCATCGACCGGGAGGAGGGCAACATCGGCATCACCTGCGTCGCGGCGCCCATCTTCGGCCCGCTGAACGAGGTCGCCGCGGCCCTGTCGGTCACCGGGCCCACCAGCATGGTCCGGGCGGAACGCATCGGCCCGGCCGTACGCATGGCCGCGGCTGCCGCCTCCCGCGCCTACACCAGCCGCCGCTAAGCACCAGCCGCCGCCAAGCCAGGCCCGGCCGGAAGTGTCCCAGCCGGCGGGACGGGTATTTGCCTGCTACGCCGGACCACGCCCACGCTGTGATCCACGGCACACCTGAGGAGGCAACGGTGACACTAGGTGGCGGCTACATGCTCCCCTCCCGCGAGGGCCACGCGATCGCAGCGATCGGGCTCGGCATCACGATGAAGACCGACGGCAAATCCACCCGCGACGCGTACTCGCTGTTCGAATACACGGTGCCGCCGAAGACCGACGGCCCGCCCCTGCACATACACACCCGTGAAGACGAGTCCTTCATCTGCCTGGCCGGGCGCCTGGATGTCCACCTCGGCGGCGAGGACTTCGTGCTCGAACACGGCGACTACCTGTACCTGCCGCGCGACGTGGTACACACCTTCCGGAACTCCAGCGACGAGGAGTCGCGGGTGATCTCCGTGGTGTCCCCCGCCGGGCTTGAGCGCTACTACGAGGCGCTCGCGGAGCTGCCGCCCGGCCCGAAGGACATCACGCTGATCAAGGGGATCATGGCGGACTTCGGCATCGAGCTCCAGCTCCCGCCCGAGGTCCATCAGTCATGAGAGTAGCGATCATCGGCGCTGGCGTAGCGGGCCTGGCCACCGCCAAGGTACTGACCCAGGCCGGGCACGACGTCGAGGTCTTCGAGAAGGCGCCAGACGTCGGCGGCGTGTGGAGCCAGACCAGGCGCTATCCCGGGCTGACCACGCAGAGCCCGAAGGCACAGTACTCGCTCTCGGATTTCCCGATGCCGCGCGACTACCCCGAGTGGCCCGCCGGCGAGCAGATCCAGGCGTACCTGGCGGCCTACGCCACCCATTTCGGCCTGGACCGGGCACTGCGGCTCGGCACCGAGGTGACGTCGGCCCGCCCGACCGCTGACGGCCGCTGGATGCTGGCGACGACCGGCGCCAGCGAGACCAGCGAATTCGACCGCCTCGTCATAGCGAACGGCGTCTTCTGCGAGCCCGCCGTACCGTCATATCCTGGCCTTGCGGAGTTCGCCACCGCGGGCGGCGTCCTCTGCGCCGGCATCGAGTTCCACGACGCCGAGCAGGCCCGCGGCAAGCATGTCCTCGTAGTCGGCTACGGCAAGTCGGCCTGTGACGTCACGGTACCGATCAGCGAGGTCGCCGCGAGCACCGATGTCATCGCCCGCCAGCTGCTGTGGAAGGTACCGCGCAAGGTCGGCGGCCGGCTCAACTTCAAGATGCTGCTGCTGACCCGCCTCGGCGAGGCGCTGTTCCGCTACCGGTACCTGCGCGGCATGGAGAAGTTCCTGCACGGCCCGGGCAAGCGGCTGCGCCAGAACATGATCAACTCCATCGGCTCCGTGTCGGTGCGGCAGTACGGCCTGAAGAAGCTGGACCTGGTGCCGCCCGGCCAGATGGAGGACATCGTCCGCGGTGCCATCGGGCTGGCCACCGAGGGCTTCTTCGAGGGTGTCACCGCGGGCAGCATCGCCGTGCACCGCGACCAGACCATCACCAGGCTCTACGCCGCCGGCGACGGAAGCCCGGCCGCCGAGCTGAGCGACGGCAGCACGCTGCCCGCCGACATCGTCGTGTGTGCCACCGGGTTCACCCAGGGCGTGCCGTTCCTGCCCGATGACATGCGGGACCGGCTGCTCGACGAGCGCGGCAACTTCGCGCTCTACCGCCAGATCCGGCCCGTCGACGTCCCCGGCCTGTATTTCAACGGCTACAACTCCTCGTTCTTCAGCCCGCTGAACGCCGAGATGGCGGCGGTATGGATCGCTGCCGATCTCGCCGCCGCGATCAGGCTGCCCGCCGCCGAGGCGATGCGGCAGGCGGTGGCCGAGCAGCTGGCGTTCATGGACGTCGCCACGGATACCCACCACTGCCGCGGCACGAAGATCATCCCGTTCTCCATGCACAACGTCGATGAGGTGCTTGGCGACCTCGACCTGAACATCAAGGCACCCGTCCGCGCGAGCCACTGGCTCAACCCCATCAACCCCGCCGCCTACCGGCAGATCACCCCGGCCCTGCTCCAGCGGCTTACCCCCGCCGCAGCCGAGCCGGCGTCTGCTCCTGCACCGGCATCACGCTGACCGAAGGCAGCGGGTAAGGCTGTCCCCGGTCCAGCGTCCCCTTCAGCGCGTTCCGCACCGCCTGCTCCGCGACGCTGACATCGGCTCCGATCGAGGTAGCGGGCAGCGAGGGCGTACTGAAGTCCGGGGCGCCGAGCGCGCCAGTGAAGTCCCCCGTCACCCCGCGCCGCCACGCTGACAGGTTGGGCACCTCCACCCCGAACCGCGTCTCGATGAACCGCAGCACCGAGGTGTGATCGAGCAGGTCTGAGCACACGTACCCGCCCCGGCTGAACGGCGAGATGACCAGGCAGGCGGTCCGGAACCCCAGCCCGACCGGCCCCCGCACCCCGCCGGCCGCGGCCGGCAGCACGGGGCAGCTGAGCCACTCCCCCGCCGTCCCCTCCGGCGCGACCAGCGGCGGCACATGGTCGAAGAACCCGCCGTTCTCGTCGTGCACCACGAACAGCACGGTCCGCTCCCACACGTCCGGATGGGCCACTAGCGCGGAGAGGACCTCGTGCAGCAAGTGCTCCCCCCAGGCCGGCGGTGCCGCGGGATGCTCGCACTGTGCCAGCGGCGGCATGATCCACGACACGGAAGGCAGCGTGCCAGCCTCGACGTCAGCCATGAACCCGTCGGGATACGAAGGCTTCAGCCCTCGCGCGATCAGCTCGATGCCACGCACCGACAGCGGGTCGGTGAACTCGCGGAAGTACGGGAGCGGACTCAACTCCACCTCGGTGGTCCGGGCGTTGTACACCTTCCAGCGCACCCCGGCCTCGGTGAGCCGTCCCGGCATCGTCTCCCAGTGCAGCGTGCCGAAATGCTCGACCCGGCGCGGGAAGGTCTCGACGACCGGCCCGCCGGCCCCGCCGTCCGGGTCGATGGTCGCGGACACGGCCATCAGCCGGTTCGGGTCGGTCGGCCCGATCACCGAGCTGAAGTACCCGTCGCACACGGTGAACGCGTCCGCGAGCGCGTAGTAGAACGGCAGGTCGCCGCGGGTGTAGTACCCCATGGTGACCGGCCCGTCCTCCGGCCCGTCGGCGGCCAGGTGCGCGCTCAGGAACCCGTCCATGGCGCCGCCGTTCCAGCTCAGGTGCTGGACCGGCCAGGTGTGCGTGATGTCGTTCAGGCATTCCCCGTCCCGCTCCGGCGGATCGCTGTACAGCCGGAACGGCAGGCGGTGCTCGCCCAACTGCGTCCCCTGCCGGAACACGCCAGCAGGGTCGCCGAACCCGCGCACCCCCGACAGCGTGCCGAAGTAATGGTCGAACGACCGGTTCTCCTGCATCAGCACGATCACGTGCTCGATGTCAGCCACGCCGCCCGGCCCGCCGGCCAGCACGGCCGTGTCCATCAGCCGCTTCTGCGCGTCCGTCAGCTCACTCACAGCAGACCCCTCCCTGGGCCAAGCATGCCATGTTGATCATGCAGATACGGTCATTGCATGACTGTGCTTAGCGAAAATGACGTAGTCGTCATCGGCGCCGGCGTAAGCGGCCTGACCACGGGAATCTGCCTGGCGGAGGCCGGGCTCAGCGTGCGTATCCGGACGGCGGCCCCGCCCGAGCAGACTACATCGGTCGCGGCCGGCGCGCTGTGGGGCCCGGTCAGCATCGGCCCGCGAGACCGGGTAACCGGCTGGGCACAGCACGCCCTGGAGATCCTCATCAGGCTGGCCGCCGAACCAGGCACAGGCATCCGCATGGTCACCGGCCAGGAGATCACCCGCACCGAGCCAGAACTCCCCTACTGGTCGCACCTGGTGCCGGACCTGCGGTTCAGCGACCCAGCCGAGCTCCCGCCCGGCTTCACCGGCGGCTGGCGGTACACCAGCCCGCTAGCCACCATGCCCGTCTACCTCGCCTACCTGCGCGAGCGCTTCCAGCGGGCCGGCGGCAGCATCGAGCTTGCCGAGGTCACCTCGCTCACCGAGACGGGCGCCCCGGTCGTCGTGAACTGCACCGGCATCGCCGCCCGCGACCTGGTCCCGGACCCGTGGCTCTACCCGGTCCGCGGCCAGGTGGTCATCGCGGCGAACCCCGGCATCGAGGAATTCTTCATCTCGCGCGACGAGCCCGAGCCGCACAGCGTCTACATGTTCCCTCATGGCGACACGGTCCTGCTAGGCGGCACCTTCGAGGAAGGCGATGAAGGCCTAACCCCAAAACCCGAAATAGCAGAACGAATTGTGGCTGATGCCTCAGCCATAGAGCCCCGGCTTCGGGGTGTCGCCATCCTCGGTCACCGCGTCGGCCTGCGCCCGTGCCGCTCCGAGGTGCGCCTGGAACCGGAGCAGATCGACGGCACCCTCATCTGGCACAACTACGGCCACGGCGGCGCCGGCATCTCGGTCTCCTGGGGCTGCGCCGCGGAAATCACCGCCGCGCTCAGTCGCTGATCCAGCCGGGCCGGGCCAGCCCCGCCTCGTACGCGAGCACCACCAGCTGTGCCCGGTCCCGCGCGCCGAGCTTGGCCATCGTCCGCGCGGCGTGCGTCTTCACGGTGGACTGCGAGACGTAAATCCGCCGCGCGATCTCCTCGTTCGACAGGCCCGCCGCGATCAGCGTCAGCACCTCGCGCTCCCGGGCTGTGAGCTCGCCGATGCCGCGCACCGTCCGTACCGTCCTGCTGCGGGTGGCGAACTCCGCGATCACCCGGCTGGTCACGGTGGGAGACAGCAGCGACTCACCCGCCGCCACCACGCGGACGGCCCTGATCAGCTCGGCCGCGTCGGTGTCCTTGACCAGGAAGCCGGCCGCCCCCGCGCGCAGCCCGTCGAAGATGTACTCGTCCAGCTCGAACGTGGTAACGATGACGACGTGCACGCAGGCCAGCGCGGGCTGGGCCGCGATCCTCCTGGTGGCCTCGATGCCGTCCAGGTCCGGCATCCGGATATCCATCAGCAGCACGTCGGGCTTCTCCCTGACGGCAAGCCGCACGGCTGCCTCCCCGTCGGCGGCTTCCCCGACCACGGTGATGTCTTCCTCCGCGTCGAGCAGCGCGGCAAACCCCGACCTGACCAGCGCCTGATCGTCCGCAACCCCGACCCGGATCACTCCCGTATTCCCTTCACTCCCCAGCCCCGTTCTCTTCCCCAGCCCCGTTCTCTTCCCCAGCGCGGTTCTCTGCCCCGTTCCCGTCGGCCGCCGGAAGCCACGCCATCACCCGGTACCCGCCGCCTCGCGCAGGGCCGGCCTCCAGTGTGCCGCCAAGAGCCAGCGCCCGCTCGGTCATGCCGGCCACCCCGTTTCCGCCGCCGCGGCCGGCGGCAGGCGTCTTCGCGCCAGCCACACCGTCGTCATGCACCTCGATCGTGACCGCGTCGGCCTCGTAGCGCAGCCGTACCGTCGCGCTGCCGCCGCCGGAATGCCGCACGCTGTTGGTGAGCGCCTCCTGCACGATCCGGTACGCGGCGACATCCACGCCGGCCGGCACCGGGCGCGGCGTCCCGTCGGTGACCAGCAGGACGCCGATACCCGCCGTTCCCGCGGCCAGCTCGCCGAGCCGGCCGATGCCCGGGCTGGGTGCCAGCGGCGCGCTCAGGCCGTCCGCATCGGTCCGCAGGACGCCCAGCACGGACCGGAGCTCGGCCAGCGCCTGCCTGCTCACGTCGTGGATGGCGGTCAGGGCCTCGCGGGCCCGTTCCGGCTGCCGGTCCATCAGGTGCAGTGCGGTGTTGGCCTGCACGTTGATCACGGAGATGTTGTGCGCGACAACGTCATGCAGGTCCCTGGCGATGGCCAGCCGCTGCTCGCTGGCCCGGCGACGAGTCTCCTCCTCCCGGCCGAGCCTGACCGCAAGCGCCCGCTGCTGCCAGGCCCGGTTCAGCTCGGCGAGCGACAGCAGCGTGATCAGGCCGGCCAGGAGCCCCAGCGCGGAGGCGGCGCTGTGGCCGGCCGAGCCGATCCGCCACGGCGGCCAGATCGAGATGAAGTAACCGAGGATCAGCGAGGCGATCGCCGCCGCCCTCTTGCGTGCCAGCACAGCGGTGAAGAAAGCGACAAGCAGCGCCGGCCACTGCACCGATAGCTGCAGTGCCTCCCCCCACAGCGCCGTGGCCAGCGTCACCGCCAGCACCGCGACCGGGAACCGCCGCCTCGCCAGCAGGCTTAGGCCGCCCGCCGTGATCAGCAGGTATCCGATCACCCCGGGCGCGGCCATGTGCCGGTGCGCGTGCCCCCACGACCCGGCACCAGCCCAGCAAAGCTCGAGGACCGTGACCAGTATCGCGATGGCGACGTCGACGGTCCAGCGCCGGGCTGTGAAGATCTTCACCGCTCCCGACGCTATCTCAGGGCGCCGGCCGCGGACATCGTCCAGCGGACGACATCCGGCTGCCCTGACTGCCACCGGAGTCGACTCGACAAATAGTCTGCGCGAAGATAATCTGCACGAATACTAACTCGAGGAGGATACATGTGGGAGTACGAGCACAGCGTCGAGACCACGGCGAGCCCGGCGACGGTCTGGCGGCACTGGTCAGACATGGCAGCGTGGCCGACCTGGAACGCAGGCATCGCAGCGCTCGAGATCCGCGGCCCGTTCGAGGTCGGCACCACGTTCACCATGACTGCCCCCGGTGATGACGATCCAGTGACGATGCAGCTGGTTGATATCGTGCCCGGCGAGCTATTCACCGACGTCATGGACGCAGGCGACTTCATCGTGCGTACCGTGCACCGACTAGAGCCAACAGCGGCCGGCACTCGGATCATCTACCGGACCGAGATCACTGGCCCGGCGGCCGACACGGCAGGCCCGGAACTCGGCCCGGTCATCACCGCGGACTTCCCCGATGTACTGGCTGCACTGTCAAAGGTTGCCAGTGGCGATCAACCCTGAGGACAGTCCCGGGTTCCTGCTGTGGCATGTCACGCTGCGCTGGCAGCGTGACATGGCTGCGGCGCTGGCACCACTCGATCTCACGCACGTGCAGTTCGTGCTGCTCGCCAGCACCTGGTGGCTCAACACGCACGGCGAGCAGCCCAGCCAGGTCCAGGTCGCTCAGCAAGCCGGCACCGACGTGAAGATGACATCCCAGGTACTGCGCACGCTAGAAGCAAAGGAACTGATCACCCGGGACGTCGACCCCGCCGATACCCGGGCGAGGCTGATCCGAGTCACCCACCGGGGCACCGCTCTGGCCATCAAGGCCATCGACGCAGTGGAAGCGGCCGACACTGCGTTCTTCCAGGCCACGCGAGATCTGCCAGCCCTGATTACCCAGCTGCGCGCCCTAACGTAGGTCAGGTCAGCGACGCCGCCCTTACGGCTTGCGGTTGACCCTGCTGGCCGGCCGCGCGATGACCTGGTAGGCGTCCTGGCACAGCTCGGCAATCTCGGCCCAGTCAGGTTCGGCGTCCAGCCTGACCCCGACCCAGCCGCGGTGCCCCACATACGGCGGCCGGAAGAACCGCGCCGGATCCGCCGCGATCAGCTCCTGCTGCTCCTCCAGGACGCTCGCACACCACAAGTGCGGGAAGTGGTTGTCGTGGTGCCCGTCCGCCCACAGTGTCACGAACGCGCGCTTGTCCTTCACGAACCAGGTAGGCGCGCCGTGGCTAGGCCGCTCGGTTACCTCGGGGAACGCCAGGCAGATCGTCCGCATCCGCCCCACCAGATCTTCGGCCACTCGATCCTCCGCCAGGTCTTCCGCCAACCGCACCTCACACCACCTTGCCGTGCCTTCAGCCACCACCGCTTCCATCAGCCTTGCCACGCTAGCAGGCGCGTGTTGACCAGGCACCCGCCGCTCTACAGCGATCGCTGCCGCCGGCGCCAAGATGAGTAGCTCCTTATCGGCAGTTACCGCGGAAGATCCAGCTTGTGGTCCTGCCAGCCCGGTGCTCGCCGCCGTACCCCGCCATATGCTTCACGGATGGCAGAACTCACGCTGATCGTCGAGCCTGGCCAGGACGAGCGTAGCTTCGCCCGCGCCTATGTGGACGGCACGGTAGCAGGACGGGCGTACCGTTTCATCCTCGATACCGGCGCCGCACAGACTCAGCTGCCGACGGACGAGTTGTGACGACAGACCTCGAAACCCGCGCCGCTGATCTGCGAGGTGATGCTGCGCCCGGCGACGCCGTGTCCGTAATGGGCCACGTCCGGCAACGCCCTAAGTCTTAGAACGGACTGTGGGTTACGGCTCTTGTAGCACATAACACAGATCAATATTACACTGGCCAACGATAGAATCTGGTACATGTATTCGACAATATGAGAGCGCGCTGTTAGTGTCGAAGATAGAAAGGTTAAACCAGTATCACGGCCGACAGTACAGATCTTCAAGGGAAAGGCGGGGAGCGGCGCGGGCTGCCGGGACGGTCTGGCGACCTTCGGGAAGGGGGTGAAGGGCATGTGCGATACCGGGAATCCGGGGATGACGCCGCTGGGAGCGGCGCAGATGGTGACCGACGGCCTGGCAGCCCTGTGTCAGGCCGACGCCGCCGAACTCGATGCGGGGACGATGGCGGAGCTTCTGCTGGTGCTGGAGCAGGCCGACACGATGGCCGCCGCAGCCAGGGCCAGCATCCTGGGGGCGTTCACCGCCGCCTTGGGATATGAGGCGGACGGGCATGCCGGTCCGATGCCGTGGCTGATGGACCAGGCCCAGACCACCAGGGGCCGGGCCAAGGCCCAGGTCAAGCAGGGCAAGAAGCTCCGCGCCCACCCGGCAGTCGCCGCAGCCATGGCCGCCGGGCAGATCATGGGATCTTGGGCGGACAAGGTCATGGAGTGGACGGACCGGCTCCCTGCCGACTCCCGCGACAACGCCGACCAGATCCTGCTCGGCGCCGCGGGCGGCGGGGCGCGGCTGGAAGACCTCGCCGCGCTGGCGTGCACGATGTACGAGCAGTCCCGCCAAGACCAGCCCGACGACGACGGCCCCGCGGACCCCGATCTGCTGGACCCGGAGGCGGCGGCGTTCGCGGACCGGTCGCTGAAGATCGAGACCACCCTGGACGGCGCCGGGACCCTGCACGGCGACCTGTCCGCCGAGTGCACCGGACTGCTGGCCACCGTGCTGGACGCGCTCTCGGCGCGGGCCGAGGACGTCGATGACCGGACCCACGCGCAGCGGTACCACGACGGGCTGGCAGAGGCGTGCCGGCGGCTGATCGCTGCGGGGCTGATCCCGCAGCGGGCCGGGCAGCCCACCAAGGCCGTCGTGCATATCCCGTTCGTGCGACACGAGGTCGCACATGTTGCGAGTGAGCTCGCAGATTGGAGGGCTGATCGATGCAGGTCAGCGGCGTAGCTTCAGGCT
>Ga0209530_1000775_pt1 | contig 18575 bp, 24 predicted proteins | sample BlaSpr_A8_Ref_O1_FD_187987 | JGI IMG/M metagenome (GOLD analysis project Ga0209530, IMG submission 187987) | Forest soil microbial communities from Thunder Bay, Ontario, Canada - Black Spruce, Ontario site 2_A8_Ref_O1 (SPAdes) (version 2) | ecosystem: Environmental > Terrestrial > Soil > Boreal...
CCAGCCTGAGTAGGTCCATCCGTTCGCCAATACGTCCCACACGCGTTGACGGGTGGCAGCGATGTCTCGGGTCACGGTCATGGTGTGTCCTTCAGTTCGTAGTTGTCTGGGGTCGATGCGCTGGATGCCCAGAGCGGCGGGTTGTAGCTGATGGTTGGTTGTTGCTTGGTGGCTCGAAAGGACTGGCTGCACCGCCGTGCTGGACGCTCCGGCTGCTGATTGAGAGCTGATGCGAATCGTCGCTGCCGCCACAGCGGTAGGTCGGATCGACGGGAAGACGAGCCACCACGCGTGTGCGGTGGACGCGAGCGGGAAGGTGGTGTGGACGCAGAAGGTCACTAACCAACAGCGTGTGATCGAGCAGCTGATCGAGCGTGCCCACGGCACCGCCGAGGACGTGCCGATGGGCGGTCGATTTGACCAGCCGTCGAGATCTGGTCGATTTACGGCGCGGACTCATGTGTGACGGCTTCGTAGCCGCGGGCGCCTGCCCGATCGACGGCCGCCTTCACCACACCGAAGATCAGCCCTTGCAGCCCGGCGCCGAGCAGAGCCGCACGACTCGAGTTGTTGAGATCCTTGGGATCCGGAGGCGCCGGCTCCTGGTCGCTGAATCGCTTCCAAATTTGGCCGAAGACCGCGCCCGCTAGCAGCCCTCCGGTCACGCTGGTGGCGATTGACAGCGGCAAGTACAGAGCCTTGGATGTGTTGCTCATACGATCCTTCTTCGGTGCGGTCGGCGGGATTCGGTCAGCTCCGCAGCTGGGGCTGAAGCGGCGCGCGGCTGATTAGTTAATTCGTGGGTGGGGGCCGAACTCTTAGTGTCATGGGCACGCATACCCGGCTACGGACTTCCCAATCGGCAAGTGTTTAGGTCGAACATCGGCAAGTGTTTAGGTCAAACACACCGAGGGGCATCGGTGGCGGCCCCTTCGTCCCGGCGGCTGGCAGCCTGGCCGTCTCGCGGCGCCGGTCGGCTTCGGTGCCGGGATGGACTTCGAGCAGCCCGAGCACCCGGATCGCTAGATCGGTGTCGACTTCCATCGGCCGGTGTCGCTCATCCCCGGTAGGAGGTGGCCACCCCGTGCACAGCACCAGCACAAAACGATCGTCGTCAGCCGATGCACACGACGATGGCTTTGCGACTTTGCGGACCCGTTATACGCGGGTACGCGGTTGGACCAAACGCAGGACCCAGAGCAGGATTACTGCTCCCAGGATCGCGGTGAACAGCGTGAACCACCAGCCGCCACTGGCGGTATCGACAAAGAAGCTAAGCAGAAAACCACCGATCAGGGCGCCGACGATACCCACCACGATGTCGACCACGATGCCCATTTTGGTTTTCATGATCATGCCGGCGATCCAGCCAGCTATCGCGCCGATAATGATGTAGCCGATCCAACCAACACTCGTCAACGTTGTAGACCGAGCAAGAACTTCAGTAGCTGCCATAACGTCCATCGCGAACTCCTTAACGCCGCGGCCTGAACCCGGCGTAGTCGCCGAACCCTCCACACCGAATACCCGCCGCGCAGCGGGATCAACCTTCGGTCTTCGTGAATTTCTCGGCACCATCGGGGAAATGCCCACAAAAGATCACCGCGTTCGCCCAGATGTTGCGGAGCACGTTGGCCACCACGTTGGCCATCAGCGTCGATTTGTAGGTCGCCGGCGACAGCGAGGTCAGCGCCGGCAACGCGACGTAGTCCTTGACCACCTGCCTTCCGGCCTTGGCTGAAAACTCGCGCACCTGCGGGAGGGTGGTTTCGCCCTCCGAGCCACCCTTGAGGATCTTGCCGAACTCGATGGGCTGCAAGGCAATTCCAACTCAAATCTGAGCGCGAGGATGGTGTTGCTCGCAGGCGCGGGTCGAGCTGGATGATCCGTCGCATGCCCGCCTGCACGGACTAAGCGACGTCTCGCACGCTTAGAAGCGCGACGGCGGTTCGTCGATAGCAATCACTGGCGACACCTGACGGCACACACATCGATGACACGGCGCTGAGCCCCTTGATCGCGGCTCAGCGGTGTCACGTAATCCGTCACACCATTCCCCAGGGCATAGTGCTCGACTATGTCCCGATCGCTTACGCTGTCGCGATGTCCCCGTTCCGCAACTCGCGCAACGCTGTCCGCAGTCCGTCACGTCTGCCGGTGTCGGGATCGATACCAAAGCTCTCCCGGACGCCGGCACGGATTCGGAACTTTAACTCCGAGTGGGTTTCGGGTGCGTCGTCGGCGTTGGCTTCGAGCAATTGTTCGGGAGTGAGAGCTTGAGGATGGTCCAGAACGTCTGCATGTACTGACGCCCAAGGGATCCGGTCGTGTAAGGGGCAGGTCGTACTTGTCGCAGAGCACTGTGATGCGCTCGGATATCTCGGCGTAGCGGTTGCTGGGCAGGTCGGGAACCAGTGCCACATCCATATCGGGTATTCGAGCAGGACCGCGCCGGCGCGCCGTGCGGCGAACACCGCCGCGCGCCCCACCGCTTCGTGATCCAGATGCCCGTCACCCCGCCAGGTCGCCGCACACCACACACCTGCTCGCCTATGTCGCAGGATTGCGGTGAGAGCATCGGCGAGCCACGCTTCGTGATCGCTCAGCTCCCCGTCCGGCAACCCGAGGCAGGTCATCTCACTGACGCCGAGAATGCCCGCGGCTCTATGTAATTCGAAGCGACGGATGCATTCCAGGCGATTGCGTCCGACCGCGGATAATCCGACATCGTCGCCCCAGCTGCGCCCATCGTCGTTGGCGTGCAGGCGGGTCGGGTCTTGGGCGTGATTGGTTCTGCCCATGACGAGATCGTCGTCGGAACTATCGTTGCCGGACATCTGCACCCCCGTAGCGTCGAAGTCGATCTTTTTCGAATCGTACGATGCGGGGGGTTGGGGTTAACCCCGTTTGGTTGGACACGGGGTCAAGCCCACGCCCGCGAACGCGCGAAAGCAACGCGGCCGGGGCTGCACGAGCCGACCCCACCCAGTGCCGAAGGCGCAGTGTCGGGACTCGAAGAGCTGCCGAGCGGCTCGGCCCTGTTGGTCGTCACACGCGGGCCCAGCGCCGGGGCCCGATTCCTGCTGGACAGGGACTTCGCGTGGGCGGGCCGCCATCCCGACAGCGACATCTTGCTCGACGACATCACCGTGAGCCGCCGCCACGCCGAGTTCCGGCGTGAAAACGGCGAATTCCGCATCATCGACGCCGGCAGCCTCAACGGCACGTATGTCAACCGTCAACCCGTGGACTCGGCCGTGCTGACCAACCACGACGAAATCCGAATCGGCAAGTTTCGTCTAGTGTTTTTGACCGCGCCCACGACGAGGTGAAACTTTCGGTGGATCCGCTCGCTCGCCCAGCGGAAGAAGTTGATAGCAGCTCCACCCGGCCGAACCTCGGTAAAAATTCCCGGCTTGGCTCGCTCAATCGATACCACTGGCTTGTCTTCTTTTCGGGTTTTCCACCTCGCCGGAATCGACGCCGGGTGCACTCGTGCACAGGCTACGACACACGTTCGCCACGGAACCACCAAACTCGGACAGCACGTGCGCGGCGATTTATATCGGTCTATATCCCGCCGCCGCCCAGCCCCGAGTACCCAAATCATATTCGTAGGCCAGCTGCAGCTACCCTGAAACACTTGACTACCAGGGGATTCAGTTGAGCGCCAACACCGAACCGCAGCCCAACCACCGGCCGACGGTCCGTCAGCCCTAGCCCCTTCCCCCGCCAATGCGGTGGGAGACCGATGTGAGCTCCAGAGGTAAGGAGCTTTCCTCGCTGGCTAATGCGGCCGCCAGGGCCGCGACCAAGCTCCGCGGTGCCTTCCGGGGATTAACCGCTTCCTGCCGCCTGTTCTCTACAGACGCAGCGCGCACACCGCGTTCGACCACCCTGATCGGTCGCCGCCGCCCATCCATACCCGGCCGTGGCGCCGGTGCTACGAAAGAAAAATCGCCTGCGAGATTTCCACTGTCCCCTGATCGGACCATTTTTGGGCCGCTCCGCCCCCCGCGGTCAAGGGCACCTGACCGAGCAGGCTCAGCCATGCAGCGAGGCGCTTCTCGGAGACCTTGCGCTCGGAAAGTCAGCTCCTCGACCGTGCCCCTTACATCAAGGCCCTCGCGGTCTCCCCGAAAGCGGCCCGACACTGAGGATCTCGCCCAGGGCCTGATCATCGCGCATTCCGCGACGGTGAACTTACCATCGTTCTCACCGAAGATGCGCTCGGTGCGATGCAGACCGCCTCACCGCCGAACCTTGGTCACCAGCGCATCCGGAGTGAGTCTCTCGGCACATAAGAACGCCCCATCGTCGTCGGAAAATCGATCCGTGCCTCGTCCAACGAAGTTTGGTCAGCGTACGCTCGGGTACCCCCCGTGTGCGACGCGCAGGCCATCATCTCCGCATCGCTTTCACCGGACGAACTACAGCCCCCTGGTTCGACGATCATCTCCGGTTCCCTCATATCCAACGTCTTTGAAGCCGCCCGGGAGGCGCAATGTTCGTTCATAACAAAAGTCTTCAGTTCGAGGTCCGAGTCGCCCAGCCTGATCCACGTTTCGCCTCGCTGTTGTTAGAGCAGTTCGGCGGCGCTAATGGCGAGCTCACCGCTGCATTGCAGTACTTCACCCAGGCCTTCGTGCTACGGGAGAAGAACCCCAAGATGTACGACCTCTTCATGGACATCGCCACCGAAGAACTCAGTCACCTTGAAATGGTGGGGTCGATGATCACCATGTTGCTTGACGGGCTCAACGACGATCTCAAAATAGCCAACCAACGGTGTGACTGGATGCCGGCGGTGGCCGCACCCGACGGTCGCGAACAGGCCATCCACCAGGTCGCGGTCAATCCGCTGTTCTTGGTGCTCAGTGGCGGTGGACCGGCTGTCAAGGACTCCGCGGGCAATAACTGGACGGGCGCCTTCATCGATGCCAACGGCGATCCGGCCGTGGACCTGCGCAACAACCTCGCCGCGGAGTCCCGGGCGAAAGTCGTCTACGAGTACCTCAAGCAATTCACCGACGATCCCGGTGTGCAGGATACGTTGACATTCTTGATGACTCGCGAGGTGGCCCACTACCAGCAGTTCACCGCGGCGCTCAATGAACTTCCGGTGAACTTCCCCCCCGGGACGCTGCCAGGAGACCCCCGGTTCCAAAACGTCGCGTTCAACATGTCCAACGGCGGAGAATCAGTGCGCGGACCCTGGAATGAAGGCCAAGGCCCGTGGCCGGATGGGATGGAGTGGCAGTACATCGAGAGGCCCGAAGAACAGTGGTTGGGTACCACCATTCGCCAGAACAAGGGCGCCGAGCAGAATCCGACGGGTTCACCCGATGTCGAGGGCGAGAAGCCGTTCACTCACGAACAGCGAATGCCCATAACATAATCGGTGACAAGATGACGGCCGGCGTCGAATGGTTCGGCGCCGGCCGTTTGCTTCAGTGGATCTGCGGGTCTGGTGGGTTGTCGGCTTCGCGACCGGTGAAAGCATCGCGCACGTGGTCAACAAGCGCGGCGACCGTGCCCATCGTCTTAAGCACTGTGGGATTCGGCGGAGTGTCAGGGTGCGGACGGGTCGGCGCGACCTTTTGGCCCGTTCAAGCTTTCCCCGAGCTTGTCTAGGTGCTCGCGGCTCACCACGGCTTCAAACCGTGGCCGCACGGCATCCTGTTCATAGGCGATGTGCGGTCGGTCTTGACGAATTGCTTTAGTGCCTCGTGGTATTCGGCTTCACCGGGCTTGCCGTCCGCCAGGCGCTGCAGCAGCTTCTTGCCGTCCTGCTCCTGCTTAATCGCTTCGTCAGCGAGCGCGTCTCCGTCTTGGAGCGCGGCGCGGACGGCGGGCCAGAAGAACTGTTCCTCGATGGCCTCATGTTGTGACTCGGCGATAACCGGATTGGTCACCATCGTTTCCAAGCCGCTGATTTCGGCGCCGGAGCCCGACGGAGCCTCGTCGAGCACCTCTAGCATGCCCAGGACACTCTTGTGGTCCTGACGAAGAAATGTCAACGCGTCCATAGGTTTTCCCCTTTCCTGACCAGTGTGTTGGGGATACCCGGACCCAGGTAGCTGATACAGAGCGACCTCATGCTCACCGCGTATCCCGCCCAGCGGCCAAAATACGACCTGACGTAGTCCAGCGGTCTCAACGCCTAGCCGATGGCTTGTTGGATCGCATCGCGGGCGCGGTCGAGCATTGACGCAAACGGTCCGACAGCGAAATTCAGCTTCGCCGATTCCACGCCGGGATGCGGACGGGTTGGTGCGATGGCCTCGGCGGCTCGCACCGCTGTTGCCATCCGCTTGAGGTGGTCGGCGTCGAGTTCCCGTTGCAGCTTAGGGAACTCCTCGCTCTCCTCACTCTCGGCGTGGGCCAGCACCGCTTCACGCAGCTTGGTGAGCTCATCGATGAACTGCTGTGAGGTGATGTCGATGTTCTCGATGCTCGACAGCTGCTCCTTCGCGTCGTGCTCTTCTTTCAGGAGAGCATCGACAATTGCGTCGCCGACATCGACCTCGCGGCGCACTCGAGGATGCACCACCATTTCCTCGGCTGTCTCGTGCACCGCAAGCAATTGACGCAACTCGATGAACGGTTTCTCGCGCGCTTGCGGATCCGACGCATGCAGCACTTCGTCGAACATGTCCTCGATGAGGTTGTGCTGGGCTTTGAGAAACGCGACGACTTCGTCAGGCGTTCGGATAATCATTCCGGCCACGCTGATATACCTCCATTGCTAGGGGAGTTGAGAAATCCGCGCCATGGGCTGAGAGGTAAATACCCCGGCCGATGCACGCCGAAACGCCTCAGCGTGACCGACCCGCTAACCGCCACAGACCGAAACGGCCCACGAATCGATTGAGCTGTCTTCGCCCTAGGGAGATTTGATGGCTGCGAAGTTTGAGCTGTTCAAGGACAGGGGCGGAGATTTCCGGTTCCACCTCAAAGCAGCCAACGGGGAGATCATCGCCAGCGGCCAAGGCTACAAGACGAAGGCTGCCGCCGAGAAGGGGATCGAGTCGGTCAAAACCAACGCGCCGGGTGCCTCGGTGGTCGATAACACCGCTTAGCCGCAAGCTGACCGAGTGCGCTACAACCTGCCACGGAAATTTTCACAATTCCCGATTTGAGTAACCGCGCAGGCGCATACGCTCGAATCGACGAATCGGGCAACGTCACCAAACACGGAGCGTCACCAAACGGGGAGGTTGGGGGAGCATGTTGTTTCTGTGCCCGGAGACGTTGGGCCGATGAGCGAGCACCTTGGCGTTTGTGAGAACTGCCGCCAGCTGACGCTGTGCACGATGGTTGAGATCGCGCCTTGCGTGCGTATCCGACTGTGCGCGATCTGCGTGGGGTCCGATAGGTAGGAGTTGGCCAGCATGAACTGTGCCCGGAAACGTTGGCACCGATGGCCCATCCGCAACGAAGGTGCCCGGATGCCGTCCACCACCGCACCGATGGACGAGTTGCTCGAGGAGCGCCCAGCGCACCGCGGCGGGCCGGCGAGGACACAGCGGGGCCGTCGTCCGCAGCGCCGGGCGTCCGCAGGCCGCCAGTCGACGCACCACGCGTTTCCCAGTAGCCAGGTCGGGTACTTTGATGGCAGGTGGTTCGTGAAACTGGCCGCGACCCTTTAAAAGTCGAACGCATTTCGTGTTTTCACAGCCCACGACGCGGGTTCGGAGTTTCATGAGCCAGGATCTGTATAAGTTTGCCGTTGAGTTGCGCCAGTTGGCCTATACCATGCCCGGCGGGCATGAGGACCCGCTCATCCAATTGAGCGAGCGGATGCTCCGCTGCGCCAGGCAACAGGCCGCAGGGCAGCAGCAGCGATAAAGGGCGTTCAATAGTGAACCCCTAGTTCGTCGAGTTGCCGCTGGCAACTAGAGAGATGTGGAAACTGGTCATAATGAATGAGGCCCCTCGAGGCAGCGTGCGCCGCTCGGCTGACGGCGCGTTGCTGGTGCGCGAGTTCCGCGGCGATAAATTGGGCTGCAAGCTGGTGCCGTCACAGTCCGAACACTGCGTGTTCTTTGGTGACCACGAGATCGACCCACTCTGGCTAGAGTGGCCGATCTCTGGTGCCCAGAAGCGACGTTCCACGAACAGACAACATCCGCCGCGCTCAAGGCGCTCCGCCTGAAGATTTCCCAAGTCTCAGTTCTGCCGGGCCTCACCATGGCCGGGCGCGGCGCGGGACGACCTCCCTTCTGGCCGAGTCAGGAGGGCGCGAACTCGCCACCGCCCGCGTTACCGCCAACCGCCCGCGGTGTCCACGCGCCGACGCCGACCGCGCAGTTTGTCGAGCAGCATGCCCAGCACCTGGGTGAGCTGAAAGGTGAAGTTCTAGCGCCGGCGCACGGACCTATGCTCCGCGCATGCGCGATATCGAGGGTTATCGATGCCGAGCTCCGACTGGGCCCGCGCGTGGCGCGTAGCACGCCACATGAGCGGCCGCACACCGAGCACATCGACGCGCTGCTGGATGAGCGCTCGGCACCCACGCGGCGCGGGGTTTATCAGAGTTGTGTCGATCGCGGTGGCACTGCGCCGTGATCGCTCAAAGCGGCCCGAGGTTCTTTTTTGGCCACCCGGCGGAGCTGAATCATTCGTGCGGCGCCGACCAGCACAGTGGTGGTCGCCCCAGCCGCAGCAGCCAACAAATAGCCCACTCCGACAGGCAAGCTCCAATGCAAACCGAGAAAGTGCGCGGTTATGGATCCGGTGTTCTGCGCTACGAAGATCAGCAAAATGATCAGGATCACCAGCCCGACGACGAGAGCCCACCACGCCGCCGCAAGCCGCGTGAGCGGTGAGCGGGTTGTCGGTGTGGTCGCGACACCCGCGGGTCCGGATGCAGGCTGGGGTGGAACGGCTGGCCGGGAATTCATGCGTTTTGTCTAGCCCTTCACGCGGTCAGCCAAACACAGTTGATGACTCGAGTTCCAGCAGGAAGTGCTGCGCTTTGTCGGCGAATCGTTTTTGGGGCCATGCAATCCGATTCTGCACGATGTAGCCAGCGTCGGGATCAACCATCGGGATGTCAACGGCAGCCCAAAATTGACCAGCTGTCGGCCGCGCACTGGTCAGTATTCGGTTGCCATCGACATGGGAAAACTGATCGAGAGAACCAGAAGGCCGTCGGGGCGCAGAACCTGTCCACTTTGGGGCCGTCGGCAGGCACGAAGATCGACGGCGGCGTGGGCCGCGGATCGTGAAGCTTCAACGCGTTTGTCTGAAAATAGCGTTCTGAACGAGATTCGCTCTCCGCTCCAATCAACCGGAAGAGGCCCCCGGTTGCCACTACGGAACCGAGTTGTGCCGCATCGGCAGGTCACGGTTTCATTACGATCCACATCACGATTTCTTAAGAAGCTATTTGTTTTTCTGAGAATCCTCAGCATTGGCGGGCAGATTTGATTGTTCGCTTAGCAGAAAATGGCCCGCTGGGTGCCGGTAGCAAGCGGTCAGCGGCCACGCAAGGTTCGGGCGTTCGTTCTGCGCGAACACCGTCATGTTGGGTTCGGTTACTTTGGTTTTCGAGGATCGGGAGCCTCTCTTGCAACAATCAGTTCAGATCAATTCGAAGGACACACTGATCATGAAAATCAGCAGTATCGTCGCGCGCCGGCGGATGGCCGGCATCAGCGCCGGCTGTCTGCTCGGGGGAATGGCGATGGGGATCGCCGCTGCGCCGTCGGCGGCCGCAGCACCTGACTGCAGTCCCGGTGGCGTGAACGCCACCGTTTCCTTGGTGACCGGCTCGGCACAGCAATACCTCGCCGCGCATCCAGGCGCCAACCAGGTGGTCACGGCCGCCTACGGGCAGCCCCGTCCGCAGGCGGAGTCCAACCTTCGCAACTATTTCACCTCACATCCGAACGAGTACAACGACCTGCGCGGCATTCTGGCACCGATCGGCGACACCGAACGGCAATGCAATGTGACGGCGCTGCCACCGAATCTGGAGTCGGCCTACCACGAGTTCATGGCCGGATGATCCAGCCAACAACGACCCGCCACGATGTTGTGGCGGGTCGTTCTGCGTTGGCAGGACTATTCGGCGCCGGCTTCTGTGCGGCCCTCGTAGGGTGGCATAGCACTGCCGGTGTCTTGCGGAGGCAACTCACCTGTGCCCCCGTACGTATCAGATTCCGTCGGATCGCTCATCGGCGGGTTGGCGTCTTCGTCTACGGTCCCCACCGGGCGGTCCCCTCCGCCCGGTTCGGGAGTGTCCTCTCCGGTGTCGCGCGCACCGCTGCCCAACTCCGGATTGTTGAATTGTTCCAACCGCTCTTTTTCGGACTGTCCAGGATTCTGCCTGGTCATGATTGCATCTCCTCATGTTGGCTCGCGGAATGGCGGCGAGGCGAATGTCGCGGGTGCCCGGAACTCCTCCTCGAAAACGGCTGCACTTAGTTCCTTAGCGGACGTGGGTCAAATGGCAGCGAAGGTGTACCGGGATGCCCCTCAGACGTTGTCGAGCCGGGGGAAGAGGATTTCCAGGAGCTGCAGGGCGGCTGCGATCGGAATCGCAACGACAGCTCCGACAATCCCGAGCAGCGCGCCGCCGATCAAGACGGCCACTATGGTGATCAGCGCGCTCTGAAAAACCGATCCGATCCTCACCTGGCTGCAACGCATATTGGCGCTATAGGCTGTCGTACGCGACTGGATCCGCATGCGGGTGCGCAAGTCGAGCCGTCCCTGCCGGCTCACGAGAGATCATGGCGTCATGGCCGACGACGAACTCGACAGTCTGTATTGGGTGCAGCCAGACGCTTTCACGGCGCAACGCACCAAATTGGCCGCGGCGGCTAAACACCGCGGCGACGCCGCCGCCGCCCAACGGATCTCCGCTGCGCGCAAACCCACGACAGCGGCGTGGATAGTCAACCGGCTCGCACTCCTGCATAAGGACGCCAAACAGCGCCTGGCCAACCTAGGTGACCGCCTGCGCGCCGCGCACGCTGCGATGGACGGTGACCATATCCGGGACTTGTCCGCCGAACAACACAAGCTCATCGACGAACTCACTCGAACCGCACTCGAAGCAGCCGATGTGAGAAAGCTGTCGTCGACGGTGCGTGATGGCCTGACCAGCACACTGCAAGCCGCGATCGCTGACCCCGAGGTCAGGGCGCGACTTGGTCGATTGGCCAGGGCCGAGCGATGGTCGGGTTTCGGCGCGTTTGGCGATGCGGCGCCGGTGTTGACGGCCACCCGGGGCGAAAAGGCGAAAGCGCAGTCCAAACAATCGCGGCCAAAGCTCGCGAAAGAACCATCGCGCAACAAGGCTGCGCATCAGCAGCTAGAAAATTTGAACGCAGCCGTGGCCGCCGCCGAGCGTGCCAAGGCTGAAGCCGACGGCATGCTATCCGAGCGGCAAGGCGAACGTGCTGCGGCTCGGCTGCGTCGTGACGAAGCGCGCGCAAACCTCCGCGAGGCCGAGCGCGAGTTCAACAGCGCCGAAGACCACTATGACAAAGCAAAGCGAGCAAGCCGTGCTGCCGCGGAATTGGTTAAAGAGGCGAAAGCGCAGCTGAAGCGGGCGTGAAGTGCATGCGCAGGTGGCGGCCGGGAACTTGGCCGACGACGAGATCGTCCGGCTGCTGCGGGCCGACGCCAGACCACACGAAAATTGGTCTCGTGACATCGGCCTGAATCGCACTGGTTTGATGGAGCCGACGGTCCGACCAGATCCATTCGGCAATCTCGGATTCCATCCCTCCCAGTCCGATTCGACAACGCGACGCCGTTGGCGGCAATGAGGTGGGCACATCGCAGGGGTATCCCGTACCGCCCGGCTGTCGCGTGACGATGCGCAGAAGGCGATAAGTACCCGTCCGTTGCGGCAACAGCTCGCTCGCGAACACCTGGGTATTAGTCCGGCAATCGACATCTAGATCCTTCACAACCATTGGGACGCAAGGGAACCGCCGGACTCAATCATCTGATGAAACGGCGCCCCTGCCCGAAGTCGTTGGGGAAACCGCACCCGAGTCGTCGATGGGTTCGTCGGATTCACGACCGTGAATCAGGGTCCGAACCATGTCTCGGCGGCTCAAACCCAGACAGCGGGCGTTTCTCTGTGGTGCTACCCGGGTATCTGCCCAGCCGTGACTTCTTTATGGCTTAGCGACCGAGTCGAACAAGCTTGGGCTGCAAGCCAGCTTGACGACGGCCCCTGCTCCGCCGATGTCATTGTTGTGGGTGCTGGGATCACCGGGCTGATGACCGCGCTTCTTTTGGCTCGGGCCGGCAAGGACGTGTTGGTGTTGGAGGCGCGTTCGGTCGGTGCCTGCGCTACGGGTAATACCACCGCCAAGGTCAGCTTGCTGCAGGGCAGCCACCTGTCGAAGATCCTGTCCAAGCACGGCAAGAACGTGGCCCGTGCTTACGTGGACGGCAATCGTGAAGGGCAGGAGTGGGTGCTGAACCACTGCGAGTCACACGGCGTGGCGCTGCAGCGCGAGGATGCCTATACCTACGCCCAGTCCGGCAAGGGCGTCGCGTCCGCGCGCGCCGAACTAAAGGCGTGCCAGGCGGTTGGCCTGCCCGCCGCGTGGGATGACGACGCCAAGGTGCCGTTTCCGTACCACGGCGGCGTGCGGCTGGCTGACCAGGCGCAGTTCGATCCGATGCCGTTCCTGGACACATTAGTTGTCGAGTTACTCGAGCGCGGCGGACGGCTGGTCGAGCACACTCGGGTGCGGCGGGTGTCCGGCCACGGCAGGAACCTGCGCCTACAGGTCAACAACGTCGCGCAGCAGGAGGTCGAGATCGGGGCCGCGCAGCTGGTGCTTGCCACCGGGATTCCGATTCTGGACCGCGGCGGTTACTTTGCACGCGTGAAGCCGAGCCGGTCCTACTGCTTCGCCTTCAAGGTCCCGGGCAGCATCACCCGGCCGATGATGATTTCCGCCGACTCGCCGACGCGTTCAGTGCGCTACGCGCCGGTCCCCGACGGGGAGCGGCTGATCGTGGGCGGCGCGGGCCACACCGTGGGTCGCGAGAAGAGCCCATCCAAGGCGCTGCAGGAACTGTCGTCGTGGGCGCGTATGCACTACCCGGGAGCGGTGCAGACCCATTTTTGGTCGGCGCAGGACTATACCCCGATTGACGATTTGCCGTATGTCGGTCCTATTTTGCCGAACAACGACAGCATCTTCGTTGCAACGGGTTTCAACAAATGGGGTATGACGAACGGCGCTGCCGCAGCGCTAGCGCTATCGAGCCGCATGCTGGGCGGGCGGATGGGCTGGTCCACCGCGTTCGCCAGCTGGAGCCCCCACGAACTGTCGGGCTTGCTGACGGCCATGCAATCCAACCTCGAGGTCGGCTTTAACTTGACCAAGGGCTGGATCACCCCGGCGACACGCACCGGCCGTCGCAGCCCCAACGAGGACGAGGGCGGCGTGGTGAGCGGGCCCCCGTGGCATTTGGAAGCCAGATGCCGGGTCGACGGCACCGAGCACCGTGTTTCACCGGTATGCCCGCACCTGGGGGGAATCGTGAACTGGAACGACGCCGACAAGGCGTGGGAATGCCCGCTGCACGGCTCGCGGTTCGCGCCGGATGGCACGCTGCTAGAAGGACCGGCCACCCGTGATCTGACCGCCTCGCTCTGAGGATGAGCGGGAGCGCTTAAAAGCCAATTCGTTTATTCGGCTTCCGGCTTCGTCCGATGAGGCGCCGGGGTGGGCGGGTCACTTGATTCTGTCGCGGTCGCGGTGTGGTGTGGCGGTATGCCGAAGGTGACGTCGACCTTTTCGAATCCTTTGGTCCGCTCGGCCTCGGCTTTGGCCGCGTAGGTGCTGCGGTCACCGGCGGTCAGGTCGACGTTGTCGGTGAACGGGGTAAGCAGCGCCCGCGGGTACAACCGCTCGACGCGCACCACATTGATCTCCGCGCACATCACCACCCAGGCCGCCGCGATGTACAAGAACGCCAACATCCCTAACACCAGCGCGAACACCGCATTGGTGGCGCTGGCGCTTTTTACCACATGCCCGATGTAGACCGCGCCGAAGGACTGCAACACCTGCCAACCCACCGCGGCGGCCACTGCGCCCAGAGCTACTTGCCGCACGGTCAAGTTCCGTGCGGTGCTGATCCGGAACGCCAAAATGAACACCCCGGCGTTTACCGCGACCGATGCCACCAGCGCGACGACTTTGACACCCAAGCCAAACGCACCCGCACCCCCACCCAGCGCGGACAGCACCGTAGTGCCCAGCAACGCCAAGCCACCGGTAGCCAACAACATTAAGCTGCGGCCCCGCGCTCGAAACGGATCGGGCCGCTCATTGCGCGGCACCGTCCAGGCGGTGTTCATCGCATTCTGCAACGCTTGCGCACCGCCGAGCCCGCCGTAGAGCGCGCCCAAAACCCCCACCAGGATCCCGACCACGCCACCGCTGAGCTGTTTAGGCCTATCCAGCTGCGGCCCGATGACCGGGAACTCGCTTAACGCCGAGTGCTCCACGTGCGCACGCAATTCAGGGTGACCCGTCAGCACCCAGCCCAGCACAGTGGATAGCAGCAACAGCAACGGAAACAGCGATACGAACGCGTAATAAGCGATCAACGCCGCCAGATAGTTGCCCTGGTCGTCGGCGTACTTGTAAACCACCGCCAGCGGAAACCCCAACGCTGGGTAGCGCTGCTGCAACGAATCGAGACGATCAGTCAGCCCCACCGCGTTGTCCTAGCCAATTGTGGCATGCCAGCAGCTCTTTCGATCGACACCGCGCACACACTCACCCCCGACGCGAATCGCATGGGTGCGCTCGCTGCCCGACACCAGCCGCAGGGGTTCGCCGCGTTGATACGCGCTACCGTCGTCCCAGCCGATTGGTGATGCGACGCCCGGTGACGCCCAGGTAGATGCCGATGAGGATGCACGCGAAGACGATGCCAACCAGGAAGGGAATGATCTTGAATCCGCCATTCTGGTTGGAGTATCCCAGTTTGTAGGACACCCAGGTTCCAAGGAATGCGCCGATCGCGCCCAGTATCACAGTCATCACGACGCCGATGTTCTGCTTGCCGGGCATGATGAGCCTGGCCAGTCCACCCACGACGAGTCCGATGACGATAGCGCCAATGATTGTCCCGATCACTTGAACTCCTCTGGTGTGGGGGTAGGTCACATTGCTTGATGTGGAGATACCCGTTTCTTGTCTCATTGACCCTGCTAACCCGCACTGAAGAGAGACACAGAGGGCTGCGTGCGTCGGTGGATGCTGCCGCACCGTGCGCACCTAACCGGCCGACATGACAGTCCTCGATGTCGGTGTGCTAGCGAGCGATGTGTTCGCCCGCCCGCACCTTAGGCCGTGTGGGCGGCGGCGAGCTTCGAATTGACCAGCATCAGCGGCGCGTGGGGGTCGTGCGGTTGGGGAATGGCCGCGAGAGCGAAGTCGGCGATGACGCCGGGGCGAAAGACGAGGCAGTGCGTGGAACCGCCGAACTGGAAATACCCGAGTTCCTCTCCCTTGGCGACGCGGTAACCCGAGGTGATGCTCGCGTCGATGATGCAGGAGGACACCTCCGACATACCGACCGGCACGAAGGCGACCGGGCCGATGACGGGGTTGTCGGCCTCGGTGAGGATGATCGCCCGCGCCGCCGTATGCGCCATTTAGGACTGCGAATTCGTCGGCTCGACCGCGTCGCTGCCTTCGGAGTCGGCCTCGGAGTAGTAGGTGCCCTCAAGGGTGAAGGCCCGCACGATCGTGCCGGCGACCGGGCTGTGCCACCGATGGTAATTGGTCGCGCTCAGAAAGGCCTGATAGATGGTTCCGCCGACAAACTGATCAACCGACTCGTCATGGGCGAGCAAGTCCTGCAGCGAATAGGGCTGACTCTTGATCCAGAAACGGTCCTGGCGCGCCACGTCACTGGCGATGCCGTACGGGGTCGACTCGCAGGCGTTGACGATCACCGTGTCGTCGTCGGGGGCGGCGACCGGACGCTGGCCGTTCTTGAAGCGTCGGGTGAAGAAGTCGTTCCACGAACTGAAACCCCAGTGTTCGTCGGCGGGGTCGTGCTCGAACTGCTCGATACCGACCGCTCGTTGGGCCGCAGCACATTTCCAGCCCGACGGTGAATCATTGAGCACGTACAGCGAATCAGGGCTGTCGAGAAACTCGCACCACGCGGTCAGGATCTTTTTCAGCATCGCGTTGAACCGGGGATCGCGGAACGCAGCGAACCCCATCGTCCAGTCCAGAATCGCCCCCAGTGGGGTGGCCACCATGTTCTCACCGAACTCAGGTGCCATCGTCAGCACCTCATTGATCAAGCGCAGCAGCTGCGGCACGCTCTCCAGGTGCCGCTTGCGGTAGTGCTTGGTAGTCGGTACCTGCGAGATCATCTGGTTCATGTACATCCGCACCACGGGATCGGTGTCGATTAACTCCTGAAATTCGACGAGCACCGGATGAAGCACGACGTGCTCGCCGCGGGCCTCCACCCGCTCCCGGTGCCCGGCGAGCCAGGACTCCAAATCGTCTTGATCGTCGGGCAACCAGCCGGCCCGGCGGCGGACATCCACAGCATGACAACGAGTCGTCACAGTAAGAACCCCCTGGATCGAGAAACACGACTCGCGATCGCCCCCACCCCAGCCGAGGGCGGTTTCCTGACGAGCAACGAGATCACTTTCTGGTTGAGGCGGCGGCGGGGCAAGCCCCGGACGCCGTCCGATTTCAATGCCGCGTGGGCGGCGTTATGACCGCATATCCCGTGCACACTGCCGCCGGGATGTGCTGAGGCGCTTCCGAGGAAGACGTTGCGGATTGGGGTCTCGGCGCGTCCGAAGCCGGGTGATGGCCGGAAGATGAGTTGCTGCTGCAGCTGCGCAGTCCCACCGTTGAGCGCTCCCCCACTGAGGTTGGCGTCTGCCGCTTGCAGATCCGATGGTCGTTGCACCACCCGCCCCACGACGTGGGAGGCAAACCCGGGCGCGTGTTCTTCGATGACACGGTCCACCGACTGCGCCAGCCGGTCAGCGGACGCGTCGTCGTTACGTTCCCGTGGCATATGTGTGTAGGCCCAGGCACTTTCGGTGCCGGCGGGAGAGCGGCTGGGATCGGCTGTCGTCATTTGGCCGAACAGCATGAACGGATTGTCCGGAACGGTCGCGGTGTTCAGGTCGGCCAGCCAGCGGGTCAGCCCGTGACTGTCGGCGCCCAGATGCACGGTGCCCGCGTCCCGCAGGGACTCTGAGCGCCACGGGATCGGCTCATCGAGCGCATAGTTGACTTTCACCACCGGGGTGTCCCAGATGAAATGGGTCAGATCCTGAAATAACCGTCCGGGCAGTGCATCCCGGGGCAGCAACCGCTGATACAGATGGGGCGCGGAAACGTCGGCTACCACAGCGCGGCGCACGCCGATTGTGCGGCCGTCGGCGGTACGCACGGCCACGGCGCGATCACTGCGGACGTCGATGGCGTCGACTGCGGCGCCGCACTGCACCTGCGCCCCGGCCGACGTGGCCCGTTTCACTAGTGCCGCGGCCAGCTGCCCGGCGCCGCCGACGGGCACCGGGAATCCGGTGTCCTGGGCGAGCATCAGCATGAGGAACCCCATGACGCCACTGCCGGGTGCGTCAATCGGCACATCGGCGTGTAACGCGTTGCCGAGCAGCAGCAGCCGTGCCGCATCGCCGTCGAACAACTCATCGGCCATCACACTGGCCGGCAACATCAGCAGACGAGCGAGCCGCAACGCCTCAGCCGTGCCCAGCTTCCAGAGCAGCTGTACCGGGCCGCGCAGCGGTGGAAACGGCGCAAAGAGCGTGCTGAGCAGTGGGCTTCTGATGGAGTTCCACAGCTCGACCAGCCGCCACCAGTTGTCGCCGTCGTGTGCCTGTCGGCGGGCGAGGTCAGTCGCCGTCCGCTCCGGGTCCCGGTAGATGACGGGTGCGTCGTCGTCGGACCCGTTGCGGGGGTGTCCCACGACGGCCGGAGCGTGTGACCATCGCAAGCCGTGATCTTCCAGATGCAGCGCGCGGATGGCCGGGGAGGCCACCGACATCGGATAGAACGCGCTGTAGAGGTCGCTGATGTAGCCGGGTATCAGTTCGGCGCTGCGCACCGCGCCGCCGGGATCGGGCTGAGCTTCCAGGACGAGCACATCCCAGCCGGCGTCGGCCAGCTCGGCCGCGGCGACCAGTCCGTTGTGGCCGGCCCCGATGACGACCGCATCCACACTGGCCGGACCGCTATCCGAGGGCATCGGGGACCTGCTGTTCGGCGATCTTCGCCAACCGCCACGTGCACTCGTGGTTGCGGGGAGCCACCCCCAGCAGCTGCACACTGTCGGGCACCCAGCGCAGCGGGCGGCTCACCGCAACCTCGCTCATCGCGACGCGGCACCCTCCGCCGGGAAGATCGGTCAGCTGCAGCGTGATCCGCGCCTTCGCCACCGGCCGCACCTTCGCCAGCAGGACCAGCTCCTCACCGGAGACGCTGCTTTCTACCACGGTCTCGTCGTCGATCACCGCCGGCCAGGCGCCGATGGAGTGCAGAATGCGGGTGCCAGGTGCG
>Ga0209530_1000777_pt1 | contig 18543 bp, 20 predicted proteins | sample BlaSpr_A8_Ref_O1_FD_187987 | JGI IMG/M metagenome (GOLD analysis project Ga0209530, IMG submission 187987) | Forest soil microbial communities from Thunder Bay, Ontario, Canada - Black Spruce, Ontario site 2_A8_Ref_O1 (SPAdes) (version 2) | ecosystem: Environmental > Terrestrial > Soil > Boreal...
CCAGCCGCTTGCAATCCAGTGAGTCCGTTCACGTTAACGAACGTGGTCAAGTTGCCGGTATACACAGTGAACGGTCCGCCTGCGGAGTAGCTCATCAGGGCGTCGTTCGTCATCTGATAGTTCCCCTGATTGCCGCTGGTGATGTTCACGCTGTTGGCGACCAACGATCCGATCACTCCCTGCCGTCGCAAGGAAACCATGTCAGGAGTGAACGTGTTGCCCTGATAAGTGCCGCCAACGAAGATGCGTTGGCCGACTACCAGAGAAGAGCCAGTAAATAGCTCGTTGGTAAACCAGTTGTCGATGAAGCAAATGTCATAGGTAGACACCGGGCCGAGATCGACGGTGTAAACGCTATCCACGGGGATAGTCGCCGACGTTCCCAACTCTTCGCCCACGAACATGGTCACCACTGGACCTGGGCTCACAGCCAAGATTCTGCCAGAAATGAAAGCTTTGTCGGTGGTGATCAGTTCGACGCCGCCAGCCAGAATGCTGCCATCGGCCTGCACCGTGCCTTCGACGCAAACGATGCCATTCGTCACTAAACTGCCCAACGTATTGCTCGCGTTGTACAGAGTGCTCGAGTTGACGTCGATCGTCTCCTGGAAGCCATACGGCCCTTGTACGACGAACGAATTGGCAGCAGCGTTGACCGAAACGATGTTGCCCGTGAATTCCGTGATCTGACCAAGATCGCTGGCAGCCGAGACCGCCACCACGTCCAATGTGGGGGTGACAGCGATCGTGCCGTTGTTGATGATTAGGTTGCCGTTGTTCATGGCCAGTGACTGACGCAGATCAAAGTCGATATGCAAACCGGCCAAGCCGTTGCTTCCGACAACGAGGGGAGCACCTGATGGGAACGAAACCGTGACCTTCGGGCTGCTTAAGGTTCCGGCCGCTGTGCCAATTGAAGGTGGGGTGGTCGTCAGGTCGACGTAATTAATCGATGGCGCGGGATTGGTTGCGAAAGTGAAAGTCGCGCTAGTGTAGGTTCCAGCTGCTACCGAGTTAAAGCCCAACAGTGAGCGCAAACCGACAAGCCGACCGAAGTCCACAGTGGTCGGAGTGGAAAGGACCAGCGCCGTGTTCGAGCTGTTGTTGAGAGTGATGCTGTTAATGGTGATGTTGAATGCGACTACCGAGGATACGGGTGCGTCTTCGCCCGTGGCGAAGACCTGTCCCTGAGTGTTCTGGGTTTGTGTCGAGGAAGAAGAATTGCTCACTCCGTTGCAAGCGGCAAAATTCAATGCCAGTGCAAGCAGTCCGGCAAGCGATAAGAACTTTTTCATGCTGGCTCCTTCAATCAAATCTGGGGGGAGCGTTGCGAATCCTTGATACCAGAATGGAAACACGAACGATTGCGGGAAGTCTTGATTACCTTAGGACAGATTACGGAGGTAACTCTAACCTTGGGATGGTTTCATGGGATTGATACGCGGAGACTTCAGGAACGGATAAACAGAAAATGGACGGTTGCTATTTCAGGCCAACGTAAATGTCGACCTGGGAGTCCTGTGGATTCTGGCTGCGTTGGTCGTAAACCTCGAAGTCTGCTTTATAGGCACGCACGCCGCCCAGCTGCTTGTTGTCGTCCAAGCTCCAGACACGTTGCCAGGCCTGCGGGACAACCTGGGCGACCGATCCTTTTGCACTCGCAACCACCGCATATCTCCCGCCTGGCACCTTAACTGCAACCATCCCGGATGGGACAGTCGATGCACTGCTCACTTTCATACCGATGACGAAATCGTATCCCCCGTTGCGGTCGCTGGCGTAACCTGTGTAAACGGCGTAAATGGTCGAGTCCGCTTTGTTCGGAATCTTGTCTGCCATTCCGTCCTTAAAGAACTTCTCCCATTGCTTGGGAATCGCACCGCCGCCGGTCATTTCCTTTGCGTTGCTGGTTCGAACTTGAATTCCGATGACCGAGAACTCTTCGCGCTCCACTACTCTTGGTTCCATATCGGCTCCCATGGCGATTGGCAAGGTGAGAGCAGTTGTAAGACCCAGCAAAACAGTCTTGAGCAAGCCATGGAACAAGTCAAATCTCCATTACTTCTTTTTCTTTCCCTTTGCTCATTTCTTCCATCTTCTTGATTTCATCGTCGGTGAGTTTCTGGATTTCATCCATGGCACGCTTTTCATCGTCTTCGGCAATTTTCTTGTCTTTCATCGCCTTTTTGATGGCGTCGTTGCCATCACGCCGTATGTTGCGCACGGCGGTGCGATGTTCCTCGAGCACTTTGTGGAGATGCTTCACCATATCTTTGCGGCGCTCTTCGGTGAGCGGAGGCACAGGCACGCGGATGATCTTGCCATCATTCATCGGGTTTAAGCCGATGTCGGCGCCGCGAATCGCCTTTTCAATTCCCGGCAGCGAGGTCGGATCGAAGGGTTGCACTGTGATGAGCTGCGGCTCGGGCGCATGCACCTGGGCAAGTTGATTCAGCGGCATGTACGAGCCGTAGTACTCCACGCTGACGGAATCCAGCATATGTACTGACGCGCGCCCGGTTCGCGTTGCCGCCATCGCTTTGCGGAAATCTTCGACCGCTTTGTCCATGCGGGTCTTGAGTTGAATGTAGGTGTCTTTGAGGCCAGGAATTGCGGCCATACTAGCTTGAGCCATGATCAGCTCCCCAGAAGGATGAGTTACCAAGACTGCGAATTATAAACCTTTGAAACCAGCAATCCGTGAGAATCCGTGTGGATCCGCGGCGTGTCTTTACGCGCTCACCAGGGAACCGATCTTCTCGCCGGTCACGACCTTGCGGATATTTCCTCGCTGATTAAGATTGAAGATGATGATCGGGAGGTTGTTGTCTTTGCATAACGAGATGGCGGTCGAATCCATTACCTTCAGGCCTTTTTTCAGCACGTCCATGTAAGTGATTTGGGTGAATTTCTTGGCATCTTTTACCAGTACCGGATCGGCGTCGTAGATGCCGTCCACCTTAGTGGCTTTCATGATGACGTCTGCTTTGATTTCCATGGCGCGAAGAGATGCGGCAGTGTCGGTCGAGAAATAGGGGTTGCCGGTGCCTCCGGCAAAAATCACCACTCGGCCTTTTTCCAAATGCCGCATAGCGCGGCGCCGGATAAAAGGCTCGGCGACTTGATTCATCTCGATCGCCGATTGCACGCGTGTATAAACGTCCTGCTTTTCGAGCGCATCTTGCAATGCGAGCGCATTAATCACGGTCGCGAGCATGCCCATGTGGTCGGCGGACACGCGGTCCATTTCCTTCGCTTGCTCGGCGACGCCGCGGAAAAAATTCCCTCCACCCACAACGATTGCGATCTCGACTCCGAGGGATCTTACGTCGGCTAGTTCTGCCGCGATCTCGTGAATACGAAAAGGGTCAACGCCAAAACCCTGGGTCGCGGCTAAAGCTTCGCCCGAGATCTTCAGCAAAATGCGTTTGAAGACAGGAGTTGTCATTCGTAATTCAGTCTAGCATCCCAGCGAGAATCACGTGGGGAAGCCTGTCCCGATACGAGCGTGATTGGGTGCGCAAGGTGAGTCGAGCTGCGCTCGCCGGGACAGCCGTGGGCGGCTGTCCCCACGCGAGCACTACTCAGCTTTCTGATCGGGATTGGTGATGGCGATGGTTTCGCCGGATTCGCCTACCTTGAACCTGGCGAAGCGTCGCACCGCGATGTTCTCGCCAAGCTTGCCAATCTTAGCGGCAATCAGCTGCGCGATGCTAATCGTCTGATCCTTGATGAAGGGCTGCTCCAACAGGCAGACTTCTTCGTAGAACTTGGCCATCTTGCCTTCGACCATTTTCTCCGCAATGTTTGCAGGTTTGCCGCTGGCGATCGCCTGCGCGCGGTAGATGTCTTTCTCGCGCTCGTAAGCCTCGGGCGTGACATCTTCCTTGCGGACGAACTTGGGATCACTGGCCGCAATGTGCATGGCAACGTCGTGCACCAGCTCCTTGAAGTCCTCGGTGCGGGCAACGAAATCGCTCTCGCAGTTAATTTCGACAAGCACGCCGATCTTGCCTCCGGCGTGGATGTAGCTGGCCACCGAGCCTTCGCTAGTTACGCGGGCTGCTTTCTTGGCCGCGACGGAAACGCCCTTCTTGCGTAAGACGACGACTGCCTGTTCCATGTCGCCCTTGGCTTCGGTCAGGGCCTGTTTGCAATCCATCATTGGCGCCCCGGTCTTTTCCCGGAGCTCTTTCACTTGCGTTGCTGAAATATTCACGGTAGATGTGCTCATAATAAATGAAACGTCCTTGGTCGTTCGTCGTTCGCCGTTGGCAGCGAATGTCGCAACCAACGGCGAATGACCAAAGACCAAGCCCTAACAAACTTCGACCCGCGCCGGACGACCCGCGCGGGTCTGAATCCCTCAGGGGCTAAAGCCCGGAATCTTATCTCGCCCTAACGGCATGGCTGAAGCCATGCCCTCCCACGATTCGATCCGCCGCAGGCCAACGGCGAATAACCCAGGACGGCCCTAATACGTCTGGGTTTCAACCTGCGGCACAGCCTCTTCGGCGGTTTCTTTCGCCGCAACTGGCTGCTTGCGCGTTCCTGCGCCCAGCACATCTTCCATACTAATGTCTTCGCCCGTACCATCTTCCGAGGCGTTAATATCCAACGCGCTCTCGGCGACGCGCGCCGCAGCAGCCAACTCTGCCTGCTGGGCCGCACCAGCGGCGGCGGCCAGGTCGGCGACTTGCTTGTCGGTCATAAGCTGCGCGCCTTCGGCAACGGAATCCGCAATCTTCGAGGCGAACAGGCGAATCGCGCGCAGCGCATCGTCGTTGCCAGGAATCACATAGTCGACTTCGCTGGGATCGCAGTTTGTGTCTACGACTGCGACCACGGGAATGCCGAGCTTGCGAGCCTCGCGGACCGCGATCTGTTCTTTATTCGAGTCGATGACGAAGATCGCATCTGGCAGGCGGCTCATATTCTTGATGCCGGCCAGGTTGGCCTGCAAATGTTTACGCTCGCGCTCCAGCTTAATGACTTCTTTCTTGGGCAGCAATTCGTAGCGGCCATCCGTGGCCATCTCGTCGAGTTCCTTCAGGCGCTTTACCGACTTCTGCACTGTCACCCAATTGGTGAGCAACCCACCCAGCCAGCGTTGGTTCACATAGAAACCGCCGCAGCGCGACGCTTCTTCGGCAATCGCATCCTGGGCCTGGCGCTTGGTTCCGACGAAGAGAATGATCTTCCCCTCGCTGGCCAGTTCCTGTACAAACTTCGACGCTTCTTTGAACATCTTCAGCGTTTTTTGCAGGTCGATGATGTAGATCCCGTTGCGCTCTCCGAAGATAAATTCCTTCATCTTGGGATTCCAGCGCTTGGTCTGATGCCCGAAGTGTACGCCCGCTTCGAGCAACTCCTTCATGGTGATATTAGCCAATTAACCTCCTCATTTGGTCTGCATCCGGCGCTCACCGTGAGGCTGCCCCGGATTGCCATTCCCGTCCCCGCGCCGCGAGGCACGAGAAGAATTGAACACCTGATAAACCGTCGTTCGTCCTTGGTCGTCGGCCAGGCCGTCGTTTGCGAACGACGGAGAACCAACGGCAGAATCTACCGCTTGCTGTACTGGAAGCGTTTCCTCGCGCCCTTCTGACCGTACTTCTTGCGTTCTTTGCCGCGCGAATCCCGAGTGACCATGCCTTCGGCCTTTAGCTTCTTGCGCAACTCGACGTTGAAAATCATGAGAGCGCGAGCGATACCGAGCTTAACGGCGTCCGCTTGGCCATTCACCCCGCCGCCCGAAACTCTGGCAACGACGTTGAACGTGCCCGCGGTTTCGGTCGACAGCAACGGCTGCTTCGCGGCCGAACGTTGGGCCGGGGTCACAAAGTACTGCTCAAATGCTCGTCCGTTAATCTTGAATTCGCCGCTGCCCGGACGTAAATAGACGCGCGCGATCGCCGACTTGCGGCGTCCCGTACCGTAATATTGCACTAGCTCTGCCATTGATTAGCTATCAGCACTCAGCCGTCAGCATTCAGCTAACCCCAGGTGCCTAACCCTTTCAAAAAATTCTTAAGCTTGACATCATCCTGAACCGGCGCTGGCCGGTGCAGGATCTCGCTCGTACAACCAAACTCTACGCTCTGACTTCGAGCGCCTTCGCTACCGGCTTCTGTGCTTCGTGGGGATGTTTCTCGCCGCGATACACATTCAGCTTGCTGATCATTTGCCGCCCCAGTTTCGACTTGGGCAGCATGCGTAACACCGCAGCCTCGATGATCGCTTCGGGCTTGCGCTCGAATCGCTTGCGAAATTCTTCGGTGCGCAGTCCGCCCGGGTAGCCGGTGTAATGCTGATAAACCTTCTGCTCCGACTTGAAGCCAGTCGTCGTTACTTTCTCGGCGTTGATCACGATGACATGATCGCCGGTGTCGAGAAAAGTGGTGTACTGCGGATTTTCTTTACCCATCAAAATGCGGGCGACCTGTGACGCAAGCCGGCCGAGCGTTTGCCCGGAGGCATCGACGACGTACCACTTGCGCACAATTTCCCCCGCTTTGGGGAAATAGGTTGACATGCAAAATCTCCCAAGAAATATAAAAACGCAAAGAAGACCGCTGAGCACCCAACGAGCGCCGAAGGCGCAGGGCTATCAGGCGGGCAACCGCAGGACTAGCAAAGTCTTAAAGATAACGTACTGTGTAGGAAATTGTCAACGAAGGTTGCTGTGCGGGCTGGCCTTGTCCGGGATAAATACGTAATCAGGGGCTGAGCGCCGGCTCGTGTGACCTCGATCACTCGTAAGCCAGCGCGTCAATAGGATCCTTTTGCGACGCTTTATAGGCTGGATACAGCGCCCCGGCAAGCGCCCCCACAATAGCAATAATCGCCGCGCGCAACATCCAGCCACCCGTCACGACCACTGGCAGCGTCGGCAAACGATGGATAATTCCCAGCCGTGCCACCAGACTGAAGACGATCCCCACTACGATACCGCCGATAGCCAGCAGCACGGTCTCCCGCAAAATAACATTCACGATATAAAGCTTCGATGCGCCCATGGACTTCAGAATTCCAATTTCGCGCGTGCGCTCCATCACCGCCGTGTACATGGCCTGGAAGATGACAATGAAGCCGATGATCACGGAGATTCCGATGACCACGTCGATAAAAGTCGACAATCCCGGATAGTTGCTCGGTGTCATCATCGAGAGGTAGTACGCCATCGAGGTCGCGACATATTTCTCCATGCCGGGAACTTTCTTGATTTCATCAACCACGGCATCGGCGTTGTTGGGATCGTCGAGCTTCAGGTAAAAAATCGACGCTTTGTCTTTGGCTCCGATCAGATCTTGCAGCGCGCCAATCTCCAGGAAAACGCGTGCGCCTTTACCTCGTTCCACGATGCCGGCCACGCGAAAACTATTGTTGAGCACCTCAACCGTGTCGCCGACTTTTACGTGCCTGGACCGCGCATAAAGGTCGTCGACCAGGACGTCATTCGACCTCTGAAAGGGGCCTCCCGACAAGTAATGAAACACCCCGGAAAGTCTTTCATAACTTGTCAAATCGATGCCCGCGATCACTTCAAGCGTTCCCGCAGTCGAAACATGAGTCACTACAGGCGCCACGTCGACGACGTGTGGCAGCTTCGCCAGAATGTCGCCGACCTTCATTGACATTGGTGCGCCCGTTAGCCCCACGATGAACGATGAACCTGGGGGCATGACGATCACGTCCGCTCCGATGCCCGCCTGCCGCGCCCGGGAATCGTTCAACATGCCGAGCGACAACCCAACGATGAGCAGAATCAGCGTAACTTCCAAGGCAATCGCCACGATGCTGATGAGCGAACGGAGCGGCCTATGGACCAGGTTCGCGACGATCATTTTGTTCATCATAGTGAGCAATTGCAATCAGTTCGTAAGAGCCAGGCACAATCATTCCTAGCTGAGCGCCAACTCTACCTGTCGCCTGGAGGTGCGGACGGCGATTGGCTTTCTGGCTTGTCCAGGTGAACGACCTCAGCGCCAGCCGGCTGCTCGAGTATAAATTTGTCGTCTGGAAGCGGTTGGTTCAGATCGAGTTTGACGATGTTCAAGGTGATGTCGTACTCCTCCTGCGGGCGCGCAATCTCGATCTGCCAGGGGAAGTCTACGCCATTTTCATCCTTCTTGTAGTTCCCATATACAGCGTTAGTCGCAACATTTCCCCGCTCGTCGTAGAGAAGCTGGCGATGGAGCAGCAAGTCGGTGCGACTGAAAACGATCTTCCGTGAAAGAACCCATCCCTGGTTTTCTTTGTGGATCACATCCACGATGTAATCCGCTCGCGATACTTTGCGGCTTTTGGCTTCCGTAACCAGTTCAGTGTCGTTTTCCAACACCGCAATTTCATTCTCCGGATCGATATGCCGCAGCAACAGCGCATCATAAATATGTTGTGGGCGCAGACTCTCGAGGGGTTGGGAAGGATTGTGGATCTCCACATCATTTCGCCCGACGATAAAACGATTCTTGGTCGGGATCCAAAGTTTGAACCCTTGACCGTCGCTCACCATGTCGAAGGCTTTATTGCGCACAATCGGCATGAGTCCAATCATGCGCAGCATGGCGGGCTTGCGGGCCAGTACGTACCCTCGGATTTCCTGGTAGTCGGTGACCTTGCCTTTCTTGACTCCGCCGACGGTCGTGTCGATGTCGACCGTGGCCTCCATGGTGCGAATGCTGGCGGCCTGAGCGTTGATGTAGTCAACAAGCTGTTGCTGCGTCGCAGTTTGCAGCTGGACCGAAATGAAAGGCGGCTCGACCTTGCGTGAGCGGAGCAGACAGCCCGTCAAGGGGAGAATCGCCAATACGAGGAAAGCCCGACGGTATCGAAAGAAAAAAGACATGAGAGACAGCTGAGTCCGTGTCAAAGAGATGAGTATACCCAAGCCGGAGATTCAGAGTTCGAGGGGGGACTGTCAAAGTTTGGCGGATTCGGCTAATCGCAAATCAACAGTGATCTATTAGCGGAGGAGCACTGTGCCACCAGCAGCCATTTGGCGCAATCCACGGTCGAAAGTGACCAACATCAATCCTTCCGCACGCGCGAAAGCTGCGAGGTATGCATCCGGCCATTGCCGAGAAAGGGACCGCCCACTGGAGGTCAGTTTGCGGAGCGAGGACTGAATCTGTTCGGGGTCAGCCTCAGAGTGAAATGAAACTCGCTCGTCCTGAAGAAACGAGTCATAAGTTTGCCATGCTTCGATCTGGTTCCTGACATCCTGCCGCATCACGCTGGGATGCGTGAGCAACCTGAGCAATCCAAGCTGGGTAAACCGGCAAAAGTAGACCGACTCTTCGCTCAAGCTCACGAACCAGGACGTCGCGGATGCGTGAAGTTGATGCCCCTCGTACGCCAACGCAAGCCACACATTCACATCAGGGAAGTAGGATTTCATGAATGGCCTTGTTGCTCAGCCTTAGCCAACCAGGCCGTCTAGACTTGACCAGAGGCAGCGCGACTCTTCGCTTTGTTTTTGCACGCCCCTCGCCGTTCAACTCGACTTCGACGCCGCGCAAAATCAGCTCCTTCACCGAACAACCCCTCAGAGCTGCTTTCGCCTTAAGTTGACGATAAGTTGGGTCGGGGATGTCCACCGTAGTTCTCACAAGTGCCAGCGTACCATATTTATGGCTATGCTTCCACCATATTTATGTTGCTACTTGCCGTTCATGGCTTTCCGGTATGCCGCGACGTTCTGGTTGTGCTCTTCCAGAGTTTTGGCGAAGCGGTGATGCCCATTTCCGTTGCTGACGAAATAGAAAAAATCGCTATCCGCCGGGTGCATCGCAGCTTCCAGCGAACTCCTTCCCGGATTGCCGATAGGGCCGGGCGGGAGTCCGGGATGAGTGTAAGTGTTGTAATCGGAATTGAATTGCATATCGGCGTGGTGAAGTGCGCCGCTGTAACTTCCCTGCAGAAGCTCGGCATAGATCACGCTAGGATCGGCCTGCAGTGGCCCATGTTTTGCCATGCGGTTGTAATAAACACTGGCTACCAACGGCCGCTCTTCCGGCGCGGCCGTCTCCTTCTCGATGATGGAGGCGAGAGTTACGATCTGCTGCAGGTCGCTGGTCTGATTCTGTAGGTCGGTGTTTTTCACATCCGTGATCTTCGCATCTTTGGTCAAGCCGATCTCTTTCGCGACCTGGCGGAACTGTTTCACCATCGCCGCCGCCATCTCTTGCATGGTCTGCATGCGGGTGAACTCATAGGTGTTCGGAAAAAGATAACCCTCCAGAGTCTTCGCACCTGGAGCGAGATCGGCGATGAGGTCGGTGTCTGAAGTCGCGACCTTGAGGAAGTCCTCGCTCGAACCCAAGCCGGCGTTCTGGATGGCTTGCGCGATATCGAACATGTTGTAGCCTTCGGGAATCACCACGGTGTGGAAGTAGACGTCGCCGCGGACCAGTCGGCGGTGAACATCGATTGAGGTGGCGCTTTTGTCGAACAAATATTCCCCGGCCTTCAAGGAATGTTTGTGGCGAAGATAGTGCCACAAAACAAAAGCATCCGCGCTGCGTATCACTCCAGCGGATTGTAATTCCTTAGCGATCCGGCGCGACGAGTAGCCGGGATGCAAAAGGACGAAGGTCTGCCCTGCCGGAGTTACCGGTTGCATCAGGGCCCAAGCCAGCCATCCACCGCAAGCAAGGACAGCCAGCAGGAACAATATGAAAACGAACCTCATCTTCTGGATAGTTTAGATGAGAGGTCATCGCCGGTCGTTGGCCTTTGGTCGTTGGCCTTTCGTCGCTAGTCGGTGCTTTCCGCGGCTTAGCGAGTCGCAGAAACATTGGGTTTCAATAAAGATCAACTTAAAAGGTGACTTTGAACACGGTTCCGCAACCTTGAAATCCGCAGTTATTATCTTGCGAACCAAATATCAGCATGCTGCCGTAAAAGTTGCCGGCCGAGTCCATCGTTATGCCCTGCGGATTGCTTCCGTCCTGCTCTTCTGAGGTTGAGGGAAAACTGGAGAGGATGGTGAATTTTCCTTTCGGATCTACTTTGAAGATGAATCCAGAAAAGTGCGCGCCGCCGATTTGGTTAACCCCGTATAAGTTTCCTTTCGAGTCTCTCAGCAGGCGGCCGGCGAAGTCCGGTTGCACGGTCTCAGGCGGGAAAGTGAAGACGACGCTGAATTTCCCCTTCGTATCCACCTTGAAAATCGTCCCGCAGCCAACGCCCTGATTGCATTTTGTATTTCCGCCATTCGCGGCAATCCCATAGACGTTGCCCTCCGGATCTTCGATCAAACCCAGGGGACCGCTCCCGTCTGCGTGTCCCTCAAAGGTGTGCAGAACGGTAAAGGTACCGTTGTGGTCCAGCTTGAACACGGTTCCGCAACCTTCGGGTTCGCCGGTGTGACCCTCGTGCGAGTAGCAACTGAGGTTGCCTCCAAGAAGCGCGGTACCGTAGATGTTTCCTTGGGCGTCGCGAACCACGCCGCCTTCGGGCTGACTGCCGTCTGTCCCTTTAAAAACATGAAGCGCTTTTATCTCTCCGGCTTGCGTTAGTTTGAACACGGTGCCACAGCCTAACCCGTCATATCCACAACCGGATTCGCCGGCATAAGGTGAAGTGCCGTAGATGTTCCCGGCCGGGTCGAGAGTCAGAGGCGAGTCCTGGCAGCACGCTACAGAATTTTCAAAGTCGTAGATCACCGTCTCCTGTCCGCTTGAGTCGAGCTTGAACACGGTGGAAAGGGCGCCCAATGCGCCGTTGCCTTCGGTGTTGCCGTAAAGATTGCCGTCGGCGTCGCGAGTGAGGGCGGCGACGGGGTAGGCTCCGTCGTTGCCGCCCTTGAAGGTGTACAGTACGGTCTCCTTGCCACTCGCATCGACCTTGAATATCGTTCCGCAAGTGAAAGGTGGGACGCAGGGTGGGCCACCCCCTCGGGTGGTGCCATAGAGATTGCCGTCTGCATCCTGAATTACGGCCCCGGGATTTGCTCCGTCGGGAGAGTTGGTGAAAGTGTGAAGCAGCGTATAGCTGCCCGCCTTTTCGGTTTGCGCCTGCGCGGGCAGAGTCGCAGTCAGCAATACCAGCGCGAAGATCTTGAACAAACGGACGCTACGAATGTCGCCGGATAAATATTTTCCAGGCATGCTTCCTCCTCTCAGGCTGTGTGCCTGACGAATGCCGAACGACGCAGCGAGGACACTAGCGCGGCTCCGCAGCAGAGTTGTCACGGAGATGTCAACAAACGTCAAATTCCGGGCTCCTGAAGTCGATTATCCCTGGCATCCATCCAGCTTTGCAGGATCAAGACCGCGGCCATTTGATCGACTACCTGCCCGCGGCGTTTGATCGACATTTCGGTTTCGCGCAGCAGGCGGTTGGCTTGGGCGGAACTCAGGCGCTCGTCCCAGAGGTGAACCGGAATCGGAAAACGCTGGCGCAGCTCTTCGGCAAAGCGCTGCATTTTCTCGGCTTGGATGCCTTCTGCTCCGCTCATGCGCAACGGGTAACCCACGACGATTTCCACCACCCGGTATTCGCGGACTACTTTTTCGAGCTGGGCGAAATCGAGGCGCTTGTTCTGCCGGTGGAGGGTTTCGAGTCCCTGAGCGGTGATGCCGAGGGGGTCCGATATGGCAAGGCCGATCCGTTTGGAACCCACGTCTAAACCCAGGACTCGGGCGAGACGGGAGCCCAAGCCGTTCTGGGACTCGGTTGGTTCGGAGGGCACGTTGGCATTATAAGTCCGGTCGAAATACCCAGAAAATAGATTACGATGCTGAAATGGCGACCGGCGAAGCTCAGGCTCAGACTCCAACGATACCAGTCCCGCCTTTGCCGACACCCGATGGGAAGGCGCGCCCCCATTGGTCGATGAACATCATCGGCATCGCCGGAATTCTGACGCTCTGCTATTTCGGCGAATCGATTCTGGTGGTGATGCTGGTTTCCGTGCTGGTGGCATTCATTCTCGCTCCCATCGTTGATCTACTGACGTATCTTCGTTTACCTCGCAGTCTGGCAGCTGCGATCGCGATTTTGTTATTGTTGGCTGCGCTGGTGGGAATTGTTTACTTTTCTTACAATCAGGCCGCGACTCTGTTGCAGGATTTACCAAAATACACCGGCAAAGTTCGCGATGAGGCACTGCGCTTTCGCAAAAGCGCGGAGCGCTTTGAAGTTCTGCCTCCCGAGCATGAGAAAGGAGTCGTAAGCGTCCGCCCTGCGACCGATTGGACCGATATTTTGACGCGGGGTTTCGGTTCGGCGAGCGCGGCGGTTCTGGCAGTCTCGTTCGTGCCCTTTCTGGTTTTTTTCATGCTGACTTGGCAGCAGCATGTACGCTCGGCGACCGTGATGCTCTTCCCGCTGGAGAACCGCCACACAGCCTATGTCACCCTAGGTCAAATTTCGGCGATGGTCCGCAGTTTCATGGTCGGAAATGTTCTGATCGGGCTATTGGTCGGGGCAATTAGCACGGTCATGTTCTGGATGATTCATTTACCATTCTTTTATTTTGCGGGGTTTGCCAGCGGCTTTTTGAGCTTGATTCCTTATATGGGATTATTGCTCGCTCTAGTACCACCGATTTTTGTGGGGCTGGGACATGTGGATTCCCAAGACGTTGTGGTTATCGTTGTTGCCGTCCTGGTCCTGCATTTGGTTGCTCTCAACCTGCTCTATCCGAGAGTCTTAGGCAAACGCTTGCAACTGAACCCTTTAGCGGTAACCATGGCGCTCCTGGTTTGGGGGGCGTTGTGGGGAGCCATGGGACTGCTTCTCGCCATTCCGATTACGGCCGCGCTAAGGATCATTTTTGCCCATGTGGAGTCGCTGAAACCTTACGGAGCATGGCTCGGGGAATAGCGATCTCCGGAGCAGCACTAGACCAGATCTTAGCACCAGAGCGTAACTATCTGTCCTGTATAGACTTGCATGAGGTCAGTCACGCTCCACTCCTCTGCCGGAAAGATGCCGACTGAGGAGGAAGCGCATTCCAAATTGCCTTTTCGTTCCGAATCGGGTAAAATTGTCGAGAATTTGTTCCTCGCGTTCCCTCCGTCTGTGGATGGTTCTTCATGCTTAATGGTGATGGCAATTTCCACATAGGCGACAAGGTCGTCTATCCTAATCATGGTGTTGGCATTATTGAGCAGATCAGCAGCCGGACTATTGGCGAAAGTGTCGAGAACTTCTACTTGCTCAAGATCAAATCCAGCAGTCTGAAGGTGATGGTGCCTTTTCACAATGTGGGCACTGTTGGTCTCCGGCGAGTGGTGAAGAACGGGGAAATCCAGAAGATTGTAGATTTTCTTGAGGACGGGGAGTGCGACAATAACGCTGACTGGAAATACCGCTTCAAGGAGAATTCCGAGCGCATGCGCACCGGCTCCCTGTTAGAGGTCGCTAACGTCCTGAAGGCATTGCTGGTGCTCAACCAGTCGAAATCTCTCTCTTTTCGCGAAAAGAAAATGCTGGAGCGTGCCCGCTACCTCCTGGTCAGCGAACTGGCGATGGCAAAGAACTGCGAAGAACCGCATATCGAGGAATTGCTGACCAAGGCTCTCTCCAAGTCAAACCTGCGATTCCCCGAAGCTTCGGAATTTCAAGCTTAATTAAGGTATTCGCGCGGACCGGTTGTTCCTTTTTTGAAATGCCATTCCTTGCCGTCTGGGCAAAAAGTCTATGAACCGGTCGAATTTGCAGTTCGCGCCGGGTTTATAATCCGTGGAAGCATGACCGAGCTAATAAAAAGGAAGCTACAGGACGAAATGAATCAGCTCGAACATGAGCTGGTTCACGAACTCCCCAAAGAAATCAAGAAAGCCGCTGCGCTGGGCGATCTTAGCGAAAATGCCGAATACCACATGGCCAAGCAGCGCCAGGAATTCGTCAAGGCGCGTCTCCGCCAACTCGGCAAACGGATTGCCGACCTATCCCTGATCAACATGGATAATATTCCACGAGACAAAGTGGGTCTCGGGTCTACCGTCCGGGTTTACGACAACGACAAGAACGAAGAAATTGAATACAAGCTGGTGACCAGCGAAGAAGCGGACTTTCCTTCCGGAAAGATTTCGACCAGCTCCCCGATCGGGCATGCGCTTTTGAACAAGAAAGTCGGCGATACTGCCGTTGTGGTCACGCCCAACGGCAAGCGCGAGATGGAAATCCTGAAACTGAGCACCATTCACGACGAGGCCGCAGCCGGGTGACGGCTGCTCTTAGAGCCGGACCTCGGACTTGGACGAGCGCTTTTGGACGGGCGTGCGGCGTCCTGCTGGATGCCATCGTGCGCCGGTTGGCACTGGCCCGCGTCAACCCAAATGTCCTCACTTTCTTAGGACTGGTCGTCAATATCGTCGCCGCTTTTCTGTTCGGCTATGCCAATGGCGATAATCAAGCGCGCATGTTCCGATATGCCGGGTTGGTAATTATCGGCTCCGGTTTCTTCGACTTGGTCGACGGTGCCGTGGCCCGAGCCAGCAATCGCGTAACCCGCTTTGGAGGTTTTTTCGACTCGGTCGTCGACCGCTACAGCGATGCCTCGCAGTTCCTCGGATTGCTGGTTTTTTATGCCCGCGGCGATCGCTTTTTCTACGTGGTGCTTACCGCCATTGTGATGATCAGCGCGATCATGGTCAGCTACACCCGCGCCCGTGCCGAATCGCTCATTGGTTCCTGCCGCGTAGGTTTCATGGAGCGTCCCGAGCGTCTGGTGCTGGTTATCATTGGCGCTTTATTCAATCGGATGGCACCGGTGCTGTGGATCATTGCCGTGCTCTCCACCATCACGGTAATTCACCGAATCCGCTACACCTGGACCCGAACCGAACTAGCAGATAGAGCCGCAGTGGCGAGTCCTGGGCAAGCCGCGTAGAGGGGGGCTTTCGCCTGAATTTCAAACTCGCATTATTTTCAGTTCCGGAAAACCCGCGCGATAGAGGCCTTGATCGAGAGTAAGTAAGGGAAAACCGCTTGATTCGGCGTAGGCGCCGATGAGGAAATCGGCCAGAATCCGGCGAGGCTCCGGTCCGCGTTGTTTGCGGCGCCGTCCGGCATAAGTTTGGAAAGCACGTCCCGCAACCCTCCAGACTCGTTCGTCGAGGGCCCAGTCCACGAGCACACCGGTGTCTTGAAAGAATGCATCCAGGAATGATTCGGTTCGTCCAGGGAGGGCCATCAATTCAGAAAACACAGGCGCGGGTACGACCAGGCGGCCGCGGTTGAGCCCCGCGTCCAACGCGGCTTGTGCGGCTGCATTGAGATTATCGTCGCGGTCCCAAAGTGCGACGATTACATTGCTGTCCACGACCGTGGTCATTGGCCACGCAACTCACGAATCCGTTGCACAATCGCCTTCTTGCCGGAGGAAACGCCTGGATTTCCGATGCCGCGATACTTGGCGAAAGGGCTTCCGGCTCTAGCAGGACGAACTCGAGTTCCAGCCTCATCAGTCTCAAAAAGCAACCCGTCGCCAGGGCGGACACCGAGAAGGCGTCGGATCTCTCGCGGCACGGTAATCTGCCCCTTGCTCGTAATGCGCGCGCGTCTCTGCATGAAGAGCTCCTTTTTCCTTACTTTATCACAACTCTCCTTACTTTCAAGAGAGCCTGCCAGATCGGACACTGTTCGCTGCCTCCTCCAGTTGCAGCATTTCTTGCCGTCGAGCAAGCAAACCCCTTGACAACGCGTACTGAATGAATACTCTTAGGGCGCAGCCCTTCCCCGGTTTCACTCACCGCGAATTTCGCGTGTTTGACAACGCCAATACCCAGGAGAACGGCAATGGCTCGCCTTCGAATCCAGCTCTTCGCGCAGCTCGTCTTACTCTCACTGTGCGCCTCCGCCCACGCTCAAGACAGCCTGAAGACCATTGATAATCCCGGCGGCGGGGAGATTGTCTACGGGCCGGTCACCGGACAAACTTCAATGCAAGGTGCGATGGGAGCCGTGCTCCGCGATATCCACAGTCGCTTCGGCGAGCGTCCACAGATCGGCAGATTCTTCCAGGCCGGAGGGACAGACTCCGTGGCTACCTTTTTCACAGTGACGGCGAAGAGTCAGGGCGGAAAGCACATCGCCGGCATGGTCATCGTTTCCATGCCGAGTGGCACTCCACCTGCCGGTGCAATTGTCTATGACGATGCACAGCGCTTCGGCACTACTGCCAACCCCATGTTGAAAAAGCTGAACGAGGTATGGCACCCGGAATCTGCGAAGTCGGCACCATCGTCATCAGGAACCCCGGCGCAAGCTGCCGCCGTCCCGCCGCTGCAACAGACCCCTTTCCCTGACGGCAGCGGCAGCATCGGATTGCCGGCGGGATGGCAAATCACCAGTGCCGGTAAAGGCACAGTTAATGCCGTCGGTCCCAATTCAGAGTCGATCCATTTCGGATTGTATTTCCCAATTCTTGATCCAAGAAGTCCACAAACTCAGATGTCGCTCCGTAGCGGCCGCCCGCTCCCCGGGATGTACACCGCGTATCCATCCGGGGGTGATCTGGTGCAGGCGTTTCTCGCCGTGATTCAGCAGGTTCATCAAAAGCAACACGCTGCGATGCCCACCATCAACATCACCAGCTCGAAAAAGATGCCGACATCACAAACCGAGACTGACTCGGTCCTTCTAACAGCCGACATCGATTCGCACGACGGCAAGGGAATCATGGCCTCGAGCCTTCTGGTCTCTGCGCTCCGGCCGATTACGGGTGGGACTTGGGCGATCACGGTAAATCAGGGAAGCTTGCCGAAGCGACTTGCGGATCAAGAGTGGCCGACCATCAGCGCCATCGCCAGTAGTTGGCGCCTGAACGGCGCTGTGATTCAAGCGCAGACTCAAGCCGAAATCGGGAGAATCAAACAGATCGGCGCCAACGCCAAAGCCCAAGCCGATGCCGCGCACGCAGCCGAAGACGCCCACAACGCCAGTGTCGAAGCCCGTTGGGACAGTCAGGCTAGAAGCAACCAGAATTTTTCTAACTACCTTCTCGACCAAACCGTCGTGCAAGACAACAACACTGGTGGCCACGCTACGGTGTGGAATCAGTACGCCGATTCTTTGGTCAAGAACGATCCTAATCGCTATCAGTATGTACAGACGCCAGACTTTCTAAAAGGGATCGACTACTGAAAGCCAGGCGCGGCGCTGATGCTGATTGGGCGGTGCGCTGCTCGTCGAAAGCGTTGGCTTGTCCCGACGAAAATCGAGGCCAAGGATTCACGGATTCTCACAGATCAATTCACTTACTCTTCGCTTTAGCCTGATCATTCGACTGCAGCATTCCCGGCCGGGGATGTTGCCGAATGAGGCGCCTTCCCAAACATAATGCCGGTTTCGACTTCAACCGGCTTGCTGTCTTTCAGGTACGGCTTGAACTTCCACTGCTTGAAGGCATCCGTGATGGTCTTTGCCTGGTCCGGAAAAGCACTTAAAAAGTGCACGTGTTTCACTTCGCCTTCTTTGTCGATAATGATTCGAACCGGAACGGCGTTGAACCGGTGTTCGGTGAAAACTGGGTCGACCCGGGCGATCACGTTTGCGCCGCGCGCGTAATCCTTGATGCATACA
>Ga0209530_1000778_pt1 | contig 18516 bp, 29 predicted proteins | sample BlaSpr_A8_Ref_O1_FD_187987 | JGI IMG/M metagenome (GOLD analysis project Ga0209530, IMG submission 187987) | Forest soil microbial communities from Thunder Bay, Ontario, Canada - Black Spruce, Ontario site 2_A8_Ref_O1 (SPAdes) (version 2) | ecosystem: Environmental > Terrestrial > Soil > Boreal...
AAACAACGCAAATGTAGTTGACATGGACATTTGTAAAGCAAATCATATTCCAGTGATGTTTGATGGATGTGGAAAGCACCAAAGCGAAGAATAATCATGAGGGACGATGTCAGAACTTCTAGCACATGTCACACATATGTGCTTATGGTATATGATATCTGTCAAGATATCTGTATGCAAACTTGTGGTATCTCTATCATCAAAGAGCAATAATTAGCTGTCACATGTTGCTACAGCAGGGAAGAGAAGATACAAGGAATTTATGAACCATTAAAAGGTATTTAGCGTGTGTCAGGCATAGAGATAGAGTGGTGTTGCCAATACAATATCATCAACATTTTATTAGGAGTAGCATATATACTTCTGTAAGAAGTCCATTGTCAGAGCTTCCAGTACATGTCACACATATGTACATATGGTATAAGATGAGCTTGATGATGAGTGCATGTATATATCATACAAGCGGTGTTTCCGATATAACATCATGTACATGCAAATAGACTACTTGTGAAGGCATCTGCTATCTCTGCCTGTGTTCCCTTTATGTGGTTCAATATTCAATGCAAGCTAAATTAAAGTCTACTTACTTTGGTTTCTGTGGAACCTCAATGTACCACTCTCCTTTCGCAGGGTAAGGCGTTGGAAGAGCCGCATCCCTGTTCTGTTGATCGCGGTGGATGTTAGAAGGTCCAGGAATGTCTAATGAGTGTTTTAGGTGCATCAGTTACATGTATAGGAAGATGTCATTGAGAGACTGACCTGATCCGGAAGCATGTGGATAGCTTATAGGCGTCAGAGAGTGTTGCCCAACGTCTGAAATTGCTATAGATGAAATATAATATATGAGATGCACACAAGTCAAAGAAAAGTATAAAATACTCACAGGAGCTGTATTCGTGTGGATGAGATGCATTACTAGCATCCATGACTCTCTCTTCGGATGGTAGATGAACTGGGGATGATCTGTATGTGAGCTTCTCGTCATTTGAGTCATATTCATCCTCCTCAACCTCATCGCTCTGTGGAAGGATGAATACTTCATCATCAGAATTATCTTCAGGCAGAGCGATTGCCTGTCGGAACTGCCGCCTTTGGACTGGTGCATTGTCTTCATCTTGGAAGAGGGGACATGTCGGTACCCAAATCAAGCCCTGGAGGCCACGGGCTATACGATCCCTCCAATGATCTAGTAAGCGGTGGATCTCACCAATCCTGATCTTCGAAGGGTCCTTCCACTCAAAGCCCTCTGGGGTACATTCCTTCTCAATCCAAGAAGATGGGTCCATAGCCAATGAACCCCATGAAATACTTTGTTTCTTCTTTCCAGTGATAAAGCCTTGCTCTATGTTAGTAATAACTCTGTGAATGTGAATAAGTTGAGATGCAACTCACACAGATGTGCAGTACAATATTCCCTAAGCATGGACTGGACGATCTTAGTCTTATGAATATCATTTCGTGTGGTTGACGGAAGTTCCGGGAACCCAGCCTCATCAAGGGGAACAGGGATTGGTTCTGTGTTGGCGTTTGCGCGTTCCTCTGCTACAAGCTCCTCAGCAGGTTCTGTATACATCATAAGACCATAACACAAATACATCAGAAGTTTGCAAACCTTGTGAGAAGCATTTCACTCCGAAATCACTCCATTGCTGCCAAAGGTTGGCATGCTTCCAGTCTGGGCAGAACTTCTTGAAGTCTTTTCCATCTTTCAAGATGCTGTGAACATCGTCCCTTCAAGTAGCAACCTCAGTAGTCCATATGTTATGCATATAAGTGTTTTGAATTGCTTACATGCAAATCTTGAGGTCATGATCTTCGCTCTCATATGCTGTAAGGACAAGGGAACGAATCCCACATGTCTTGTATAGTTGGCTTTGAAAGTCTTGGATTATCCGCTTGCGCATGGAGGTTGCCATTCTGTATAATGATATGGGATGAGAGACAGGTATATGAGGTGATGGCTTACCTGGATTGAATATCTCTAGGCGGCGATGCCGCACTCCAATCCTTGGCCGCTTGGATATAGATGTCCTTCACATCATCGTCTAGATTGTCCCAGAGCATGGTTGTTGTGGTTTGCAAGGCTCCAAGGAACTGTGGGTGTCCTGGATTCAATCCAGACCGCTCCTTTGCAAGTTCCAACACCTCATCTCGATTGAGTTGATGGAAGGCGTTTCTAGCAGACCATTTGCGAGTAAACTTGATGTATTCACGCCTGGGGCGATTGTAGTTATTATAGAACCACTTATTAATTTTCTATAGCATAAGATAAGACTACAGGCACTCTGGACAATACTAGATGAATAACATACCAGTTTGGCATCCTTTTTATCAAAGGGTGAGTCGACAGGGCGGAGGCGATACAGCTCTCCCATAATTCTGTCAATGAGTATGGTCCGGTCAACTGTATCAGCTGCTTGGAACTCCTCCAGATAGTATGCCAGTATCTGCTTGTCTTGGGGAGTCAGGTCGACGCCCGCATCATCTGCTTTACCAAGACGTGCCACTGAGAGGTCGGAGTCGCCGCTGAGAGAATCAGAGTGAGATTCAGCTTGCATGGTAAGACAATGTAGTGTCGTAAAGGGAGCAAGGATAGGATGCTAAGAGATAGACGGCAGAAGAGTTTCTGATGCAGACCAGCACAAGATGATTATATACAGTCTGATGTGCTCATATCATAAAGTCCAGACGTCAAACATCACATTAAGATGGCAGATGATATTCAAGAATACATACAAGTGTCTCAGAAGGTATATTCACATATACACATGTTACGAAGCATTCCTTCCAACATGTAAGAACATGAAACAGACACAAGTGTGTAACATGTTGTAGAACCATTACTAGTATGAATCAATCAAATGTACCATACAGTCACTGCAAGTGTCTCGGAATGTATCTTGGAACCACATATGTCACATGATATGAGTCCTCATTCCGACATGTAAGAAAAGAGAACACATAGAAGTGTTTCATGTTTGTAGCAGTGTCAAAACATATCGTGTTACAAGTCTGCTGCACTGAACGTGGACACGATAGAACATATCTTGGCGGTGCTTCCATGCGTATCAATCTATGGTGTTCACAAGGCACACACTTTGACGGAATCGCCGCATTTTATTCAAGAGCAGAGACAAAAATAATGAGACAACAACTTCATTCAAAGCATATTTACATGGTACATGGTAGCTAGTGTCGGAGGAACTTATACCTTACACTGCGAAGAATAAATGTATGCTGTAAAAGAATGTCATTGAAATCGTTGAGATCTGACCTGAGTCTCTCCAAGTCATCTAACTGCTGATCAATCAGATCCTGGGCCGCTCGCAGCCGTTCCTCCAAACTCAGAGGAACCCGGCGTGCATCAGCCTGGTCGACTGGGGGGGTGCTTGACAGATGGTGGGCAAGTGGCTCCGCAGTTTGGGAACGCTATAGATGCATGGTTAGATGAATATATATGTGATACAATTGCGACATACCTGTGCGCGAGCGGCGGAAACACCGGGCTGAGGATGAGTGATCACATCCTCTGGATCGCTAAGGTCCAGAGCATCCGCTCCCTGACCTGACTGCACAGAGGGGAGCATCGCAGGTGATGGCACCATTGCCATGAATGATAGGGCGGAATCTCCGGCTGCCAAATGAGCTGGAAGTGTCGCCAGCTGAGACGGAGGAGGGAGGGCAGGTGAGGCCACCTGAGCTTGAGGAGGAAGAGGTGCAGTTGGGGAAGCAGCACCAGGAAAAGCTGCCTGAGGAGGGGGAAGCGTTACTGGCGATGGCACAAGCGCCAGAAAGTCAAAAGCTGGATCTGGAAGTGTGGGTGACGGAGGCGCCGCCGCCTGAGATCGAGAAGAGGGAGGGGGAGCACCACCAGAACGCATTCGAAAACGAGGAGATCTCGGAGGCATTGTTTTTGAGGGAGACAATCACAATGTGAGCACAGCAGATATGTATATTAAGTATAATTGTGGGAACTGTCTACTATAGCTGGAACTGCAAATGCGTGCATAGGTCCTTCATATTTCGTGCCAGATGGCTTCCAGAAGCTGTGCAAACCTTATCATTTGATACATGTGCTGTTAATCTAGATTGTGTGGTCGGAAATTCGCGGCATTGCCGTTCGGCTCCGATCGTTGATAGATTGGCCATCTATGGGAATATGATGACTTGTGCGTTTTCAAGGAAATCTCTCCTGCCTTCCTCACAATGCCCAATAACCTTCCTGAAGTTCTCACTCCCCCAGAGGCCATGTTGCTCACTTCAGCAGCCAGGCTTCTGACAGCTGTAAGATGGCTGGAGGAGCACCCTCCTCTGCCAGAGAAATGGGAGTACTTAAACAGTAAAGTGAAGGAGGAGATTGTGAGTATGTGTAATCGATCTATGACGTTCAATTGATTTCGTATCTAGGTTTCTATTGGTACCAAGTTCTCTGCATTTGCACGGGGCTCAAACGCACCTCGTCTGCATCCAATCATCCAAGTGATGACTGCAGAATGGAAGGATGCGTCAGAAAGCGGGCGGCGGCCCCGTTGGAATGTATTCACAGACACCTACCTCAAGCAGGTCTGCGACCAGGTCGCCATTGCAAACCCCCAATGGCACCCAGACCTCTATGCGACCAATATCAGCACGTACATCGCTGGCATGACTTCCAGAAAGATGTGGTGGGTGCTGCCTGGTTCTCGGACCTCTGCAGCGCAAGGAAGTGCCAATGGTGCGTGCTAATACATCGTCAAGTCCACATTGATGCTTACATGGTGTCTAGTGACCATGGCAGAGCCTGATGCCGCTCCAATTTCTCCCATCACTGCTATGCCACCCCCCCCTTCCCCTCCTTCTGCTCCTGCGATAGAGGCGGCGCCTCCGTCTCCACCTGCACCAACTGGGCTGCTCACGCGTGCTGCTAAAGGCAAGGCACGCGCTCAGGTGGCGGAGACACCGCCTGTCACCGTTAGCAACCCATCTGCTGCCCCGTACGTTTTGAGGAGCAAGAAGAAGAGTGTACCACGTATTGAGTCCTCTGATGAGGGCAGCGGCGTCAGTGACGATGACACACCGAAGAAGGCGACGGAAATGCCGTCTGGCGTCGCAATCCCTCGTGTACAGGTGGAGGTCGCATCCCCTCCTCGTCCTGAGAAGATGAAGTTGCCCATTGCAACAGGCGGGGTATGTTTCAATTGATATGATTGCCTTTCAATATTGATTCCTTGCCAGCATATGTGTGGGCCCTGTATAAAGACTGGCCAGCCATCGTGCAACGCTCGGTCTGGGAATACAGACCGTATCAAGACTGCTTGTACCTACTGCCATGCGGGCAAGAAGACCTGCAGCGATCCTCGGCCACAGTGGGCAAAGCCCATCTTCGATGCCATGCTACTCAGTATGTATTCTAATTCATCCCACTGTTTTCTACTCATCACAATAGCACCATCGCTAGCTGGAGGAGGTACGTCTCGCCATCTCATTTATATGCCTGGGTATGCTCATATGCACATAGGACTCGATGAGGAAACACGCCGGCAACTCAACAGGCTGGAGGCGATGCTCAACGCCATCTGCGACAACGAGGGGATCATTCCCTCAACCCTCCCTGGCTATGAGCCGCCTCGATCGGCATCTCCGAGCACACAATCAATGTCGTCTGTTGGTGCCCCATTGGAGAGGCTTCATCTTTCGGATGCAACGTCGGAACCGCCGCGTAAACTAGGTAAGTGCTTATGCGCATATTCTACATCGTGTGACAAGTTTGACTTGTGTACGCAGCCAGAACAAGCAGCTCCTCCACCCGAGGACGTTCCAGCGGTCGTACAAGCTCTAACAATTCGCGTGGATCGTCCTTGAGCAGGGTCTAAGGCGGTCAGGCAACTGTGTTTTGACTGTAGTAGTTATCACTTTGTACCGCTATGTGCCATAAATATCTTCTTTGTGTGTCTTGTGTGTACCTGAACGAATAGTAAGGCTCAGGCGTCACATAAAGTGTGAGCATGTCAAATGCCACAATATGGTGTGCCAAACATGGTGTGCAATATGCAGGTGTCATGAGTGCGTTGATAATATTTATGATCATACAATATAGTGTGTATGTATGGAGGCGGCGCTTCCGTTCGTTTGCAATATTTTAATAAGACATTTCTCAAGGGTAAACAATCTATTACACACACTTCAATGGACATCTCACAATGTATTTAAGAGCGCGACAACAACGAATTCGATTTAAATTATATTGCTACTACAAGGTAGCTACCAGCGAAGGAAGTTGTTCCTTATATTTCGAAGAACAAGGACATGCTGTAAGATAAGGTCATTGAAATGGTTAAGGTCTGACCTGACAACTGCCAAGTCATCCAACTCCTGATCTATCAGGTCCTGAGCCTCGCGCAACCTGTCCTCCAAGCTCAGCGGCACCCGCCCTGCATCTAGCTGGGTAGCAGAGGGTTCGCGGGATAAACGTTGAGCAAGTAGCTCTGTAGTTCGGGAGCGCTGTAGATGCACAATTAGATCAATATGATACATGATTAACTTGTCTCGTACCTGTTCAAGCGCGGCGGAAACTCCGGAGTCTGGGAGGCCCATGTAGCTTTCTGGAACAGAAACCTACGGGGAACATGGCTTGTAAGTTAGACAATAAAGATGGAATGAAATACGTACATTCGACGGCGAGTCCGACACTGTGATCCTTTCAATCTCGTCTTGAAGCTCGAGAGCATCGGCATTGAACATGGAGATATCAGTAGAGAGTGTCTATGAATAGTGTGATGAATTGTTAGAATGCTTAGACTGATACAAATATAAATAGGCGTACAGTATCTGCTCCCTGACCTTCCTGTGTGGGACGAAGGGTGACTGGAGATGGGACCATTTCCAGGAAGGCAAATGAGGAATCTCCGCCAGCTGTGGGAGTTGGAAGCGTCGCTGACTGAGTTCGGAGAGGGGGGGCAGCTGATGCAGCTGAGACTGGTGGAGCGGCTGCACGAGAACGAGTCACAGTACGAGAGTGCTGGAGCTCCTGGAAAGGGGGGAGCATCACCGGCGATGGAACCTTTGCCAGAAAGTCAAACGCCGAATCGGCATCTATGGACATCGGAGGCGCCGCCACCTGAGAGGGAAGAGATGGAGGAGGTGCTACATCAGCACGAGCACGCTTTTGAGAACGGGATTTGCGGGGCATGATTTGCGAGGACGATGGAAATGTCAGCCCAGCAGGGAGATGATTATATTAATTATAACTGTGGGGACTGTCTACCATATATAGCACTGCATATGTGTACATGTGCCTTGACATGTGCATCATTCATTTCGTCTCAGCTGGCTTCTAGAAGCAGTGCAAACCTTATATATCACGTTTGAGCTCCATGAGCTGTCCATCGAGATCACATATGAGCTATTAATTCAGATCTGTTTTAATGTGTGGATACGCGGCGGAAGTGCCGATCGGAGCCGATCGGAGATAGATAAGCCATCTATTCGACAGTTCGACTTGTGTGCCGTGTAATACTCCCTCTCGTCTTCATCACAATGCCTCCAAAACCACTTGAAGAGCTCACTGGAGTAGAGATCTATTTGATTGGTACAGCTGCTAGGCTTCAGACTGCGGTGAAGTGGGTGGAACGACACCCTCCTGTGCCGGAGAAATGGGCATATTTAAATGCTAAAGTCAAGGAAGAGATAGTGAGTATATATATAGTTGATCTTCACGTTTAAACTGACAAGGTATTTAGATTGAGGTCAATGCAAAGTTTATACGATTTGCAGAGACATCAAAGAAGCCTCGTCTTCATCCCATGGTCCAGATCATTACGATTGAATGGAAGGCAGCGGCAGAAGGCCAGCGGCAACCCCGCTGGTTCATCTTTACTGACTCATACCTCAAGCGCGTCTGCGATCAGGTTGTACAGGAGAACCCCCGATGGAATCCTGACCTTTCAATGACCGATCTCAGCCCATACATGGCTGGGATGCCGCTCAAAATGCAGTGGTGGCTGGTAGATGGGCCTGCAGGAGACGGTACGTTCCCATACTTCTAAGAGATTTGAGCAATGCTCACAATGTATCTAGTGACCATGACTGACCGTTCAATTGCTCCCATCGCTCCCAACCCTCCTGTGCCTCTTGTTCCCTCTGCCCCTCTTGTCCCTTCTGTTCTGGCTGCATCGGCTGCATCGGCGACGCCCTTTCCACCTGCTCCCCCAGGATTGCTGACACGTGCTGCCAAGAGTAAAGCACATGCTCAGATGGCAGAAGTGTCATCTTTCTCTCCCTTTGCTCTCCCTCCTCAATCGTCTACTGCCTCCCATGTTGCGTCAGGGAAGAGGCGTCGTGGCCCTGCTGTTGAGTCATCTTCTGATGAGATCAGCGATGCCAGCGATGAAGACACACCCAAGAAGACGGAAATGCCGCCCGGCGTTTCCGTCCCTCAGGTTAACGTGCAGATGGCATCACCTCCTCGCATCGAGGAGGTGAACCTGCCTGTTGTGACGGGTAATGTATGTTTCTACCTTGATTGTGATCGTCTGTGAATACTCACATCTTTCCAGGACATGTGCGGCCCCTGCATCAAAAGGGGGCGGGTAATGTGCAGGGCCCAGCATGGTGCAAATAATGAGCTTGTTGCCAGCTGCAAGTTCTGCTCCAAACATGCGAAGGTTTGTAATGACCCTCAGCCGCTATGGGCAAGGTCCATGTTCCAGGCTATGCAAGGTGGTATGTACATCATCAGATTTCACCAATTTCCACTCACCACAGTAGCATCATTGGCAGGTGGACGAGGTACGCATTTCAATTTTGTTGACTTGCTTGTTATGCTAATATGCGCATAGGACTTGATGAAGATACCCGCAGACAGCTCAACAGGATCGAAGCGATGCTCAATGCCATCTGCAACAGCAAGGGTATCATTCCTGACACTTTACCTGGCTATGACCGTCGTCGCTCGCCATCTCCTAGCTCCCATTCCCCTTCTTCAACAGGCCTTCCTATGGAGAGGCTTCATCTTTCCGATGCGAGTTCGGAGCCACCGCGAAAGGCAGGTACGTATTAATGTACATATCTCACAGATTGTACATCTAATTGGTGTTCAAAGCTAGGGGAAGCGGCTCCCCCTCCAGAGGACGTTCCAGCGGGCGCACCAGCTCTACCAACTCGCGTGGATCATCCCTGGGCAGGGTTTAAGGCGGATAAGCATTATTTCCTTAGATAGAAATATGCTTATCATGTACATTTATAACGATGTTTCCATGTGATCGGAGGTGCTTACTGTTTTGGTTTTGAGTCTTTAACCATGTACGACTACACAACGACTTCTCCTTGTCTTGGAGAAGCAATATATATCTTTCACCCTTGTATAGTGTGTATTTGAATGAAATTAGATGGCTAAAGCATTAAGATGTACGAATCGATGTGATAGTGCAATCCGGTGACCCTGTGGCTTGACACACATCTTCATCATCATTTTAGGGCAGAGACTATGATGGAAGCTCCGCCACATATTTGGCAGCAGAAAGGCAACTTAATTTAAAGCATTAAAGCACAGAGACAACTTCATTTAAAGCATATGTATGATGTACATAGTAGCTACCAGGTAAGGAAATTGTTCCTCACACTGCGAAGAACAAGACTATGCTGTAATAGAATGTCATTAAAACGATTAAGCTCCGCCCTGAGGGTTTCTAACTCATCCAGCTCCTGGTCAATCAGCTCCTGCGCCACACGCAGCCTTTCCTCCAAACTCAATGGAACCCGGTTCGCATCGGCCTGGTTGATGACAGGGGAGCGGGATAAGCGACGGGCAAGGAGCTCAGCAGTTCTGGAACGCTTTGGATGCATAAATAGATGTCTCTCATATAACATTGGATCATGACATACCTGGCCATGTGCGGCGGAATCTCCGGACTCTGGGAGGCTAATAACGCTCTGTGGAACACTAAGATCTAGAATATCAGAAACCTATTTGGATATGGCTCATAAGTTTGATGATCAGGAAGTATTGAAATACATACCTGCGACGGTGAGTCCGACACAGTGATCCTTTCAACGTCGTCAAAGTGCTCTGTATCAATAGACAGAGCCTGTAAGTCGTCCAATGAGATGTCAGAATGCTTATTACGGTAATACTAGACAGACGTACGGCTCGCGATCCCTGACCTGACTGCGAAAGGGGGAGCATGACTTGAGATGGCACGTTTGCCATGAGGCCAATGGCGGCATCGCCGCCTCCCAGGGAAGTCGGAAGTGTGGACTGAGATAGAGCAGGGGGCGCAGAGGGAACAAGTGGAGGATGAGAGGAACCTGCACCAGAACGAGTGCGTGTCGTAGGAGGCGGCATGGCCACCGATTGAGGAGGTGCAGAGGTAGGTGTGGCAGGAGGTACCGCAGGAGGTGCAGTGGGTGTAGGAGGTGCAGCCGCAGCAGAACGAGCTGGCTGCGAAGATGGAAGTGTGACTGGCGACGGGATCTTTGCTATGAAGTCATAAGGGTCATTGCCAGATGACAGAGTCGGCGCTGCTGCCGATCGACGAGGGGCACGTGAGGCAGCAGCAGCAGGAGGCGCAGAAGGTGCAGAAGGCGTAGCTGCAGCAGATCGAGTTGGCTGCAAAGGCGGAAGCGTCACTGGGGACGGAACCATTGCCAAGAAGTCATACGGGTTATCCCTAGATGAGGGAGTCGGCACCGCCGCCAATCGAGCCGCAGACATTGCAGACGTCCCAGACATCGCAGACAGCGCAGACAGCGCAGACGAGGCTGTTCCCAGGGCTTGCTGCGATGATGGAAGTGTCACTGGGGACGGAACCTTCGCCATGAAGTCAAACGACAGATCCGTGCTTGCAGGAGCAACTGGAACTGCTGCCGTCTGAGGTGGAGGTGGAGGGGGAGGGAGAGGGGGAGGAAGGGGAGGACCAGCACCGGAACGTGTTTGAGAGCGGGTAGACCTGGGGGGCATGGTTTCTGAATACGATCAAACTTCCAGCACAGCAGAGAGATGATATATTGATGACTGTGGGAACTGTGGAAACCGAATCTGGATCACATGCATCATATATTTCGTTCCAGCCGGCCTTCAGAAGCTGTCCATACTTTATTATCTAGATTGTATGATCGTATATGAGCCATCTATCGAGATCCTGTCAAGCGGCGCTTTGTGCGCTTGTTTGTGTGAGACTTTGATATTACCAGTCAGAAACGTGTCAGAAACACCGATCGGGGCCGATCGGTGATAGATAGGCCATCTAGTCGAGTTAGACAACTTGTACATCTTTACAACGATCGTCATAATGCCCGCTAAGCCTCCGCAAGAGCTCACTGGAGTGGAAATCAATTTGCTCAATGCAGCTGCCAGGCTACTCACTGCTCTCAAGTGGATAGCAGAACACCCTCCCTCACCTGAGAAATGGGATCACCTAAATGGAAAGGTGAAGGAGGAGATTGTGAGTATTCGTTTAATGGAACCATAACATTAAACTGAGAGGCATCTAGATTAATATCAATGCCAAGTATGCGCCATACACATTGGGAACAAATCAGAAGGTCCCCCGTCTTCACCCAATCATTCAGGTCATGTCTGGCGAGTGGAAGGCTGCTTCGCAGGAAGGGCGGCAACCCCGCTGGGATATCTTCACTGAGGCATATATCAAGCAGGTCTGCGATGAGGTTGCCATCAACAACCCCCTATGGAATCCAGACCTCTATGCGACTGACCTCAGCCTGTACATGGCTGGGATGCCGTCCAAAAAGCTCTGGTGGGTGTTCCCTGGCTCTGTTCGATCATCTGCAGCGCAGGGAAGTGCCGAAGGTGCGTGCTTATATGTTCTGAGAGCTCTGAATCGTGCTTACATTGTGCATAGTGACTATGGCGGAGCCTGACACCCCTTCGACCGCTTCAAACCTCCCCACTCCTTCAATTTCGTCGGTCTCTCCGCTCCCCACCATTCCATCCGCTGCGTTTGCGGCAGCGGCACCTCCTCCTCCCCCTGCTCCCACTGGTCTTCTCACACGTGCTGCGAAGGGTAAGGCACGTGCTCAGGAGACGGAGGCGCCGTCCCCTGTTCCATTCACGCCATCTGCTGGTGCATCGACTGCTCCCTATTCTCTGAGGGGCAAGAAGCGCAGTGCACCCATCGTGGAGTCATCCTCGGACTCCGACGAGATCAACGAGATGAGCGACTCCAGCGACGATGATGCACCAAGGAAGGCGACGGAAATGCCGCCCGGTGTTTCCATCCCTCGTGTGCATGTGGAGGTTGCATCTCCCACTCACCCTGATAGGCCCCCGCCGCCCATATCCACAGGAGAGGTACGTACTCTTGCTTATTATGATAATGACCTTCGGATGACACTTTTGGCAGGGACGGTGTGGCCCCTGCAAGAAAGATGGCAAAAGGACATGCAAGGCGATATATGGGAAGACTGGACGTCTTCGGATCGCTTGCAAGTTCTGCACCAGACGCAAGAAGATCTGTGCCAAGGACCGGCCATCGTGGGCACAGCCCATGTTTGACGCCATGTATGGTGGTATGTATTTCGTCGGAGTCTGCGATTTACCGCTCATCATAGTAACACCATCTGCAGCTGGACAAGGTCTGCTTCATTTCGTTTGTTTACATGTACATATGCTTATTCACCCGCATTATCTACAGGACTCGATGAAGATACACGCCGACAGCTCAATAGGATTGAGGCAATGCTCAATGCCATCTGTGACAGCAAGGGGATCATTCCTGAGACCCTCCCTGGTTATGAGCATCGTAGGTCGGCATCTCCGAGCTCCCATTCTCCCTCTTCAGTAGGCCTTCCTATGGAGAGGCTTCACCTTTCAGATGCGGAGCCGCCGCGAAAGGCAGGTATGTAATCATGTATGTATCTCATATATAGTATTGTACATCTAATTGGCTTTCAAAAGCTCGGGGAAGCGGCTCCTCCGCCAGAGGACGTTCCAGCGGTCGCACAAGCTCTACTAACTCACGTGGATCGTCATTGAACAGGCCCTAAAGTGGCCAAGGTTTTTAATTTTGAAGTAGTAATCTTAACATCATGTACCACCATACGACGGCTCCTTCATGTGATTGGAAAATGAATATATGTCTATGTCTCCTTGTGTGTATTTGAATCAAAATGGGAGCCACATATTACTTGATTGCACCGCTTCATGGCATGATGTGATACATGACATCGCTTCAAGCCAAATGGCCATTAGATGCAAATGAACACATAACACATACCATACATGTAGCATATAGGTACATCATGTTTGAGACAATGTATGACATTATGTTTCATCGCATCTGCTCAATCATATTCTAAAACATACACTTGTTTGATGTGATGTGCCAAATGTTTCATCACATACACTTGTGTACATCATGTGCATTTGAGAGCTATTTATATGGCTCAGATGTGAGCACATCCATATCACAACATGAACCCTTCCACATCCAAAGGCAAGGAAGCCTCCACCACACGCACATCAGTCTCCTTCAAACAGGAATCCAATGATGCTGCTGAGGTCACTGTTATCAAGCGCAAGATGCAGATACGTCGGAAGCACCGCCACACTGCCAGCGAACTGCGCCTGTTCTCTGACCCATTGGATAGTACATCAGATGATGAGCAGTCATTTGATGAGGAGGATATGTTTGGATCTGACCCTGATGCTGAAACCATCAGTCTAGGATTCAAGTCCAATAAAAAGAAGCAATCTTTTGATGAGGACATTGTAGGAATCATTATCTCAGGTTACCTGGTTCAAGAATGCTTACGCTTGATACAGGATGGTGACCTCATACCCCAATTTGAGGGCATGAGCATGGATCTTAGGAACATCTCTGCCATGATGGATGCATTATGCGAGGCTGAAGGGATTGATGTTTCTTCAATTACAGGAGACATGAAGGATCATTCCCTTTCCCCTTCGACACCGTACAGTACATTGGAGACATCCTCACAGTCAGATATTGTTTCCAAGAACATCAAGAACTAAATACAGGACTCATACAGAATATGTAGCCATACATTCATTCCATCCCTGTATTGAATGCCCGGAAACACCGCCCATATGAGCATATGAGTACTGTCATGTGACAGCAGATCCAAAGTCATGCGCATATCTGAATACATATGTAAATACCATTGCGATCACCATCGTCTTGATCACCATTCTCAGACAGTGTTATCATTTTGCCATTCTAAGTCAATGCCTCCGAAAAAAACTTCCTCGATCCCCTTGGGCGATATTGTCGAGATTGTGACTGAGACCAGGCAAACAAGGCGGGGTCTCCGAACTACTGAGAAGGAGGTTCTTATCCATTCATCCAAGGATAAGAAGTCAGGCCAGCCTTCTCGTTCAAAGTCTCAGCCACGCAGAAATACAGCTACCAAACAAGGTTGTGCATCTGGTCACATATCCAGCGATGATGAAGAGACAATCCCTCTGAGACACACAAATGTTCAGGAAGATATTCTCGAGGGCCAGGGAGATGATGAAGATGATGACATTGAAGATGATGAAGAGCAGGCTGCGATACCGGAAACACATGGACAGGGAAATGTATGTCCTCAGATGGCTTCCTACATTCTTACATCTGATTGTTTGCAGACACCAATGGACCAATGGATACATGTTCGGAACAGATATCTCCATCTTCTACTTGAGATGGAGGGCGTCACAAAGGCCCCCAAGTGTTCACTATGCAAAGAAGCCATGGCTGTCAAGTGTGGTGATTGTATTGGAGGCAACTACTTCTGTGTTTCATGCTGCCTTCAAGCACACAAGCGGTCCCCATTCCATCGGTTATTCCACTGGACTGGTGCTCACTTTTCACCAATATCTCTGTATTCGCTGGGGTTTAAGCTATGTCTTGAACATGATGGCGAACCATGTCCTTTTACAGTGGATGTAAGATGCGTTACAGTACCTTACATTAGAATTATACTCACTTGGAAGCAGGGAATTCGCACAGCCCAGCAAAGCCTCCCTACAAAGCGAACATCCAGAACGGAGCCTCCATCTGGGGGACAGCGGCATCCCTCATCCATTCCAGCTAGGGACTCTCTTGGAATTGCTGACACACTCTTTGACCCGGATGACTTTGGGAAGAGGGCTCCTCATCGGGTGCGCACATCAGCATCAGGAAACCCACTTGTCACAGTGGTTCACCAATCTGGTGTCTTTAATATGGAGGTGCTGTTCTGCATATGCCCCAATGCTGGAACCAGAGACGAACAGCTTCTCCATGCTGGCCTCTTCCCTTCGAGTCTGAAGCAAATAGAAACAGCATTTACCTTCTCAGTGCTTGATGACTTCCTGCTGGACAATCTTGAGTGCAAGACCACCGCTCAGCAATACTATTCAAAGCTTCAACACATTACCAATCGAATGTTTCCTGACCATGTCCCTGTAGGTCATATTATTCATCTGATGATGTGCTTGTGCTGATGGGCCTATTCAGAACCTCTATAAACAGCTTCTGCGGGCTTCCCGTCAATGGAGAGACTTAAGGAATCGGATGTTAAGTGGACTTGGGCACCAATATGAGAATGACCCCCCAAAATATGGATCTATGGCTATATTTTGCCCTGCATGTCCACAGCCTGGGTTTAATCTTCCAGCTGATTGGAGGGAACGATACACTTCGTATGTCATCATTCAAATATTATACTTTGTCTTTCTGAGTCTTTTCAAAGGAATCAACTTATTCGAACCTTCATAATGGATGGTAACTTTTCAGCAGAGCATATGAGATGCAGGACTAGGGAAGCGGAGGTGCCGCTCTCCCCAGGAATGGCATTCATGGCCAATCCAGACTCATATAAAGCTCATCTCCACTCTGGAAAGGAAATCGCCCAGGTAAGTGGTATATGCTCATATGATTGTCCACGCTTAACAGTCCAATAGCCCAGTACATGCAATACATACAAGGCTATTGAGCAGGCAAACTCCAGACGACCACACCTTGATGTCACTGGCATCGGTGCGACCGCATGTTGCCATGGATTCTTCATCCCTACATCTGTAGTGGACTTCCAGAAAGGAGAGAGGTTTGCACAGTTCTTTCACAATCAGATGGCGGAGAAAATTGACCTCCACTTTCAGGCAGATCAACATGGACTACAGCCTTTGCAAAGCCCTTTCATACCACATGGAAGACATCCCTGTGGCCTTGGTGATGTATGATATCATGTGTCAATATGGAGTTCACTTTCAGGAGCGGGTGGAAAGAAGCCCTGAGCTCACTGTGTCCAGCTCCCTGGAACTTCGAACCGGCATTGGCCTCTTTCATATACATGGCCATCAAGATTCATGCTTACCCAGATATTCACCCAGCTATATCCCTGGAGCAAAGCAGGTGGACGGAGAAATCATTGAAACCTTGTGGGCACCACTCAACAACGTCTCACGGAGCATCCGTGGGATGTCTCTGGTTCATCGACAGGAGGTACTGGATGCACACATGAACCATTCCAATTGGAAGAAGTTGGTTCACATTGGTATGTGGTATCTACATCTCTCAAGTATGCAATGTTGACGATTCAATACATCTACCAGTTCCATCACTTCTGCGGCGATGGAAGCGCTTGGAGACTGGGATGGATCAGAGTGCTGAGACATTTCAAGCCCTCAGTGAACGCTTCAAATCTAACAGAAAGAGATGGCTCAAAGCAGAGAGAAAAGCTCAGTTGAAGAGAAGTGAAGATTGTACTGTGATGGACATATATGATACAGCCACAACAAAGCGTATGAGCTTTGACAATAGCTCATATGTGTTCTGCTAATGGATGCACTCAGTTCCCACAGGTGCACAGGTTCTGCAGAAACTGATCTCAGAAGAAGATGGTGCTTCTGCCATGCATGGGCAAACATCGTGGATTGCATCAGGTATCAGGGTCCAGGAGCTTCAGTGAGCGCATATGCATATATGACATCTTACATACTAACATATGATTAAGACTAGCTATCAAACACAAGCTTCGTACATACAGATCGGAACTTTCTATTGATGAGGCCCAGATCATTGAAAACAAGCGGACTCGCCTCCAAGCACTCATCAATACCTTTGAGCACCAGGCAAATACCTTCCTGGCTCATGACACTCTTGCAGAAGATATTTCAATATCATCATTGGGTGACTATGATGAGTTTGACCATCCAGATGAGGACGATGATATGACGGCTCGTCGCCATTCTTTGAGGGCACCAGATGGCTCTGGTATGGACGCTGGAAACCCTGAGGACATTCCAATCCTCCTTCCATCATCATTTGGATGGAAGTGGTGTGCATTGCATAATGCGAAGTCCCTTGCAATGAAGGAAGCTCAGCTCCGCCATGCTCAAGCTAATGATGCGATACATCAAATTCGTCTGGCTCTGGGGTTCAAATCTGCACTTTTCCGCACTCAGGTTCGACCTGCTAACACCCAGCAGACGAAGACCCGTGCCTGGAATGCTGTTCACAATGTTGACAGCACCCTCTCCGAGCATGCTCGAATTTACAGCATGGCACGCGATGCATATAGGAAGCTCCGCAACAATAGTACTATCAAAGCGGCACTTCCGCCACTCGGTAGGGACGACCTACGGATAGCAACATTAGTTCTTGGTTCAGAGACAACTGGACAGCGCAATACGCAGCAATCATGGATTTGGAGCTTTGGTAAAGTGACAGCGGACGATGGAACATGGATGGATGACTGTGAGTTATCATTTGCATTTGCATCAATTAATGTCTATAGATGTGCTCACATATTGATCAGTTGAAAGGGTTCACTGGCTTCGTGCAAAGGCACAGTTTGAACGATGGTTAGAAGAACAAGACAGTATTCATAATGAAGCACATTGGATTCCTGCTTTCTTTAAATCTAAAGCAGAGACATGGAGACAGCTCATGACATTCGCTTCGCAGGGGTCACTGAAGGGGCATGAAGCATATGCATCATACCAAATGTATGCATGGGAAAAGCTTTGTGAAAGCTCAGAGCAGGCACTTTCTCAGATTACAGATACTTCATTGAAGCATTATAGTTTTGAATCACTTCTCTTGTCCTAGCCTACGAGCACCATGATGTGCTTCCACTTGTTTTTCATAACTACATTTATGATCTGATTAGACTATGCATTCAAAGTCGGAAACACCGCCATTGAATAAATCGAACTCTTGTTGCTTTTCAAAGCGGATGAGATGATCATCCTTCTTATTTGGATTCAGATACTTCACAATATTAATAACAAGATGTCATCTGATCACAGGTTGATGTGATGATATTGTATCGGCAAGACCGCTCTTCTCTCTTGTCTTCTCTTCATGTTCGATCCATGTACTATTGCTCTTTTATGATACAGATACCCAAGCAGATGCCTCGAAATTGCATACAGATATCATACACCATATGTACATATGTGTGAGATGTGCTCGAAGTTCTAACATTGTCCCACATGATTATTCTTCGCTTTGGTGCTTTCCACATCCATCAAACATCACTGGAATATGATTTGCTTTACAAATGTCCATGTCAACTACATTTGCGTTGTTT
>Ga0209530_1000779_pt1 | contig 18510 bp, 20 predicted proteins | sample BlaSpr_A8_Ref_O1_FD_187987 | JGI IMG/M metagenome (GOLD analysis project Ga0209530, IMG submission 187987) | Forest soil microbial communities from Thunder Bay, Ontario, Canada - Black Spruce, Ontario site 2_A8_Ref_O1 (SPAdes) (version 2) | ecosystem: Environmental > Terrestrial > Soil > Boreal...
CGGAATCGTCAATCGGCGCTTCGAAAGCATCCGAAATCTTTATGTGAAATTGCTGACCGGAACATTGAACTATCGCCCCGTGGTGTATTCGGTGTGGGCAGTGGTCGCGGTGCTCATGATTCCTTTATACATGTTCTCCCAGCATGAGCTAGCGCCCTCGGAAGACCAGGGAGTAGTGTTCGGCGTTATTCAATCTTCCGCGAATTCAACTCTCGATCAAACCAACCTGTTTACGCAACAGGTCTACGATGTCTACCACTCATTTCCCGAGAGCGGGAGCATCTTCCAGATCACGAATCCGGGTGGTGGATTCGGCGGAATGGTTACGAAGCCCTGGAGTCAGCGAAAGAAGACTGCGCAACAACTGCTGGTGGAATCAAGTGGCCCGCTGTCAAAAATCGCGGGCGTCCGGGTGATTCCCTTGACGCCGCCGCCACTTCCTGGTGGAGGAAACTTCCCGGTTGATTTTGCCATTGTGTCAGCAGCCGAGCCGGAGCAAGTCAGTCAATTGGCCGAGCAAATCGCGCAGAAAGCCATGGCCAGCGGCCTGTTCATCTTCGCCGATACCGACGTAAAGTTCGACCAGCCGCAAACCGAAGTGGTTTTCGATCGTGACAAGCTTCGCTCCCAGGGCGTGGATTTGAGCCAGGTAGGAGCGGATCTTTCTACCATGCTGGGCGGAAACTATGTCAACCGTTTCAGCATCCAGGGGCGCAGCTACAAAGTTATTCCGCAGGTGAAGCGCATGGACCGCTTGACGCCCGATCAGCTTTCACAAATCTACGTCAAGGGATCCGCCGACCAACTCGTACCGCTTTCGACGTTCGCTACTCTTAAAACCACTACCGAACCAAGATCGCTGAACAAATTTCAGCAGCTGAATGCAGTGCGGATCCAGGGTGTCATCCCGCCGAATGTGCCGCTCGATAAGGCGCTGACTTATCTTGAGGACCAGGCAAAACAGATTCTGCCCCAGGGATTCACCGTGGACTACGCTGGCGAGTCTCGCCAGCTTCGCGTGGAAGGAAGTAAGTTCCTTGGCACGTTCTTACTTTCGGCAATCTTGATTTATCTCGTGCTGGCCGCGCAATTCGAGAGCTTTCGAGACCCGTTTATTGTTCTCGCCGGTTCCGTGCCTTTGGCAATCTCGGGCGCCCTGGTGTTCTCGTTTTTGAACTTCACGACTCTGAATATTTATAGCGAGGTCGGCCTGATTACTCTCGTCGGCCTCATTGCGAAGAACGGAATTCTGATCGTCGAGTTCGCGAACCATTTGCAGGAAACCGGTCTGAGCAAACTGCAGGCAATCATTGGTGCCGCGAGCACCCGACTGCGCCCTATTCTCATGACAACGGCGGCTACAGTTTGCGGCCATTTTCCGCTGGTTCTTGCTAAAGGCCCAGGCGCCGGAGCGCGAAACAGTATCGGCATCATGCTGGTTAGCGGCATGATCATCGGCACCGCTTTCACGCTTTTTGTGGTGCCGTCGATTTACATGCTAGTCGCGAAGACCCACGTACCAATCGAGACCAGCGATGAGATCGCGCTCCATGAGCCGGCAGAAGCTGCCGTTTAACGTCGAAAAAAGAACGGTCGGCTGTTGCCCCTTGCTACAAGAAATAGATAGCTTCCACTCGAACTCCCAGCGCCATTGATGCGCCGGGCGAAATCGCGCGACTGCGCGACTGCTTGACGACTCGCGACAATACAAATGTCCGGTCCGCTTCCGACGTTGCATCGACACTCTGCTTGGCGATCGGAAGCCATTACCCTTGCGACCTGACTCCGTCCTGGTGAACGTACTTAATTACTTCGACATCGGAAATTGCGATCAATCCCTCATCCACCATTTGGTCGAGCGTTGGGATGAGCGTTTTGATATTTTCTTCCGTGTCCACAACCGAGATCATGATCGGGGCGTCAGAAGAAAACGAAAGCAGGTGGGGACGATGAATAAGCGTGCTCGCACCATATCCTTCGATCCCCCGGTACACGGTCGCCCCCGCGATATCGAGTTCACGGCACTTTTCCACGATTGCCCGGTAGAGAGGCTTCCCCTGCCACTTGTCGTCCTCCCCAAAATGAATGCGAAGCATCTTGGCTTTGCCTTCGAGTTTCATTGGCGTACCTCCTCTCGTCGATCCTTTTTCGTGTAGTCGTGCGTGTACTTGATGACATCGACGTCGGAGAGAACAACGAGACCTTGCTGCAACATCTGATCAAGGATTGGAGTAAATGCTGTGAGCTTAGCTTCGGTGTCGATTACGGCCAACATAATGGGGCGGTCGTGCGACAGCGCAAGCGTCTTGTCTTCGTGGATTCTGCGATTCGCGCCGTATCCGAGAATGCCCCGATACACCGTCACCCCGGCAATGTCATTGGCGCGCAGTGCTTCGACCAGAGCGTTCTGCAATGGTTTATCGTGCCACTTGTCGTTCTCGCCAAAAAAGATACGCATCAGCTTCGCTTTGCCCTCGCTTTTGAGAGCACGGACAATTTTCGGTTCTGCTTGTTGCTTTGAGGTCTGGGCTGGCTTCACCACCGTGGTGTCCTGAATATCGATCAGTCCTGTGCCCGCGAGCTCCTGCAATTTTGGCAGCAGCTCCTCGACCCGTTCAGTCGTTTCCACGAACTCGACTTTAACCGGCAGATTCTCGGCAAGCTCCACGAGCCGGGTAGTGTGAACGTGGTGATCCGCACCGAAGCCGGCGATACCCTTCATGATGGTCGCGCCCGACACGCCCCGGTAAAAAAGAAAATCCAGAATCGCCGCGTATGCGCTGTGCCCGTGGTACTGCTGGTCTTCCCCGACATAGATGCACACCTTTTTCGCTGGTCCCGCTCTCAACACAAAACCCTCCTATCCAACGCAGACTGCGAATTTCTAAGATTGCCTTTTGCCAACACCTGACTTACGCCCCCACGGGCTCACCAAGCCTCATGCGACCGTCTTTCCCACTATCGCGCCCGTCCACACCATCAGAAATCCCACCACTATGCTGAGCACAACATTCAGCGTGCCAATGGTGAATTGACCATCTTGAACGGCCCTGAGGGTTTCGTATTCGAAAGTTGAAAAAGTCGTATAGCCGCCAATGAAGCCGATGGGAATGAGATAACGCCAATTGGGACTCAGCTGAGTTTTCTCTGTGAGTACGGCCATGACAAAGCCGACAAGAAAGGAACCAGTGACATTGACTAGAAACGTCCCATAGGGGAATCGGGTTCCCATTCGCTGCCCGATATAAGTCGCCAACCAGAAACGGAGAATTGAACCTAGAAATCCGCCGATGCCAACGATTAAGAACTTGCCCACCGTCCCTACCTTTCCGTGCAGCACAGACATAATCGAGCGCTGTGTTGCCGCTTCATACTTGAAGAAACTGTGGATTTTCTCGGCGCGGAACCGGGAATCGCAAAGCTCCCGCCGAGAGAATCCTCTGGTAGGAGTCATCTTCCCCATGAGGCGGGGCGGTTAAGGGTGAACTCCAACACCCAACAACGACGATTATGTGGCGCATAAATAGCAGAAGTCAATTACTCTGCCGAATACGTCCTCCGATCGCTCTCATTTCTCAATTCGCTGTCGCGTTGATCTGCCTGTCTCTTCAACACGCGTTTGGGATGAAGAATGACTTGGCAAATATCCTCAGGCAACTCCAAATATCTAAGTTTTGGGGATTATGCCGGAACGACTCCGACAGAAGCCCTGTCAGGAGTCATCATCTGTCCCGGCGAAAGGTGGGATCAGCGGTTAGCGGTGAACTCCTTCACCGTTGCGAGCAAATCAATCATATCCAACCCGGACGCTACGGCATAGATCTTATCTACCGCGGAGTCCATTGCGGATGGCCGGTAAAAAGGCCATTCGCCACGCCAATCTGATACGCTAACGCCACTCCGAAGGCCAAACTCACTAAGCCTGAAGCCAGCCCTAGTCGCTGCGAAAACTTCTCGTGCCTTTTTCCAAAGAAGTTGAACGCGGAGGCGATGCTCATCGTGATCAGCATCATCCCGCCGACCGTGCCCGCTCCAAAAACCAGCAGGTAAACAATTGCCCAGCGCGGATTTCGAATGGTTGTGAGGATCAGCAATGCGATCGCAGCAGACCCGGCGAGGCCATGAACAATTCCCACGACCAATGGACGTAGCTGTTGATAGAGCCCGATCCTGCCGAATAATCGATCGAGCCAGGTGAGCGGCGTTTGCTGCGCCCCATGCGCATGTGTTTCCTGAGAGTGACCATGCGTGTGGCTGTGTATGTAGTCCCCGTGGCTATGAGGATGGCGATGAATGACGTCGCCGTCCTGGTTAGGCTGAGAAATCGAACGCGCCGAGCGCAGGAAGCTCACAATATTCATCGCGCCGAGGACAATCAACATCAGTCCCACGGACAGTTCCATGGAGAGCCCGATCCTCGCGGGAATCACCACATCAAAAAGAATGATGACAGTGCCGACCGCGAAAATCGTGAGAGTGTGGCCAATGCCCCAAAAGATGCCGGTCATCGCCGCTTTCAGAAGGTTGCGCTGGTGGCTGACGATCGTGGTCACAGCGATGACGTGGTCGGGATCGGTTGCGTGGCGCATACCGAGAAAAAACCCTACGGCGATGATAGAGAGGAGAGTGATCATCGAGTGCGTTTCCGAATCTAGATTGCAGCCGCGGCGCGCGACTCGTCAAGGCGAGCCATCAGATAGGATAAGTATTCCTGCATTCCATCGCCGGTCTTGGCGGAAACTGTTAGAACCCGCATGCACGGGCGAACTGCTTGAATATTTCGGTATGCGGAATCCCAGTCGAATTCGACTGCGGGGGCCAGATCCATCTTCGTGACCACGGCCACGTCAGCGCTGTTGAAAATCGTGGGGTACTTGAGCGGTTTATCTTCGCCCTCGGTGACGGAGATCAGCACCAGCCGCAGATTTTCGCCCAAATCGTAGGACGAAGGGCAGACCAGGTTCCCAACATTCTCGATGAAAAGAAAATCCAACTGGTTGAGATCCCATCCCCCGAGCGCGTGTTGGACCATGGCGGCTTCGAGATGACACAACGTGCCGGTTGTGATTTGTTTGACCGGAACCTGGCTGCGCGCCAGGCGGACTGCGTCATTTTCCGTCGCGAGATCGCCGACCAGCGCAGCGACGCGATACTCTCGACGTAGCTCGGTGAGCGTTCTCTCTAGGAACGCAGTCTTACCCGAGCCTGGACTTGACACCAGACTCACGACAAATACTCCGGCCGCGCGGAATTCTTCGCGAAGCGCGCGGGCCGCGAGATCATTCTGTTTCAGAACGTTTTTTCTGACTTCGACTAAGCGGGGTTGTGAACCCATTCTTCCATCTCCAATGCGACGACTTCGATTTCCTTCCCTTGCACAATCTCGGAGGTGGGGGTGCCGCATTCCGCGCAACAAAATAATTGTACGGAACTCAGCGGGCGCCGAACCTGGCAGTTGGGACAGAAAACGACAACAGAAACCTCTTCGATGATGAGACGTGACCCTTTCAGCGGAGTGTCGTCGCACGCCATTTCATAAGCGGACAGGAGTGCCTCTTTCACAACGCCGGATAACGCTCCGAGCTTCAGGTGGACGGCGCTGACTTGAAAGCAGCCACGCTGCTCGGACTCTTCCTGCGCCATTTCCACGATGCTCATCGCGATGGATAGTTCGTGCATAATTAGTTCTTGCACTGCTGTTCGAGCTGGTAAAACGCCGCGATCGCCGCCTGTCCCAGACTGATCCCGCCATCGTTCGCGGGGACGGCGTGATTCATCCAGATCTGCAAAGCTTCTTTTTCAAGCAAAGACCTCAAATCCTCGAGCAGGAGTTCGTTCTGGAAAACGCCACCCGAGAGAACCACGATGGCGAGATTTTGGGTTCTGCGTATTTCGACTAGGGCGTCCCGCAGGCCTTCAGCCAGGCCGCGCTGGAAAGCGCGAGCGATTTCCGCAAGCTCCTGCCCACGGAGCCTGTCTCGAATTACGGATTGAAGTAATGGCCGAAAATCTAATTCTTCGCCGATCAATGGAAACGGATACGGTTCCGTCAGCTGCGCACCGCGGGCGAGTTGTTCCACCCACATAGCCGCCTGTCCTTCAAACGTGATCTCGCGTGTAAAGCCGAGAAGTGCCGCCACCGTATCAAAGAGTCGCCCGACCGAAGTCGTGGCGAAGCTGCGCACGTTTTTCTGGATTAGTTCCTGCGCGTTTTCGTAGCGCTTTGGGAAGCCGAAGGGCGCGCCGGTGAGATCGGGCAGACCATCAAGTTGCGCCAGAAACCCAGCCGCAGCTTGAACCGGATGCTCCGCGGCGGCGTCGCCGCCCGGCAGCGAAGCAGTGCGTAAATGAGCAATTCTCTCAAACCCTGCTTTAACGCTCCCAACGAAAATCTCGCCGCCCCAAATGCCGCCGTCGTCGCCATAACCCGTGCCATCGAAACTTACTCCCACAACCCGCGTGTCCCATGCCCCGCGCTCTGCTAGCACCGAAGCAATATGCGCACGATGATGCTGCACAGCGAGCGACTGTGGAATTCCAAGTCCCAAAGCGTGCGCCGTGGAAACGTACTGCGGATGAGAATCGTGCGCCACAAGCAATTCCTCCGGGCGCACTTCATACATCGAGATTAAGTCCTGAATAGTCTCTTGAAATGCGCGCAGTGATTCGTAATGCCCAAGGTCACCGATGTGCTGACTGACGAATGCCTGGCCGTCCACGACTAATGTGATTGCATTTTTCAAGTCTGCGCCTACTGCGAGAATGGGGCGCTCGCTTGGGATCGCCGCGACCGCACCCGGAGCATAGCCGCGAGCCCGACGCAGGATAGCTGGGCCAAACCCTCCGACTCGGGCCACCGAGTCGTCAACTCGCCGCGCAATCGGACGCTCTCCGATCAAGAACGCATCGGCAATTCCAGACAGGCGGTCAAGCGCTTCTTCATCTTCATAGGCGATCGGTTCACTCGAACGGTTTGCGCTGGTCATTACCAGTACTTCTGGCGCGCCCGCCGCAAAAAGCAAATGGTGCAAAGGCGTGTAGGGTAGCATCACTCCGAGTTCATTATTTTCCGGAGCGACTCCGCTAAGGTTCGCCCTCATCGGCGCAAGCACGATCGGCCGCGCACTTGACATCAGCAGCGCTTCTGCTTCCGGTGAAAGCTCGACCAAGCTGCGGGCAACTTGGAGATCTTTCGCCATGAGCGCGAACGGTTTTTCCTTGCGATATTTGCGGTCGCGCAAAGCCGTTACAGACGCGGGATTTCGAGCATTGCAAGCGAGATGGTATCCGCCCAGTCCTTTTACCGCGACCATGCTGCCGCCATTCAGCAGTTGAGCCGCCTCGCGAATACTCTCTTCACTTCCATGGATGATCTCGTTGTTGCGGCGAAGGTAATAGGTTGGTCCGCAAGCCGGACATGCAACTGGCTGGGCATGAAAACGGCGATTACCAGGATTTTGATACTCCGCCTCACAGTATTCGCACAACGGCCAATGCTTCATCGTAGTATTAGGCCGATCGTAGGGAAGACTGAGGACGACAGTGTAGCGGGGACCGCAGTTCGTGCAATTGATATAAGGATACCAGTAGCGCGGGTCCGCTGGATCAAATAGTTCTTTCAGGCAAGCATCGCAGACAGGGAGGTCAGACGAAATGCGAACCGTAGGTCGATCCCGTCGTTGGCTCTCACGAATGGTGAATTCATTCAGGCCAACTGGCGCTGCGGGATGGACCTCGATGTCCGCGATGTTGGCTGCCGGGGGAGGTTGCATCTTCAGATCGTGAACGAAAGCTTGCAGCCCCGGCTCCGCCCCTTCTAGGTAAATCTCAACGCCTTCCGCGCCGTTCAGCACCCACCCTGCGAGTGTATTTTCGCGGGCGAGACGATAAACGAATGGGCGGAATCCAACGCCTTGCACCACGCCGCGAACTCGAATCGAGCAGGCACTGGCCATGATTATTCCGCGTCCACCATGCAGCTGCGGCCTTGCCAGCCGATTTGAACCACCTTGCCGTCTTCGACCAGCACGGGCACGCTACGTTGTCCCGACGCTAACGCACGCATGCGTTGACGGGCCGCAGGATCGGCCTCGACGTCGTATTCAACGAAGGCAGAGCGTTTCCACTCCAACCATTCGCGCATTTCTTGTGTGTGCGGGCATCGCGCGGTGCCGAAGAGCTCAAGCTTGGCCACGGTGCAGCACCTCCAAGGTTTCGCGAATGATGTGGTAGATCGAGGCTTGCACTTCCTGGATGCGCGGTATGTAGTCGCATTGGACGACGATGGGGAAGTCCGCGAGTTGACGCCGCTTGATCTCGCCGCCGTCGTAACCCAGCAGAGCGACGGTCAGCATATTTCGTTTGTGAGCTTCTTCCAGCGCCATGATGATGTTGCGCGATCCGCCACTGGTCGAAATTCCAATCGCCACATCTTCGGGACGACCATGCGCGATAAGTTGGCGAAGGAAAATGACGTCGGTGCCGACATCGTTCGCAATCGCGCTGATATTCGCTGGCTCCAGCGAAAGTGAGACTGCGGGAACGGGACGGTAGCCCGCGGGGGGAAGCACGCAGTCAATGGCCCAATCATTCGCGTCGGTCGCCGAGCCGCCATTGCCGAAGAGAATGAGTTTGCCGCCCTTCAACACGCGATCATGAATCGCGAGCGCGGCGCTGCTGATCTGCTCTGCTTGCTCACCGGCCACTTGAGCGCGCAACTGCGAATCATCTTGAACCTTCAGCCGGATCGAGGCCGCGACTTCCGAGATCAAGTCGCCAGTCTCCTGTTTTTCCTGTCCAAGGAAAGGATACAAAAATCCGGCCGCTCCCACTTCGTGACCGAGTTCGCGATGTTCTAAAAAAACGTGTACCGTCTCCCACAGCGTGTGGTAAAGGATCTCAATCATCTCCTGGTGAATGAAAGGATCGTCGGTAAAAGCTTCGACAGCATAGGAACCCTCGACACCGGGAAGAGCGAACGTGAGCGCGTTTCGCGGATGTGCAAACTCCAGGGCGGATCGAACTTCGTCGTCTCCTTCGGGCGGTCCAAACCCCATCACAATATCTTCGGGATGAAGAATCGTTTCCAACCAGGGCCGGAATTGAATCGAAATATCCAGCGCAGGAAGCGCACGCTTGCCAACGATCACGGGATGAACAAACTCGACCGAAACATGTTGGGCATCAGTAGCGTAGGGACCGCGTCCGAATGCAAGCAGACGACCTCCCTGAAGAAAACGCTCGGACATCGACCGGCAAGCTTCAGCCAGCCGAAATGCCTCTCGAGAAAAAAAATCTTCGACAATTTTATTTCGTGCGAGCAGGCGTTCTTCTATTTGAGTCGCCGCTCGAGTTGCCATTCCATCAGTTATCGCCATGGCACGATTGCCGAAACTTTGCCTCAACAGATCCGCGGGAGTGGATCGCCGACCAGCATATCGATAATCCTGCTGCCGCCGTAACGCGTCGTCACCAAAACGGCTCCAGATGGCTGCTCACGCACTTCCCCGATCATCTGCGCGTCCTGGCCTCCACGCGCCATGTTCAAAGCATTCAGCGCCGCGTTCGCGTATTCCGGCGCCACCACCGCAAGGAACTGACCTTCGTTCGCAATGTGTAACGGGTCCAACCCCAGTAGTTCGCAAGCGCCGCGAACCGCGTCCCGGACTGGAATCATTTCTTCTATGAGCGCAATTCCCAAGCCGCAATCGCGAGCCAACTCGTTGAGCGATGTCGCTACGCCGCCGCGCGTCGGGTCACGCATCCAGCGGACGCCAGGACCCGCCGCGTTTACCAAAGCTTCAACTAGAGGAAATACCGAGCGTGTATCTGAATGAAGGTCGGCTTCAAGATCCAGTTCGCCACGCGCCAGCAGAATAGTGATCCCATGATCGCCAATCGGGCCTGAGAGCAGAATTTTGTCGCCAGCACGCACTGATCGTGCATCGATTTTCAACCCATGCAGAGGGCGTCCAATTCCGGTGGTCGTGATGTACATCGAGTCCGCTTTGCCGTGCTCGACAACTTTCGTGTCACCCCCCGCGATCGTCACCCCGGCTCTGCGCGCCGCATTTCCCATGGCGCGGACCTCGGCCTCAAGCACAGGTGTAGGCAGGCCGGCTTCCAGCACATAAGTGACGACCATGGCTTCGGCCTTCGCTCCCGAAACGGCCAGGTCGTTGACGGTTCCATTCACCGCCAGTTCTCCGATGGAGCCTCCAGGGAAACTCAGAGGCTTGACTACAAAACTGTCAGTGGTGATCGCGATACGAGTCCCATTAAAATCAAGATAGGCCGCGTCTCCCAAAGGTTCTGAAGAGGATGCGAAAAGAAGCGGCGCAAAAAGGCCTTCGACTAACCTGCGGCTGGCCTTGCCTCCGGCTCCGTGCGCCATCTCGATTTGCGGTTCGCGGAAGCGGATCGGCGGAGAACTCGCGAGAACCGGAGTTCCGTCGCCTGCAACACTCACGCCACCGATGCGATGCTGGTCACCATTGCCGTTTTGCGGTGTTCGTAATTGAAGTACGCTGCGCATGACCCCTCTGATGAAACCATGAGTGCGCCAATCGGATGTTCGGGCGTACACTCCTTGCCAAAAAGTTTGCACTGATGCGGCTTGAGTACACCTTTCAATACCTCTCCGCACTGCGCGGCCTTGGGATCGGTCACCCGCACTCCGGGAACGTGGAAACGTTGTTCCGCATCCCATTCTGCGTAACTTTCCCGGATGCGCAGAGCTGACTGAGAGATGAAACCTAGTCCTCGCCACTCGAAATATGGACGCAACTCGAAAACGTCCGCCATCGCCCGCAGCGCGGCGTGATTTCCTTCCCAAGGCACCACCCGCTTGTATTGGTTCTCAATCTTGGCCTCGTCTGCTTTCAGTTGTCGTAGAACCATAACGATGGACTGCAAAATGTCCAACGGTTCGAAGCCGGAGACAGCGACTGGCTTGTTTTCGTTCTTCGCAATCCATTCATACGGACGGCAACCAATGACCGTGGATACGTGTCCAGGGCCGATGAATGCGTCGATGCGCATGTCGGGAGAATCCAGAATGGCCCGGATCGCGGGGATAATCGTCACGTGATTGCAGAACACGGAAAAATTGTGAATGCTTTGAGCTTTCGCTCGAACCAGGGTCAACGCAGTCGACGGCGCCGTAGTCTCGAATCCGATGGCAAAGAACATGACGTGCTTTTCCGGATTCACTTGCGCCAGCTTTAATGCGTCCGACGGAGAATAGACAATACGAACATCCATTCCGCGTGCTTTATGTTCAAGCGGACTACCCTGTGTGCCCGGAACCCGCATCATGTCGCCAAATGCGGCGAAAATAACGTCCGGCTGTTGAGCGATGGAAAGGCCGTCATCAATTCTTCCCATGGGCAGCACGCAAACCGGGCAGCCGGGCCCGTGGATCAGTTCGATGTTGGATGGAAGCAGATCTTTCAGGCCGAAGCGATAGATCGCGTGCGTGTGTCCGCCGCACACTTCCATAATGCGGTAATGCCGGTTGGGATCGGCTAGCCGGCGGATTTCTTCTGAAGTCTTTGTGATGACTTCGGGATCGCGAAACTCATCCACGAACTTCATGCCCGATCCTTTGCTTGCGTCATTAAGATGTTTCACGATGCCTTTGTGTTCTCGGCATGGTCCAGCCCATATCCTTCGACCTCTTGCATCGCGGCCTCAGCTTCTCCTAACATCCTCAGCGTGCGCATCTGGTCAATGGCATCTTTCTCGCTGATCTTGCTCATGGCAAAACCGACATGGATCAGCACCCAATCTCCCCTTACCGGCATGTCGTCTTGCAAGAGTCCCAGATCAACCTTGCGCCGAACGCCAACCACGTCGATCAGAGCCGCGTTCGGCTGATCCGGAAATAACTCAACGATCTGTCCCGGGATGGCTAGGCACATTGCGTTACTCTTTCTTTCGAGCCAGGATGTTGAATGAAAACTTTAATTCGTCTTTTACCTTCAGGGCGCCCCCGGCGATTGTGACCAGCTTCAAATCGTAATCGGTCTGCAGGAGCGAAAATGTTCCAAAAGCCCTCAGCGAATCTTCAGCCAACGTCACGCGCGCCGGAACAGGCTGCGAGCGGGTTACGCCGTGCAGGGTCAACTCGCCATTCAACGTAACCGAGTATTGTTCTTCACTAGACTTGGTGGCGGCGATGTTCGAGCATTCGTAAGTAATCTCGGGATAAGTCGAACTCTCAAGAATCTCCTCTTGCATCATGCGCTCAATCTCACGCCGGTCTTTATCGGAAACGTCGTCCCTCACCGTCAGCGACGACGCCTTGATCGTGACTTTAAGGGAAGCCTGCTCGATGTGATCGGGGTTCACGTGCGCATCGACTGAGAAGTTGCGCATGGCGATGGTTGGACTGTGACCGAAAGCCGACAGCAATCCTCCGGCGAAGACCTGCACCGTGAATTGGCTGGCCCTCGTGTCCGCGACGTATAGAACGCTGGTGTCAGTCGTCGATCCCATCGGTCGTTTAGGTCCTCACATGGCCCGTAGTTTCAGATACCGGTCAATATCGGGCAAGGCAGCCTGAACCAGATTGCCCACGCCCAGCTGTCCGAGATACCGGCGCACCAGCGGGTTGGAAAGAATCAACCCTGTCCCAAACAGGATCAGCGCCGCTCCCCCGAGCATGAACAAAGTGTCCTTGTCGGTTCCGTTGTGGTTCGTACCTTCAGAGAATTCCATGGCCACGGCAGTCTCCTCTCATTGAATGTCGTTCACGCTTTTTGTATTCGATTCGTCCCCGTTCAGTATCTTAGCCACCAGCGCCTCGACTAATTTCACCGCTTCATCGATGACAGCCTCGACTGGCTCGCTCAAGCCCATCTGACCTTCCTCGGGGCCGAGCGTGCCCGGTTCACAGCCGACCAGAAGCACCCGTTTGAGTGGGCCACCCATTGAGCTTGCAAGGCGAAGCACATTCAGCGGGTTCATGCTGTGAGCTTCGACCGCACTCTGGCGCTCCTCAGAACTGCCCAGGTCGCTTAGCTCAGGTTCGATCACGTAGAGCGTGCCCGCCGGTTGGCCGCGTGGACAAGCGTCAATCAGGATGGTTGTGTCGTATCCGTCGAGCAACGCGTAGGCCAGATCGTAGCCACGAATGCCGAAGTCGGTCACGCGGACATTCTGCGGCAACGCGCGGCCGGACAATCGCCTCGCGACTTCCACTCCAAACGCATCATCGCCCAGGAAAATGTTTCCGATTCCGGCGATGAGAATTCGGCGCTTTCCGACGCGGCTGGTTGCGGCATCTCCCAGAGGTTCGACTTCGTCCGGCGTAAAAAAGAAGCGGTGGCCTGGTTGTCGCATCAGGCCAATGTCCCTTCCCGGATCATCGTCCACGACTACGCATAGGTGAAATTGTCCCTCGTAATCCTGCTCGATGGATTCGATGACGGCGGTCTTGCCAGCAAGCGCGATGTCCATAACGTCGCCGCCTGCCCGCGGATGAAGCTTGACCCGGCTACCGGGTCTGACCTCGACATCCGCGATGCGCAGATCATCCGCCGGTTTCTTGGCTTCAAGGAGTTGCCACTCCCACTCGTTCATGGCGTCTCCTCCTTCAACGAACGCAGTTCTCTCAACGTCCCGTGGAGCTTCATCAGGTGTTCCATCGGTAGATTTTCCGTTCGTTCGAGCATCCTACGCGCGCGTTCGTCCGAGTTGCGCATTTCACTCTTTTCGTCATCCGTCATGGTAAGAATGCGCAACGCAAGAATTTCATCGATTTCTGTCCCGTCGAACAAGTCGCCCGGACTCTCCGGCGCAATCTGCGGATAGTCGTAGAGAATAATAGGCGACGAAAGCATGGTGTCGCGTTCGCCGTCGGCTCCGACCAAAACCGGCCATGCTCCCAGGTTCTGGCAGTCCGCAGCGAACTCTTTAAGATTTTCGGGCGGATCGAGCAGAGAGACAAACTGAGCATCCACCCCTCCCAGCAGCACATGAGCCGACACCAGGGATTGCATCAAAGCGGCGTCGCGGCTGATCTGGCAGGATTCGTTCTGCAACGCAGTCACGTTTTTTACGCGCACTTGTACTTTGAATAGTCCGTCGATTAGTCCGTCGGCAAGCTGAACCGCCTTGATTTCAACTATTCCTTCGACCGATTCCTGCTTCCTTACGATCTTTCCCGCGAGTCGACCATTTCCGTTCCGCAGCAGTTCACTTTCCTCTTTGGCGGGGAAAGCGAATCCCCATTCCACGGGCGCAGCGGTGAGTGCACTCAGATTGCAAGGCGGGACGGCTACTTCACATTCAATCGCCTCCTGCCAAGGCGCGAGCGTAGTGTCGTCGACTTCAAGCAGGGAAGCGGGCTCTAAAGCTAAACTCTCTTCGAACTTATCCGCTAAGGCAGGTTCTTGCAGCTTGCGAAACGAACGGGCCACCAACTTCAAGAAGCGCACTCGCAATTCGATTGCCGAGTAAGACGCTCCTTCGATCAGGCACTCGGTCTGCATGTTCCATGTGTCTGAGCCTGTTTGCGCGTCGCTGTAAGCCTTGGGATAAAGCACGCCAAAATTAAAGCGTTGGCGATTTTTTATCGACGAAGGACGATAGGGATAAAGCATATATCCTTCGTAGAGCACGGCATTCGCTATGGCGTCGATCGATTTTGTGTTCATCGCTTCCCCGCCCCCTCCAGCGCGGGAAGCATGCTTTCCAACGCCTGCTCCCAGGTAGGAATGCCGTGCTCAACCTTGTACTGATAAAGTCGCTCGAAAACATCGCGCCGCAAACAAAGCCACGCGCTGTTGGGATAGTAAATATCCATCATTTCGCGCCACGATTTCACTGGGAGCCTGAAGCGGGCTTCTTTGTCCCATGGAATCGGCGCAACTTGAAGGGCTCTGTTGCCATCCGCATAAAAGACAGTTCCACTAAACAGAAAACAGAGGGGCACGTCGCCATCGGCGAGGCCGTGGAAATATTTAGTCGCGGCGACATTGAAGTCAAAGGTGCAGGGCACCGGAAGATCAACGACGGCGGTGTCCTCAAATGCGGGTGCGACGACACTCGCGTGCGTCCACAGCATAGTTTTCAGCGTCTGACTCCAGCGTTCTGCCTCGCCAAAAAGATCGCGCAGTTGGGCTTGATCCTCGGCGCTGTATTGCCGCCGCGTCACTTCAAGCTGAATCTGACAACGCAATGCGACCGAGTGGATCGTTTCACCCGCAACACTATTGCTGATGCGCAGCTTAAACAGCAGGGTCGGTGCGGCCGTGAACCGTTGCGGTTCCGCCTTCTCGATCTGGAAGCGTAAGTCAGGCATTCGCTTCTTCTCTCACTGTAGCCCGTTGTTTCAATCCGTCGAAGAAACGCCCGATTTCCTGCCAGACCTCTGTCCCGCCGGAAAGTCCGCGCCAGTTGCCGCGAATCAGGCCGACCAGCTTGTAACACTCGTCGATCGGGAGCACATAATACTCCGCTGCAGCAAATCCTCGAACATGTCCAACGCGATTGACGAGAAGCGCTTCTACATCCGGCTCCATTTCCGCCAAAACCGGATTCGCATCTTCGATATCGTTCCAGGTCTCAAGCGGCAGCAAGGACTCGGTCGCTCCCGCCGGGCTGGGATAAAACGCAACTACTCTCGCGTCCGGCGTGCTTCGAAAAAAGAAAGCCATGCTGATCGGCACCATTAAGCTATCCCATTGGCCGTCGGACAGACGAAACGCCGGCAAGGCGAGCACACGCCGTGGAACGCGTTTATATTTCGTTCCCATGCCGCCGAACAAAATGGCGCAAGCATTACAGGCGCATAAGAGTTTCCGGCTTCCCGGTTCGATCAGATGCGGATGATCGGCAGCAACTTCGGCGCTGCACAACTCACATCGCTCAACATCCCGTTTGCGCCTGACGAACTGCCGGAGCGCTGCAAACGCGTTGTCGTATCCCGGCTGCACTTCATTCATCATCGGCTCGCAAACAATTCTCTTACTCCGGTGTCAATCCAATTAATCATTTGCGGACGCGGCGGCGATCACGCCGCCCAGCTTGCCCAGCGGAACAAAGCCAGACGAACCCGCCGCTTCTTCGAGCCCTTCAATCGCCAAACCATTCATGTCGGGCGCAGCCTCGTATAATGCATCCTCTACTAACTTTTTGAGAGTCTTTCCCGTGGAACCGCAACCGTGCCCAGTGACTTGGAGATGCAAGCGAATTACTCCGCCTTCAACTCCGAGCAAATTCAACTCGCCTCCGCCCTTGCGCACTTGCGGCTGAACTTTTTCTATTGCCCGTGCTACGCGACTCTCCAGGTCCAGGGGATGGAGGCCATACAAAACCAGCAGACTGCTGACCAGTGGATCGTGGCCCAAGTCGTCGATGATGCGCTGTCCCGCTTCGTCGTTTTTCGCGACGATTTCCATGACCCGCTCTAAGCCAGCGCCGTGCAAGTCCAAAAGCAATTGCACCAGCGCCTTTGCGCTTGCGCGAGCCTCTGGGTCTGCGATCTTCTCCAGTTCACCGACTAATTCGCCGATGCGCTGGACCTTGATCTGAAAATCTTTGTCGTCGGGCATAGCTGTCTTTAAATCCCATCAACACTGAACGCCAAACATCGGCGAATGATGCGTCTTCAAAACCTTCCCGCCGCCCAGATACATGTGAACGCCGCACGGCAGGCATGGATCGAAACTCCGCACCGCTCGCATGATGTCGATACCTTTAAATTTCTCCGGACCGTTTTCTTCGAAGATCGGCGTGTTCTGCACCGCATCCTCATAGGGTCCCGGAGTTCCGTAGATGTCGCGCGGATTGGCATTCCAGGGCGTCGGCGGATATGGATGATAGTTGGCAATCTTGCCTTTGCGAATCACCACATGATGCGAGAGCACGCCGCGGACTGCTTCGTGAAAACCGCAGCCGATAGCTTCTTCCGGCACTTTGAAATCCGACCAGGTTTTGGTCTTGCCGGCGTGAAGCTCTTCCAACGCCTTCTCCGCGAAATGAAGAGCACAAGCGGCTGCGTAAGCCTGGAAGTAAGTGCGCGCCCGATCGCGCTCGATCGCATTGCTCCACTGCGGAATCTTCCACTCGAACTCGACCTCGGGCTTTGACATCGTTTTCGGCAAGTAAATCTTCACGCTCTTGCCCGTTGCTTTGATGTAGCCAATATCAACCAACCCAGCGAGTGCGGTAGCCCAAAGCCGCGCAATCGGCCCGCCGCCCGTATCCAGCGCGAGATGATCGCCAGTGCGCTTGTCGAACCATCGCGGCGACATCACCCAGGTGTATTTGCCGTTGAAGTCTCGCTTCTGCGGGCGAGGAATCGTGGTCTGGTTCCACGGATGGTTCTTGTCAACCGGATTTCCCAGCGGATCAGTCTTCACAAACGTCTCCGCGTTCTTCCAGTCGTCGTAATAAGAACTGCCCAACAGAATTCGAATATTCAGGTTGATGTCCACTAGATCCGTCGTAACCAGCTTGCCATCGACGACGACGCCGGGCGTGACAAACATCTTTCGGCCCCAGTCAGTCATGTTCTTGTAGGTGTAATCGCAATGCTCGGGATCGTTAAACGACCCCCAACATCCGAGCAGAATCCGGCGCCGTCCAACTTCCTCGTATCCCGGCAGCGCGTCGTAGAAAAAATCAAACAAGTCGTCATGCAGCGGAAGAACTTTCTTCATGAACTCGACGTATTTCATCAGCCGGACGATATAGTCCGTGAACAGCTGAACCGTCGGCACGGTGCCAACTCCGCCCGGATAAAGCGTCGATGGATGCACATGCCGTCCTTCCATAAGGCAAAACATCTCGCGGGTCATGCGGCTCATTTGCAGAGCTTCAAGATAAAACGATCCCGTGAACGGATTGAGCGCCCGCATAATGTCGGCGATAGTACGGAAGCCGTGCTCGTTGGCATGCGGCGCCGGGGTCGATTCCGCTTTCGCCAGTACCTTGGGGTTCGTTTCTTTGACCATCTGTTCGCAGAAGTCAACGCCCACCAGGTTGTCCTGGAAAATGTTGTGATCGAACATGTATTCGGCCGCTTCGCCGAGGTTGACGATCCATTCCGCGATATGCGGCGGCCGCACTCCGAACGCCATGTTCTGCGCATAAGTAGCGCAGGTGGCGTGGTTGTCGCCGCAGATGCCGCATATGCGGCTGGTGATGAAGTGAGCGTCTCGCGGGTCTTTGCCCTTCATAAAAATGCTGTATCCGCGAAAGATAGAAGACGTGCTGTGGCACTCGGCCACTTTTCGGGCCTCGAAATCAATTTTGGTAAAGATGCCCAGACTACCCACGATGCGAGTAATCGGATCCCAATTCATCTCCACCAGTTTCCGCGACTTGCTGGGAACGTCTTTCGTCGGTGCTGTGATAGTGCTCATAGCGATCGCTCCTTAAGATTTCTTTCGCTGGAGAGACAGAGCTTGAGCCCCGTCTCTCTCGACCCGTATTCAAATCCGAACTGCGGCAACCGTCGTCTTCAAAAACCAATGCCCACGATCGGGACTAATAGGTTCT
>Ga0209530_1000780_pt1 | contig 18460 bp, 16 predicted proteins | sample BlaSpr_A8_Ref_O1_FD_187987 | JGI IMG/M metagenome (GOLD analysis project Ga0209530, IMG submission 187987) | Forest soil microbial communities from Thunder Bay, Ontario, Canada - Black Spruce, Ontario site 2_A8_Ref_O1 (SPAdes) (version 2) | ecosystem: Environmental > Terrestrial > Soil > Boreal...
TCCTTGTACGTGTATTGCGCGGCTTTCACACTCTGCGAAGCGGAGTGGGTGTTGTTGATGGCCTTCCAATCAAAAACTGATTGCGTCACATAAGCGCGGCTGTCGAAATAAGTGAAAGGGCCGACGATGGAAGGAATACTTGCGCCAGGAATTTTGAAGCTGAACCCAAATTCGGCAAGGTCAATTTGAGACTGATTGACGTAGCTGGTGGTCGTGAGATTAGGCAAGAGCGAGCTCAACTGCTGCCAGCGCTGGCCGCGCGCTGAACCGACGTCCTGGCTCGAGAGCAACAAGCCGAGGTTCTGTTTCAGGCCGCGATTGATGGCGTCTTCGAGCGAAATCGGAAGAATGCCGGGAACAAGTTTCGATGGCACGCTACCTGTGAATGAATTTTGTCCTTGCGCAGCGGCGGGTGAAGATGCGGAAGAAGGAGCAGAGTAAGAAGTGGTGCCGGCGCTGGAACTTGAGTTTCCGGATTGGGAGGCGACAGGCCCGACGGGGGACTGCGCCAACAGGGGGTTCTTGGCCGCTGGCGAGAAGACTGTCAGCATAAGGGCGATGGCAGCCAATCGATGTTTCACGGAATCTCCTCCAGTTCTATGCTATGTATGATGAAACCCAGCGCTTCGAGATTCACCAAGCCACGTCAAATTTGACGGCAACGAAGCAGTCAGCGCGCTGTTTTCCTCTGACGCTTGCCTTTCCCATTCCCCTTCCTTGACATAGAAATATCGGCAGAAAGGCTTGGAAAGAACAGCTCCCAGACTTCCTCTGCCGACTTTCGCAGCAGGGAATCCGGATTCAACGCCCAAGCTATGGTTACTCCCATTAGGATGAGGTGGGTTAGCCGAGCGAGGTCGGCAGCAGAACGATCGCGGCGAATCTCGCCCTTTTGCTGACCGAGAACAAAAATTTCCGCCAAGAGCCGCCGAGCGCGCTGAAGCCGGTTTTGCAATTCTGCCCGCACCGGCGCACACGACAAATGAGCCGCGAAAATTGAGCGAAGCAAATCGGGACTTTGCGAAGACTGTCCGGCCAGGTCGGTAGCCAATGCCTTGAGAACGGCCGACACGGAGTGATTTGTCGAGCGAGCTTTGTTTAAGGCGCGTTCGATCGCGGCGACGCGCTGCTCGCCGTAGGTGGCCAAGACGTGTTCTTTAGTGGGGAAATAATTGAAGAACGTTCCCTTGCCGACATCGGCGGCGTCCGTGATGTCTTCGACGGTAGTTTCCAGATAGCCACGTTGGGCAAAGATCCGCAGGGCGGCACGATAGATGCGTTCGCGAGTTTCTACGCGACGGCGCTCGCGCCGATCGGAGGGCCGGAAGCCTGAAGCGCGGCGAGGGGAGCGAACCGCACTGGAAGATTTCATTTGTGAGGAACTCCTAATAATGACTTATAGACGAATACGACTATAAGTCATATTTGGATGGCAGGTCAAGGCGATCAAACCAGCGCAAAAGGACTCAGCGGGAAGTTTGCTGCGCCGGGGATTTTCTCCCCGGCGCAGCAGATAAAGAGTGGCCGCTTCAGCTCGGAAGGACGGTCCAAGTTCTTATAGAGACCCTTCTAGCTAAACCAGCGTGTTCCTGTTTCGTTTCGAAACTACTTGCGATTGCCTGAAGTCTTGTCGAGCTCGTCAATCAGCGATTTGGCTGACGGAAGAACTGCCTGTCCGCCTTCAACGATGTCTTTCGCGCTGATCGCTTTGCCGTACAGAGCCTTGTTGGCATCGTCATCGGAGTCCATCGACGCGCCTTCCAGAGAGACACCGGCAAATAGTCCCTTGGTCCGCGAGTACGTGAGGACGTCAACCTTCATGGAAGCGGCATTGTAACCGACAGCTTGAGCGCCCGTGGGACCAGCAGCGGCGGCGGCATTTGCTCCGAGCTTTGTCTTCCCATTCAGGATTTGCTCTGCGCCGGTGTGGTTCATGACCACCAGCACAAAATCAGTGGCCGTAGAGCCGAGTTGCACGCCAATGCTGGCCTGGTCGAGCCGGTACATCGCCGGTGCGCCCCAGTCACCATCCATCTTCGCGCCGTTGCGGCAAACAAGTACGCCGCGTCCATAACTGCCGCCGATGCCGATGGCTACTTTCTTGACGCTGGGAAACACGACGATACAATCGGCTTGGTCAACGATACTGGTAGGCAGGCCCTGATCCACGAGAATCTCCCGCAGTACGGTGGCCGAGTTAGATAGACGCTCCTCTTCTTTTTTCTGAGCGAACATGGGAGAAGCTACAGCTAAACAAAGTGCGAAAACGATCATTTTCTTTTTCACGGTTCAACCTTTCTTGACTAGGATGGACTCGGAGCTGAAGCTCGGAATCGTATTACCTGACCTGGGATTTTCTCTTAGTGTCCGAAGCAGGCTGATTGTACATCAACCTGCTTCGTTCGGCTTCCAAACCGAAGCCGAATATCGGGAATTTAGGGTAGCGCTTCGATTAGGAACTATGCTTTGGTGAATGCTTCCTTAGGGTCGAAAGAAGCAGCGCGGCCGACGGTGGCGGAGGAACGGCGCCATGAAGGACAATGTCCCTGGCCGAAATTTTCTTTCCATAGATGCGTTCGTTCGCATCGTTGTCCGGACGTACCGTGGAACCCGCGAGCGAGACGCCAGCGAAAAGACCACGCGCTCGGGAATAGGTCAAAATTTGCGCGCGCAAAGTGACGTCCGTTTCCGCTGAGGCGTTGCGTCCGACCGGGCCTGCGGCTGCGGATGCGTCTCCGCCGATTTTCACTTTACTGGCGAGAATACCCTTAGCGCCATCTTCGTTCATGACCAGCAGAACGAAGTCGGTTGCTTGTCCGCCAGCTTGAAAGCCGAAACTGGCGCCTTCCAGGGCCATCATCGATGGCGCGCCCCAGCGACCATCGAAATTATCGCCACGACGGCAGGTCATGACGCCGCGGCCGTAGCTGGCGCCCACGATGAATGCGGCCTTGAGCACCGAAGGAAATACAATGACGCAGTCCGCTTTGTCGATGAGGCTTTGCGGAATGTTGTCGGGAATATTCATAATCTCTTTTACGACTTGACCTGCATTCTTAATGCGGTCTTCGTCTTTTGTGGTGTCATCATCCGCGCGTAGGGTAGATGCCGTAAACATCGCGGGTATTCCGGCTAGGACTAGCATCAGCAGAGCCGATAAAACGTTTTTCATGGATTTCCTCCTATGGGGAGCACATATCATATGGTTTTCGACGTGGAATCGCAACCTTTCTGCAAGCGAGGCGCGCGGGAGAACATTCGAATATAATCAGTTCCGTTTCAATTCGGTACAAATCACTATGATCAAATACGCCATAACTTCACCCGTTCGCAGCCACCGTTGTTCTGTCGTTTTGGCGCTACTGATTGCATTCAGCGTTTTCGGGCCGCTCGCCGAAGCGCAGAATCTGACGGCGGTCCCAAAGGCTGCTTCAGCGAAGAAAAAACCAGCCGCAAAACGACCAGACGTGATGCGATTTCGGGCACGAGTTGATGCCGCGCTCGCTGATGCTCATGCGCAGAAGGCGTTTTGGGGCGTATTGGTGGCAGACCGCGACAGCGGGGAAACCCTTTACGAGATGAATGCCGATAGATTTTTCACGCCGGCGTCGAATGCGAAGATTTTCACCTCCACTCTTGCACTCTCCATGCTGGGTCCTGATTTTCATTTTCATACGACCCTGGAAACAACAGGCCAGCTTGGGAGCGACAGGCGGCTTGCCGGTGACCTGGTTTTAGTGGGGCGCGGTGATCCGGATCTTTCCAATCGAAAATTTCCGTACACTGGGAAAGTGGAACGCGAAGGTCCTTCGGAAGCGGCCTTAACTGAGATGGTGCAAAGTGCGGCGGCCAAAGGGCTGAAGGAGGTGGATGGAGATATTGTCGCGGATGATAGCTATTTTCCCTACGATCCATATCCAGCCGGCTGGAGCGTTGGGGACTTGTATTTTGCATTTGGCGCGCCCGTCAGCGCGCTCGCGTTCAACGACAATTCTTTTTCAGTTGAAGTAAGCCCCGCGGACCGGGAGGGAGATCCGGCAAAGCTCATGGTCGAACCGGAGGCTGCTGCGAATGACTTCGGGCACGAATTGAGCACCGGCCCAAGCAGCGGGAAACCGAATTTTTCAGTAGTCCGCCAACCAGGACCAAAATTTATTCTGCTGCGCGGCTCCATTCCCGCCGGACACGCGCCGATAAAACTCGACTTCGCAATGATTGATCCGGCCGAAGTTGTTGCACGTACGCTTAAGCAGACTCTCGAAAACGCCGGCGTGCACGTCACTGGTGGAATACGTGTGCAACATGCGGCGCCACCTCAACCGTTTGACGCCCTCACTCTGGCTAGTCCACCGACTGCAGACATCCCGCTCAATCCCGGCGGCATGAGCGGCGAAATGGCCAAGATAGTGAACACTCTCGTGCTGGCCGAGCATATTTCGCCACAGCTGCTTGAAAGCGTTCGCGTGACGAACAAAGTGAGCCAAAATCTCCATGCGGAACTATTTCTTCGCACCGTGGCGCGGGAAAAAGCGGGTGTCGGCTCGACTGACGCAGGAATTTGGGTGGAGCAGAATTTTCTGAAAACGGCTGGAATTGCGGACGGGGACGTTGTGTTATCAGACGGGTCGGGGCTCTCGCGAGACGATCTCGTCACACCCCGGGCGATCGTTCAGCTTCTGCTATACGTATCGCAACAGCCCTGGGGAGCGGATTACATTTCGACGTTTCCGATAGCCGGTGTGGACGGCACGCTCGAAAACAGGATGAAGGATACGGCGGCGTCAGGCCGGATATTGGCGAAGACCGGCTCGCTCGAGCATGTGCGAGCAATGTCCGGCTATGCCACAAGTGCTCGCGGAGAGCATCTGGTCTTTACGATTTTCGGGAACAATAGTACGGCACACGGACACGACGCCACTGCCGCGATGGATGCGATTGGCGTTGCTATGGTCGAGACACTCGGCACTTCCCCGCAATCCAAGAAGAGAAAATGAGATCGGCGGAACAGCTTCTGGAATTCGACCGGCTGAAAGACATCGTCAGCCGTTACACCACGTGCGCACCGGGCAAGCGTGCAACGCTAGCTCTGGTGGCGTGTCAGGATGCAGCAGCTCTAGATGCTGAATTTGTGCTGGTGCACGAAGGCGTGGCGTACTTTCGCGCCGGTTCTGAATTTGGTTTTGGTTCGCTTGCCGATCCCGAACCATGGCTCGCGCGATTGGTTATTCCGGGTTCTATTCTTGTTCCGGCAGAGCTTTTGGACGTTGCATCGTTGATGGATACGTCGCAGGCCGTGCGGCAAGCGTTCAAGGGCGAAGCGGCGAAATATCCCAGGCTTACCGAAGTTGCAGCAGCGCTCGTGGATTTTCGAGACCTTTCGACTGCGATCAGGCGCGCGGTTCTGCCGAATGGAGAAATCAGCGACGACGCGTCACCGCAACTGAAACGCATTCGCGAGAGCATGGCGACTGCGCGCGTTAAAATCCACAAATCACTGGAAGGAATTCTTCGTTCCCGCGGCGAGCCGGCTGGCGAAGATTACGTCACACTTCGTAACGAACGTTTCGTAATCCCGGTTCGCGCCGCCGACCGGCGGGCCGTTCCGGGCGTGGTTCACGCGGCAAGCGCGACTGGCCAGACAGTTTTCGTCGAACCGTTGGAAGCCATCGATTTGAATAATCGGCTGGTTCAATTGAGTGAAGACGAAGTCGCGGAAATTGCGCGGATTCTGGAAGAGTTGACCGACCGCGTGCGCGCGGAACGCGGGCCGTTGGAAGCAGCCGGCTCGCGGTTGGCTCACCTGGATTCGATTTTCGCCCGGGCCCGCTTTGCGCGTGAACTCGATTGCGTGATGCCGGAGTTTACGAACGGGAATTTGTTGCGCCTCGATGCGGCGCGAAATCCCGTGCTCGAAGCCACACTCAGGCCTCAGGGACGCAAGGCAGTTGCGCTGTCGCTAGGATTGGGCGGAGAAGAGACGGTGATGGTGATTAGCGGGCCTAACACGGGTGGGAAGACAGTCGCGCTGAAGAGTGTCGGATTGGCCGCGCTCTCCGCGCAATCCGGTATTCCGGTTGCAGCCGAACGCGCCGAGATGCCGATCTTCGATCACGTGCTTACCGACATCGGCGATGAACAATCCATTGCGGCGGATCTTTCGACGTTTTCGGCGCACATGCTCAATTTGAAATCCATGCTGGAGATTGCAACGGAGCGCTCGCTGATTTTAGTGGACGAAATGGGGACGGGCACTGCTCCAGAGGAAGGTGCGGCGCTGGCCGTCGCGCTGCTGGAAGAGTTCCGGACACGTCATGCGCTTACGATTGCGACGACGCATCACGATCGTCTGAAATCCTACGCTTCGACCACGCCGGGGATCGTCAACGCAGCGATGGAATTTGATGAAGTGAATTTGCGGCCGACATATCGCCTGCTGGTTGGCGTGCCAGGAACTTCGAGCGGAATCGAAATCGCGCGAAGGCTCGGTCTGCCGACGCGAGTAGTGGAGCACGCTAAAGCGAGTCTTTCGCCCGAATCGCGTGAGGCGCGCGACCTGATCGCGTACCTTCATCGCAGCCGCGATGAAATGGAGGCAATCAAGCGCGAGGCGCGCGAGGAGCTTGCACAAATTGAAGCTGAGAGAAGCGCGCTTCAGACGGAGTGGGTTGGCCGGCAGAAAAAACGTATCGCTGAGCTCGAAAAGAGCTTTCAGGAAACGCAGAAGCGGCTCGAAGGCGAAGTGGCGAGTGTTACGGCAGAGATTCATGACCGTGCATTGCGAGCACAACTGGAAAGGCAGTCTGGGAAGCGAATGGGAAAGCTTGCGACAGAAGCGCGCGCCGAGACTGATGCGGCGGTGCTCGACACCTTAGCTTCGTCGCAGGCGGACCTTGGAGTTGGAACGGAGGCCCCAGCAAAGGCAGTAGCTCCCGAACAGCTTATTGCTGGGCTGCGCGTGGTAGTGAAAGGATTCAAACAGCCGTTGATATTTCGCCGGCTGGACGGGCGGATCGCGGAAGTAGAGGCGGGACCTCTGCGGATGCGTGTTCCGCTTGCTGATGTAATCGGCATCGCTGTTGATGCGAAACCATCGAAAGCAGATATGCCCGCATCTGCCCGCCCAAGCGGCGTTACGGTTCACGCGCAGCAGAGCGACGAGCCCGCGAGCGAAGAAATAAACGTTATTGGCTGCACGGTGGAGGAAGCCACGCGCCGCGTAGATAAATTTCTCGACGAGGCAGCGCTCAGCAGCTTGCCAAGCATTCGAATCATTCACGGACACGGTACGGGAGCGTTACGTCGCGGCTTGGCGGAATTCTTGTCCGCCCATCCACTGGTCGACAACGTTCGCCATGAGGCGGAAGATCGAGGCGGTACAGCAATTACGATAGCGGAATTGCGAAGCTAAAGCGCAATGGCAATTACCGTTCATCCTGGATTTCCAATTGCAGCTTTCCATGAAGAGAACCGGCGAGAACATCCAATAAGGGAATTGGCTTAGAATAACGTCCCGATGGCTGAAGCAGGTTCATTCGCGGAGCGGGTGAAGCAGCAGGCGGACGTAGTCCGCGTGATCGGTGAGTACGTGCGCCTGAAGAAGAGCGGCCAGAACTTCACCGGGCTGTGTCCGTTTCACCAGGAAAAGACTCCTTCGTTTGCCGTGCATCCCGTGAAACAGATTTACCACTGCTTTGGCTGTGGCGCGGGCGGCGATGTTTTCAAATTCGTGATGGAGCTGGAGAAGTGTACGTTTCCGGAAGCGATACGCACAGTGGCGGACAAATGCGGAATCGCGATTCCCAGGCCGCGCGAGCGTTCGCCGGAAGAGCGCCGCGAAAACCAGCAACGAAGTGCGTTGGTGGAGATGCACCGCGAAGGCGCAGCTTTCTTCGCGCGCCAATTGCATGAGAGCCCCGAAGGAAAGGTCGCCTACGCGTATCTGGAGGATCGCGGACTGAATCGCGAGGCCATGATGAAATTCGGGCTGGGATATGCGCCGTCTTCAGGAGATGCGCTGCTGCGGTTTCTGAAGCAGAAATATCCAGAAACGCTGTTGGAGGTATCGGGGCTTCTTTCCCGCGAGCAGAGCGGCCGCTTCTTCGATCGTTTTCGCCGCCGCATCATGTTTCCCATAGCTAATGAAGCCGGCAAGGTAATTGCGTTCGGCGGGCGCGCGATGGGCGACGACATGCCCAAGTATTTGAACTCGCCCGAGACGCCCATCTATTCGAAGAGCAACGTTCTTTATCATCTCGACCGGGCCAAGGAGGCCCTGCGGCAAAATGATTTCGGCATTTTGGTCGAGGGGTACATGGATGCTATTGCTGTAGCGCGGGCTGGAATCGCGAACGTGATCGCCAGTTGCGGAACGAGTCTTGCGGAGCCACAGATAAAATTGCTCGGCCGCTTCACGCGGCGAGTCGTCGTGAATTACGATCCAGATACAGCGGGACACGCGGCTACAGAGCGCTCGCTGATCCTTCTGCTCGAAAAAGAGTTTGACGTCCGAGTGCTTGCGCTTCCGGGGGGCGCCGATCCTGACAAATTTCTGAAAGAGCAGGGCGCCGAGGCTTACAAGAAACTTTTGACGCAAGCTCCGCCGTACCTGGACTATCTGATTGGCCGCGCGCGTTTGATGGATCGCACCACCGCGAACGGACGGGTGGCGGCTCTCAATTTTCTGATGCCATACATCCAACGGCTTCCCAACGGGCTGCTGCGCTCGGAATGGGCCACGCGCATCGCTTCCGAACTGCACGTGGACGAGCCTGTCTTGCGGGAAGCGCTTCGCCGGGCGGCCACTGAACGCCGCAGCGAAGTGAAGCCGAAAGCCGAATTGCTGGGCCCGAGCGTTAAGGGCGCTGAACGCCGCTTAATTCACATGCTGGCAGAAGCGGATGGCTTCCGCGAAAAACTTGCCCACGAAATTGTTTCCAGTGGACTGCATCGAGGTCTGGAGACCGAGAAGATATTCGATTTGCTGATCGCCAAGGCGGGCGAGCGCTCCGATCCGGCCACTTTCGCTGAAGGTCTGGATGAAAGGGACCGGCGCATGCTGTTTGAGATTTTCTTTGAATCTTTCTCGGAACACACCTGGGACGAAGCGGAAAGCTGCCTGAGTGTGCTCCGCAACAGGCGCGTGGAGCAAGAGCTGGCCGAATTGCAACAGCAGCTGGAAGCAAAACCTGCAGCAGAGGACTTACGGCGGATCATAACCCGGCGGTTAGAATTGCAAAAACTCTTGGCAGGCCAATGAGTTACGGCATTTGATTGACCGCTGTGGCGTGTATGTTATATATTCGTAAGGTTTTGGATGAAACGAAGAGCGCGCGACGAGCATCATATAGATGCGGGAGAAGCGGCGCGGACTCGGCGGGTACGGCGCAGGGGCCAGGAACGGTTCAAATCGTCGTAAAAACAACAGTTTATTCGTGAACATCGCAAAGGTGTGCCGGGGTGTCTAGTGCCGGCCACTCTCCGCTTTGGACACCGCCCCATGCGCGCCGCTGGGTTCAGCAGAGGGAGGAAGCGTGACGGTAGCTCTTGAAGAGAAATACGACCAGGTACGACAACTCATCGCGATGGGCAAGGAGCGTGGTTACTTGCTCTACGATGAGGTGAACGATATTTTGCCGCCCGAGGTTCACTCCTCGGAGGAAATTGACGATTTGCTCTCTACTTTCGAGCGCTACGGCATTGATGTGTATGAAGACCTTTCCAGTGCAAAAGCTGCGCTGGCAGCGGCAGATCCTTCCGATACGGCGGAAGTAAAAGAAGAGCCCGCTTCGTCGGCTTCCGAAGACGGCGAGCTGGATCTGACCCCCGGAACCCTCGAGAAGACGAACGACCCCGTCCGGATGTATCTGCGCGAAATGGGCACCGTGCCGTTGCTGACGCGTGAAGGTGAAGTGGCGATCGCGAAGCGAATCGAACGCGGCCAGTTGCTAGTGCTGAAAACGATCACTCGCGCTCCGCTTATCTTGAAGGAACTTCTGCAGGTTGGCGAAGACGTGCGCAACGGATCGCGTTCGATCAAGGAAATCGTTCAATTCGACGACGAAGAATTGACAGAAGAAAAAATCGAGCAGAAGACAAAAGAGACGCTTAAGCAGATCGACAAAGTTGCCAAGCTTTATCTGGTAGCGATAAAGCAGGCGGCCAAGCTGGACAAGATTCCGCGGTCGAAAAAGCGTCCCTACCTTCGAGCGCGCTATACGCTGGCGCGGACGCGTGTGGAGATGTCGAATCGCTTCCGGGAGCTGGACTTTAATCCGCTGGAAAAGAAACGCCTGATTGAAAAGATTCGGCAGACGGTCGAGCGCGTTCATTTTCTCGAACGCGATACGGTCAAACTCGAGCGCCGCGTGGAAGCTTCCAAGGGCGACGTGCAGGCGGAAGCGCGCAAGGACCTGAGAAATCGCCGACAGGAACTCAGCGAAATCGAGCTTGCGAGCGAAGTGAGTCCTACCGAACTGAAGCGGGCGCTTCAGGTGATTCTTCGGGGCGAAGCGGAAGCGGAACAAGCGAAAAAAGAATTAATCGAAGCAAACTTGCGATTGGTAGTTTCCATCGCGAAGAAATACACGAACCGCGGCCTGCAGTTTCTCGACCTGATTCAGGAAGGCAACATCGGGTTGATGAAGGCCGTGGACAAATTCGAGTGGCGGCGGGGTTACAAGTTTTCCACCTACGCGACGTGGTGGATCCGCCAGGCCATTACGCGCGCTATCGCCGATCAAGCGCGCACCATCCGCATTCCCGTGCACATGATCGAAACGATCAACAAGCTGGTCCGCACGCAGCGGCAGCTGGTGCAGGAACTCGGCCGGGAGCCTACCTCGGAAGAGATTGCGAAGCGCATGGATATTCCGGTCGCCAAGGTGCGCAAGATTTTGAAGATTGCGCAGGAGCCTATTTCGCTCGAAACTCCGATCGGCGAAGAAGAAGATTCGCATCTCGGCGATTTCATCGAGGATAAGGCAGTCGTCTCGCCCTCGGACGCGGTAATCAATCTGAGCTTGAAGGAACAGACGTCGTCCGTATTGAAGACGCTAACACCGCGGGAAGAAAAAGTGATCAAGATGCGTTTCGGTCTGGATGATGGCAGCGAGCATACGCTCGAAGAAGTGGGGCAGTCCTTTGCCGTCACTCGCGAGCGCATTCGCCAGATCGAAGCGAAAGCTTTGCGCAAGCTACGGCACCCCTCGCGCTCGCGCAAGCTCCGCGCTTTCTTGGAAGGTTCCGCGAACGATTACTAAATTTGCGGAGCCTTGAATTCGGCGATTACTTCAATCTTTCCGATAATGTTTCGGTTGAATTCTGCAAGTTCTTCTGCCGGAATCCAGTACTCCTTGTGAATAGCACTGCCAACCGTTTTAACGTCGAACTGCGAAAGATATTCCGTACGCACGAGAAAGCGGGTTACGAACCCGCCTCCGATCGTGGGATTCTTCGCGTTCCAATCGCGAGCGATCTGAGTTGCGTATTCCTCGTTTTGCACCGGGTAGAAGTATGGCTGCCCTTCGAGTCTCGACGGGAACTCTAGAAACCCCGACCTTTGAATCAGAGCTAGCTCTTGCGGGCCCACTGGCCTGAATAGCACTGTCGTACGGCTATCGGGGCTCATGAGTTTCACGTATTCAGAAGGGTTTCGAGGCGATTCAGCGCATTGAACCAGTAGGACTTCATCTTCGCGGATTCCGCCGAACTGGCCAGCTTCATGTGATCGACGGCGGCCTGGCTCTTGTCCGGTCCCTTAGCATAAAAATTCACGCTCAACCGGCTTTTACCGTTGTCCCATTTTGCGCGAAGGGATTTATTCGGCGTCGCGGTTGTGATTTCCATTTTTGCATCGGGTAGCCAACGAAGCCGGAGCTTTTCTTCGGTCCAGGCTTCGTAGAGCTTGGACATGGGCACGCTTAGCGTACGGCTTCCGGATGCTGCAAATTCACCGTCGCACTTCTGGAATTTTTCGCGGATGCCGCGCGCGTGCTCGTAATCGACAGCGACCATCTGGCACCACCAAGGTCCTACTTTTTGTTCGTCGCGAAGGTAAGCCGAAATGTCCTTGTGTTGCCACTTTTTTGCACCGGCTTGGTCCAGGGTTTTGAACCACTCCGCCCACGTTTTGCCGGTTCTCTCCTTCACCGCTTCGTCGCTCATCCGTTTTGATTCCCGTGGTTTTCTCATCGCAACGGTCTCCTTCGCAATTTTCTCTCCTGTCCTCAAGAAACACAGGTCCCAGAGCCTAATTCTATTTTTGCTGCTGTGCCGTGGACCAATTCACGGCGGAGCCGTATTCGTACACGAGCTGGGCGCCGCGGTCGGCCCCGAAAATAACTAATACTGCGAGGATGCTGAGGCCGAGCAGCATAAATTTCCTCAATTGAGCGGTAAAGTTCTGCCGCACCGAAAAAGCAAAAATGCAAAGAGCAAGGCCGAGGCTGGTCGATACGAGCATCAATGCCTGGTGGATTCCCACGATACGCTGGGCAACTCCCGGAGGCGCGGAGTTTTCCGCAGCGAGGCCCGTCAACGCCGTCACAACCGCAGCCAGCGTGCCAAGATAGAGCATCCTGGACGCAGTGCGCTGCATTTCGTCACTCGCGCGCCAAACAGCCAACAGCTCGAACAACAGCGCGGCGAACCAAAGGGCGATAGGAAAATGAACGAAGATTGGATGATAATTCAGCGCCGCTTTTAAGCCTGGGAGCATAGAGCTTACCTCCTCACGGAGTTGGAGATGCTTGACAGCGCATTATGTGTCAGCGCCTCAGCCAGGTAAATAGGTGTATGATTCGCCGCAATTGTTGCGTGTAATTCTGCGGGGGACTTCCTGCGATGAAATGGGCTCTCTGGACGCTGGGAATAATTGTCGCGTTGATTGCGACGGTCTTGCTAATCGGCTCATTGCTGCCCAAGCAGCACAGCGCTACGCGCGCGTCGAGTTTTCATCGGCCGCCGGATGCAATCTGGAGCGCGATCATCGATTACTCGAAGTTTCCCGAATGGCGTAAGAGCGTGACGCGCGTAGAGGCGCTGCCTTCAGCGAACGGCAACCCATCGTGGCGCGAATTCGACAAATACGATCACTCGCTCCCTTTCGAAATTGATGAGTCGAAGCCGCCGCAACGCCTTGTGACGCGCATTGCTGATCCGAACCTGCCTTTCGGCGGGACTTGGACATACGAGCTCACTCCACAGGCGGACGGTAGCACAATGCTACGCATCACTGAAAATGGTGAGATTCGCAATATTTTCTTTCGTTTCGTGTCTCGTTTTCTCATGGGATACACCAAAACGATGGAAGATTATCTCAACGCCCTGGGCCAGAAATTCGGTGAAAAGACAACTGTGAAAAACTAGACGATGCCGGCAAAAGACCCGTCAAAAGTGCGTGTCCCTGAACGAGATTACTCGCACCGCACTCTTATAGATAAAGTCGGAGTGAAGCCGGGCCAGCGCATCGCCGTACTGGGCGTGGAAGACACGGAATTCCTGAGGGATCTGGCGGCCAGCGTTCCGGAATATTCGCGCGGAAATCGCATCAGCAACGCGGACTTAATCTTCTTCTCCGCAGAAGCTCGAGAAGACCTCTCGCAGTTAAAATCTCTCTCTCGTTTAATTTCAAAATCGGGCGGAATTTGGGTGGTTTATCCGCGAGGCCAAAAACACATTCGCGAAATCGATGTTATCAATGGCGGGAAATCAGCCGGACTCACGGACAACAAAGTGTGCCGCTTCTCCGGCACACACACAGCTCTCCGCTTTGTCATACCTCTAGCAAAACGCTAAACGCCTCGGTTCCTCGGGTTCGGCATAAATCCGGTCAGCCGGAGGCGCGCTTGGCATTCCTGCATTGCTTTGAAGAATACGGGGCCGAAATTTTCGCTGCTGCGCTCGCGGTGCGCCTTATCATGTTCCTATGGCGGTAAGGCTCGATGTCCGCAAACTTACGGTGGAATTGCCGACGCAGACCGGCTGGGTGCGGCCGGTGAACGAGGTATCTTTCACGCTCGGCGAAGGTGAAGCACTGGGCATTGTCGGGGAATCCGGCTCGGGCAAAACCATGCTTTCGCTGGCGCTGATGGGCCTGGAACCGCCCGGAGCGCGGAAGAAAGGCGAAGCATGGCTGCACGAACGCGACGGAGCTTCAGATTCGCGCGGAATAAATCTTATCGGTGCGTCGGCCGATGAAATGCGCGCGCTGCGCGGTCGCGAAATTGCCATGATTTTCCAGGAGCCGATGACGGCGCTTAATCCCGTGACGCGGGTGGGCTCGCAGATTGAAGAAGCGATCCGCGTTCACGAAAGCGGCGCAGGTAAAAACGACATTCACCAGCGCGCAATTCGAGCGCTCGAACAGGCCGCGTTATCCGAACCGGAACTGCGCGCGCGGCAATATCCGCATCAGCTTTCGGGCGGCCTGCGACAGCGCGTGATGATAGCGATGGCGTTGGCACCCGGCCCGGGAATTCTAATCGCGGACGAACCCTCCACTGCTCTGGACGTGACGGTGCAAAAGCAAATTCTTGAATTGCTGGCCAAGTTGCGCAAGGAGCTCCAGCTTTCGCTGCTTTTTATCACGCACGATCTCGGAGTGGTTGCGCAGGTTGCCGATAGGATCATCGTGATGTATGCGGGCCGGATTGTGGAGGACGGCCCGACGATGGAAGTGCTGCGCCGGCCGCGCCATCCGTACACAGAAGGCCTGCTGCGGGCTGCCCCCCGTCTCGAGCGCGGGAATTTGATTCCGATCCCTGGCACGGTTCCGGCACTGAACGCGTTACCACCGGGCTGCGCGTTTGCGCCGCGGTGTCCTTACCGTGTGGCTGAGTGTGAGGCCGCGATGCCGGAGCTTCGGCCGGCAAGTAAAAATCATAGCGCGAGGTGTATTCTCGTTCCATGTGCGCAGCAAACGATAACGAACTGAAGGCGCTTGTACGCGAACGATTCACGCGCACCGCTGAAGTTTTCGGCGACTATGCGGTCGCGAATCGTGTCACGGAAGCGGAGATGCTTGCGCGCATGGTGTCCGCGGGTCCGGACGATCGCGCGGTCGATCTGGCCTGCGGACCGGGAACACTCGCGCTGCGATTTGCTCGCCACGTGCGATCGATCTGCGCGCTCGACCTTACTCCCGCAATTCTCGCGCGTGCTCGCAGCAATGCAGCTAAGGATGGGCTCGCCAACCTTGTTTGCGTTCTTGGAGACGCGCAAGCTCTACCGTTTGCGGACGGCGCTCTCGACCTAGCCGTCACCAGCTATAGCCTGCACCACATTTCAGATCCGGCGAAGGTCCTCAATGAAATGGCGCGGGTGGTAAAGCCCGGCGGACGCGTGGGAGTGCTCGACATCGTGGTGCCGGAAACCCCAAAGATTCGCGAGCTGAATCATCGAATTGAGTACATCCGCGACAACTCGCATGCGCGTTCTCTTGCGCGAAGCGATTTCGAGCGGAATTTTGGCGCTGCAGGGTTGCGTATCGTTGCGACCGAAGTACACGGGCATCCACGGACGTTCGATCACTGGATGCACGTCGCCGGATGGAAGCGCACGGACGCTGTATACATAGAAGCTCGCCGGTTGATGGAATCCTCGATGGCGGATGACGGCGCAGATTTTCATCCCAGATTCGAACCTGCCGACGTAATAAAGCCCGGTGACGAACCCGAAATCTACATGGTCAACACTGGAATTTATATCGCTGCCGAGAAGATTTGAATGCAAGGCGAAACGCTTCTCGACGCCCGCAATCTCAGGAAATCGTATCCCATTTCGACAGGCGCGTTCACGAAATCCAAGCGCCGGACGATCGCCGTGGACGATGTGAGCTTTGCGCTCGAGCGCGGAGAAACATTGGGGATTGTGGGCGAATCAGGATGCGGAAAAACGACGCTCGCGCGAATGCTATTGCGGCTGATCGAGCCGGACTCGGGTGAGATTCGTTTTCGCGGCCAGAATTGGCTCGGCGCGCGCGGTACGGAGTTGCGAACGCTGCGACGCCGAATGCAAATGGTGTTTCAGGATCCGGTCGCGTCGCTGAACCCACGGATGCGCGTGGGAGCGATTATCGGCGAGCCGCTGGCCGTCCATGAGCCGGACCTGTCGCGTACGAAGCGCCGCGAGCGCGTGGCGGAAATTCTGGAAGCAGTCGGGCTCGGCGCCGAATCACTGGATCGCTTTCCGCATGAATTCTCCGGAGGCCAACGCCAGCGAATTGGGATCGCGCGAGCTTTGATACTGAGACCGGAGCTTGTAATCGCAGACGAGCCGGTTTCGGCGCTGGATGTTTCGGTCGGAGCGCAAATTCTGGAATTGCTGGCTCGTCTCCAGCGAGAATTCTCTCTCACCTTGATTCTCATTTCGCACAGTCTTCCCGTGGTCGCGCAACTCGCCACGCGAGTCGCGGTGATGCGAAGCGGACGAATCGTCGAAATCGGGGCAGCCGACCAAGTGCTCGGCGCCCCGAACGATCCCTATACGAAAGACCTGATCGCGGCCGTGCCGCAGATTCCTGCGTGACGTAACCGCCCTTTGTTCCGCGCCTTTCGCGAACAGACTCTGGGTGCCCTTTCCACAACGACCACGCTCCTCAATGCGCACGAATTGCGATACACTCTGCCCGCCTGTAACTTTTCATCATGTTCAAGCGTACTCGAACTAGGAACCAAGCGCTTCTACTCTTGACAGCCGGAGGAAAAGAACATGGCTAGCCCAGTGACCCCTTCGCCGGAAGCCGCGCCATCCGTTAGCTCAATCGGTCGAATCTTTGGCGCGATTTTCAGCCCTAAGCCGACGTTCGAATCAATCGCGCAACGGCCCACATGGATTTTACCGCTCGTACTTATCAGCATCCTTTCGGTTGTAACTATTTTTATCTTCAGCCAGCGGGTTGGCTGGCGCAGTTTTATGATCCGGCAGGACCAACAGAACTCGCGACTCCAAAAGCAGATGGATCAGATGACGCCCGAGCAGCGCGACAAGATGCTCGACCAGCAAACCAAGATCGCACCTATCTTTGGCTATGTATTTGGTGTCCTGGGGATCTTCATTGTGGCCGTGATTATCGCCACCGTTTTGATGGTCGCGTTTAACATGATGATCGGTGGGGGGATCGGCTTTACGACGTCTCTAGGCATCGTTACGCACTCCTGGGTGCCGGGTATTATTGGGGGACTACTGGGGATCCTGGTCTTATTTCTCAAAGATCCGTCCACGATTGATCTACAACATCTTGTGGCGGCCAATGCGGGCGCCTTTCTTTCCGACGATGCGCCTAAATGGCAGGAGGCGCTGCTGAGTTCGTTCGATCTTTTCACTTTCTGGAGCATGATCCTGATGGGGATCGGCTACAGCGCGGCAAATCCGAAGAAAATTTCGTTTGGGAAGGCTCTAGGGACGATCGTAGTTGTGTGGGCGGTTTATGTAGTCTGCAAGGTCGGCCTGACTGCGGCGTTCTCCTGATACACTCGCTCGGATGGGATTTCAGTTTGAAGTAATTGCAACCGACCCGACCGGCGCGCGGCTGGGCCGGTTGAGGACGCCGCACGGCATAATCGAAACGCCGGCGTTTATGCCGGTGGGCACGGCGGCAACGGTGAAGGCGCAGACCCAGGCGGACCTGGAATCGCTCGGCGTTCAGATTCTTCTATCCAACACCTACCATTTGTATCTTCGACCTGGTCACGAACTCATCCGCGATATGGGCGGACTGCACAGCTTCATGTCGTGGCCCAGAGCAATTCTTACGGATTCTGGAGGCTACCAGGTCTTCAGCCTAAGTGAATTGCGCAAAGTAACGAACGAAGGCGTAACGTTTCGCTCGCACCTGGACGGCACCACGCATTTCCTTTCACCTGAGAAGGCGCTCGAGATTGAGATCGCGCTTGGCGCAGATATCATTATGGTTCTCGATGAATGCATCGAAGCGCCTTCTACCGAGCAGCGCGCGGGGGAAGCTGCCACGCGTACACTCGATTGGGCGCGACGCTCGCGAGAATATTTTGAGAAGCACGGCGATTCCGCGCGACAGATGCTTTTTGGAATCGTTCAAGGCGGGACCTACCCGGAGCTGAGGCGCGAAAACGCGGACGCCCTTGTAGAACTGAATTTCCCGGGCTATGCAATTGGAGGACTCGCCGTCGGTGAATCGCATAACATCACCTGCGACATGACGCGCGCGGCTGCTTCACAGCTTCCCGCCAACCGGCCGCGCTATTTGATGGGGGTTGGCCGACCGGAGCAGCTTCCGGATTACGTCGCACTCGGCATAGACATGATGGATTGCGTGCTGCCCACGCGAAGCGCCCGCCACGGCTGCCTTTATACTTCTCAGGGACGTGTGCTGATTAAGAATGCGCGGTACTCAAATGATTCGCGGCCGATTGACGAAAAGTGCGGCTGTGCAGTATGCCGGCGATATTCCCGCGCGTATCTGAGACACCTTTATTTGGCGGGG
>Ga0209530_1000781_pt1 | contig 18443 bp, 12 predicted proteins | sample BlaSpr_A8_Ref_O1_FD_187987 | JGI IMG/M metagenome (GOLD analysis project Ga0209530, IMG submission 187987) | Forest soil microbial communities from Thunder Bay, Ontario, Canada - Black Spruce, Ontario site 2_A8_Ref_O1 (SPAdes) (version 2) | ecosystem: Environmental > Terrestrial > Soil > Boreal...
CCGCGAACTCCGTGATCTCGCCGCCGCGCGCGGCAAGCGCTTCCTATTCGAATCCACGGTGATGGATGGCGTCCCCATCTTTTCTTTTTTCGATCAACTCCCCGTGATTCATCTGCAAGGATTCCACGGTATCCTGAACTCCACCACCAACGTGATCCTAACCGGAATGGAAGACGGACTCACCTTCGACGAGTCCCTGAAGAAGGCGCAATCCCTCGGCATCGCCGAAACCGATGCTACCCACGACATCGACGGCTGGGACGCAGCCGTGAAAACCGCCGCACTGATCACCGTCCTGATGGACGTTCCAATAAAGTTGGCAGAAATTGATCGCGAAGGAATTCGCAACCTGAGCCCCGGAGCCGTACAAGGCGCAAAAAAAGCAGGCCGCCCCTACAAGTTAATCTGCCGAGCAAAAAAGACAGAACAGGGAGTCACTGCTACCGTCCGCCCCGAACACATTCCGCTCGCCGATCCCATGGCGCGAATCGTCGGCACGTCGAACTACATTTATTTCGAAACCGATATCTTTCCCGGTCTTGTAATCACCGAAGAAAATCCCGGGCTATATGCGACTGCCTATGGCATGTTGGCGGATTTTGTGAGAGCTGCAAAATAATTTCGCCAGAGATTGATTTTGGGAGGGGCTCGGCCTCAGCCGTGGTGCAGTTAAGACAGCCTTGCGATATGTGGCTTCAGCCGCTAAGGTCTCGCTTTAGATCCCTCGCGGAGCGGGATTATGGCATTATCCGTCGGCGGAATCCACAAACCACCTCGGTCATGCTTAAATTGAATGTCATGCCACTCACCGAATCCTCCGCGCCCACCCTCGACCTTACCCAAATCCGCTCCCGATTTCCCTCCCTCGCCCAAACCGTCAACGGACATCCCGCCGCATTCCTCGATGGCCCCGGCGGCACACAAGTTCCGCAACGCGTCATTGACGCTATCTCCAACTACCTGCGCCGCGATAACGCCAATACCGGCGGGGCCTACGCCACCAGCCGGAACACTGACGCCATGCTCGCCGAAGCCCGCGCCGCCATGGCCGACTTCCTGAACTGTGCCGCCGATGAAATCGTCTTCGGCCAGAATATGACTTCGCTCACCTTCATGATGTCCCGGGCCATCGGACGCGACCTCGGCCCCGGTGACGAAATCCTGGTCACGCGCCTCGATCACGATGCCAACGTTTCGCCCTGGCTTGCCCTCGAAGAAAAAGGCGTGACTATTCGTTGGGCGGAGATTCATCAGGCAGATTGCACTCTCGATGTTGAAGATCTCGCCGCCAAGCTCAACTCAAGAACAAAACTAGTCGCAGTCGGCTACGCATCAAACGCCGTTGGCACGATTAATCCTGTCAAAGAAATCGTCCGCCTCGCTCACTCCGTAGGTGCGCTGGTTTACGTCGACGCCGTTCACTATGGCCCCCACGGTCTCATTGACGTCGCCGACCTCGATTGCGATTTCCTCGTCTGTTCCACTTACAAATTCTTCGGGCCGCATATGGGTGTTCTCTTCGGCAAGCGTGAGCATTTGCAACGCCTGCGTCCCTACAAGGTTCGCCCCCTTACTGACGCTGTTCCTAACCGCTGGGAGTGGGGCACGCTGAATCACGAGTGCATCGCCGGCATCACCGCATGCGTTGATTACATCGCTGATCTCGGCCGCCAGGCGCATCCGGAACCGCCCACGCGCCGCGCCGCAATTGTCGCAGCTTTTGAAGCCATTCATCGTTATGAACTCGGGCTGATGAATCGCCTGATCGAAGGCCTCGCGCAGATTCCGGCGCTCAAGATATATGGCATCACCGATCCTTCATGTTTTGACTGGCGTTGTCCAACGCTGGCCGTGCGGGTGATCAATCAGACCGCAGATCAGACTCCCCTCGTCCTTGCCACTAAACTCGGCGACCAAGGTTTCTTCACCTGGGACGGAAACTACTACGCGCTGAATTTAACCGAGCACCTCGACGTGGAAAAATCCGGCGGTTTCCTCCGCATCGGTCTCGTCCACTACAACACCGCAGACGAAGTGGACCGCTTGCTGGCGGCCTTGAAGGAAATTGTTGGGAAATAAATCGGACACGTCGGAAAGAGAAAGGCAGCCCAGAATTAACTCTGGACTGCTTGCGGAACGCTTAAAAGCAAAATCAGGGGGGTGAATCGGGGCCCAGCCAGCGGCAGCGATTTCTACGGCCAGCGCTTCGCGCTATCGTCCCAACCGGCCGCACGCACCGGCTGCGCCGCTGCCATGACCGGAGCCGAGGGGATCCGAATGGGCTGCTGTGGTCCGTTCACGGCGGTCGCTAAGGAGGGCTTCGCCATGTCAGAGTTCGTTTCCTTTTCCTCGGAGAGCAAGGGAGCCACCAGCCGCAGCGCTTCTACCTCTTTTTCCAGCCGGGTCAACTCCATCTCTTTCTGCCTTAAAACTTCATAAACATTCTTCATATTTCCATCACCTGAGACTTGCTGTAACTCATGGAGCATTTATCGAACTTTAACAGAGTTGAGTGCATTGTCAAGCAATTCCAACGACTCGGCGGATACTCATTTGAGCACGTCCAATAAGCATCCTCCCAAAGGTTCCTCGATCTTTCCGGTATGGCCAAAAGCCTTATTCAGCAAGGCTTTCGCTCGATATGCACATCTCTGCAAGATTGCAAACACTTGCAACCTGTCTTCGCATGCTATCGGAAACTCTCACGTTTCGCGTCCCCCCGCATCCCTAACGAAAACTCTCTCCAGCACTGCACAAATTCCTGGCATCGGCCTGTGAACCACCTGCACTCGATTGAAAATAAACCGGATAAACTTGCGATGTTTTCGTTGACTCAAAATTTAAAAGGAGTAAAACAAGATCGTTCTTTGACAGTTTCTTAAGTTTTTCCGGTTGGTGCGGCGTCCGGGGCTCAAGCTCAGTCACTCTACCACTGCAAAGTGAGCAAGAGAAGGCAAGCAAGGGTCTATAGCAAAGCGCTGGTCGAGGAGAACGGGAAGCCCAGTCGAAGGCAGGATAGAGTTCCGAGGCGTTGAGTAGGTTTATCCGGTTGGCGGTGAGCCCGGAGCCCAAGCGAAGATCGCATGCAAAGCACCCGCAAGGGAAGCGGCATAGCAGGTCGAGCAAGGGTCTAACGCGAGCTACTGGCCGAGACGAATGGACTCAACACCACCTCGGAACTCTTAATTTTTTTCGGCAGTATCGTCGGTCAACCTCTTCCTAATCCCTCTGAGAAACTCCCATTTGCGGCCGGCAGCGATCAAGAGCCTCGCCTCGGATAATGAGTGTAATGGGGATTTTGCAACAACCATCACTGCAATGCACGTTGTCGATCAGCACCAGCAGTGCATTGCGTGGCCCCTGACGCCGATCCGTGCCATAGTTGGGGAGCAAGCTCAGCAATAGTGGTGCAGCCTCGGAAAGCAGTTAAGCAGCTTGGGTTGAGAGCGAACGCGGCACGCTTTTCTTTTAGCGTCGACCTAGAACCGACCATCACTGAACCGCTCGCAAACGACGCGATTGGCCCCTCGCAGGGGCCGACATGGAAGCCGTCACAACTCGTTGCAATACTTGGCATCGACATAAGCAACGCGGCTAACAGTCCACAGTTCCACCACATTCTCCTGCACTGTATTGTCCTTGACCCAAAAAGAACAAACTGAGTGCAGTGGGTAGGGATAAGTGGATCATAGCCAAAACCCGATTCGTCAATATGACCTCATACTTGCAGCCCCAAGCCGTGCACGGATCGGGCTGCTTGAGGTCAGCGCCAAATTGTTGCCGAAGGTCAACGAGGGTTGGTGCATGGTCCCTCGTCGAAAACTTATAGGAAATGCGGAAAATCCTCTCGGCGCGATGATCTAACTGATAGGAATAGACGCCCAGAAGACCGATCAATAGGAGTATCGAGACAACGGCTACGAAGACTACGCGCCGAACGCTTCTCATACCGTAATTTGACACCGGCGACGAGTCTTAATCGACCTGACTTTCGTAACTGTCGTTAACAGGCGATTACACTCATTGAGCATCCAGCTCCGAGACCAAATTGCAAACGAGATAAGGCGCAACCCGCGCCTTATCTCGTTTCTGCTCCAAGCCAGACCGCTCTCTAGTGGCGCCCACCGCCATGTCCACCCGCACCCCCACCCCGGTAGCCAGGAAGCGCATGCTCACCCTTCGCGTCATGGCCGGCGTCGCCTACGTTGCCTCGCCCATCTCGCGCTTCATTTCCCTGGAAATGGTTGAAGCGCTCTGCCCCGCGACCAGGCAACGGTCCGTTGTAACCGTGATGAGGGTCGAACCGGTTATCGACATGCCCATAAAAGCCGTGAGGGCCGTGAAACCAAGGGCCTGCTCCAAGAAACACCCCGCCAACAAACCAATCGGGCCCGTAGTAGCCATAAGGAGCACAGTCATACGGAGCATAGTCGAAGTATCCGTAAGGACATACGGGAGCGGGTCCGATGTTTACTCCAATCGAAACCTGAGCTGGCGCCACGGGTGCAGCGCATAAAAAGCCAACAACCACAACTGTGAAAACAAGCGCACTGATTTTGAACATCATTCTCCTCAATTCGTTTAAAGTTTCAACTCGTACAGCGGAGGCAGCATAATACCGAGGATCAACAACTGGCAACCGTAAGCTGAGAGTCAGTGGCTCAAGCAGGCAATTCTGGACGTTACTTCTTCAGCTCTGCAGTCCAATTCAGCACCAGCGTCAAGGGATCGCTCCCCTCTTTCAAGTTCCCGCTATTCACCAGAAACTTCTTGCCGTCAGCCGTCACATCAAACGGCCCAAAGTCGCGCTGTATTCCCACCGCCTGAAACAGCGCATGCGCCGGGCCTAGTCGCGGCGCGCCTTCTGACGTATTCACATCCACTGCGGTGATCGTATCCGCCCCATCCAGGAAAAATAATTCCTTTCCGTCCCGTCGCCACTTCGGCGAGCTGCCTCCGTTATTCGAAACCTGCCACTTGGCTCCTCCGCCCGGAAACGCGGTGATGTAAATTTCTTTCCGTCCCGACTCGTTGCTCTGGTACGCCATCCATTTTCCGTCGCCCGAAAGCGCGGGGAAGTCTTCGTCGAATGGATCCTGCACAATCGGAAACGGCTTCCCCTCGCCGGTCAGCGGCAGCGCCCAAATGTGATACCCAGCATCGTTGGATGACAGTCTGCCATAGATCAAATAACGTCCATCGGCAGAAGTGGTGCGCGGCCCCTCGTACACATCACCATCTTCCAGAACCACCCGTTCAACGCCGCTGCCATCGGCAGGCTTGGCATAAATATGAGTAGAGCCCTTGGCGTTGGACGCGAAAAAAATCGTCTTTCCATCTGCCGACCAAACGGGCAACAGATGGCTCGACGGTCCAAAAGTGAAGCGTGTGCTCGTTTGCCGCGCCAGATCGAAAATCCAAATGTCGTAAACTCCCTGAGCGCCGGCGAAAATCGTAACCGCTAGGCGTGTGCCATCGGGCGATAGCGTGGGGGATAAATAACGCTCCGCTTTGTCAATCGCATCCGTTTGCTTTCCTTCCCGGTCCCTCCACACCAGCGTCCAGCCCGCTGACGCTTCCCCGGTTTGATAAATCAATCTTCCCGTGTCAGACGCCGAAAATACCGCACGCACGCTCGCCCCATTAATGGCAATCCGCTCGGCAATTGGCTGCGGCTCACCGCTCAACTCCAATTTCCTTGTGTCGAAGGGCTGTGCCATCAATGTTTGCCCGCGCAAAAATAGGAGATAACCCGAGGCGTAGCCGGCAACGGAGTCGCTCTTCATTAGCGGCTTCGCGTCCAATTTGCCGGCTTCCCCGACGTAAAGCACCGGCGACTGCCCCGCGCGTGAAGTACGTGACCAGAATACGAAGTGCTTGCCATCGGGCAGAAAGAACGGAAACCGGTGGCTATTCTCGCCCAACGCTGCGTTCAACTTCGATGCCGGCTCAGGCGTTCCGCCAGCGGCAGAAACCTTAAACAACCCCTGGTTCGAGCTGGGGGTAAACACGATCACCCCGTCCCTGCTCCACGTTCCGCCGCGCCCGCTAAAGCTGTCGCATATATCCTGAGGCGGTCCCCCGCTCGCATTAATCTTCTTCAATTTACCTGCGGCGAAAAATGCGATCTCACGGCTATCGGCAGACCAGAAGGGATAAATCGCATCGTCAGTTCCCGGGAGGGCTTGCGCCGTCAGCGAGGTCAGCGGGCGTACATACAACATGACCTTGCTTTTTTCGTCACGCGCCGTAAATGCTAATTGCGTTCCATCGGGCGATAACACCGGAGGTCCCGCTCCCGGCAGCATGGTCACAAACGAAGTTCCCGCCGGAGGCAGAATCGACGACCTCACTACCGCCGTGGGCTCACGCTTCCGAAAGTAGGAAGCTCCGGCGACGACCGCAATCAGCAATGCAATTGCCGCCACCAACCACGGCAGCCGCGAAACTTCCCCTCCCGCCGTCGTAGATTCCACCGCGACAGCCCGCGCCTCTGTCCTTCCCGCGCCAATCGCTTCCAGCTGAATCTTCACGTCATGCATGCATCCGTAGCGCTGCTCGGGATTCTTCGCGAGACAGCGCCCCACCGTCTCGTCCAGTCGCGGCGGAGAATTAGGAAGCACTGCGGAAATATGATCGGGCTCTTTATCCAGAATCGCGCCCAGTAAGCTGAACTGCGACTTGCCTTCGAACGCCCGTCGCCCCGTGACCATCTCGTAAATCACACAACCGAAACTAAAAATATCGGATCGCGCGTCCGCCTGTACACCCTGCAACACTTCCGGAGCCATGTATTGAAATGTTCCAACCACCGTCCCTTTTTGCGTGAGTGGCGAAGCCGGACCGGTAAGCGCTGCCACGCTCATGGTCGGAGTACTTGGAGTCAGCGATCCGCTCTCCGAACCCGAGACCAGTCCCGGCGAAGACTTCGCCAGACCGAAATCCATCAGCTTGGGCCCATTCTTGGTCAGCATGATGTTGGCGGGTTTCAGGTCGCGATGCATGATTCCATGCGCATGCGCTTTGTCGAGCGCTTCGGCGATTTGGATGGCAATCTTCAGCGCTTCCTCAAGCGGGAGCGCTCCTCGATGCAATCGCTCCGCCAGAGTCTCGCCTTCCAGGTATTCCATCACCAGAAAGTCGACGCCATCCTGCGATCCAATATCATGCAGTGTGCAGATGTGCGGATGATTCAGCGACGAAATCGCTTTCGCCTCCCGCTCCATGCGCTGTTTCAGATCCGGATCGGTCGACAAATGATCGGGCAATACCTTGACGGCAACATCACGTCCCAGCCGCGTATCGCGGGCGCGATACACTTCTCCCATTCCGCCTGAGCCAAGCAGTGACTGAATTTGATAAGGACCTAGTTTTGCGCCCGGCGCCAAAGGCATGGCGGCCATTATATAGCTCTAGGACGCGAGACTCGGGCAAAGAAACATTCTTCGAAAAAAAGCGCGAGTGCCTGCTAGTCAACGTGCTCCCCAATCTCAAAACTCTCTTCTGCCATCGGCAGTACGTCGCGCTCTCGAGCTACCCACACATAAAGCGTAGGCAATAAGAACACGCTCATGATGAGCGCTGCAATCAACCCTCCAACAATCACAATCGCAAATGGCCGCTGAGAGTCTGACCCAATCGCGTGTGACAGCGCTGCCGGCAACAATCCTAACGTTGCCACCAACATCGTCATCATGATCGGACGCAGCCTAAGTACCGCGCCTTCCACCGCCGCGTCCTCGACTGTAAATCGACGCGCCCGCAGCTGGTTGATGTATTCCAGCATGATCACGCCAGTCTGCACCGACACACCGAACAACGCCAGAAAACCCACGCCCGAGGAAACACTGAAATTGGTGCCCGTAAACCAAAGAGCCAGCAACCCGCCAATCGGCGCAATGGCCACGTTCACCATGATCAGCGATGCCCACTTGAACGACTTGAACATCGTATAAAGCAGAATAAAAATAATGAGAATGGTAATCGGCAACACAATTAACAGCCGTGCATTGGCCCGCTTCTGGCTCTGATACTCGCCCTCCCATTTAACGGTGTATCCGGTCGGCAGCTTGACCTGTTCATCGATTTTCTTGATGGCCTCTTCCACGGTGCTTCCCAGGTCGCGCCCGCGAACGCTGTACTTGATCGCCACATAACGTTGATTGCCTTCGCGGTACACTTCCGACGCACCGTCAGTCAAACTGATCTTGCACAATTGGGACAACGCGACGCGCTCCCCCGTCGGAGAGAGCAGTCGGATGTTTTCGATTGCATCTTGTGTGTCGCGGTATTGCGGAAGATAACGCAACGTAAGGTCGTACCGCGCCTCGCCTTTTAGCACCTGCGTTAGCGCGTTTCCTCCGATCGCCGTCTGGACCGCATCCTGCACGTCAGCAACGTTGATCTGATGACGCGCACACGCCGCGCGGTCCACCGTCACATTCAGGTTTGGCTGGCCCAGCACGCGGAATACTCCCAGATCCTCGATTCCCCGGATCTTGGATAAAACAGTCATCACCTCGTCACTCTTTGCTTCCAGCACCTTAAGATCGTCACCATAAATCTTGGTCGCCAGCGCGCCCTTCACGCCGCTGACCGCCTCTTCCATGTTGTCTTCAATAGGCTGCGAGAATCCCCAAACCGCGCCCGGGATTTTGTCCAACTCGCGTTGCATGGCCGCGATAAGCTCATCTTTATCCTGATGAAAAACCGGTCTCCAGTCTTCTTTCTGTTTCAGATCCACAAAAAATTCCGTATTAAAAAAACCGGTGGTGTCGGTGCCGTCATCCGGCCTGCCCACCTGGCTCCAGCATTGCGGAACTTCCGGGAAGGAACAGAGCACGATCCGCGCCTGGTTCATTACCCGGATGCCCTCATCTGGTCCAGTGCTGGGAGCCAGCGTGCCCCGTACCCAGAGCGCTCCTTCGTCCAAATGGGGAAGAAATTCCGATCCAATCGCGCCGCTGAAGGCGAGAAAATTGCCAATGGCAACCATAATCAGGACCACTCCGACTGTGATTGCCCGATGCCGAATCGCCCATCTCACTGCGACCCGGTAGCGCTCGATCACGAAAGTCAAAACCGGGTTATGCCATTCCGTGGCACCCTTCTGAAAAGCGAAACTGGCCAGCACCGGAGCGATCACAATCGAAAACAACATGGCCCCAAGTAGCGCAAATGCCACTGTCCACGCCATGGGATGAAACAGCCGCCCCTCTACGCGTTGCAGGGTGAAGATTGGCAAGTAAGCCGTGATGATAATCGCGATCGCATAAAACACCGGGCGCTGCACTTCATGCGAGGCTTCGCTGATCCTCTCGTTCGGAGTCTTGCCATTTTCGCCCTTATGTCCCAGATGGCGGACGATATTTTCCACCATTACCACCGCGCCATCCACCACCATGCCGAAATCGAGCGCCCCCAGGGAAAGCAGGTTCGCGGGAATATGCCGCAAGTCCAAACAAATCGAGGCAAACAACAAAGAGAAGGGAATCGTTGCCGCAACGATCAACGCACCGCGAATATTTCCCAGAAACAAAAACAGAATGATCGAAACTAAAATCATTCCTTCGGTTAGATTATGCAGCACCGTATGGCTGGTAAAGTGCACCAGATCGCTACGATCGATGAAGGGAACAATCTTTACCCCCGGCGGCAGGATATGATCGTTCATCTCCTCGACTTTTGCGTGAATGCCCTTGAGCGCGTTATCGGCTGGCGCACCCTTGCGCAATAGCACGATTCCCGACACCACGTCGTCGTTATCGATGATCTTTCCGTCTTCGCGATGAACCGCCTTCGCGGTTTGCCCCAGCCGGATCTTCGGCCCCTGCGAAACCACAGCAATATCCTTCACTCGCAACGGCGTGCCGTTCTTCGTTAGGATTACTGTTTCGGCGATATCCTGCGAGCGATCCACCATTCCAACTTCGCGCACGTTGATCTGCTGCAATCCCTCCTGAATAAAGCTGCCGCCCGCGTTGGCATTATTGTTGGTGAGTTGCTGCTCGATCTGTGCCAGGCTCAGACCGTATGAGATCAATTTATTGGGATCGACCCGCACCTGATATTCACGCGTAGGCCCGCCAAAACTCGAAACGTCAACCACATCGGGAACCGACTTGAAATTCTTTTCCACCACCCAGTCTTCCAGCGACTTCAACTCCATCGGGTCATACGCCGGATTCGTGCTGCGGAGGGTGAAGAAGTAAATCTGCCCGACCGGACTCCAGTCCGTACCCATCTGCGGCACAACATTCGGAGGCAGCGTGACCTGGCTCAGCCGCTCCAGTACGCGCTCGCGATTCCAATCGTTGTCCGATTCGTCATCGAAGATGAGTTTCAGATCGGAAAGGCCGAACAACGAAAACGAGCGCAGGTGCACTACGTGCGGAATACCGTTCATCATGATTTCTAGCGGAATCGTAACTTGTTGCTCGATCTGCTCCGCCGAAATTCCCGGCCATTGCGTGATCACTTCCACATAGTTATCGGCCACATCGGGATACGCTTCGATGGGAAGGTCGCGGAACGCGACGATGCCTCCGGCAAACAGCACAATTGCCAACCCCAGCACTAACAGGCGATTCCCTAGCGCAAAATCGACGACGCGACGAATCATTTATCGGTTCACCTTATTGTTCCACCGTGTTCTGGAGCGCCAGAGCATTCGATACCACCTGATCTCCTGGCTTCAGCCCCGAAACGATTGTCTGCATACCACCCGGAAGAACGTTCCCGGCCACCACCTCCTGCCGCTTGTAATGCCCCGACCCCAACGGCGCGTAAACCCAGTCGCGATCATGCAAATGCAGAATCGCCGCCGCTGGTACCGATGCATACGTAACCGGACTCTTTCCATAAAAAGTTGCCGTGACAAACATTCCGACTCGCATAATCCCAGGATTCGGCACCTCAAGGCGTACTTTCGCGGTGCGTATCGTAGGATCGAGCACTGGAAGAATATTGTCGATTCTTCCCTTGAGAACTTGATCGGCGTGACCGCTCAGGCGAATGTCGGCAGTTTCGCCGACGCGTACCGCGTCGAGATCGTTTTCGTAAACGTCGCAGATGATCCAAACGTAAGTCAGATCGGAGATTGTGAATGGGTTTGGTGCTCCCAGCCCCTGCACCCCGGCCGCATTCGTAATCTGCTGGTCGGTGATAATTCCAGAGATTGGAGCGAAGATGCTGACAATTCCCTGCGGATGATCCTTATCGATCCCGAGAATTTTAAGCTGCTCGCTGGAGGCTTCCAGGTCGGCTTCCGCATTCTTGGCGACGTCTTCCGCCTGCTCCAGAACGCTCTTCGCTACCGCGCCCTTGTCATAGAGAAGTCTTTGCCGATCCAGATTCAACCGCGCCAGCAATTCGTCATTCACCGCCTTGCGGTAAGTTTGATACGCGCCGGAAACGTCGTTGCTCTGCACCTTCATCAGCAACTGGCCTTTCTTCACCAGGTCGCCGAGCCGGGCCTTGATCTCCACCACGCGCCCCGCGGCCAGAGAGATGACTGGCACCGCCCGCGAGATATCCGGTTGCACCACCCCGGTCACGTTTAGCGCAGGCGCTGCCTTGTACTCGGTAGCGGTCACCAGCGGAAATAACTCCGGATGATCGACCTTGAAATTACTCTGGCTCATCTCCGGCTCTACCTGCGCCGTTGGAGGAGCCTCATCCTGCGGATTTGCCTTGCCTTCATTGCACGCCACGAGCGCCGCAGCCAGCCCCATGCACATTCCGATTCGAACATAGTTGGGATATCGCTTGTTCATTGAATAACCTCGCGCCCCACTGCCTGGTTCAACTGCGCCGCCGCCGTTAAATAAGAGCCCACCAGATTCACGTAATTCAGCTCGACACTGCGGTAGTCGCTTTCGGCGTTAAGAAAGTCCAGCAGCGAGGCTCCGCCATGCTGATAAGAAAACAAAATCGTGTCTCGCACTCGCACCGCCATCGCCAGATATTTCTGTTTGTAAAGCCGCAGCAGAATCAGATTGCTGGTCAGCGTGGCATAGGCCGAATCAACATCGCTAAACACCTGCGCCTCGGCCGCACCTTGCAGCTTCTCCTGCCGCGTAATGTCCAGCTTGGTGTGCAGCTTGTTGCCTTGATTGCGGTCGAAAATCCTTAGCGGAATATCCACGTCCACGCCGAAATACAGATCAATTGGAGGATTCCTTCCCACGTCAAAACTAATCGTTGGATCCGTCGACCCATTCGCCACCGCCAGTTTGTAATCCGTGTGCGACTTGTCCACGGCCTGCATCGCCGCTTTCAAGTCAGGACGGTTATCCAGCGCGATTCGCCGGTAAGTGTCGAGAGCGTCGAGCTGATCGGTGAAATCAAACGCTCCGACAATGTCGAACTGATCCACGGAAGTGCGGTCATTCAGCAGCATCAGCATCTGAATTTTCTCGGTGCGCAGGTTTACGATCGCCGTCTGCACATCCGTTTCGTATTGCACCTTCTGCAACTCCAGACGATCGTAATCAATCTGCGCAATATCGCCCGCCTCAAACCGCTCATGACTGATCTTCAACACGTGATCGTAGTAAGCCAGATTGTCGTTCGAAACCTGCAACACGGCTTTTGCCTGCAACGTCTGCACGAAGGCGCTGCGCAGGTTATAGATCAGCCCCCGCTCCAGATCGTTCTGCTGCGAAACCGCAATCCCCGTGGCTTCCTTCGCGCTCTCGGTCCGCAAATCGCGCTTGTGCGCCCGCTCGTGCAAATAGCTTATGGTTGCCGAAGGCAGCAAATATGCGAACGGCCCATGATTCGGCCCAACATTGAAAGGATCAATCTGGTCCGACAGCAACGCCAGATTCGGATTTGGCCGCAGATGCGCCGTGATTTCATCCGCCTGGAATTCGTTGATATTCAATTTCCCTGCCAGCAGCGCCGGATTATTCAACTCCAGCCGCTCCTTCACCTGCTCCCACGTCCACTGCTGCGGCGCTGGCGAGGGGGGAGTTGGCGAATATAGAGGAGCAGGCTGCTGCATCTGCGCCGCCGCCAGTACAGTCCAGCCCAGCACGCCCAACCATCCGCAACTTAGGCAAGAAATCTTCCTCATCCCCACTCCATATGTTCTTCCGGCAATGTCGTAGAGATAGAACGAACATCTCAACCACAAATACCGTTAACTCAAAATGCCCGTCAGCTTAAAGTTTGGAGTTCAACGTACCGTTCGCCCCGGCGATCATCCCCGGAAAGTATCCCGTAAATCCCGTGAGGATCTTCTGGAGATGAAGCGCTCTCGTCGCGGATTCATTAACGCATCCGATTAGCGAGGTAACTGGAACGATTCCAATTGAATAAAATGGCGAATTACCCGAGGAAGGATGCAGGAGGTGCGCGGCCCGCGTGCAATAAGCTGGGCCTCGTCGGTGGAGTGCAGCTAGAAACCAAAACTTCAAACCGGCCGGCTTGCGGAGCGCACAACCACACCGCATTCGCCGCCAATGCTGGCGGCCCTTGCAGCCGGTTTACCCAACCTGAATTCTTGTCGCTTGCCGCCTGCCGTACCGCACGCTTGCTGCTAGCGGATTCTTCCATCTCGGTGCGCATGGCATGCAGATCGTCCGATGCCGAAATCACCGGGAACAGCAGGACCAGCACGCATGCCAGTGCCAGTACGCACTGCAGTGAACTGATGGTCCGCCCTTGCCGCGCTTCTGCCGTCCGCCACAGCCAGTAGCCAGGCAGCGCCAGTAGCACCCATGCAAGATTGAGTAACAGTTCCATAACCAGCAAGTCGTACAGAATTGGTGAAGAGAGTCTAGCCCGTAGTTTTTCAGAAACCTCAAACTCAAGTCAATATGACCGTCGTACTGCCCCACCAGTAGCGAGTAGAAGAAATCAAGAAACGGAAACTGACACCCGAGAGCTGAACCAGCCACCACGAATCGCCGCCCTTAAGGTCCCACCAATACCCGCAGCGGCTTCGGAGTCTGCAACATCTCCCTGTAAATCGCATTCCACTTCGCCACTTCTCCCACCACGTTCACATTCACCAGGTAAGCCCCATACGGCAAGGTTTCGCCAAATGGCAACACCATTCCAATCGTTCCCCGAGTCAGCACAAAGCGCTGGTAGCCAATTTCTGTGGCGCGTCCATTGTCGGCAATAGCCTTGACGTCAAAAGTCAAATCGATGTCGTCCTGCGTCGCATTCGAAACTTCCACGTTGCCCGAAATCCGGTTCCCAGAAACCAGCGGCGGATTTTTCCATGCCACCGCCATCGCTTGCACCACCTTCAGGGTATATCCCTTCTGTACCGCCTGCTGCGGCTGCCCGCCATCTCTTGCCGAAATCGCAAACTGAAATTCGCCCGGCTTCTCCGCCTGTCCATGCAGCGTTCCGTTATCGGTCAGCTTAATCCCCGGAGGCAACGTGCCGCTCTCTACACTCCAGTGCAGCACTGGCACGTAATTCCCACTCCCATGAAAATTCATTTGGTAAGGCGCATGTGGATAAGTCTGCGGCAGCTCCGCCGGCTCGATCGTTAGGCTCGGAGCCTCAGCCGGATCCTCCTGGCCAAAAACCGACCCCGGCGCGATCAATCCTAGGGCCATCACCAACGCGCACGATATTGCCCGGAAATATCCAGCACTTCGCCGCTTCAATCCGCACCCCGCCAGCAAACTCGCGTAAAGAACAGGTTATACATATGTCGGCCCAATATAGTTTGTGTCTTAAATGGTTATGTGATCCTGATAGTTATGTCATCCTGAGCATAGGCCATGCTTCGCGACAGCGAAGCACGGCTGAAGTCGAAGGATCTCTCAGTGCCGGACTGTCCGTTGCCATATGAGATCTTCATTCTTCTTCTACTTATTATTCATGCTACCGGATTTCCCCCCCTTGCACCCGACTGAAGGTCCGTGCCCCTCGACTTGGATGCGGAAACAGGAATGCGGAAGCCGATCCTGTATTTCACAGCAAAAATGTAAAGTTCTGTAACACTTGCACTTGCGCGGATTTTTTTCTTAACCCGCGCTACTTATTTCCTTGGTACGGGTTGAAACAGGTGACTTGACCTGTGCTAATCTCGCATCAAAGGTCACTAGATCCACGCTCGAATTCTTCCAGGGGGAATTATGTCAGCACGCAACGCCACCGTCCTACTCCTCTCCGTTTCAACCCTTCTGTTTCTTGCTGGCTGCGGCGGCGGCAACGGCCCCGTAACTCCAGTGCCGCCGCCGAGTGGGAGTTTCAGTAACAGTAATCTGAACGGTACTTATGTCTTTTCCATCTCTGGAACGGACTCCAACGGCGCCCCCTACGCAATGGCCGGTACTTTCACGGCTAATGGCAGCGGCGGAAACGGGAAGGGCAGCATTACAGCCGGGACTATTGATATCAACGATGCCGATACTACCGAGTTCACCTCCGGACCCATAGCAGGTGCCACCATAAGCAACAGCACCTATAGCGTCGGCACGGATGGACGCGGAGAGGCAATGATCACAACTAATATTTCTGGCTTCCCCACCATTACATTCGATTTTGTCCTTTCCTCCAGTTCCCACGGGTTGGTTATAGAGTTCGATTCATTTGGCACAGCCAGCGGAACCCTCGACTTGCAGGCAGCCAACACTACCCCGACCGGTTCCTACGCCTATAGTTTTTCAGGAGATACTTATAACGGATCTCCATTTGCCACGGTTGGTAACTTTACCTTGGGCTCGGGAGGAGCCATCACCACAGGTCTGGCGGACTTCAACAATGGCGTCGCCACCATTTCCCCCGCCCAGACTCTCGGAGGCACCGTCGTAGTAGCTTCCACTCCCTCGACAACCCTTAGCACTGCGCAATATCCTTCGCTGACCTTCGACGTTTTTCCCGTCAACGGCACGCAGTTGAAATTTATCGAAATGGACGAGAACGCGACCCTGTCCGGTGACGCCTTTTCGCAGACCACCACCACCATACCCACAGGTACTCTAGCTTTCACATTGCAAGGCCAGGAAGGGAGCGGAACCACCGCCTCTGCTGTAGCTGCTGGTGGGTTCATGGTGACTGACGGAAATGGCAACGTAACCAACGCATCAACCGAGGACTTCAATCAGGACGGAACTCTGTCTCCGACAACTCCGGTTCCGTTCACTGCCGCTTACGCTACGGCAGCCGGGCAAACCGGCAGGTACACTATTACTGATTTCACCGGCTTCACCCCGTCAGGAACCGGCTTGACCTACGCCGCCTATCCCTCCAGCGGTGGTGTACTCCTTTTGGAGATCGACACGCTCGGTCTCACGACCGGAGCCGCCTACACGCAGAGTTCAAACGCAACGTTCGGAGTGCCACAGGGCTACGGGCTAAACCTATCCGGCATCAACCTCTCGGCTGGCTCAGAAGTGGACGACATCGCCGAGTTCACCGCCGCCAGCGGAAATACCATCACCGGCATCATTGACGAGAACTCAACTGTGGACGGCCCCGTAACTTTCGGCGCGGCGCTCACCAATGGCACATACGCCGCACCGTCCGGCGGCCGCGGAGCACTCGCTGCGACGGCGGGAACTAGCTCCAGCAACACCACCCTGAACACTGGATTCTCCCTGACCTTCTACGTTGTGGACGGCACAACTTTCCCGTTCGTAGAAACGGATAGCGGCCAGGTCGCCACTGGAGTGTTCGTGCTTCAAAACCCCTCCGCGTCTTCTTCAGCAGCGGCGCGCCCGAACATGTTTGTGCCTCATCCATTGATCCGGTCACAGGCGGCGCGGCGGAAAAAGAACTAACCACCATTTACAACGCCTAAGGGCGCGGCTTCCGCCGCGCCCTTTTTCCATTCCAAACCTTCGCGCCCTCCCGCCGTGACCTTAGTTACCTTTAACGAATGACCCTCTATCAAGCACAATCTCTCCAGAGTTCTGTGTGGATTGTGGGAGAACAATAGTGCTTTGCCAACGGCTTCTTCGTATTTTTACGTTTGTGCTCTTCGCCGCATCGCTGGCCGCGGCCCGCGACATTGCGTTGGTCTCCAACAAGTCAAACGCAGCCCGTGCGGTCACAGTGCCCGATCTCGTCAAGCTCTGCAAAGCGCAAACCGAGCGCTGGCCTGATGGCAAACCGGTCACTTTTGTCATGCGGTCCCCTTCCGCGCCTGAAATGAAGGTCGTGCTCGAAAAGGTTTATGGCATGTCAGTACGGGATCTCAACAGCCTGATCGTGACTTCCAACGATCGGCGATCTAGCCATCCCGCAATCGTAGTTGCCACTTCGGATGAGGAACTTGTGGATAAAGTGGCATCCACCCCCGGCGCAATCGGCGTTGTCGATGTCTATTCCATCAACAGCAGCGTCGCTGTCGTCAAGATCGGCGGCAAACTCCCTTTGGAGCCCGGCTATCTGTTGCATGGAAACTAGAAAGCAAGTAATCAGTATTTGGTGATCAGGGATCAGTGCATCACCATGTAGTGGTTTTCCGAGAGCTGGCCACTGACCGCTGGCAACTGTCTTTAAATTATGGCCGCACCGGCAAAAAAACTCGCGCACGGCGCGCCCGCGAAAAAACACTCGCGCCGCTACCCGCGTTTTTATATCGATCTGCGCATGAAGGTCCGCGCCTTTCGAAATGGCGAATTCCTCACCTGCTGGGGGCGTTCCACTGAGATCGGAGAAGATGGTATCGGCGCCACTCTTACCGGTGATCTCGAGGCAGGTGAGATCGTCTCTCTGGAAATCCCTCTTCCGCTCACCACTTATCCTCTGAAGATCCGCGGCGTCATCCGTTACCGCCACGGTCAACGCTACGGCTTCGAGTTCCTCATCATCAACGACGCGCAACGCGAAAGTCTCCGCCGCGTCTGCGAAATGCTTTCCGATAAATAATCCGGCGATCAACCTGGACGATTGGGTGATTGAAAATCCGAGCCACGAATTGGCATCCCGAGCGCAGCTCGGGACCTGGGTTTAATCACCCGATTTCTTCCATTACTCCGGTAACTTTCGAGCCTATTGCGCCCGTTCTACCATGCATTTGCTGGCTTCTGAGGGGGAGTCTCCAATGGGCGGTCGTGTCACCCGATCATCGCAATCCAGGGAACTTGTGCGTGCCGATCTACGGCAGGCGGTCGAAGCCGGAGCTTCGCCAGGATTTATCGCTCCATCCATTCCCGCGACCGCGCAGCATTCCCCACTTTCATGGAACCGCCTCGACCAAAATTCAGAACAGAATGCTGAAAACAATTCCGCAGCGGTTGCCGGGCAAGGCTCGCCCGATTTGCAGCGCCAGTTCCTAGAGCAGTTATTTGAAAATTCTCCTGACGCCCTGCTCATCATCGATCCGTCGTTCCGCACCCTGTGTGTCAACCGTGAGTTCGAGCGGTTGTTCGGCTACTCTGCCAGTGAATCCCTGGGCCAGTCGATCGATCCGCTGATTCTGCCACCCGACCGCGCCGCCGAAGCCGTATGGATCGCCCAATGCCTCG
>Ga0209530_1000782_pt1 | contig 18426 bp, 14 predicted proteins | sample BlaSpr_A8_Ref_O1_FD_187987 | JGI IMG/M metagenome (GOLD analysis project Ga0209530, IMG submission 187987) | Forest soil microbial communities from Thunder Bay, Ontario, Canada - Black Spruce, Ontario site 2_A8_Ref_O1 (SPAdes) (version 2) | ecosystem: Environmental > Terrestrial > Soil > Boreal...
TTTCGAGACTTCGCCTTGTTTGAAAACATCCTAATTGGATTATGATAGGCCCCCGGGCGCCCGCGTGGCGGCTGTCCCCGCCGCTCGGATTCATTCTCGTACTTCAGGAGCACTAATGGAGAAAGCACTCAGTCTGGAATTCTTGCGCGTAGTGGAGCAAGCCGCCATCGCTTCGGCCCATACCATGGGTCTCGGGGACCGCCACAAATCCGATCAGATGGCCGTCGAGGCCATGCGCTCGGAAATGGATTCGGTTGGCATGGACGGCACCATCGTCATTGGCGAAGGCGAACGCGACGAAGCTCCCATGCTTTTCATCGGCGAAAAAGTCGGCGCCGCTGTGCGCGATAAAACGCGCACATTCCCCGCAGTGGACATCGCCGTCGATCCCCTCGAAGGCACCAATCTCTGCGCTACCGGCGAGCCGAACGCCATCGTTGTTCTCGCCGCCAGCGAACGCGGAGGATTGCTGCACGCCCCTGATCTTTACATGGAGAAAATTATTGTCGGGCCCTCGTGCAAAGGCGCGGTCGACCTGGATGCGCCGGTGGCGGACAATCTGAAATCAATTGCAAAACGTCTCAACCGCAAAGTCGAAGACCTTGTCATTATCGTGCTCGACCGCCCGCGCCATGAAGAACTGATCAATCAGATTCGAGCCACCGGCGCTCGCATCAGGCTCATCTCCGACGGCGACCTCTCCGCCGGAATCAGCGCCGCTGTAGTTGGCACCGGCGTCCACGCCGTAATGGGCACCGGCGGCGCCCCGGAAGGCGTTCTCACGGCTGCTGCTCTGCGCTGCCTGAACGGCCAAATTCTCGCGCGCCTCGTAGCGTCAAAGCCCGAGCACCACGAGCGCCTCGCTCAGATGGGCATCAAAGACGCTAAGCGCATTTACGCCACGGAAGATCTCGCTCCCGGAAAGAAAATTATTTTCGCATGTACCGGCGTCACCGGCGGCGGACTGCTCCGCGGCGTGCGCTTCTTCGGCGAAGGCACTCGGACCCATTCCCTGATCCTTACATACGACGACCGCCAGGTCCGCTTCATCGATACCGTGCACCTGAAAAAGAGCCCGGATGTAAAAGTGGTTTTCTACTAGCGACGTCACGGTGCAAAGCCATGCTTGGCAGGAAACAATTTGCGACCATAATGCGTAACTAGATTCGACCGCTCGAGGGGGAAAAATGTCGGCCACACCACCACTACCACCCATCTACACACAGGCCCAGCCGCCTCGAAGAAACAACGCCATTTGGTGGATCCTCGGCATCGTCGCCGCAGGAATTATCGTCATGTTTCTTTTCGGCGTAACCCTCGCCGGCCTTTTCATCCACCACCTGAAAGTTCGCAACTCCGGCGACAAAGTTGATATCCAAACCGCTCTCGGCTCGCTTTCAGTCAACAAAGGCGGCCCCCACGCAACCGGCCTGGAAATTTATCCCGGCGCCTCGCCTTCATCCGATGACAAGGGTGCCAACGTCAACCTCAGCGCGAACGACACCGGTGTCGGCATCGCCACCGAGCAGTATGAAACCAAAGATCCCATCGATTTCGTGCAAGCCTGGTACAAAAAGCATCTCGGTCCCGATTTCCGCCTGGAAGCTAACAAGGCCGTTCCCGACCACTCAAACGGTCTGGTGAAAATGAATGACAGTGACGTTGCGTTCGTCGACGACCACCACAACGGCGTGCGCGTCGTGGCTCTGAAGAAAATCTCTGAAGGCACCCAGATCACTTTAGTACGCATCGGCAAGAAAGAAACGCAGTAGCATCCACACCATTCCCATCGGAGCGCTCGCAACCTATCTAAACAAGGACAGCCCGGCAAGTCGCCTCGTGGCGAGCTTGCCGGGCCGTCCTTACTAATTTCGGTTGTGCCGCGCTTTTCGTTCCGCGGAGCTAGCGGTGCAACACCGCCGCAGAATGGCCCGCTGGCTGTTGCCGCCGGGGCATGTTGTGGGGCAGCCTGTCAGCAGTCTGCGGCGGCATAGGGCGCACGCTGTGATTCGTGCTCACGTGCTCGCTAATCGCCTGCAACCTCTTCAGGATGCCTTGCCACTGTGTCCAATCGAGTTGCCTTAAAAATGGTCGAAGCCCCTGAATGAACGGGTCCTCGAGTACCGTCTCCCCATTCGTTTCCGGCACGAAGAAGCGGTTTAGCCCGACTCCCAGAGCTTCGGCAATTTTCTCAAGCGTGCCAAGACTGGGCGTCATCTGTCCGCTCTCTATACGGGACAAGTACGAACGTGAGACTCGCGAACGTGCCTGTAGTTGGCTTTGCGTCATGCTCCGCGACTCCCGCAACTGTCTTATTCGCTGGCCGATGTTCTCCACAGTTTCGCGATTCGGCCAGTTCTCGAACAGTTGGCGGTCGTCCCCCGGCAGATCCTGAGGTGACGGCGTCGGTATCACGAATGACACCTTGGGGGGCAGCATGCGCAAGCACCGACGACAATTGTCAGTACGTGTGCGGTATTGAACCAATCCACAGACTTGACAGCGAATTACTTCACGGTCGAGATCCATGCTTGTTGCTGTGCTTTCTTTTTCCGCCACCGGTTCTCCTCGCAGACTATTCCGGCGATGCGAAGAAGAGGGCTCTTTTGACAGGGGGAAGGCAGGGACGGCGCGCGAGTGATTGTCGCCAGGGTGCCATTTCTTGTCAAGTGTTATTTCGCTTGCCCGAGTCGCCAACTTTAAAGCCATCGTCTTGCTCCTTACAAACTAAGCTGCTTGGCCCCGCCTGCGCCACCGATAAGACTTTTTTTATCTTTCGCCTGACGCTTATGGTCTGCTATCCATCTGAGCACATCGTCGCGCTGCGTCAATCGGTGACGCTTTTTGCCTTACATTTCCATCTCTTGCACTTCGAGTTCCGAAAAGGTTTCCCTTTTCGTTTTTCCACAATGAATCGCCCGACTTCGTTGTAAGCGTCTTGCTGGTCGCTAGATACGTTATTTCTTCGCCTTCATTCCCACCGCAGCGCGCCCCAGCCGCATCGATTGCACTGTCTCAATGTGGACTGGAGCCGTCTCATCTAGCACACCCCTGTCTCATTCTAAGACGCGTCATATTTCTGGGTTCTCGTGCTCTATCTCAGGCGGGCGAGGCACGCGCTCAACGGGACAGCACTCCCGGCATCCCAGCATCGCTCTTGCTTTCGGGGTCCTCATCTTGCAGCATTGTCCTTCCCGAGGAGACCATGCCAACCCGTGAAGATGCCTGGAAGCTTCTGTGTGAATACACTCAAGGAGAGAGCCTCCGCAAACACGCTCTGGCCGTCGAAGCCTGCACGCGTGCTTACGCGCGAAAACTCGGCGCTGACGAAGATCTCTGGGCCCTCACGGCCCTGCTTCATGATTTCGACTACGAGCGCTGGCCGAACGCCGCCCACCACCCGACTCAGGAGCATCCCTACGAAGGCTCGAAGATTCTCCGCGAACGCGGTTACCCGGAAGAAATGATTCACGCGATCCTCGGCCACGCCGATTATTGCGGCGTCGCGCGCGTTTCGCCGCTCGACCGCGCTCTTTTCGCCTGCGACGAGCTAGCCGGCTTTCTCACCGCTTGCGCCCTCATCAAACCCAGCAAGAGCATCCACGAAGTCGAAGCCGCATCCGTGAAGAAAAAACTGAAGGACAAAGCCTTCGCCCGCGGCGTCAACCGCGATGATGTCTACAAAGGTGCCGAAGAACTCGGCGTGCCTCTCGAAGAACACATCGCCTTCTGCATCGATTCTCTCCGCGCCATCGCCCCACAGCTCGGTCTGAATGGCCCGGCTTAATGCCTCACGCCTCCCAACCGTTTCAGAACAAAAATGTCTTCCTCTCCGCCGAATGGCGTGATCTCGTGATGCTGAATTACGAAGTGAGCCCCCGCCTATTGCAGCCGTACATTCCACGCGGCACCGAACTCGATTCATTCGAAAGCAAAACATTCGTCAGTCTAGTCGGCTTTCGTTTTCTCAATACCAAGCTCTTCGGAATACTCCCAATTCCCTTTCACACTGATTTCAACGAAGTAAACCTTCGCTTCTACGTTCGCCGTCACGAGGGGGGAACTACTAAACGTGGTGTGGTTTTCATTCGCGAAATCGTGCCCAGGCGCGCCATCGCGCTGGTAGCGCGGCTCGCTTACGGAGAGAACTACGTTGCTCTGCCCATGAAGCACAAAGTTTCAGTGCACGGCGCCACCGTCACCGCCGGCTATCAATGGCAGCTCAACGGCCAATGGTGCGGCCTGCACGCAGAGGCCCCAGAACCTTCCATCCAACCAGAAGAGGGAAGCCTGGAACAATTCATCACCGAGCATTACTGGGGCTATGCCGCGCAACGCGACGGACGCTGCAATGAGTACCAGGTAGTGCATGTCCCCTGGCGAGTTTGGGCAACGACAAGTGCTGGCGTTGATGGAGATTCCAATGTTCTCTATGGTCCGGAATTCTCGCGAATTCTGAAGGGCCGCCCCGATTCCGCATTCATCGCCGACGGCTCGCCCGTCCGCGTACTCCATGGCGCGCGCGTCTCATGACCAGCCGGTTGATGAGCGGCTTCTGCTCGTGCACTACGGGTTGGATTGATCGGAATCGGTCCGCTCCGGGTCGCCTATCTGGGACGAAGGTTCACGATAGTCGGTCCGCGCGTTCCACTCGCAACGTGTAGCATCCCGCCGTCGTGCTGCGCACGTGGATGTAGTCCACTTCACTGCGCGCAAAAAGCTTCTTGAGCGCCGCATCCACATTCCCATCCTCGACGTATTCTTGCGCCAGCAGTTGTCCGCCCCGAGCGTACGCGTTCAGCGTTCGTGGACTGTTCCGAAGCTCCGCAGGAAACCCTCCGTCTTCTGGGTAGCGTTCGCACGATTCCGCATGCACGTAAACCGGCCCGGGCAAAGGAAGCTTCTCGATGCCCTCGAAAGCGTCGTGCGTGAAAAGCGTCCACCGTTCTCCTGGAGAAATCATTCGAAGACAATGCCTGCACGGCGCGCTGCCTGCAGCGACTTCTGTATATGCTGGGAAACCGTACCGCGGATCTTTCATCGTCTTTCGCACCGACTCCGCGATAGCGGTCGAAATAGCGATCACACGTATCGGAATCATTTGCCCTCCCTAAAACTCCACATCTCGCATACAGTCTCCTCAATTCCGCGAGTCGAAACTATCCGCTTCTCGCGCCCAAACTTTCGCCAGCAGTTTGTTGTAGCTTCCGAGATTCGTTGCGCAGACAGTCTGTGTTAGAATCCGCCATCCATGGATCGTGCCGGAAAACTTCTTGGCGGTGTCCTGCGGCGGCTCGACCGCCCCGAGGCAGCTCTTGCTTGGCTCACCAGCGCGTGGCCCAAGGTCGTGGGAAAAATTCTTGCGGCACACACCAAGCCCATTCGCTGCGAAGCCGGGCGCCTCGAAATCGTGGCCGATGGCAAAGCCTGGCAGAAACAACTTGAATCCATGAAAAAAGAATTTTGCGAGCGAGTCAATCAGGCTTGGGGCGGAAATCTCGTCCGCGAGGTAAAATTCATCGCCAAGCCTGGCCCCAAGCGCGTCTCCCGCGAAATGGACAACGAGCACATCCCGTTCATCCGCAGCCGCAAAGGCAGTTAATCGTTTTAGTACCTATTCCGAGAGGTCACCAATTAGATGACCATTAGCCGCGATGACGTTTTGCGCGTCGCCGAACTTGCTCACCTCGAGCTAACGCCCGATGAAGCTGAGATGTATCGCGGCCAGCTGGATGAAATTCTGAACTACGTCGGAAAGCTCCAACAGCTCGACCTAACGAATGTTGAGCCCATGACCCAAATGTCTTTCGCGACCGGAGAAACGACCTCTCCTCTCCCCGAGTCGAACCAAGAGGCCGGAACCCCGCTGCGGGACGACATCGTGCGCCCCTGCACCGTCGCTGATGCGGTCCTAAGCCAAGCTCCCGACGCCATAAAGCCTTTTTTTCGCGTTCCCAAGGTAATTGAAAGATGAGCGCCGCGCCTTGGACCATCGCCGGCATACATGCCGCTCTTCAAGCGAAGAAGATCTCGGCCCGGGAAATCGCGAGTGGATTTTATGCTGAAATTGATCGGCGAAACCCCGAGTTGAATGCCTACCTGACGCTCTCGCACGAACGCGCCTACTCACAAGCCGACCGCGTGGACGCAGCCATCGCACGCGGAGATAAACTGCCTCCACTCGCCGGCGTTCCAATCGCCGTCAAAGACGTTATCAGCACCTCCGGCATCCGCACCACCTGCGGCTCGAAAATTCTGGAATCCTACATTCCTCCGTATGACGCCACTGCCGTAACCCGCTTGGAGAACGCCGGTGCCGTTATTTTGGGCAAGACCAACTGCGACGAGTTTGCCATGGGCAGCTCCAATGAGAACTCAGCATATGGCCCTGTACGGAACCCCGTAGCCCTTGATCGCGTCCCAGGAGGCTCCAGCGGCGGTTCAGCTGCCGCCGTGGCTGCTGGGTTGGCTGTGGTGGCCCTTGGAACCGACACGGGAGGCTCGATTCGCCAGCCGGCAGCCTGTTGCGGCATTCCTGGCCTTATGCCGACATACGGTCGCGTATCTCGCTATGGACTGATTGCCTTTGCCTCTTCCCTTGATCGCATTGGCCCCTTTGCCGGGAATATCGCGGATACCGCAGCCGTCGTGGCCGTTATTGCTGGACATGACGAGAACGACTCCACTTCGGCAGCCGCTTCGGTCCCTCATTACGACGTGCAAATCGAAGGCCCCATCCAGGGCCTTCGCATTGGCGTCCCCGAGGAGTATTTCGGCGAAGGCATCGACAGCGAAGTGAAGGAGAAGGTCCTCGCTGCCATCGCTCTAATGGAGAAACTCGGTTGCCGTCGTATTCCGCTCAAGATGCCGCATACCGAGTACGCGATCGCCACCTACTACATTATCGCCACTGCCGAAGCCAGTTCGAATCTGGCACGATACGATGGCGTACGGTTCGGCCTGCGTGTCCCGGGTGCCACACTTCTCGAGATGTACCGCAAGACCCGCGAGCGCGGTTTCGGCTCTGAAGTGAAGCGCCGCATCATGCTGGGCACCTACGTTCTGTCGTCGGGTTACTATGACGCATATTATCTGCGCGCGCAGAAAGTGCGCTCCTTGCTCGCGCGGGATTTTTCGGACGCTTTTCAGAAGGTGGACGCCATTCTGGCGCCAACTTCGCCCACCCCGGCATTCAAACTTGGCGAGAAAACCTCTGACCCGCTTCAGATGTATCTAGCTGATATATATACAGTTACAGGAAGCCTTGCGGGAATTCCCGGCATCTCAATTCCCTGTGGAAAAACAAAAGCCCAACTTCCGGTCGGCCTGCAAATTCTGGGACCGCACTTTAGCGAGTCTAGGATCCTGCAACTGGCCCGAGCTTTCGAGAAGGCCGGTGGCTTTGGCATTTGAAGGCATATCGCGTGAAGAACCTCGCACCGATTCTCAGCCTCCTGCAAATGTCGCGGGACAGATTCTTCGCAATAGCCACCGAAGTCCCAGCAAACCTCTGGCGCGAATCACCCAATGCTGCTACCTGGTCGCCCGCCGAAATCGCGGCGCACGTAACCATGGCCGAACAATTCATCATCGCTCGCTCGAAGACGGTTTTGCAGGCGCCGCCAAGACAGTTGCCGGTGCTCTTGAGATCTCACTTGCCTGTGGTTCTCGTCGCTTGGCGGGGCAGAAAGCGAAAAACGCCCATTCAACTGGACTCTTCGTTAGTTGCCGACAGACCAGACGCGCTCAGTCGCTTGGCTGCAGCGCGGGAAGGAACGCTGGCCTTTATTGAATCCACGCGAGCCCAGGATCTGAGCGCCTACCGCTCCCCGCATCCATTTCTAGGCAGCCTGAATATCTACAATTGGATCCGTACCATCGCTTATCACCAATTACGGCACGCGAAACAAATCCGTGAAGTGGTAGAAACATTTCCTCAGTAGACTTTAGTTTCCATTTTTGGAGCAAGGCACTGCCCGCGCAGTCCTTCTCCTGGATTTCGCATGATTTCGGCAAACCATAGAATGCAAGAGAGTTCTCGCTGTATTCATGGACCTCTGGTTTGCCTCGAATAGAACGGAAGGACTATTGCATGCGTAATTAGTGACATTTATTCTGTCCCTGCATCAAAGTGAGAGAGGGAACGCATGGTGCGCATCAAGTCGAGCCAGAAGACCTTCACCGAAACCGAAGTATCTACCCTGACCGGTATATGCTTGGACCATCTTCGCGGTGTCGCGCGGAATAAGCACTTGGGCACCATCGCCCGCGCTGCGGAAGCCGCCGGCGCCGAAGCTGAAAAGTGGCTGTTCACCAATTCCGACCTCATGATTCTCACGGTTCTTCAACCGCGCTGCGACCATTAGCCTTCTTTATAAGCCCTCTCCTGGAGTCTTCGGAATCCCGTTTTATCGGCCCCTCCCACATTGGCGTTTGCCCCTCTGCCTCATCTTTTAATTCGCTTTGCCTTCGTAATTCATGCGCACAGTTGTAGTCGCCCGCGTGCCGGATTATCCTGAGTGCAACCAAACTTCCGGGCTGGAAAACGCATCGTAGTAGGAGCGCAGAGAGCAAGTTGGGGGACGCGATCACCATGGCACCGCAGTGGCAAAGCAGGGATCAACGGCTTGGGCCACGGGGACGAATCCTAATCCTCGCCGTTGCTTTACCTTCACTTGCACTCGTCGTTCCCGCTCCTGCACGGGCGCTCCAATCTTCCGCCCCCAATCAACCCCCATCTACCTCCTCCTCCACAGCGTCCCTCCCGCGCGGGAAGAAGCTCATCTTGCGCGATGGGAGCTTTCAACTCGTTCGCGAATATAACGTCGAAGGGGACAGAGTCCGTTACTACAGCATCGAGCAATCGCAGTGGGAGGAAATACCGGAATCACTTATCGACTGGGACGCCACGCACAAAGTAGAAGCCGACGAGGCCAAGCGCGACGCGGACGTGATTGCCAAGGTGCACGCTCGTGAAGCCGGACGCACAGCCCAAGCCCTCGATATTGACGCCAGCCTGGAGGTCGCTCCCGGAGTTTTTCTGCCGCCCGGCGAGGGTCTTTTCGAATTTGACGGCAAGGGAGTCTTTCCAATTCCGCAGGCGCCCGCGGATATCAAGTTCAGCAAAAAACAGATGTTAAAGCAGGTGCTGATCCCGATTCCCATCATTCCAACCAGGCACACAGTTTCACTAATCGGCCCGCGCGCGAAACTGCGCATCAAAGCCGGCCAGACGGAGTTTTATATGCGTACCGCCGACGGCCGTGAACCGGAGTTGGAATTGCTTCGCGCGAAAGTGAAAGGAGACAGCCGGTACCTTGAAAATCTCGATCAGCTATTCAAGGAGCAAGGAACCACGGGACAGACGACCTTGCTCATACAGCGCTGGTTGATTGCGCCGGGCGTTTATAGATTTACTTTGGAAGAGCACATCGACCCGGGCGAATACGCTCTCGCGGAAATTGTCCAAGGTGGCGGAACGAATCTTTACTTTTGGGATTTTGGACTGGATGCTATGCCGGTGCAGCCCACCTCAAAGTCGAATAAATGACTCGGCCCTATTCTATTTCGCAATAACCGCCTGCGATTGCAGAATTTGCGTCAGCAATTTGGCCAACGCTGCCACGTGGAACGGTTTCTGCAGCACGGATGCACCTTTTTCTTGGAACTGCGTCACCTGCGAGTGGTCTAGCAACGCCCCGGTCATAAAAACGAATCGCGGAGTTGCAGACTGTAGCTGCGACCGTACTTTCTCGAAGAGCCGTTCCCCATTCAATCCCGGCAAATTAAAATCGCAAAGCACGAATTCGTAATGGCCCGCGATCAGGTGCGACAGCGCTTCCTCCGAGCTCGCCGCGCCTTCCACGATCATTCCGCGAGCCGCCAGCCCTTCCTGCACGATCTCGCGTATGCTCTCTTCATCGTCCACCACAAAAACGGAGTGTCCCCGTAATTCGGCTGAGCCGGAGAGCGGAGGTGCGGCAGCCCGCGGGATAGCTGCTTCAGGTGAAACTTCTTCGACCGCCGCCGGAAGCAGCACTCGGAAAGTGGCGCCTGCGCCTGGCGACGACTCGACCTCGATCTTTCCTCCGTGCTCCTTCACAATTGCTTGGGAAATCGTGAGCCCGAGTCCCGTCCCGCCGGTTGGCCGCCTGGTGGTAAAAAAAGGATCGAATACCTTTCCCAGGGTTTCCGGCGAGATGCCTGGGCCGTCGTCGGAAAACGCCAGAGTGATTTTCCCGTCCGCGAACCCTGCCGAAATTCGAAGCGTTCCGCTTTCACGGACGGACCCGATTGCCTGCTCGGCGTTTGAGATCAGATTCGAGAATCCCTGCACCAGAAGTTTCGGGTCTCCTTCGATGGGTGGCAGATCGCGCGCGCCCTGAAACTGTACCGTAATTTTCTTCTGCTGCAGCGACGTGTGCTGGGCATCCAGCGCCTGTTTGACGATTTGATCGAGTTGTACCCTCGATTTGCGCAGGGAAGACGGGCGGGAAAAGACCAGAAGGTTCTGTACGATGGTCGCAGCGCGCCGCGCTTGTTTCAACACCGTCTCAATCTGGTGGCGCATAGCGTCATCCAACGCGCGTTCACGAATAAGGTCGGTTATGCCCAGGATCGCCGTAAGAGGATTATTCAATTCGTGGGCCACTCCCGTCATCATTTCGCCCATCGCCGCGAGCTTCTCTTTTTGCACCAGTTGTTGTTCGATGGTCTTGGATTCCGTGACGTCCCGCGCCGAGGCTACCACGCCATTGATCTTTCCCTGCGTGTCGTAAAGCGGGCTTGCACTGGCGCGAAGCATCCGCCAAGTTCCATCCGCATGATGCGCACGGTACTCGAACTGGCTGCTCGTGCCGCGCCCGGTGGCAACTTTCTGAAAAATCGCCTGGAGCTTCGTAAGATCGTCCCCGTGAACTTCCCCGCCCAGCGGCTTTCCGATGAATTCCTCCGCAGGCCGGCCGAGCACCTCCTGCACTCGCGGACTTATGAAGGTATAGGTGCCCTCGAGACTCAGCACCGCAATAACGTCGGGGAAGCTGGCAACCAGACTCCGAACAAACTCCTGCTCTTTATGCAGGTGCTCTTCCATTTCCAGCCGCTCGCTCACGTCCACCAGCGTCCCTTGAATGCGCAAGACGCGGCCCGCAGCATCGCGAATCACGGCGCAGGAGTTGAGGCAATGGATCGTCTTGCCATCCTTGCGTCGCAGGATAATCTTGCGGTCTTGTACCGATCCGTTTGCGAGAACGTCGCGAATCAGTGAATCCCGCTCGGATGGGTTTACGTAAATATCTCGAACGTTGCGAGTTTGCAGCTCCTGCTTGCTTTCGAAACCCAGCATCCGAACGAGTGCGGGATTCGCATCCAGCAGTTTTCCCTCAGGCGTGCTTAAAAAGATTCCTTCGCGAAGGGTTTCGAAAAGCTCAGCAAAACGAACCTCGGATTGGCGCTCTGAAGTGACGTCGCGCGCCCAGCCGGTCACCGACGTGAATTGGCCATCCTCACTGAGCGCCTGTACCCAGCAATGAAATTGCCTCGGCTCGCGGTCTTTCCTTAAATGCACGGTTACGGTTCCGGCCCATGAGCCGGCCTTCAGAAGAACAGGAAGCCACTGCTGGAATTGGGCGTAGGTGGGCAGCTCGATGAAGTCCGTTAGCCGCCTGCCGATGAGGTGCTGAAAAGAAACATCCAGAAGCTCCGACAAGCAGCGATTTGCAACCCGTATCTCGCCGTCAAGAGCCAGAGTGAAGACAGCGTGATCTAGATTATCGATGAGGTCGCGGTAATTGCGCTGCGAACCTGAAATCACTGCGACGAGTTCGTTGTACTCCGCTTCGCTGGGAGAAGCGAACGCGGGTCTCTTAGACTGCTTGTCGGTCGACTTTGCAGACATAACGACGCTCTTGCCGTATTTGGCGGCGGCCCTGCTACCAAGGCTGTGACCAGGGCTCTCTAAAGTTTACGGGCGGGAAGCGTTGCGCGGCGAAACAAAACAGCAGCCTATGCCAAGTTACTCAACAGGTAAAACCTGCCTAATCGAGCACAAATGAAAAAGGCGTCCCGATTTGCACCGGGACGCCCTGACTAAAAACCGCGGAGACTAGCTCTCTGCGACCGCGTCGGTATCCTTGCGCAGGAAATCGAGCGCCGCAGCTTCTTCCGGCGTGAGCTCCGGCTCCATCTGCTGAACCTCTTCCTTCGGAATTTCCGTGAGCAGCTGGATATTCCGATAGCGATCCAGACCCGTGCCGGCAGGAATGAGCCGGCCCATGATGACGTTTTCCTTCAAGCCGCGCAGGTAATCGACCTTTCCGGAAATCGCCGCTTCGGTAAGGACGCGGGTGGTCTCCTGGAAGCTCGCCGCAGAAATAAAGGAATCGGTCGAAAGCGATGCCTTGGTGATTCCAAGGAGCAACGGACGGCCTGTTGCCGGACGCCCGCCATCGTGAATGATCCGGTCGTTTTCTTCGCGGAAGCGGAACTTGTCCACTTGCTCTTCCAGAAGGAACGTCGTATCGCCCACGTCCTCGACTTTCACCCAGCGCATCATCTGGCGAACGATCGTCTCGATGTGCTTGTCGTTGATGTTCACGCCCTGCAGACGATAGACTTCCTGGATCGAGTTCACCAGGTATGCCTGCGTGTACTTTTCTCCCAGGACGGCGAGAATATCGTGCGGGTTCAGCGGCCCGTCAATCAATGGCTCGCCGGCCCGAACGTGTTCGCCTTCCTGTACGTTGATGTGCACGCCGCGCGAGACGGAATATTCTTTCACCGTTCTTCCATCTTCGCTCTCGACGAAGATCTTGCGCTGGCCCTTAACGATGTCGCCGTACTTTACGATGCCGTCGATTTCGCTAATGACCGCGGGATCCTTCGGCTTGCGCGTTTCGAAAAGTTCCACAACGCGCGGGAGACCGCCCGTGATGTCTTTCGTCTTGGTCGTTTCTCGCGGGATCTTCGCCAGAACGTCGCCCGGTTGCACCTCGTCCCCATCCGCGACCATCAAGTGCGCGCGGGAAGGCATCAGGTACTTTTTGCGGACGCGTCCCTGCGGATCGCGAACGAGAATCGTGGGCTGATGCTTTTCGTCACCCGGAGGAAGCGTGACGACCAGCTGCGACAACCCCGTGACTTCGTCCACCTGCTCCTCAATCGTGATTCCGGGCTGCAAATCCTTGAACTGGATCGACCCGCCCGTCTCCGTAAGGATCGAGAAGGTATAAGGATCCCACTCAACCATGGTCTGGCCGAGCGTCACCGGTTGGCCGTCTTCCACCTTGAAGCGCGCACCGTACACCACGTGGTGGCGTTCCTTTTCGCGGTTCTTTTCATCCACCACCGCGATCAAGCCGGAGCGGTTCATAGCCACCATCGTTTTGTTGCGGCCCTCGACCACGTTCAAGTCGATGAATTTCACGAAGCCGTTGTTGCGCGCTTCCACCTTCGACTGTTCGGTGACGCGGGTTGCCGTGCCGCCGATGTGGAACGTGCGCATCGTCAACTGCGTGCCAGGCTCGCCGATGGACTGCGCCGCGATCACTCCGACAGCCTCGCCCATCTCGACGAAGCGGCCGGTTGCCAGGTTTCTGCCGTAACACCGAGCGCAAACACCGCGGCGGGATTCGCACGTCAACACCGAGCGAATCTTCACGCGCTCGATGCCCGCCGCTTGAATCGCGTTGGCCAGTTCCTCGGTGATTTCCTGGTTGATCTCGACGATCACGCTGCCTTCGTAGTCTTTGATCTTTTCGAGCGATACGCGGCCTATTACGCGGTCGCGCAACGATTCCACCTCGACGCCGGCTTCGAGAATCGGTTCGACGTAAATTCCGTCTGCCGTGCCGCAATCGAATTCGTTGATGATCACGTCCTGCGCCACGTCCACCAGACGCCGCGTCAGGTAACCGGAATCGGCGGTCTTAAGCGCCGTATCGGCCAAGCCCTTGCGAGCGCCGTGCGTGGAAATGAAATATTGCAGCACCGTGAGGCCTTCGCGGAAATTCGAAGTGATCGGAGTCTCGATGACTTCGCCCGAAGGCTTGGCCATCAAGCCGCGCATTCCGGAGAGCTGGCGGATCTGCTGTTTCGAACCGCGCGCTCCGGAATCGGCCATCACGTAAACTGGGTTGATAATGCCCTGCTTGTCTTGCTCTTCCAAGGCCTTGAACATTTCGTCCGCGACTTTTTCAGTCACGTCCGACCAGATGGCGATCACTTTGTTGTAACGCTCGCCGTTGGTAATGGCGCCGTCAAGATATTGCTGTTGCACCTTGACCACTTCGTGTTCGGCCGCGTCCACCAGCTTGAACTTCACGCTGGGGATAACCATGTCGCTGATGCCGATGGAGACGCCGGACTTCGTTGCGTACAGGAAGCCGAGCTCCTTCAGCTTATCGAGCGCCACCACAGTTTTTTCCAGACCAAAGCGCAGGTAGCAATACTGCACCAGCGCCTGGACACCCTTTTTCTTGAGCAGGCCGTTGACGAAAGGCATCTCCGTGGGCAAGTGATCGTTGAAGATCACGCGTCCCACGGTGGTGTGCAGGAACTGGCGATTTAGATTTACAGGTTCCGTGTGCGAGACATCCTGATCGTCATACGCATTGGTAAGGTCGATTACCTCGCCGGTGTAACGCATGCGAATAGGCGTCAACAACTCCACTTCGCCTGCTTCGAGCGCCATTACGCACTCATCGCTCGAACCAAAAGCGCGCCCTTCGCCCTTCGCCTTCGGCTTGGACTTGGTCATGTAATAAATCCCCAAGACCATGTCCTGCGTCGGTACTGCGAGAGGATACCCGTTTGCCGGCGACAAAATATTATGCGAGCTGAGCATCAAGACCGAAGCTTCCACCTGCGCTTCCGGCGAAAGTGGAATGTGTACCGCCATCTGGTCTCCGTCGAAGTCCGCGTTGAATGCCGTGCAAACTAGAGGATGGATGCGAATAGCCTTTCCTTCCACCAGCACAGGCTCGAACGCTTGAATGCCCAGGCGGTGAAGCGTGGGAGCGCGGTTCAGCATCACGGGATGTTCGCGAATCACGTCTTCGAGAATGTCCCATACGATCGCTTCTTGCGCTTCCACTAGCTCTTTCGCCTGCTTGATCGTCGTGCAGTGTCCTGCGGCTTCGAGCTTGTGATAAATGAACGGCTTGAAAAGCTCGAGCGCCATCTTCTTCGGCAGGCCGCACTGGTGCAATTTCAACTCTGGGCCCACCACGATGACGGAACGGCCGGAGTAGTCCACGCGCTTGCCCAGCAAGTTCTGGCGGAAGCGGCCCTGCTTGCCTTTCAGCGTGTCGGAAAGCGACTTCAGCGGGCGGTTATTCGTTCCGCGCAAAACGCGGCCGCGGCGTCCGTTGTCAAACAGCGCGTCCACCGCTTCCTGCAACATGCGCTTTTCGTTGCGAACGATCACGTCCGGCGCGTGCAATTCCATCAGCTTCTTCAAACGGTTGTTGCGGTTAATCACGCGGCGATACAAATCGTTCAAATCAGACGTGGCGAACCGGCCGCCATCCAGAGGCACCAGCGGACGCAACTCCGGCGGAAGCACCGGAATCACATCCAGAATCATCCACTCCGGCTTGTTTCCGCTCTTGCGGAATGCTTCCAGAACCTTCAGCCGCTTGGCGAACTTGATTCGCTTCTGCAGGCTGGGGTCCGTCTTCATCTTTTCGCGAAGCTCTTCGGAAAGCTTTTCCACTTCCACGCTGCGCAAAAGCTCCTTGATAGCCTCAGCGCCCATGCCTGCGCGGAATTTTCCGAGATTCTCTTTCTGCAGTTCGCGCAGTTTTTCTTCCGGCAGAATATCCTTCTGCTTCAGCGAAGGCACCTCGCCGGGATCGAGGCAAACAAATGTCTCGAAGTAAAGAATGTGCTCCAGGTCGCGCATGGTGATGTCCAGCAGGTAGCCGATGCGGCTCGGCAGACCCTTGAAGAACCACACATGCGAACACGGCGAAGCCAGCTCGATGTGGCCTAGGCGTTCTCGGCGAACCTTGCTGAGCGTCACTTCCACTCCGCACTTGTCGCAAATGACTCCGCGATGCTTCATGCGCTTGTACTTGCCGCAGAGACACTCCCAGTCCGTCACCGGGCCGAAAATCTTGGCGCAAAACAGGCCGTCGCGTTCCGGCTTGAAGGTTCTGTAGTTAATGGTTTCCGGTTTGGTTACTTCACCGTGGGACCACGAACGTATTTTTTCCGGACTCGCCAAACTGATGCGAATGGAATCAAAATCTGCAATCTGGCTGGCACGGTCGTACGGGCTAGAACGATACAAGGGCAGATCCTCCTCTCCGGCAAGCCGGAGCAAAAACCAGTTAGGAATCTGTAAGCACCGCCCCGGTGATTTGGGGCGGCGCGATAATTAGTCCGCCGCTTCGGCTTTTTCCAACTGCGGCTTCTGGCGCTTCATCAATTCGACGTCCAGGCACAGCGACTGCAATTCGCGCACGAGTACGTTGAACGATTCAGGCACGCCGGGTTCGATTCCCGGCTCGCCCTTCACGATCGCCTCGTATATCTTTGCGCGGCCATAGACGTCGTCCGACTTCGCGGTGAGCAGCTCCTGGAGGATGTGCGCCGCGCCGTAAGCTTCCAGCGCCCACACTTCCATTTCTCCAAATCGCTGTCCGCCGAACTGCGCCTTGCCACCGAGCGGCTGTTGCGTAATCAGTGAGTACGGGCCGATGGAACGAGCGTGAATCTTGTCGTCCACCAAGTGCGAGAGCTTGAGCATGTAAATGTAACCAACGGTAACTTCCTGAGCGAAAACGTCGCCGGTCATTCCGTCGTACAGCGGAATCTTCCCGGTCTGCGGCAGCTCCGTGAATTCCAGCAAGTGGCGTATGTCGTGCTCGCGTGCGCCGTCAAACACCGGCGTCGCGAACGGCACGCCTTCGCGGAAGCTATAGGCTAGGTCCAGGATCGCATCGTCATCCAAATCGGCGATGGTCTTCCACACCGACGTAGGTCCGAATGCATCCTTGAACCATTTGCGCACGCCTTCCGCGCGTGTTTCCTTGTCCAGCAGTTTCGCCACCCGCGCGCCAAGCTCTTTCGAAGCCCAGCCGAGATGCGTTTCCAGAATCTGTCCCACGTTCATACGTGAAGGAACGCCGAGCGGGTTCAAAACGATCTCCACCGGCGTGCCGTCGGGCATGTACGGCATGTCTTCTTTCGGAACGATACGCGCGATGACGCCCTTATTCCCGTGGCGTCCTGCCATTTTGTCGCCGACGGAAAGCTTGCGCTTCATCGCGATATAAGCCTTCACCAGCTTAATCACGCCTGGCGGCAATTCGTCGCCCTTTTTGAGTTTGCCGATGCGCTCATCCGTAATTTTCCGCAGCACGTCGATCTGGCGCGAGGTCATTTCCTCGATCTCGTCGATTTTCTCGATTAGCAGCGGGTCCTTATCGTTCAAGCGCAGACGCTTCAAGTTGCGCGTGGTGATCTTTTCCAGAATGTCGCGCGTCAACTCTGCGCCCTTAATCAGCAACCGCTTATTCGTGCGCTCATCGTGCAGGTCGGCGGTCAGTTTCTGTCCGCCTAGCAAGTCGTTCAAGCGCTTCAAACGCTCGTCGGTGAGAATGCGGATCTCGTCGGCGAGGTTCTTTTCGAGTTTTGCGATCTGCGTACCTTCAATGGCCTTGTGGCGTTCGTCCTTCTCCGCGCCTTTGCGGCAGAAGATCTTCACGTCCACAATCGTTCCTTCGATGCCCGGCGGGCAATACAGAGAAGCGTCGCGAACGTCTCCGGCCTTCTCGCCGAAAATCGCGCGCAGCAGTTTCTCTTCCGGCGTAAGCGTGGTCTCGCCCTTCGGCGTAACCTTGCCGACGAGAATGTCGCCGGGCTTCACCGTTGCTCCAATTCGAATCACTCCGCTTTCATCCAGGTTGCGAAGGAAGCTCTCGTTGATGTTGGGAATATCCCGCGTGATTTCTTCGGGTCCCAGTTTCGTATCCCGCGCTTCGATTTCGTATTCCTCGATGTGAATCGAAGTGTAGTAATCCTCTTCCACCAGCTTTTCGCTCACCAAAATCGCGTCTTCAAAGTTGTATCCGCGCCACGGAAGGAACGCGACCAGGACGTTGCGCCCCAGTGCGAGTTCGCCACGATCCGTGCACGGACCATCGGCCAGCACTTGACCCTGCTTCACGCGGTCGCCCGCACGAACCATCGGCTTCTGGCTGATGCAAGTGTTCTGGTTCGAGCGCTTGAACTTCGTGAGCAAATAAATGTCGGAACCAACTTCGCGGCTCAGCACCCCGGACTGGTCTGACTCCACACGCACGATTACGCGCTCGGAGTCCACCTGGTCCACGATGCCGTCTCGACGGCAGACGATCACGGCGCCCGAATCCCGCGCCGTAACGCGTTCCATACCTGTTCCGACCAGCGGCGCATCTCCGC
>Ga0209530_1000784_pt1 | contig 18380 bp, 11 predicted proteins | sample BlaSpr_A8_Ref_O1_FD_187987 | JGI IMG/M metagenome (GOLD analysis project Ga0209530, IMG submission 187987) | Forest soil microbial communities from Thunder Bay, Ontario, Canada - Black Spruce, Ontario site 2_A8_Ref_O1 (SPAdes) (version 2) | ecosystem: Environmental > Terrestrial > Soil > Boreal...
TTTTCCAAAAAGGGGGGAGGGAGGGTATCCGTGATTCTCGTCTCCTAGCGTCCTCTCCGAGACCCAAAACTTTATTTTGGGTAGCGAATTCACCGGCCCGAGTCGGCATGGCGGGCACGCCCAAGGAAACAAATTTCTTCGCCGTCGGCCGAAAACTGTGGCAAAATGGGCTCGTTACAAACTGGGTCGCTTTTGGGGGGTACGTATGTCCTGCCGGAACGCCTGCCTGCTGCTTCTGCTCAGTTGTGTTCTTCTCATTTCTTCCACCGCCGCGCTGGCACAAGCTTCTCTAGCGGAACAAGTGCAGATTGCGCCGCCTCTGCCTCTAGTGCGTGGCGTCGATCCTCCCGCACCCGATGCCACCGCAGATCAGCTCGAGCGGCAAGCCGACGAGCTGCGTTCCGACAAGCTGTATCTGGATGCGCTCGACTATTACCATGCCGCGCTGAATCGCAAACAGAATGATGCGCGCCTGCTCAATAAGATTGGCATTACGGAACTGATGATCCAGCGCTACAAAGAGGCGAAAAAATCATTCGAGCGCTCTATACATGCCAACCGCCAATACGCCGACGCCTACAACAATCTTGGCGTGATTTATTACGAAGTTAAAAAGTACGGTCCCGCGGTTAAGCAGTATGAGAAGGCGATTCAGATCGATCACGACTCGGCATCGTTTTACAACAATCTGGGTGCGGCATATTTCTCCAGGCGCCAGTTCGATCCGGCCGTGGCCGCATACCAGCATGCGCTGGAGCTTGACCCCGATGTCTTTACCAGAACTTCGCGTGGAGGCGTGCAGGCGCAGTTGCCAAGTCCGGAAGATCGCGCCCGCTACGACTATACCGTGGCCAAGCTTTACGCCAAGATGGGGTTCTCGGATCAGTCGCTCGAATATCTGAGAAAGGCCATGGAAAACGGTTACAAAGATCTTAAGAGCGTTTACAAGGACGTGGAATTTGCGCAGCTCCGCAAGAGCCCTAAATTTACCGAGCTGATGGCATCCGCCGCGCCGGTGATTTCGGCGAACTAGATCAATTCGACCGCTGCGGTGCGCACCAAAACGCACAGCAAAAATTTCTACGAAGTTTTACGAAACTAGACGCAACTTCGGCGCTTCGTGCGGTTTAATAATGGAAATGCTCCTGAAAACGACAGGGTGAGTAGGGAGAGTCGTAAACCCGCCGGATGCTGACCCGAGCACGCCCCAAGCAAGCATCCGGCGGGCTTTTTCTTTGGCTGCCCCGCAGCGAACATTTTACGAAACATCGTCTCTTAGCTAAAATGAACTCATGCAGTCCCCTCCTTCCTCTTTGGCTTGGGCGCACCCTCTGGTTGCCGAGTGGTTTGTGCAGCGCTTCGCCACACCCACCGAACCGCAGGAGCAGGGATGGCCCCACATCCTCGCTGGCCGCCCCACTCTTATCTCCGCCCCCACCGGCTCGGGCAAGACGCTGGCTGCATTTCTCGCTTGCATCGACCGGCTGGTAAGGAAGGCTCTGGCGGGGAATCTCGCGGATCGCACCGAGGTTCTCTACGTCTCTCCCTTGAAGGCGCTGGGCAACGATATTCAGAAAAACCTGGAAGTTCCGTTGGGAGAAATTCTCGCGATGGCGGGCGAGCGCGGCTTGCTGATGCCCGAGATTCGCACGGCGGTCCGCACCGGCGACACGCTCATGCACGAGCGGCGCGCCATGCTGAAACGGCCTCCGCATATTCTGGTCACCACGCCGGAGTCGCTTTACATCCTGCTGACTGCGGATAAGAGCCGGGCGATTCTGCGCGACGTGGAGACGGTGATCGTCGACGAGATTCACGCCGTGGCCGACGATAAACGCGGGGCTCATTTAACGCTGTCGCTGGAAAGATTGGACGCGCTGACGTACCAGCGGCCCGTGCGCATTGGCCTCTCCGCCACGCAGAAGCCGATTGAGGAAGTAGCGCGATTTCTGACTGGGAGCACCGATCCCGAAAACTCGCGGCAAGACGCAGTCATCGTTAACGTTGGCCACAAGCGCAAGCTCGATATGGCGGTGGAAGTCCCGCAAATGCCGCTGGGTCCAGTGGCTTCGAATGAAATGTGGGACGAGGTTTACAACCGGCTCGTGACGCTGGTCGAGCAGCATCGCTCGACACTGATATTCGTGAATACGCGGCGCATGGCGGAACGGCTGGCGCATCATCTGGGCGAGCGCATAGGAGAAGAAAATGTTGCGGCGCATCACGGCAGTTTGTCGCGGAAACTGCGATTGACCGCGGAGAAGAAACTGAAAGAAGGCCAGGTGCGGGTGCTGGTGGCGACGGCATCGCTCGAACTGGGAATTGATGTGGGCACCGTGGATCTGGTGGTGCAGATTAATTCTCCGCGCTCCATTGCCGTGACGCTGCAGCGCGTGGGGCGCTCAGGACACTGGCGTGGCGCGGTTCCCAAGGGAAGATTATTTGCCACGACTCGCGACGACCTATTGGAATGTGCTGCGTTAGTGCGTGCGATCCGGCAGGGCGATCTGGATCGGCTGATGATTCCGGAATCTCCGCTGGATGTGCTGGCGCAGCAGATCGTGGCGGCGTGCGCGGCGGAAGAGTGGGATGAAGAAGCGATGTTTGCTCTGGCGCGGCGCGCTTATCCGTACCGCAATCTGACGCGCGCCACTTTCGACTCCGTTCTTGAAATGCTTTCCGAAGGTATTGCGGCCCGCCGTGGACGATATGGCGCCTACGTCCACCGTGATCGAGTGAACGGCAAACTGCGGGCACGGCGCGGGGCACGGCTGGCAGCGATCACGAGTGGAGGCGCGATTCCGGACAATTCTCTTTACGCCGTGGTGGCGGAGCCCGACGGATTGGTAGTGGGCACGGTCGACGAAGATTTTGCAGTGGAGAGCAATCGCGGCGACATCATGCTGCTGGGCAATACTTCGTGGATGATTCGGCGCATTGAGACCAACGCCGGACGCGTGCTGGTGCAGGATGCGCATGGAGCGCCACCGAGCGTGCCCTTCTGGCGGGGCGAAGCTCCGGCACGAACGGAAGAACTCTCCGAGCATATCGGGAAGTTGCGAGAAGAAATCAGCGAGATGCTGCCGAAGACTTCTCCGGTTGGTTTTTCGGCGACGCAGCCGGATGTGGCTGCGGCGGTGGGGTGGTTGAAAGATGAGTGCGGTCTGGACGATTCCGGCGCGGAGCAGGCCATCGAATATGTCTTGCAGGGCAGGGCAGTGCTGGGAGCGGTTCCTACCCAGACCACGGTGATCGCCGAACGCTTTTTCGATGAAGGCGGTGGGATGCAGTTGGTGATCCATTCGCCATTCGGGGGAAGAATTAACAAGGCCTGGGGATTGGCTTTGCGCAAGCGTTTCTGCGTGGGTTTCAATTTTGAGTTGCAAGCGGCGGCTACTGACAACGGTCTCAATATCGCGCTTGCGGAACAGCATAGCTTTCCACTCGCAGATGTTTTCAATTTCCTGCAAGCCGCGACGGTGCAGCCGATTCTGGAGCAGGCTGCGCTGGATTCTCCGATCTTCGCTACGCGCTGGCGATGGGACGCAAACCGTGCCCTGGCTCTGCTGCGCTTTCAAAACGGAAAAAAGGTTCCGCCGCAAATTCAGCGGATGCGTTCCGACGATCTGCTGGCTTCAGTATTTCCCGACGCCGCAGCCTGCTTCGAGAACATTCAAGGTGAGCGGCATATTCCGGATCATCCGCTAGTCGGTGAGGTCATGAAAGATGTGCTCACCGAAGCCTTGGACATCGATGGATTGAAGAACCTGCTCAGCGGACTGGCAGATGGTCGAATTCGTTGCATAGCCGTCGATACACCGGTGCCGTCGCAGTTTTCGCACGAAATCCTGAATGCGAATCCCTACGCTTATTTGGATGACGCTCCACTTGAGGAGCGGCGGGCGCGCGCGGTTCAGATGCGGCGGATGCTGCCGGAATCGGTGCTGGAAGAGGTGGGTGGACTTGATCCGGCGGCGATTGCCCAGGTGCGGGAAGAAGCTTGGCCCGATGTGCGCGACGCGGATGAATTGCACGATGTGCTGCATACGCTGGTGGCGCTGCCGGAAGCGAGCGCAAGTTATGGAAGCGGGCAATGGCAATACTTTTTTGAACGGTTGATCCAGGAAGGCCGGGCGACGATCGCTGAATTTAAGGGCCGCAAGTACTGGGTCGCTGCGGAGCGCGTCAAGCTATTTTCTATGCTGTTTCCTGACGCGGGATTCTTGCGGCCCATCTCTCAGCTTGAGGGATCAGCTCCAAGTCACGACGATGCTTTGCTGACGCTGGTCACGGGTTGGATGTCGCACCTGGGGCCGACTACGGCGGGGCAATTGGGTGAGAACTTAGGCGTCCCGGCTTCTGAAGTTACAAGCGCTTTGCTTCGCATGGAAGCGAGCGGAACTGTTTTACGCGGAAATTTTACGCGTGATTCTTCGCGGACGGGAGTGCCTACGCCAGCCTTCGACTGTGCTCAGGCTAGGCTTTCGGATGCCGCTGTTTCTGCACCGGCTGAACCTGCTCACGAAATCGAATGGTGTGAACGGAGGTTGCTGGCACGGATACACCGGCTGACGGTTGCGACGTTGCGCAAACAGATCGAGCCGGTAACGGCGGCGCAGTTCATGCAGTGGCTGCTGCAGTGGCAGCATGTGGCGTCGGGGACGCAGGTGATGGGTGAACGCGGTACGCTGGAGGTGCTGCGGCAACTGCAAGGGTTTGAAATTCCTGCCAATGCCTGGGAGCGGCAGGTTCTGGCCCGGCGCATTGTGGATTACGATCCGAAGTGGCTGGACCAGCTTTGCCTGACGGGTGCCGTCGGATGGGGTAGGTTATCGCCGCATCCGGCGACGCTCGATTATTCGCCTGCGCGTGGTACGGGGGCCGAGGCTGGCGGCGCGCCGAGGCAGCGGCGTGTGATTCCAACCAGCGTGGCGCCAATCACTTTCTTTGTAAGAGAAGATGCGGATTGGATGACACCGCGTCATCGGGGCGCCGAGCAGGATTCAAATAATGGCCTCAGTCACGGGGCTCAGCTCGTGCTCAATTTCCTGCGGCAGCGCGGGGCTTCGTTCTTTGCGGATATTGTGCGGGGGACGGAAAAGTTGAAAGCGGAAGTAGAGACTGCGCTATGGGAGTTAGTAGCGGCCGGACTGGTCACGGCCGATGGCTTCGACAACCTTCGTTCCCTGATCGATCCCAAGCGGCGGGCTGGGCAGGGAAGTGGGCGCAGCACGCGCCCGCGGCACAACGCGGGACGTTGGGCGATTCTGCATGCCGAGGAAGTTGTGGAACGGTCGCGGGCGGTGGAGTCGGCTTGCTGGATGCTGCTGAGGCGCTATGGCATTGTGATCCGCGATGTGCTGGCGCGGGAGGCGAACCTGCCCCCGTGGCGCGAGTTGTTGATGGCTTTCCGGAGGCTGGAGGATCGTGGCGAGATTCGCGGCGGGCGATTTGTCGATGGATTTCTGGGCGAGCAGTTCGCGCTGCCAGTTGCGGTCGAGTCGGTGCGAGCCATGAGGAAGCTGGATGCAGGTCAGGAGACGATTACGCTGTCGGCGGCCGATCCGCTGAATTTAGTCGGGATTCTGGTTCCGGGCGATCGTGTGCCGGCGATCTCGGGGAATAGTGTTACTTATCAGAATGGCATCGTCACGCACCCTTCAAGTGATATTGCGGCGGTTGCCAGTTAAAGAACAAAAAAATCAGGGATCCGGTGAGGGGGCCCCTCGGATCCCTGATTTGCGCAGCTCAGCGAAAGACTATGTCAAAAAGCGCTTCCCCCATCGCTTTTTGCCAAGCAGTGGCGCAGTCTCTCAGATTGCATTCGGGATGCCAGACGCCCCACGCTCCCGGTGAATCGGTGAAAATCGCCGCAACTCACTGTCGCCTAAGTGTTTGGCCTTGCAAAAGGCTGTGCCTGCGCATTGGAAACATGGTTAGAAGAGCTGAATGAGCTATCCGATCAGATAGCGAGCCTATCCGTTCGGATAACGTAACAGCTTCACTTGGGGAATGTATTCCTTCGGGAAGTGTGATAAAGAAGAGCACGAGGTGGACTGCTTGCACCCCAGACTCTTGGCGCTTTCCGGGCCGTTAAAAGATTCGATGATCGCTGTGGGAGAGGGGGAAGTTACTCTTGGGCGGGAATCGACCAACGGCATACCGGTCGTAGATCCCTCCGTTTCTCGAAAGCACTGTATCCTCCGTGGGCAAGATGGAAGGTTCTGGGTGCGAGACCTGGGCAGCCGCAACGGCACTCTAGTCAACGGCGAAGCCGTGCAAAACCAAGAGTTGAAACATGGCGACGAGATCGCTGTCGGCGATTCCTCCTTTCTGTTCCTGGTCGACGAGCATGAGCGGCTACAGCCAGGATGCGTGGAGCTGGAAGATGCCCACGGCACGGCGGAGACCACCATTATTCATCCCAGAGATGTTGTTTATTTGCAACCCGATCGATTGCAGCGAGAGTTGGCGTCGACTTCGCCACTGGCCCGGAACCTGAATGCGTTGCTAAAGATCAGCCGCATAGTGCATTCGATTCGAGATCTGGACAGCCTGCAAGGTGAGCTGCTGGACTTGATTTTCGAAGTTGTGCCTGCGGGGCGTGGAGCGGTTTTGCTGGCTGAGAAACAGGGGAGTCAATTCGACTCGATGTTCGCCCGCTCGCGGGAGAAAGGGCAGGCTCTTTTGGTGAAGGTGAGCCGCACAGTGGCGAATCAAGTTCTGGAGCAGGGAATTTCGATTCTTGGGACCGATGTACCGAACAACTGTGATCTGCGGCAAGTCGAAAGTTTGGCTGCATCGAACGTACGCTCGCTTTTGTGCGTTCCGCTGACGGTGTTTCAGCGGGTGATTGGGTGCATTTATCTGGACAGTAATGATTTCAACGACCGGCTTCATAAAGACCACCTTGAGCTTGTGACTGCGATTGCCGGCATCTCCGCTGTGGCTCTGGATAATGCCCGCCGATTGCAATGGTTGCAGAAAGAGAACGAGCGCCTGACAGTTGAAGTGAGCCAGGAGCGAAGCCTGGTAGGCGAAGGGGCTCGCATGAAAGAAATCTACCAGTTCATAAAGCGAGCAGCCCCCTCCGATTCGACGGTGCTGATTGAGGGTGAGAGTGGAACTGGCAAGGAACTTGTGGCGCGCGCCTTACACAGAAACAGTCCTCGCGCCAGCAAACCGTTTGTGGCCATTAATTGCGCGGCGATTCCGGAGACGCTTTTGGAAAGCGATCTGTTTGGCCACGAGCGAGGAGCATTTACCGGCGCAGCAGGATTAAAAAAGGGCAGGCTGGAGGTTGCTGATTCGGGCGTAGTGTTTCTCGATGAGATTGGAGAACTTGCGCCTGCCTTGCAGGTCAAACTGCTGCGGGTGCTGCAGGAACGCGAATTCGAGCGCGTGGGCGGAACTCATCCCATCAAAGTCGATATCCGTTTGATCGCCGCTACCAACAGCAAACTTGAGAAGGCGGTGCAAGAGGGCGAGTTTCGTCAGGACTTGTACTACCGGCTGGCAGTGTTGAACGTGATGATGCCCGCGCTGCGTGAGCGGCGCGACGACATTCCGCTGCTGACCCGTCATTTTGTGCAAAAACATGCCAAACGCTGCAAGGTGAAGCCGCGGCCGATTTCGCGGGAAGCGTTGTCGCTCCTCGTCAACTACGATTGGCCAGGAAATGTGCGCGAACTGGAGAACGCCATTGAGCGTGCTCTGGTGCTGGGAAGTTCGGAAATGATTCTGCCCGAAGATCTACCGGAGTCATTGCTGGAGCGCAATCCGGCGCCAGAGATGAGTGAGGCAAAATATCACGCAGCGGTAAAAGAACTGAAGAAACAGCTCATTCTTGATGCCATAGAACAAACACACGGCAGCTATACGGAAGCAGCACGAATATTAGGCGTGCACCCGAACTATCTTCATCGGCTGATTCGTAATCTCGAGTTGAAGGGAATCTTGAAAGACTCGTTGCGAGACATACCGCCGCGCAGTTTGAGCGGGCTTTCGCGTGGGAATGCATAAGGATCAATTGGCGATTTGCGATCGCCAATTGGCGGGTAAAGTGCATGGAGAGGATTGCACGCACCAGATGTTAACCGCTAATTGCCAACTGCGGGTTGCGGCAAGGGCAAGCCGATCAGCCGGGCAGGGTCAAGGTACGTGCCTTGCCAACGCACTGCGGCATGCAAGTGCGGGCCGGTTGCACGGCCGGTACCCCCGCTCAATCCAATCACCTGGCCGCGCTTCACTTGATCCCCTTCCTTCACTTTGAACTCCGAAAGATGCAAATAGAGAGTGAGAAGCCCCTGGCCGTGGTCTAGGATCACAAAGTTGCCTTCGAAGTAGAGCGGGCGCGCCAAGAGCACCGTGCCGTCATTCATCGCATGGATGGGAGTTCCGCTGGGAACGCGGAAATCGAGGCCGAGGTGCGGGCTTGAGCTCTTGCCATTAAAAATGCGAACCGAACCGAAGACGTCAGAGATTGGAGCTTGAGCTGGAGCGGCGAATTGTCCGGACCATTCGCGCTCCGGCGTGACTCGATTTAAGAAATCTTTCTTCACTTCCTGGCTTTCGGCAATTTCTTTTTGCTGCTCGGGGGTGGGCTCAGTAAATTTTCCTTCCACGCTTAGATTGACTGCGATTTTTGGATACTCTGCGCGAGTGACTGCGAATTCCCGCATGAACGAAATCTTCGTGCTTTCTCCTTTGTCTGTTTTTGTTTGGCCAGCCAGTTCAAGACCATACGTGCCGGGAGTTGTTTCCAGGCTGATTCCGGCCAAAGCGAACCATGTCTTCGTGGCGGAATCGTAGCTGAAGGGAATTCCGTGTCCGAGCCATGTTCCTGTTAGAGACTCTAGCGGGCGTGGCGGTTTGACCTGGAATAAAACGGGGCCGCCATTAACCAGTCGCGTGGGCTGAGCGTGCGCACTCCAGTTCGCGGCGGAAGCTGGAATGGCGGAGAACGCAGACAAGCATAGAACGAAAAGAATTTCGACTAAGGCTATTACTCGACCATTCATGGCTACAGCCTAGCATTCCTCCGAACCCCTAAGGGCTATGTCATGGGATTCCTGCGACAAAAGATCGGCCTCACTGCTGCTAGACTGCGGACGGGAATTGCAGGAAGCAGTTGCGAGAAACCAACGAAACGAAGGAGGCGCTGTTGTGATCCGAGGCAAAGGCAACCAGATGTCCGCGGGATTAGGAACACGGTCGGTGTGGGCGGGTGAGACCGGCAAAAAATGGGAGCGCGCCACGCAAGTGCCGGTGGCCCTGAGCGCCGCATTCGGCTACGCAGATGTAGATGAGTGGCTCAATGTAGCGCGCGGAAAGAGCGAAGGTCATATCTATAGCCGGAATACAAATCCCACGGTCGCGGTCTTCGAAGAAAAAGTTCGAGATTTGGAGTCCGCTGAGGCCGCCACAAGTTTTTCGAGTGGCATGGCCGCGATCAGCAACACGCTTTTTGCTTTGCTGTCTTCCGGGGACCGTATAGTTTCTATTAAGGATACATATGGCGGAACGAATAAGTTGTTCATTGAGTTCCTGCCGCGATTCGGGATCGAGGTTTCTCTGTGCGATACGGGCGACCACGATGCGATCGAAGCGGAGATCGGCCAGGGATGCAAGGTGGTCTATTTGGAGAGTCCGACGAATCCAACTATCAAGGTTGTCGATCTCTCCCGGCTGGCGCGCGTGGCCCATCGCCATAAGGCGGTTGTGATCGTGGATAACACGTTTGCTACGCCGATCAACCAGCAACCCATTGCGCTCGGCGCCGATCTGGTGATTCATAGCGCGACAAAGTTCCTCGGCGGCCACGCTGACGCTCTGGGAGGAGCGGTGTGCGGGCGTGCCGATCTGGTGGCGAAGATTTATCATTTTCGCGAGATCAATGGCGCGTGTCTCGATTCCATGGCCGCTTATTTGTTGCTGAGGGGAATGAAGACTCTGCATCTCCGCATTGCGCGTCAGAATGAAAGTGCGCTGAAGATCGCGCAATTCCTGGAATCGCATCCAAATGTGGTTAAGGTCTACTATCCGGGGCTGGAGTCGCACGAACATCATGAGATTGCCCGCCGGCAGATGAGCGGGTTTGGAGGCGTGCTGAGCTTTGTGATTCGGGGAGGATTCGAGTCGGTAAGAACCTTGTTGCCGCGCTTGCGCCTTGTGCACTTGGCGGCGAATTTGGGCGCGGTCGAGACTATTGCGGGGCCTCCGGCCACGACCAGTCACGTCGAGTTGACAACCAAGGAACGTGCGGCAGCAGGAATTCCTGAGGCGCTGATTCGTTATTCGGTCGGAATTGAAGATACCGAAGACCTGATCGCGGACCTGCGGCAGGCACTGGAAAAGATGCGACCTACAAAGAAAGAGAAGAAACGGTAAAGATTGGTGGACCTGGTCGGGATCGAACCGACGACCTCTTCCATGCCATGGAAGCGCGCTCCCAGCTGCGCCACAGGCCCACGATTGAAGGACAAAAATCCGAAACCCGGCTAACCGGGTTGAGGGAGGTGCTAAATCATTTTCTCCAATATCATTTTCGCCCACATCCATGGGATAGTCAACGCTGACTCATTCTTCTGTTTCTTTTCACAGGCATCTTCTGCCATAATTGTTCGTGCACCCCACCTGCACCATTTTTCAATCACAATTTAGAGCGAGGAAGAGATGCCAGCGAAGTACATCTTTGTGACGGGCGGAGTTGTGTCTTCTTTAGGCAAGGGATTGGCTGCGGCATCGATCGGCTGCCTGCTGGAGAGCCGTGGGTTGAAGGTCAACCTGATGAAGTTTGACCCTTACCTCAACGTGGATCCGGGAACCATGTCACCGTTTCAGCACGGAGAGGTTTTTGTGACCGACGACGGAGCCGAAACCGATCTTGATCTCGGCCACTACGAACGCTTTACGCACGCCAAACTTTCTCGCGACAACAATTGGACAACGGGTCGGCTCTATGAGCAGATCATCGCGAAAGAGCGACGCGGGGATTATTTGGGCAAGACGGTGCAGGTTATTCCGCACGTCACGAACGAAATCAAAGCGGCAATGAAGAAGGTTGGGCAAGATGTGGATGTTGCCATCGTGGAGATTGGAGGCACCGTCGGAGACATCGAGTCGTTGCCGTTCATGGAAGCGATCCGGCAGATGCGCCAGGAGCTTGGCCGCGAAGATACTTTGTTTGTTCATGTAACGCTGGTGCCGTTTATCGCCGCAGCGCAGGAACTGAAGACCAAGCCTACGCAGCACTCGGTGAAGGAGTTGCTGAGCATAGGGATTCAACCGGACATTTTGCTTTGCCGCACGGACCGTTTTCTGGCGAAGGATTTGAAATCGAAAATCGCTCTTTTCTGCAATGTGCAGGAAGAAGCGGTAGTCACCGCTAAAGATGTGGCTTCAGTTTACGAAGTGCCCTTGGTATTCGCCAATGAAGGTGTGGACACGCTGGTGCTGAAATATCTGCATATGGAAGCGAAAGATCGGGACCTTTCGAAGTGGGAAGAGATTGTGCACCGCGTCTACAACCCGAAGGATACGGTTACGATTGGAATCGTCGGGAAGTATGTGGAGTATGAAGACTCTTACAAATCGTTGAAGGAAGCGCTGGTGCACGGGGCTTTGGCGCACAATCTCAAACTTGAGGTGAACTGGATTGAAGCTGAAGGTTTGGAGGCTGCCGATCAAAGTGTGGACCAAGTCAACGCCCAACTCGAAGGCTACGACGGGATTTTAGTTCCAGGAGGTTTTGGCAAACGCGGCATTGAAGGGATGCTGATTGCGATTCGTTATGCGCGGGAGAATAAGGTCCCTTACTTCGGAATTTGTTTGGGGATGCAGACGGCCTGCGTTGAGTTTGCCCGCAACGTGGTTGGGCTGGCGGAAGCGAATTCCAGCGAGTTCGATCCGGCAACGCCGCACCGGGTGATTTACAAACTTCGCGAATTGCGCGGAGTTGAAGAGCTTGGCGGCACGATGCGGTTGGGCGCCTGGACCTGCAAGATTGAGCCTGACACACTGGCTCACAAAGTTTACGGCAAGAGTGAGATCAGCGAGCGGCACCGGCATCGTTACGAATTTAATCGAGAATATGAAGAGCCGATGGTGGCCGCGGGAATGCGGATTTCTGGATCGTCGCCGGATGGCACCTACGTAGAGATGGTTGAGTTGCCCGGCCATCCGCATTTCATCGGATGCCAGTTTCATCCCGAATTCAAATCGAAGCCGCTGGAGCCGCATCCGCTGTTCAGTACATTCATTGCGGCGGCGTACGAGCATGGCAGTAAGAGGCGTGCGGAAAAAGAAATAGCGACGGTCGAAATGTTTCATCGTCCGGAAAAAGTTGGGCGGCGGTGATCAGGATCTAACGCCGAGATCGCAGAGGACGCCGAGAGAAATAACTGCGAGCTTCGTTGTGCGAGGTTTAACCCGGCGATCTTTGCGCGTGCTCGGCGGTGAGAAGACTTTACTTTTGATTTCTTCATTTCAAGTCGGCGAAATTCACATTGGCTCTGGCGATCTTTTTCTGATTGCCGGGCCCTGCGTAATTGAGAGCGAAGAGCATGCGATTCGCATGGCGGAGATCATCAAGGGCGTAACCCGAGCTCTTAGCATTCCCTTTATCTTTAAGGCGAGTTACGACAAGGCAAACCGTACGTCGATTCGAAGCTTTCGCGGGCCGGGTATGAAGGAAGGTCTGCGGATTCTTAAAAAAATCAAAGACGATCTGCAACTTCCCGTTCTCACTGACGTTCATGAAGCCGCTGACGTTTCGCGGGTTGCGGAAGTGGCCGATGTCTTGCAGATTCCCGCCTTTCTTTGCCGGCAAACCGATTTAGTCGTCGCGGCGGCGCTGAGCGGGCGCGCAGTCAACATCAAGAAAGGGCAGTTTGTTGCGCCATGGGACATGAGGCACGCCGTTGAAAAATGCCGCGAGGCGGGCAATGCGCAGGTTTTCCTGACGGAGCGCGGAAGCAGTTTTGGCTATAACAATCTGGTGGTCGATATGCGTTCTTTATCGATCATGCGTAAGTTTGCTCCGGTGGTGTTCGATGCAACTCATTCCGTACAATTGCCGTCTTCGCAGAGCAGTAATGGCGGTCCGGCAGTGAGTGGTGGACAGCCGGAATTTATTCCCGTCCTGGCACGCGCGGCTGTAGCTGCGGGCGTAGACGGAGTTTTCCTGGAAGTGCATGACAATCCCAAGGTGGCCAAATCCGATGGCGCGAATGCGCTCGAATCCACTAAGCTGCGCGAGGTGTTGAAGGAATTGTTAGCGGTGCGACAAGCTTTGGAAACAGCTCACGCTGCCCCTTAGGCTGCGCGTAATCACCCGTGGTAGATTCAAATTTTCCGCATGAAACAGATTACCGGTTGGGCTCTTGACGTTGCATTCGTGCGTGGCTCGAGCTACGCGGATGCCCGCGTCGTGAGCCAGCGCAGCCGAGCGCTTACCACAAAGAATGGCAAAGTCGGCAGCGCCACAGACGCCGAATCGATAGGCATGAACGTGCGCGTGCTGGCAGATGGAGCTTGGGGATTTGCCGCCTCCGATGACCTATCGCGCTCCAGTGTGGAAGCTACCGCGGAGCGGGCGGTCGAAATCGCTCGTGCTTCGGCTCGAGTGAAACAAGAGGATGTGCGGCTAGCTTCGGAAAAACCCGTCATCGCCGAGTGGACCACTCCATACATCACCGATCCCTTCTCGACTTCGGTCGAGCAAAATATCGAGCTGTTATTGAAGATCGATTCCGAACTGCGATCGGTTCCCCGCGTCACTCTGGCCGAAGCTAATCTTAATTTCAACCGTGAAGAGCAGTGGTTTGCCTCGTCCGAGGATAGCGAAATTCATCAGACAAAGTATTCCACGGGCGTGGGCTACGCTGCGCACGCATTCGCCGGCAATGAGATCCAGAAACGTTCTTATCCTAATTCTTTCGGCGGACAGTGGCAGAACAAAGGTTATGAGCTAATTGAAGAGTCGAAGCTCGTCGAGAATGCTCGCCAGATTGCCGAAGAGGCTGTCGCGTTGCACAAGGCAGATCAATGTCCGGAGGGCGCTTTCGATTTGATTCTGGATAGTTCTCAGCTTGGATTGCAGATCCATGAATCTATTGGGCATCCTATTGAACTGGATCGCGTTCTCGGCATGGAAGCGAATTTCGCGGGGACTTCTTTTCTAACCCTCGATAAGCTGCGCAAACTTCGCTATGGCAGCGACCTTGTGAATGTGGTTGCGGATGCTCGTCAGGAGCACGGTCCAGGGCTTGGGACTTTCGCCTATGACGATGAAGGCGTTCCCGCGCAGTGCACGCCGATCATCACTAATGGCTTATTCACCGGTTATCTGAGTTCCCGCGATACCGCGCACACGATTGGCGAGAATCGATCGGGGGGAACGATGCGCGCGGAGAGTTGGAACCGGCTGCCGATGATTCGCATGACCAACATCAGCCTGCTGCCCGGGGAGAAGCCGCTGAGTTTGGAGCAACTGATTGCATCCACCGATCATGGCATTCTGATGCAGACGAACCGATCCTGGTCGATCGATGACAAGCGCTACAACTTTCAGTTTGGCTGCGAGATTGGATGGGAGATCAAGAACGGCAAACGGGTTCGGATGATTAAGAACCCTTCGTATTCAGGCATCACAACGGAGTTCTGGAACGCGCTCGATGCTATTTGTTCACGCGACGAATGGACTCTGTGGGGTACGCCGAACTGCGGCAAGGGACAGCCCCAGCAAGTGATGGGCACCGGGCATGGCGCGGCGCCGTCGCGGTTTCGGGGAATCAAGGTGGGCAGCGCTTACAGGGGGAGCTGATTTCACCACAGAGGCACAGAGCCAGAGAGAAAAACAAGAATTCGAGATGATAACTCGCGAGAAAGCCGCTAACATCTTTGATCGTCTCAGGAAATTCTCCTCGGCCGATGAGATTGAGGTTCTGTTCTCCGGCGGAAGGTTTGCGCTTACACGTTTCGCCAACAATGCAATTCATCAGAATGTTGCTGAAGAAAATCAGGTGGTCTCCGTCCGAACCGTGTTTGCCGGCCGCACGGCCCGCGCTTTCACCAATAAGTTCGATGACGACAGTTTGCGGCGCGTGGTCGAGTCTTCCGAGAGCCTGGCAAAAGTACAGCATCCCGATCCTGATCTTCTGTCTGTGCCAACTTCGCAGGAGGCAGATGGGCTAACTGAATTTGCACCCGGCGATGCCCACACCGCGAGCTTTCCTTCGCGCTACTATGCAGAGACCGCTGCTTCCACACCCGATCTTCGCGCTGATGGTGTTGCAAAAGTCGTTGATGTTGCTCAGAAACATCAATTCACGACCGCTGGGATATTTTCCAGTTCGGAATCCTCGGAGGGTATTTTCAATTCTCGGGGTTTAAGCAACTGGTACACGCAAACGTTGGCGGAGGTTTCCATCACCATGCTGGGCGGCGATTCTTCTGGGTGGCAAAAAGCCAATTCGCCGGACATAGCAAATCTCGATCCGCAACTTTTAGCCGAAGTGGCAGCACAAAAAACGCGCGACTCAGAACGCCCCGTGATGCTTCCAGCCGGGAAGTACACAGTGATTCTCGAGCCGGCTGCCGTCCTCGATGCTATCGGTAGCATGTTCTGGGATTTTTCCGGCATGGCGATACTCGACCAGCGTTCATTTCTTACTGGACGAATTGGCAGCAAGCTTTTTGGCGATAACATCACTATCTGGGACGACGTTAGTCATCCGCTGCAAGCCGGTTCGCCCTTCGACGGTGAAGGTGTCCGGCGACATCGGGTGCCGCTAGTGGAGAACGGAGTGGTGAGACGCGTTGTCTATGCACGGTCCATTGCGAAAAGAATGAAAGGATCCGAACACCGGGACAAAGCTGGTCAGATCGAAGCCACTGGCCATGGCTTTGCGCTTCCGAATGAGATGGGCGAGATGCCAGTCAATATTGTTTTCGCATCTCCGGAAAATCCGCAGAGTGTTACGCAAATGATTGCTTCCACCGAGCACGGAGTGCTGGTGACTCGCCTCTGGTACATCCGCGAAGTCGATCCTTTTGAAAAAATTGTCACCGGAATGACACGTGACGGAACGTTCCTGGTGGAAAATGGGCGAGTGCGGCAAGGCATCCGCAACTTTCGTTTCAATCAAAGCCTGATTCACATGCTTTCAAATGTTGAAGCGATGAGCATGCCTGTGCGTTCTTGCGGCGAAGAATCGTTTGACATGGTCGTACCAGCGATGAAGATTCGCGATTTCAACTTCACGGAAGTGACGAAGTTTTAAGACTCCAGTTTTCTTGGCAAGATCCCCGCTTAACATTTTCCGTATTTACGGATTCGTTGTAATTATCTCATCTACAAGCAGTTAAAGCCCCAGCGTTCCATGACTTCCGTAACTTTGCGAGGCTGGTTCCGGGGTGTACGCTGCCCTTGAGTTCGGTAAAGGTTCAACGAAAAACAATATCTCATCCGGTGTGCGATGCGGCCGGAGGGAAGGTTCATCGGGACAGTGCCAGGGGAAGCGACAGAGCAGGAATTATCTTCCGACTCGCAGCAGCAAACTGCGATCAAGCACTATGCGGAAATGCAGAGTGCCCCGCGGTTTCCACTGCATCTGCCGGTGGAGTTGAAGTCGCAAGGAAATGCCTGTGCGGCCGAAACCCAAAATATCTCCGCGAATGGAGTGCTTTTCGCCATGGATCGCGATGTGCCCGTAGGTTCGCTGGTGGAGTTCACCATCCTGCTTCCGGCAGACGTGGTTGGTTCGCGTTGCGATGTGCAGATTGATTGTCACGGTCGCGTGGTGCGCAGCTTTGAAGACAAAGGCCGGCGAGGAGTAGGCGTAGTCATTGACGAATACCATTTCGAACGAGCGTAGCGGAAGCAAACTGTTAACGAAGGTAGAAGGAAACTAGAAACGAATGGCCAGCACGGTCCAAATTGACGGAAATCAAAATGCTCCTGAGGATGTAAGCTCGAGGCATCTGATTCGTGTGATCCTCGCCGATACGCAGGCGATCTTCCGCGCTGGACTACGAAAAATTTTTGCTCTCGAAGACGATATTCGCGTGGTTGGACAAGCCGAAACGCTGTCTCAGACACAATCTGCCGTAACAAAATTTTCCGCGGATATTCTGATTTTTGAATCGGCTCTGGCGCCGAATCCAGTAGAAGCTGTAACGGAGTTGCTTCGCCAGGCGCCACAACTGAAAATTGTCGTGGTCACTCCGGGATCAGACGAGCAACTCACGCTCGATTTGTTCCGTCGCGGAGCTCACGGAATTCTCTCTCGTGAAGTGGAACCAGAGATTTTGGTGGACTGCCTGCGCAAAGTTGCCGCTGGAGAGCCCTGGCTGGAAAATGAAGCTGTGCACTGGGTAATGGAAGCTTTCCGAGGACACAACCTGCGTCCCTCCGGAGCCCGCCCCAAGGTTCAACTAACGCCCAAGGAAACTCTCATCGTCTCCTGCGTAACGCAGGGCATGAAAAACAAAGAGATTGCCGTGCGCGTCGGAACTACCGAACAAGTGGTGAAGAACTATCTGCGCAAGGTGTACGACAAGCTGGGTGTCGCCGATCGTCTTGAACTAGCCCTGTACTGCCTGAGCCATCACGTAGTGGACGGAGTGAAACCGCCGCCAATTCCAACCGCCAATCCGGACGTAGAAAGTACCCCTGCCGCAGCTAATGGCGCAGCCGCCGGAGCCGCCAACGGAGCTAGACCAGCCGCAACCACCTTAGGTTCCTCAATCCTCTCCACTCCTGCAACTGACAAACTTTCTTAACTCGAAATGAACTTTGCACGTAGTCGTGTGTAATGAGCTCGCCTTCTCGCGTAGAAGCAAAAATTTGCGCCAATGTACTCACGACACATAGAATGAGCTCAGCCTAGCCGTGCAGTTAGTTGGGTAGCCTGAGAGACGGTTCCTCGCGGACGTTGTGCTGTTCCTAAGTTCCAGCCGGAGAGATGGCCGAGTGGCTGAAGGCGCACGCTTGGAAAGCGTGTTTACTCGAAAGGGTAACGTGGGTTCGAATCCCACTCTCTCCGCCAGATTTTCACCCGCATAAACACTAGTGATTACCAAAGATTCGTTGACGGCGTGTTAGACCGTGGGTTAGCCTCACAAGTGAGTGGAGGTTAACCCGGCGTGAAGATTCAACCCAAATCAGTCGTCACAGTCTTTGTCCGGCATCGGGAAACCTGTTCCCACCGCAGCCGGGGCGAGTTCTACCGGGGATGCCAGTGCTCCAAGTTCCTACGGTATTCCCGCAACGGAAAGCAGCATCGTCAGGCTGCTGGAACCCGGCAATGGACGGTCGCCGAGGACAAGGCGATTGAACTCCAAGAGCAACTGGACCGGGGCGACACTCCGAAGCCCAT
>Ga0209530_1000786_pt1 | contig 18328 bp, 19 predicted proteins | sample BlaSpr_A8_Ref_O1_FD_187987 | JGI IMG/M metagenome (GOLD analysis project Ga0209530, IMG submission 187987) | Forest soil microbial communities from Thunder Bay, Ontario, Canada - Black Spruce, Ontario site 2_A8_Ref_O1 (SPAdes) (version 2) | ecosystem: Environmental > Terrestrial > Soil > Boreal...
CAGCGGGAAGCCGTACTCGCCCTCGGCGCAACCCGTTGGGAGATGATTCGCATGGGCGTCCTCCGCAACGCGCGCGCGGGAATCGTAGGCGCAATCATTCTCGGCCTCGGGCGTGCCCTTGGTGAAACCATGGCGGTAACCATGGTGATCGGCAATCGCCCCGAGATAGCCAAATCGCTTTTCGCTCCCGGCTATACCATGGCGAGCGTGCTGGCCAATGAGTTTAGCGAAGCCACCGGCGACTTGAACCTGGCGGCTCTGATCGAGATTGGATTGGCCCTGTTCCTGGTTACGATCGTAGTGAACGCACTGGCCCGTTTGCTGGTCTGGACCGTCACTCGCGGCCAGCCTGCGAGGGCGAATGCCTGAGAGGGGAACGACTTCCGTGCGGCATGTTGTTCCTCCGATCGCTTTGCGGCGGCGAATTACCGATCACGTTATGACCGGCGTGGCGGTATTGACGGTCATTCTGGTTCTGCTGCCCTTGTTCGCCATATTCGCCTATCTGGTTTACCGTGGCATAGGTTCGATCAACTGGGCGTTTCTCACCCAAACCCCGAAGCCGGTGGGCGAAGCGGGCGGCGGGATGGCGAATGCGATCGCTGGTTCGGCGTTCATTTTGCTGATCGCCAGTGTTATCGGGGTTCCCGTTGGGATCGGCGCGGGAATCTACCTGGCGGAGTACGGACGCAACCAGCTGGGAAATATAATCCGCTTCACAGCGGATGTGTTGAACGGTGTTCCCTCCATTGTGATTGGCATCGTGGCCTACGGGATTGTGGTTCTCTCGCAGGGACATTTCTCCGCCTTGGCCGGTGGAGTTGCGCTGGCCATCATGATGATTCCGACCATAACTCGCACCACAGAAGAGATGCTTTTATTAGTGCCTAACGCGGTGCGGGAAGCGGCTTACGGTTTGGGCGTTTCGCGCTGGCGGACCACGCTATCGATTACTTTGCGGACGGCGACATCGGGTGTGATCACCGGTGTTATGCTGGCCTTTGCGCGCGTAGCGGGTGAGACAGCTCCGCTTTTGTTCACAGCCTTCGGCAACCAATATTGGAATTGGAAAATCAATCAGCCGACGGCCGCACTGTCGTTGCAGATTTTCACTTATGCAATTTCGCCGTTCGATGAATGGCATCGCCAGGCTTGGGCAGGGGCGTTGATCTTGATCGTGCTCATCGTATTCGCAGTCAGCGCGGTGCGCATCGTAGCCGGCCGTGGAATGCTCAAGGGAGCGAACTGAGGCATGGGAGTCGGGATCCAAGTAAACAAGCTGAACGCATGGTTCGGCAAGACACAAGCGCTCTATGACATCACCATGGAAGCGCCCGCCAACCACGCCACGGCCGTGATCGGACCTTCCGGCTGTGGCAAGTCTACGTTCGTGCGCTGTCTGAATCGAATGCACGAGACTGTACCCGAAGCTCGCGCGACCGGCAGAGTTCAAATCGGTGAATTGGACGTATACAACGGGACTTCGGCAGTACAAATTCGGCGTCGTATCGGAATGGTGTTTCAAAAGCCGAACCCGTTTCCGACGATGTCGATTTATGACAATGTGGCTGCCGGCCTCAAGCTCAACGGTTTTCACGACCACAAGCGTCTGGATGAGATTGTCGAGCGCTCGCTGAAACTTTCGGCTCTGTGGGACGAGGTGAAAGATTCTCTTCGCAAGAAGTCCGGCGCCAGTTTGTCTGGCGGACAACAGCAGCGGCTATGTATCGCCCGCGCTTTGGCGGTTGAACCGCAGGTGCTGCTCATGGACGAGCCCTGCTCAGCTTTGGATCCGATTTCTACCGGCAAAATTGAAGAGTTGATCTTTCAACTTAAGGAAAAGTTTACAATCGTAATTGTTACGCACAATATGCAGCAGGCATCGCGCGTGGCCGAGTTTACTGGGTTCTTCCTGTTGGGCAAGTTGATCGAACTCGACAAGACGGAAAAGATTTTCACGACTCCGTCCGATAAACGAACAGAAGATTACATTACAGGCAGGTTTGGATAATGCGCACTCGCTTTCAGCAAGGATTGGACGATCTTCGAAGCCGTTTGCTTCGCATGGGCGGCCTGGCCGAACAGGCCGTGGATCGCGCCTGCCAAGCTTATATTGACCGCGACCTGGCGCGTTGCCACATGGTGCTCGAAGGCGAATTCCAGATCAACGTAGCCGAGCGCGAAATCGACGAACTTGCATTCGATTTGCTCGCGCTGCAGCAACCGATCGCCGTCGACCTTCGTTTCATTCTTGCTGTCACCAAGATCAATTCCGACCTGGAGCGCGTCGGCGACCAGGCGGTCAACATCGCTGAGCGAGCAATGGATCTGGTTGAACTTCCCAAGGTTGATCTCCCAGTTGACATTCCGCGCATGGCTGCCGCAGTTTCTGCCATGGTGAGGCGTGCGCTGGAGTCGTTTATCGAAGGCAAAGCTGAGCTGGCTCAGGCTGTCCTCGAAATGGACAACGTTGTCGATCGTATGAAAGACGAAGCTTTCATTACGCTGGTCAAGACCATGAACGAGCGGCCCGAGGTAACCCGGCAGGCATTGGACGCGCTGCTGGTGGCGCGCAATCTGGAGCGCGTCGCGGATCACGCCACCAATATCGCCGAAGACGTGATTTTCTGGGTGCGGGGCGCGGACGTCCGTCACAACGTTGGACCAGAAACCACGGTGCATCAGGCCAGCACTGATACTCATTAGATTTTTGCTCGAGCATGATGTTTCGGTATCGGAGACCGGTCAGCTTATCTGACCGGTTTTGCTTTTCCGGTGATACGCTAAAACATCTTCCACAAGGAGGCAGGGCTTGCGCAGAATTCCCCGGTTTCTCGCTTTGCTTTTTCTAACTGCCGCACTCGTTTTGCTGGCCGCACAAAATCAAAAAGAGCCGCGGCAGATCCAGCTTCCCACCAGCAAGTCCTTGACGCTGCCCTCACCAGGCGCGCTGGGTTCGCTGAACGGGTTCGCCGCCGCAATGGCTGTGAGCCCAAACGGCCGTTACGCTGCGATTCTGAACGACGGCTACGGCACGCAGAAAAATCAGGCGCACCAGTCCATCGCGATACTCGATCTGAACACAAACCAGCTCACCGATTTCCCGGAAGATCGCCTGCCCGAAGATGCGCATCAGAGTTATTTCATTGGCTTAGGATTCAGTTCTGACGGCAATCATCTTTATGCATCCATTGGTTCCATTACTGATCCTACCGGCGAGAAGCCGGGTGACACGGGAAATGGGATCGCGGTTTACCACTTTCAAGACGGCAAGATCAGTTGGGATCGTTTTATAAAGATTCCGCCGCAGAGAATTGCTGCGGGTAAGAAAGTAGCGCAGGGCGTTCGAAAAACCGACAAAGGAACTGTTCTGCCTTATCCGGCTGGCCTTGCGATAATTTCCAGTGCTAAAGCTCCCGATAAGCTGCTCGTCGCGAACAATCTTTCCGATAACGCTGTTCTCATCGACTCAGCAAGCGGCCGCGTCGTCAGAGAATTTGACCTAAGCACGCATGCGCTGATTCCGTCTTCGTTTCCTTACGCAGTTGTGGCATCGCGGGACGGCCGCCGCGCGTGGTGCAGTTTGTGGAACGCGTCACGCGTGGCTGAACTTGACTTGGAAAAGGGAACGGTCGCTCGTTGGATCCCACTGCTTGAACCGAAAGATCCAATCGCGCCGGGCTCGCATCCGACGGCCATGGTGCTGAGCCCCGATGAGAAGCTGCTCTACGTGGCGCTGTCGAACGCGGACCGGGTTGAGGTCGTTTCAACTCAGAGCGGCGCGCGAGTCGGTATTTTGGACACCGATTTTCCGGAGCAACAATTTGCAGGAACGTTTCCAGTGGCTTTGGCCGTATCCCATGATGGCGATCGTCTATTCGTGGCGGACGCCTCGCTCAACGCGGTCGCGGTCTTCGATGCGTCGCAAATCGGTCGCAGGCCATTACTTACTTTGCCGTTGGACCGGGCCCTCGGTTTCATCCCCACTGAATGGTATCCGAGCGCCATGGCAACGGTCGGCGACGATCTGTTGATTGCGACGTCAAAAGGACAGGGAACTGGTCCCGACAGCGGTCCCGACAATCTACAAAGCGAGAGCAGACATCGCGAGCACCCTTACATCGCAACTCTGCTCTACGGCTCGATTGCCCGGCTCAAAATCCAAGACATCGAAAAGCAACTTCCGGAACTTACGCGCCAGGCGGAAGCAAGCAATCTTCTGCATTCGAGCCCAGGCCAAATCCGATTCGCGCAGAACGCCAACCCAATTCACCACGTGATCTACATCATCAAAGAGAACCGCACTTATGATCAGGTGCTCGGGGATTTGAAAGTGGGCGACGGCGATCCGTCGTTGACGATGTATGGAAGCGACGTGACACCTAACCTGCACAAGCTCGCGCTGCAATTCGGCGTTTTGGATAATTTCTACGACAGTGGCGAAGTTTCGGGCGACGGACACAATTGGTCGACTGCCGCCATCACTAGCGATTACAACGAGCAGACCTGGCAGATTGCCTACCGAAGCAGAGAACGCACTTATGATTTTCAAGGCAGTGTGGCTGATGAAATCCCGCTCGATGAAAATGAGCCAGACGTGAACGAGCCGGGCACAGGCTACATTTGGGACAACGTGGCCGCTCACGGCTTGACTTATCGCGACTACGGAGAGTTCATCTACGGTGAGTGGTGCAAAGCCACCGAAAGCAAGGCGACGGTTCACGAAGGTACGCCGGCACCGAATTCATCGTGTCCGAAGGACGCGGTAAATAAAGGCGACGCGCTGCCGCCGAATGTTGGTCAGCCGCATGCTTCTTCCAGTCCATGGCCGTGGGCCGTTCCACTGCTGAAAGGCGCGAAGGCCACCAAAGCCTTGCTGCGTGGGCACTTTGATCCTTTATTTCCCGACTTTAACACGGAGTATCCCGATCAGTTGCGGGCTGATGAATTCCTGAACGAGTTTGACGGATTCGTTCGCGCTCGCAAGGAAGGTAACGGAACCCAACTTCCTGCATTCGTTCTTCTTTATTTGCCCGACGATCACACTCACGGCACCACACCGGGAAAGCCGAGACCAGCCGCGAGCGTTGCCGATAACGATCTCGCAGTCGGTCGGGTGGTGGAAGCGGTCTCGCACAGCGCTTACTGGAACGACACGGCTGTCTTTATTCTCGAGGACGACGCGCAGAACGGCGCTGATCATGTGGATGCCCACCGGTCCATTGCCTTCGAGATCAGCAAATACTCGCCCGGTTCCCCAGAGCATCCTTTCGTCGACCACCATTTCTACACCACGGTGAACCTGATCCACACGATCGAGACATTGTTGGGCTTGCCGCCGATGAATCAGAATGACGGCTATGCGCCATTGATGGGCCCACTGTTTTCAGGCACGGGCAATCAGGCGGCATTCACGGCCGATTGGAGCAATCGCGATAACGGTTTGATCTATCAAACGAATCCGGAGAAGGGGCAGGGCGCGAAGGAATCTGCCAGGATGGATTTTTCTCATCCCGACGCGGCAAATCCGGATGTACTCAATGCAATCCTCTGGCGGGATCGCAAGGGAGATCAGCCGGTGCCGGCAGCACAGCACAAGGTGTTTCGCGATCAACCCAAGCCGGATGACGACTGAGTTAAACACCAAGGACCGAGGTCGTCCGCCTCACGCGTTCGATTCAGGGCTCAACGTTGGGCGGCTGCTCCGGCGTCGACGTCGGCAAATGAAAACGCCATCGAGACATTGGGATATTCTTTGCCCGCAACTTCCACATACGGATACACAAAATAGTTTAGCGGCTTCCCATCCTGCTTCGGGCTTAACTCCAAATCGCGTCCCATGGTAAATTCCACACGATTGTCGTCGTGCGCGCCAAAGAAATAATCTTTTTTCTCCGGGTGCTTCCAGGCTTCCGAGATATCTACCGGAATCCATCCATGCTGCGGTTCGAAAAACTCTGCCCAGCAGTGGTATCCCGCAATTTCGGCTGAGTGTTTGTCAGGCGGAAGTGGAAACCCTATTTCAAACCGCGCCGGAATACCCTGCGACCGCGCCATAGCGATGAACAGGGAATGAAAGTCGGTACAGTTTCCCTTCTTGGCGTCGCAAGCGTAAAGCACGTCGCCGCGTCCCCAGCCTGTGCCCGTCTTGTCGTAATGCATGTTGGCAAACACGTAATCGTAGATGGCGCGCGCTTTATCGAGAGGCGTGCTCTTGCCCTCTGTGGCCTTGACGGCGAGCTCCGCGGGCAATCCGGTAGTGGGCACGAGTGCATCCGGCGCGAGGAATTCTTTTCTCTCCCGGTCGCTGAGTTTCACTGCCTCAAGATGCGGAGAATAAATTCCGAACGTCACCCGTTCGCGCCGGACAACGTCATAAACCACTTCGAAATGCAGCTCCGGCTGTTTGGCCTTCGAAGCGTCGGCGTAATACATTTCGTTGCCATACTTCGACTCATGCGTTTTCTTCAGAGGCAGGTCGCCAGTTGCAGAGACCACTTTGATTGTCTGGAATGCATCCGAGTGCGCCTGCGGAATCCAAATTCGCACCTTCTCGCCGGAGGGCACATCTTTAACGGTGAAGGCATAGTGAAGCGTGAAATGCCTTGTGTCTTGTGCCGACGCAATCCCGGTAAATGTGAGCAACACAAACAGCAAAAGCCCCGGCTTCGTGAGCATGAGCAGCTTCCTTTCGTAGTCCCTAAACCATCAAACTGAAACGACACACGGGCGTTTGGAGGTTGGACCGTCAAGTGAAACCGCGTCGTGGCACTGGCATCCGAGGAGTTCCTTTAGTCGGGAGGCAGAGTCATATTCTAAACGAGAACCGGAAGTTTAGTTGCGCGCACCGGTGACAAAAATTCACCACGCCTACGTTAGAATCTTGGCGTGCCCGCTGCCATCGAATGCCGCGACTTGCGGAAGACCTACGACGGAAAAGTCGAAGCCGTCCGCGGCCTCAGCCTTCAAATTGAGGGCGGAGAGTGCTTCGGCCTCTTGGGGCCGAATGGGGCAGGGAAGACTACGACGATCGAAATCCTCGAAGGTCTGCTTGAGCCCACCTCCGGCGAGGTCACGATTCTTGGACGCAGTTGGCAGAAAAATCAACGCGAAGTGCGCGAGTGGCTGGGCATTTCGTTGCAGGAGACTCGGCTCTCAGAGAAATTGACCGTTCGCGAGACCATCGAACTGTTCGCCAGTTTCTATCGCGAGCCCCGTTCCGCGGACGAGGTGCTCGACGATTTGCAACTTGGCGAGAAGGCGGATGCGTTCGTCGGCAAACTTTCCGGTGGACAACGCCAGCGTTTGGCGGTCGCTACGGCGCTGGTGGGGAATCCCAGAATTCTTTTTCTCGATGAACCTACGACCGGGCTCGATCCGCAGAGCCGCCGCCAACTCTGGGATATTATTCGTAACTTCCAGCGAAGTGGCGGGACGATTTTATTAACCACGCACTACATGGATGAAGCGGAGCGCCTTTGCGATCGGCTGGCGATCGTCGATCACGGCCAGATTATTGCCGAAGGTACGCCTTCGCAATTGATCGAGCAGCTCGGCGGGCATCACGTCGTGGAATTCGAGGCCAGCGGCAACTCCGCCGATGGTGCGGCTCTCGAATCGTGGGGAGCGCTGCCCGGCGTGGAATCAGTTCGGCATGACGATGGTCTAGTCAGCCTCACGGTGCGTGAGCCGCATCTGACCATTCCCGCATTGCTTGGCGCGGTCGAAAAACATGGGTCGCAATTGCTGCACCTCACTACGAGGCAGGCCAGCCTCGAGGACGTATTCGTCAACCTGACCGGCCGGCACTTGAGGGAGCAGTGAAACTCAAATCATGAGCCCAGCTCAAGAAATTCCGGTAACGCCGACTCGGTCTCCCGTGCCGCGCAATGGCCGCTGGTCGGCTTTTACGCACCTCGTAATCGTGCGAATGAAGGAACTCAAGCGCGAGCCCGAAGTTGTCTTCTGGGTGTTCGGATTTCCGCTGCTGCTGGCATTGGGACTTGGAATTGCTTTTCGCAACAAGCCCGCTGATGTGACCTTCGTTGCCATTGTTCAGGGTTCCGGAGCGCAAGATGCCTTGTCTCTGCTCGAGCACTCGGCGCAGAAATCTTCCATCCATGCCGAGTTACTCGACAAGGCTGCTGCCCTCAAAGGATTTCGCCTTGGCAAGTACGATCTGGTTGTCGAATCGGATGGGAAGGGCGGCTTTCAGTATCTCTACGATCCTGCGCGTCCCGAAAGTGTACTCTCACGGGCTGAGGTCGACGACGCTCTGCAAGTCGCAGCCGGTCGCAAGAACCCGCTGCCTACATTTTCTGTCATTTCCAATGAGCCCGGTTCGCGTTACATCGACTTTCTCATTCCCGGATTGATTGGGATGAACCTGATGAACTCCGGCATGTGGAGCATTGGATTCGCCTTAGTGGATATGCGCCAGCGCAAGCTGCTCAAGCGTTTCGTTGCGACTCCTATGCGAAAAAGTGATTTCCTGCTCGCCCTGGCTGGTGGCCGGTTAGTGCTGATGATTGTAGAAGTCGGATTGCTGCTTGGCTTTGGCGCGCTCGTTTTTCATATACGCGTCGTCGGGTCGTTGCTCTCGATTCTCTTGCTTAGCGCAATTGGGGCTGTGGGATTCGCCGGATTGGGCCTGCTCACGGCCAGCCGCGCACAAAAGATTGAAAGCGTCAGCGGCCTGATCAATTTAATTATGATGCCGATGTGGATTTTTTCCGGTGTCTTCTTTTCCTACGAGCGCTTTCCGGCAGCCATCCACCCATTCATTAAGGCCCTGCCTCTGACCGCGCTTAACGATGCCCTGCGAGCCATCATTCTGGAAGGCGCTCCACTTGCGACCCAGGCCGGACGGCTGATTGTTCTGCTGCTTTGGGGAGGAATTTCCTTCGTACTTGCCTTGCGCTTGTTCCGCTGGACTTAGTGAAATTCTGATTTTGTGCGGTTTGATCCTCTGTGGTCACACACAGGCAGCAGGATTGCCGGAGTCCTATGCGGCCTTTGCAGCCACGAATCTCAACGACGCCGAATTCATGCAATATCGCAAATGCGTCGGCGCTGGACCATCATCGAATACATGGCCAAGGTGCGCATCGCATTCGGTGCACGATACAGCCGTTCTCGCCATGCCCAGGCTGATGTCTCTCGAACTGCTGACGTTCTCCGGCGCAATCGGTTGCCAGAAACTGGGCCAACCCGTTCCAGAATCAAATTTCGTATCTGAGTTGAACAATGCATTGTCGCAGCAAATACAGCGGTAAAGACCTTTGTCGTGCAGGTTCCAGTATTTTCCAGAGTAGGCAAACTCGGTATCGGCGTGGCGCGTGATATCAAAAGCATTTGGAGTGAGCAGCTTTCGCCATTCACCTTCGCTCTTAATGACCTTGGGGGCCTGAACCGTTTTCAGCCGCTCACCCGCATCCGAGAAAAGAACAATCGTAACTTCCTTTGGCGTCTCTTTCGACGAGGCCGCTGCCGCAAGCCGCGGTTTCCGCAAAGAGCATAATGCTAATCCCGCGAGCGCGGAGGCCGAACTCACGAGGAAAGCCCGCCGCTTCAACTTACCCGATCCTTCATTGTTTTCCATTTCAGACTCGAACATGCGCGGGCTCCCTTTCGCAAATTTTACTTGCCGGTATAAAGCTGGGGAAATTCTCGACGAAGACGATCGACCTTCGGAGCGTCATTGTAGACAATGTACGGATTGTCTGGATGGTTTGCGGCGTAATTCTGATGATAAGCCTCGGCCGGATAGAAGGCCTTCAGGGGAATTAACTGCGTCACGATTGGACCTGAGAACACATGCGCCTTATCAAGTTGCGCAATATACGCCTCGGCAATCTTTTTTTGCTCTTCGTTGCCGTAGAAAATAACCGAACGGTACTGTGTGCCTGAGTCCGGGCCCTGGCGGTTTAACTCAGTTGGATCATGAGCCACCGAGAAAAAAACCCGCAGCAGTTGGCCATAGGTGATCTGCGAAGGATCGTAAGTAATCTTCACGGATTCTGCGTGGCCGGTGTCGCCCGTGCTTACCGTCTCGTATTCCGCAGTATTCGGCGCGCCTCCGGAGTATCCGGAAGTCGCGTTGATCACGCCTTTGACGTGTTGGAAAACCGCCTGAATCCCCCAGAAACAACCGCCCGCGATCACTGCCGTCTGTTCTCCTTTGGGCGTGGAAATCGCCATATCCACAGCGGGATTCGGGACTGCGACGATCGGTTTGTCCCCAGCATTACAGGCGATTGCGCCGGCAACCGTCAGCATTAAAACCACCGCAGACATGCGTGAAAAGCTAGTCATAACAAACTCCTCCAGACCGTCCTTGCTCATTATTCGGGCCCAACCTCTTAGACTCGCGAAGCCAACGAAAGTTACAAACATGCGTACTAAGGGCAGTATGGCGGAACTTTTGCTCCGCTTGCGCATCCAAAAGCGAAGGTTGGTTTAAATACCGTGCCGATGAAAATTCTGATCGTTTCTACTATAGCTTTTCTTTCGCTTACAGCCACGATGTCAACATCGGCTGAATCGTCGCCAGATTCAGATATGCGAATTCCCGTGCTGGTCGAGTTGTTTACCTCGGAAGGATGTTCGAGTTGCCCCCCGGCGGATGCGCTGTTGCAGAAACTAGACCGGCAACCGATCGCCGGCGAGGAGATGATTGTTCTCAGTGAACATGTCGACTATTGGAACCACATTGGTTGGAAAGACCCATATTCGTCTCATTTCTTCAGCGAACGGCAAAGTGCGTATGCCAAACGTCTTGGGCTGAGCGATGTCTACACTCCGCAAATGATTGTCGACGGAAGCATTCAGTTTGTAGGCAGCGATGAGGAGTTGGCCGACAAGGCACTCGCGAAAGCGCTGTCCAAGCCGAAGATTGCGCTTCGCGTGTCGGCCGTGGCAATGGGCGCGCCGAATGTTTTACAGGCTCATCTGGAGACAGGCGAGCTACAGCAATCGTTCGGGTCGCGCGCGGCGGAAGTCTATGTTGCTGTCGCCCTCAGCCGTGCGGAATCGCACGTCTCTCATGGCGAAAATGCCGGGCGCACGCTGGCGCACACCGCGGTGGTCCGAAGCATCGTGAAGGTTGGAAGCCTTCGGCAAGGCCAAGCTTTCGCGCAGGATATTCAAGTCAGGCTTGATCCAGGCACTGATACCCGCAATCTGCGGCTAATCGCTTTCGTGCAGGAACCGGGCCAGGGGCGCGTGATTGGTGCAGCCATGCATACGGTCGACGCAGCTATTGCCGCGCGGAATTAACCCTCGCGCTCTGAGCCAAACTGCTAATTCTCTATTTTCTGCCGTAACTTTCCTGCCGCAAGCACATCTCATCGCCGGGATCGGACTGTGCGACCCAATTTCCAAACTCAAACCTAGGAGAATGTTATGAAAAAGTTAATGTGCAGACTAATGGCGATGTGTTTCTTGACGGCGTCCCTGGCGGCATTTGCGCAATCCGGCGGCGACACCATGAAGCAGGACAACATGAAGCCCGACACTACCAAGCAAGATCAGATGAAAAAAGATGACATGGCGAAAGACAAGAAAGCGAGCAAGACGAAGAAGACTAAAACCGACAAGACCAAGTCGGATGATACGAAGAAAGACGATACCATGAAGCACGACGACAGCATGAAGCAGAACTAGGCCACCGCATCATAAGCATTAAGTTGGGGGACGGGCGTTTGGCCCGTCCCGCCGGGTCTCCATCAGTTCATTTTGTCGCGGGGGTCGAACTGGCAAACTCTCCGTCGTCATCATCCTCCTCAGCAAGGCCCGCACTATCGTTGAGATATTTCTTCATACACCGCGCGCAGGGAGTATAACCTTCCCGACGCGCCTCGCTCACCGTGATCGTTCGCAAATGTGTTTTGTCATGAAGCAATGAGCATGCGGCACTTGCATGAAAAAGTTTCCCGTCCTCCGCGACCACCACCATCATTTCCGGTGGAATGCCGGTGCCGGGTTGGGCTTGTTCTGAACGGAGCTGGGGGTCGACGAACGCCGACGAATCTCCAATTTCGAAACTTCCCACAATCAGCAGTGCCGCTGCCACAGCGATCATCCAACCGAACGCCGTTCCTCGCTGGCGCGGCATATTCTCCTCGAGCCTTTTATGCAGACGCTGGCTGTATCCCTGAGGTGGTTCGAACATGCTGTCCTCCCCGTACAGGCCGATCACATTGCGAGTGCCCTCGAGCACCGCACTGCATCTCAGGCACCCGCGAAGGTGCTCATCCATGGCGGCGCGCAAGTCGGGGGCGACTTCGCCGTCGAGATAATTCGAAATCTCGTGCCACACCTGCTCGCAGGTCACTACCATGGTTTTGTCCCTTTTGCGAACGACAACCTGCTGCTCCAGGTGCCGCCGAGCCCCGGCGCCAGCAGATCGCGCAGCATCAGTCGCGCCCGTAGCAATCGGGTTTTGACCGATGCCGTAGAAACTCCGAGAGCTTTGGCCGTTTCTTCAATGCTCAAATGTTGCATGTCGCGCAGCACGAACACTTCCCGGTATTTCTGCCCCAGGGATGCAAGCGCCTCAGCCAACTTCTGCCGAACCTCGCTTCGTTCCAGGGTTTCCGATGGAATCTCGCGCCAATCGGCGAAATCGCGCGGCACGTAGTTGCCTTCGTCGTCCCGCTGATCCGCGATTGGCTGCATAATCTCGACGTGGTCTTTCCTTTTCCGCATGCGCGCTTCATTGACCGTGATCTGGATCAGCCAGGTGCTGAATCGCGCCTCTGCACGGAATTGCTGAATGTGTTTAAACGCTTTCAGGATCGCCTCCTGAGCCACATCTTCTGCGTCGGCTTCGTTCCTCAGAATCGCAAATGCCGTGGAATACACGCGCCGCTCGTAAGGTCGAATCAAATCGTAGAAAAGTTCGTGCTCGCCGTCCCGGATGCGCCGGATCAGCATTTCTTCGTTGAGCCTTTCAGCTCGATTCTCCAGTGAAATCGCCTCTTCCGGCATTACTCCCCACTGTAATACTGAAATCACGAGATCCGCGCGACGCCTACTTGGACAGGTATTCTGGATCCTTCTTCCATCCCGTCAACATCGAAACGAAGTTATTCCATCCGTGGAGGACAACCATTACGAGGTGCCCGAAGACGAACGCAAGGATTGCCCACATGATTAAGAAATGCAACAGCCGCGCCCAATGGAAGCCGCCCATCATCCGCCCCAGCCAGGAAAACTGCACCGGCTTCCACACCGCAAAACCGGTCAACACCGACAGCACGCCCAGCCCGATCGCCGATGTGTACGCGTGTTTTTGCAGCGGATTGTAGGCTTCTGTCACCGCTGGCTTGGGGCCGAAGAAAAAATAGTAGCGCACCATCGGCCAGACTCCGGGCAGGTCCCGCCGCACAAAAAGAACCTGCTTATAGTTGCCACTGAAAATCTGATAGCCGAGATAGAGCAGTCCCGTCCCAAGATAGATCCACATGAAGGTCAGATGCCATTGCAGCGCTCCGCCCAACCAGCCGCCGATGGCAAACGACTTCGGCCAATTGATCAAATCTTTCTGTGGAATCTTGGCGCCGAAGCTGGGAAAGGCGCGGAAGATTTGGAGCCCGCTGCCGACCATGACGAACAGGGCCACAGCGTTCACCCAGTGGCACAGACGAACGATAAACGGATGTTCGTATACGGCTTCGGTGATCTCCTGTGTCTTGGCGTTCTCGACGGCAATCACCTGGGTCGACATGTGCCCTCCGCGGCGCTGTTAAAGTCCGTAAAAGTACGAATACCCTTGATCTTCCCAGTAGCCCACTCTTTGCAAAACATTAGTCACTTTCAGGTCAGTCAAATACTTGGCTTGCTTGTACCCGACTTTGGTCGGGATGGTCAGGCGCAAGGGCGCACCGTGCTCACGAGTCAATGGCTGGCCGTACATTTCGTAACACAACATGGTCTGCGGATGCAGAGCCGTCTCCATGTCCAGCGTCTCGTAATAATCGTCGGCGCACTCGACGTAAACGAAACGGGCCGTCGTATCGGCGCCAACCATCTTCAAGAAATCGGAGAGATGCACGCCGCCAAAGTTGCCGATTACGTCCCAACCTTCCACGCAAACATGGCGAGTGTTCTGGTTAAACTTGGGCAGAGTTTGAATTTGGGCGAGTGTGTAGTCGCCAGGTTTTTGCACCGTGCCGGCGACGGTGAGATTCCATTTGTCGAAATCAACTCCGGGATCCGCCACGTCATAACCGTTAATCGGGAATTTCGCGAATGGAGTGAGTTCCGAATCTGCAAAAGTGGTGGCCAGGTGACCAGTTCGAAACATCTTGGCCGAGGCCCAGTCGCTGAAGCCGAGTCCTGCCTTTAGAAGCGGTTTCTGCAAAGCCGGAATCGCAAACGCACCCAGCGCGAGGAGCGGCGTCAGCTTCAACAGTTCGCGCCGGCTGATGCCCTTGAATTGTTTGTCGGTTATTTGCGATTTCATGAGTGCTCCTCAGTCCCGGCTTGACGGAGATGGGATTCGCCGGCCATCAAAAAGTTGCAGGCGATGGGGCGATCAAAACCCGCTGCCGGTGCGGTTTGGGCCACAATCCAATCGCGGACGCAATCTCGCTAGCGAACATTTCTTGCAAATGAGTTCCCGAGGGATGATAATTTGTATCACCTTCTAAAGGCGCAAAGAAGGATTGTACGGTAAGTTCACAGGCTGCGTTTTAAATGCCACGCAGGAGACTCGGTCTTTGCGCCTTGTTCGTGAGCGGGAGTAGTTCAGCGGTAGAACGCCAGCTTCCCAAGCTGGATGCCACGGGTTCGATCCCCGTCTCCCGCTCCATCATTTCATTCACTTAGAAAAACTGGCGCGAGAGTTATGTTCAGAATCGTGTTCAATTGTGACCGAGAATTCTTCTCGGAGTCCTCCATCAGATGCAAAACTCGCGATCCTGCAACCTTGAGCTGAAGTCCATCCCAGCTCACCCAACAATTCAGGGACCCGCCACACGGTCGACCTACGCTAGGTCCGCACAGGAAATCTGGCAGCGTAGGCGTCCTCGTTATTTTTAAACATCGATTTGCGGCATGCATGGGTCAGTGCTAGACTGCGCCCATGGCCACCAAGAAAACCAGGAAGAAACCGACCAAGTCGAAGAAGCGGATAAAGTCAAAACGCGCTGCCAGCGCGCCAGCCAAAAAGGGTTTAGGAAAGAAGAAGTCTGCCCTGAAAAAATCGAAAGCGAAAACTAAGCTTGTGACCAAAGCCAAGGCGGTCTCAAAAAATAAGAAGAAAGCGAGCAGCCAAAAGTCTGGCAGGCCAGCCGCACGACGAGTCGCCAGACCAATCTCGCGGCGGAGCGATCGGGCGTTTGGCACAGCGTCCGACTCGGATTCGGCGGGGCAATCGGGAGATTTGCAGGGATTGTCTAACGTCGAAAGCGCGGACTCGGAAAGTGTTGACGAGTTAATTGACGAAGGTAACGCCTTTGAAGCTGGCGTGATATCAGGCGTCGAAGAAGCCGACGATCAGGACGGAAGGGAAGTGCACACGCACGAAGTGCCTGAGGATGACGTGCCCGGCGAATATCTGGACGAAGAGTAACCATCTCGAAGCGAAAAACAAATAGCCGTTCAAAGGCGGCGACCGTTAGAAAACCTGTCTTCGAAACATGCTCTCACCACCCCATGCTATAGTCCGATCAACGCATGGGATCGCTAATCTTCTTATTCTTTCCCTGGGGTTTGATTCTCCAGGCAGTGGCGATAGTCCACTTTATCCGGCGTCGTCCGGACAGTTACTGGTTGTGGATCATTATTTTCTTCGGAGGCCTGGGAGCACTGATCTACATCGCCGCCGAAGTAATTCCCGATGCTGGCCTGATGCGCCAGTCCTTCAAAGTCTTTCCCCGGCGCAGAAGGATTCACGAACTCGAATCCGCCGTTCTGGATAATCCCTCCGCTGGGAATTACGAGGAACTAGGCGATCTATACCTGGAAGAAGGGAAGTACGCTCGCGCCCGTCAGTCTTATGACAAGGCGATCTCGTCCCGCACCGACTCGATCGATCCGTTTTACCGCCGGGGGATGGCCGCAACTTTCATGGGCGATTTCGCCGCTGCCATTCCTGATCTAGAGCGTGTCGTTTCGCAGGATCCAACCTATGACTTTCATCGCGCCGCCGCGCTATTGGCCCACTCCTACGGCAACACCGGTCAGCCCGACAAAGCCGAGGCTCTATTTCGCGAAGTCACCAAAATTTCCACGTCCTCTGAAACTTATTACAACTACGCTTGCTTCCTTGCCGACAAACAACGCAACCCCGAAGCCCGCGAGTGGGCTCAGCGTATTTTGGACAAGAAACCGAACATGCCCGGATATCTGCGCCGCCGTGAGCGACCCTGGTTCCGCAAAGCGTCGGCGTTACTGAGTCGGCTGCCAAAGTAAGCCCGAGCACAAACCTGATGGAGCCCCGGGCGTCTCCGCCCGGCCGGACCCGCGAGACGCCCGTCCCCATCAATCGATGTCTTTTAATTCGTCGCCAGGTAGTTTTGCAACGCGCGCTGGGTTTGAAGATCGAGCGCTTCTCCAAATTGGGTGAGATCTTGCAATAGCAAATGCGCGTCCATCTGTCGAAAATGTTCCTGGGCTAAGGCGAAGACGCAGCGCCGGACCAGGTTATATTCTTCGACCAGCGCCATCGCGGTAAACCCCTGCTCTTGCCGCAATCGGCCGTGTTGTTCGGCAGCTTTCATGGATACAGCCGCCATCTTCTTCACATCCAACTTCATCACCTTCATAGTTTCTTCGATCAGCGGCAGGATGGGCGCCGTTCGTTTCTGAGCTCCCAGCTTGACTCGTTTGAGATTGGGATCCGCCTGGCTGTGCGCCAACCATTCTTTACGGATGCGGCTGCGATTTTCGGTGAGGAGACTCTTGAGCTGCTTATCTTTGCCAGCAGAACTCGCAATCCGGCCCTTGATCGCCGACGAGCCATGAGTTAATCTTTGAGTGATTTCTTCCAGCGCCTGGCTTAATGCCTTTTCGATTTCGCTCGAACGGCGGTCCCCGCGGGCAACCCGGCTCACATAGGAAGGATCAACATTGAGCTTGCGTGCGATCCTCACATACAAGCCCCGATACAAGTTCTGCGGAGACTGTATTTTGGGAATTAAGTTTGTGGTAGAATTGTCACGGTACATGACAACCTTTCATGTAGACTGGCGACAGGGTGCCGCCTAACGCTAGTGTTATAACAATTGCGTTAGTATCAGTCTAGCAGGCGCGCCATGAGCAACACAAGAGATGCAAAGATCGAGTGGGCAAAACGGATCATCGCCCTTCGCCGCCGCCTCCAAATGAGTCAGTCCGAGCTTGGCCAGCAGATGAACGCCTCTGCGATGGCCGTGTCACGCTGGGAACGCGGTGTGCAGGAGCCTCCCGCCAATATCTACGTTCAACTGGGCAACATCACCGGCGATCCCGAGTGTTGGTTTTTCTGGGGGCGGGCAGGATTGAGCAGCGGCGATTTAATGCGGGTTTTGCCCGCCGCCCGGTCCCGCTTGCGCAACGACCGTAAGTTAAAACTGGAGGTCGTGCAAGCTGGTGCCCATCGGGCGCTCAAGGGGCCCGATGACTTGGTTGCCATCCCTGTTCTGCCCGTCGTAGCGGCGACCCACGGAGGGAAGGGAGATCCGCCGGAAAGCCTCACCGACACCCCGCCGGAGACGATGTTGGCTGCGCCCAGCAAGTGGTGTCCTAACCCGGCCTACACCAGTTGTCTGCGGGTTCATGGCCGTTCCATGATGCCGCTGATTCACGATGGCTACATTATCGTGATCGACACTTCGCAGACCAATCGCGCCAAGCTCTATGGTCACATCGTGGTAGCGACGCACAAAGATCACGGTCTGATCGTGTCCCGCTTGCAGCGCTTCGATCACACCGAGGTTCTGGTCCCGGAAAACCGCGAGTACGAGTCGACCGCGGTGTCGACGAATGGTTGGCGGATCGTCGCCAAAATTCTCTGGTGGATTGGGCAAGCCTCTTAAGATTTCCCCGCACTCACTGCACCAATTCAAACAAATTTCAGGCAGCGCTAAAAGCGCGGGCCCACCCTCTTCGTAGAATCACGAATAAGGGTGGGCCACGCGGCTACGGCTTTGCCATTACTTCCGTCCTGATTCCGCCGGATGTGATGGCGCCTGTTTTTGCTGCAAATGTTGCTGCTGTTGTGCGTGCTTCTGCTCCATTTGCGAGGTTTGTTGCTGGTGCCGTTGTTCAGTTTGCTGCCGTTGTGTGTCACTCGCCTTCTGTTGCGCTAAGCGCTGGTGCTCCTGTTCCTGCTTCTGCGCCA
>Ga0209530_1000787_pt1 | contig 18326 bp, 18 predicted proteins | sample BlaSpr_A8_Ref_O1_FD_187987 | JGI IMG/M metagenome (GOLD analysis project Ga0209530, IMG submission 187987) | Forest soil microbial communities from Thunder Bay, Ontario, Canada - Black Spruce, Ontario site 2_A8_Ref_O1 (SPAdes) (version 2) | ecosystem: Environmental > Terrestrial > Soil > Boreal...
CACGAACAGCACCTCGCTGCACAGCCCGAGCCTCACCGCTACCGCGATCAACAACCACGGCGACGTAACCGGGTTCTACAACAAGACCTCCTCCCAGGTCGACACGTTCCTGCGTCTGGCCGACGGCCAGTTCATCACTCTCGCCGTACACGGCGCCGCGATGACCCAGGCGTTCGGCATCAACGACAGCGATGAGGTCGTCGGCGCCTACACCGTAGGCACCGGCAGCAACGCCCAGACCCACGGCTTCACCTGGCGCCCAGGGCACGGCTTCACCACCGTCGACGACCCGCACGGCATCGGCACCACCACCATCAACGGCGTCAACAACCACGGCGACCTGGTCGGGTTCTACACCGACTCAGCCGGCAACACCGACGGCATGCTCGCCCAGCCATAAGCGCCAACCCAATCGCTATCAGCCGCGGGGATCCGGTGAATCCCCGCGGCTCTTCCAAGCACGCTTAGGCGTTCGCCTAGCACCCTGTATACGCCGGTCCCAGGAGTCGTGTGCGTAGCGCGACCAGGGCTGGTCGTGGCAGGACATCGCGAGCGTGCTGCACGCGTCGAAGCAGTCGGTCCATGAAAGGCACGCCGCTCGGCGCAAGATCCAAGGCAAGGAGAACTAGGCCCAGTGCCCTGGGCGATTTACCGATCTCGCCCGCAAGGCGGTCGTGCTCTCGCAGGAGGAAGCAGCCCGCCTCCAGCACGGCCGCATCGGCCCGGAGCATGTACTGCTCGCCCTGCTCCGGCTCCAGGGCGGTGCCGCGTTCGCCGTCCTGACCGGGGACGGGATCGATTACGACCGGGTCCTGGCCGCCGTCACCGAGCGGGCGGAGCCGACAGGGGCACCGGAGGGCGCACCAGCCGGGGCCGCCGGGGCACTGGCCGCCATCGGCTTCGACCTCGGGCAGGTCGTGCGCGTCGCCGAGGAGAACTTCGGGCCGGGCGCACTGCGGTCCCCGCTGCGGGGACCGGCGCGGTCGCGTCCGGTTCGGAGCAAGCCTTCGGCGAGCCGCTCTACCGGGACGGGGAGACCGACGGGCTCCCGGCCGAAGCTGTCCTGGCCAGCATGGGCTGCGGCAACCCGCTGGCCATCGCGGACCTTCGCGAAGGCGAGCGGGTGCTGGACCTGGGTTCGGGCCCCGGGATCGATGTGCTGCTGTCGGCCCGCCGGGTCGGCCCGTCCGGGTTCGCCTTTGGCGTCGACATGACCGAGGGCATGCTCGAACTCGCCCGCGCCAACGCCAACGTCGAGTTCCTCAAAGGCGAGATCGAGCACCTGCCGCTGCCCGGCGCCGCCGTCGACGTGGTGATCTCCAACTGCGTGATCAGTCTGTCGACCGACAAGCCCGCCATGCTGGCCGAGATGTTCCGCGTCCTGGTTCCCGGCGGCCGGATCGGCATCTCCGACGTCGTCGCCGAGGACCACCTCACTCCAGCCGGCCGCGCCGCTGCTGGCTCCTATGTCGGGTGCATCGCCGGGGCGCCGTCCCAGACCGAGTACCTCGACGGGCTGGCCGCCGCCGGTTTCACCGATGCGTCAGTGACGTTCACCCACGAGGCCGCGCCGGGCATGCGCTCGGCCACCATCCGCGCCGTCAAGCCATCCGCCCGATGGCCTCCTGCACGCCGCCGCCTGGTTGAGCGGACCGTCACACCGCGGGTAAGCGGCCAGGCGGTTCCCCTGCGATTCCAGGTGTCGCCTGGGCTGACGTAGGGGAGGATGGCGGTCATGAGTCCTGTTTCGCGCGGATTCCACCGCAGGCGCCAGGATCCGGCAGAGAACGCGGGCCGGGTTCCGCCGGGCCAGTACGTGACCAGGGATTTCCCGGTCCTGTCCGCCGGCCCGACGCAGCACACGGCCCTGGACCGGTGGACCTTTTCCATCGGCCGTGATGGCCAGCAGAAGACGTGGAGCTGGGCGGAGTTCCGCACCCTGCCGGTCCAGGACGTGACCGCTGACATTCACTGCGTCACGAAGTGGTCCAAGCTGGATACCGTCTGGCAGGGCGTGTCGGTGGACACGCTGCTGGACCTGGCCAGGTACGACGGCCCGTTCGCGATGGCCCACTGCGACGGGGGCTATACGACCAACCTGCCGATGGCGGACCTGACCGGCGGCAAGGCATGGGTGGCCTACTCATTCGACGGCCAGCCGCTGGCACCTGAGCACGGCGGGCCCGCGCGGCTGCTCGTGCCGCACCTGTACTTCTGGAAGAGCGCCAAGTGGGTACGCAGCCTGGAACTGCGCGATACCAACGACCCGGGCTTCTGGGAAAACTACGGCTACCACATGTACGGAGACCCATGGCGGGAACAGCGCTACGCCGGCGACTGACCTGGCAGACCGCCAAGGTCCGCACGGTCATCGACGAGACCGCTTCGGTGCGGACGATCACCCTCGACGTGCCGGACTGGGCCGGCCACCAGGCCGGGCAGCACCTGGACATCCGGCTGACTGACGAGGACGGCTACGTGGCCGAGCGGTCCTACTCGATCGCGTCAGCGCCCGGTGAGGCAGTGGCGATCACGGTGGAGCGGCTCGATGACGGCGAGGTCTCGCCGTATCTCACGGACGAGCTGAGGGCCGGGGATGACCTGGAGCTGCGGGGGCCGATCGGCGGTTACTTCGTCTGGGAGCCGGGGGACGGCGGGCCGCTGCTGCTGCTGGCCGGCGGTTCGGGGATCGTGCCGCTACGGGCGATCCTGCGGCACCGCGACCGTACCAGCAGCACGGTTCCGGTCCGGCTGCTCTATTCGTCCCGCACGCTGGATGACCTGATCTACCGGGCCGAGGTCGACCAGCCTGCCAGCGGCGTCGAGGTCATTTATACGCTGACCCGCAGCCATCCGCCGGACTGGTCAGGGTACACGCGGCGGGTGGATGCGGCCCTGCTCGGCGAGGTGGCCTGGCCGGCGGCCGCGATGCCGCTGGCGTACATATGCGGGCCGACTAGCTTCGTTGAGGCGGTGTCGCAGATCCTGGTGCAGTCCGGGTATCCGGCGGAGAGGGTGAAGACCGAGCGGTTCGGCGCCACGGGAGGAACCTGATGGAAGCAGTCGACGGCAATGCTATCGGCGGCCTCCTGCTCGAGGTCTTCGGCGCCGAGATGACCGATGCCGCCAGCGTCTGCGGGAGCTGCGGCGCCGCCTGCCAGGTCGCCGAGCTGGTGGTCTACCTGCGGGCTCCCGGCACGGTCGTCCGCTGCCGGTCGTGCGACAGCGTGCTGATGGTCTTCGTTCAGATTCACGAAAGGATCTGCGTGGACCTGCTTGGCCTCGCCGCCCTCGGCTAGCAACAGCCTCGCGGTCTGGAGTCGCGGCACAGGACCCCGCGGGTGTGCGGCACGAATGTAGGTAACCGGGGTTGAGGCTGGTCGCGGCGTAGTCTGGTTGTGGATCAGACAACCAGATATGGAGGCGCTGATGAGCGGCCCGTCGCTGCCAGAGCTGGAGAGCAAGCGGGCCGGGCTGTTCGCCCGGATGGCCGCGGTCGGGGACTTCCGCCGCGGCAGTATCAGCGAGAACTACCGCAGGTGCGGCAAGCCGAACTGCGCATGCGCGCAGCCGGGTCAGCGCGGGCACGGGCCGCGGTGGCTGTGGACCCGCACTGTTGCCGGGCGGGGGACGCGAGGCCGGCAGCTGGCTGCCGCGGAGGTGGGCAAGGTCCGTGCCGAGCTGGACCGGTACCAGGAGTTCGCGGCGCTGACCGAGCAGATCGTCGCGGTCAGCGAGGCGATCTGCGAGGCCCGGCCGGTGCTGCCGCAGGCCGGGCAGAGCGGGCCGGCGGCGGAAGGGTTAGAGCAGCTGCGCGCGGAGGTCGCGGCGGAGTTCGCGGCCGAGGTGGAGCAGCTGGCCGCGGCGGCTGTCGCGTCGCTGGGCGGCGGGGCAGGCGGGGCTGGAGGCGGCGGAGCTGGGGATCCGCGCGGCGATGGCCCGGGTGGGCGGGTCGCTGCTGGCGGGCCTGCTCGGCGCCGACGCGGGATACCGCGGCCCGCGGATCGCCTGCGGGGCCGGGCACGTCGCGGAGTTCGTGTCCTACCGGGACAAGAGCTCTGGCACGGTGCTCGGCCCGGTCACGGTGAGCCGGGCCTGGTATCACTGCCAGGCGTGCAAGCTGGGCCTGGCGCCGCGCGACGCCGAGCTGGGAGTGGCCGGGGACACGATGTCGCGGGGGCTGGCGAAGATGACCGCCCGGGCGGCGGCCGCCGGGCCGTTCGCCACGGGCAGCGGGCTGCTCGCTGACCTGGCCGGGATCCAGGTCGGCGCCCGGCGGATCGAGCGGCACGCCGAGGCCGACGGCGCCGCGGCCGCCGCGGTGATCACAGCGCAGGCCGCCGCGATCGCCGCCGGGAAGGTCGTCCCGCTGCCGCCCGCTGGCCTGGCGGACAAGATGTACATCGCCGTCGACGGCACCGGCGTGCCGATGATGACCGCCGAGACTGAAGGCCGGGACGGCAAGGGCCAGGACGGCAGGGGCCAGGACGGCAGGGCCCGGACCCGCGAGGTCAAGCTCGCCTGCGTGTTCACTCAGACCAGGGTGGATGAGGACGGCTATCCGGTCCGCGACCCGGGCTCCTCGTCCTACCTGGCCACGTCCGGGCCCGCCGCCAGGTCCGGGGAGCTGATGGCCGCCGAGGCCCGCCGCCGCGGCGCCCGGGACGTCCGCCAGCTCACCATCCTGGGCGACGGCGCGCACTGGATCTGGAACCTGGCCGCAGAGCATTTCCCCGAGGCCACCCAGATCGTGGACCTCTTCCACGCACGCGAGCACCTGCACGACCTCGGCAAGATGCTCGCCTTCATGACCGGCGACACCGCGAGCCAGTGGCTCGCCGAGCGCAGCGCCGAGCTCGACGCCGGCGACATCGGCGCGCTCGCAGCCGCCGCCCGCGTCTTCCCCTGGCCGGCATCAAAGCCACCGAGCGGGACAAGGCCCTGGCCTACTTCGAGACCAGCACCCCCCGCATGCGCTACAGCCACTTCCGCACCTGCGGCCTGTTCGCCGGCTCCGGCGTCGTCGAAGCAGGCTGCAAGTCCGTCATCGGGCAGCGCCTCAAACTCTCCGGGATGCACTGGTCCGTACCTGGTGCCACCAGCATCCTCACCTGCGCTGCCAGCAAGCCAGCGGACGCTGGGAAGAAATCTGGCAACAGCCGCACAACCAGACGCAGCCCGCTGACCTCGCCACCCGGGCAAGTTGATCTTCCTACCTACAAAACTGACGCGCACCCGGACCCCGCGCCGCGTCGGCGTTTTGTCGGACCCTGCTGTTAGGTTGCTGACGCGCGGAACTCGTGGCGGTCGGCGAGGTCGGGAGGATCGAGTGGATGAGGCTGTAGCTGATTCGGTGCGGGAGCGGGTGCTGTCGGTTTTCCCGGAGGGCACGTTCGCCTGGGTCGATGTGCTGGGATACGGCGATGATCCGGCTGTGGAGCCCGGGGACACCGCGGTCCGGGTCTTCATCGACCGTGCGGGCCGGCCGGAAGAGGACTGGGACAGCAAGGGAACCATTGACGCTTTCGCGGAGGCCAACGAGGAGGGGATCGGGAAGCTGCATGAGGGGCTGCTGCCGTCCATCGCGTGGGTCGAGTTTGTTCCTGACAGCCCGGGGGCGCGGGTCAGGCCGTATGACCAGGGCTTCGGCATGACGAGGAAGTTCCTGGGGAAGCGGCCTGATGCGATGGACGGTGCACCGGGGGGTACCCGGGTGGGGACGTGGCTTGGGCCTGCTGACCTGGCGACTGCTGATGCCCTGATCATGGCGGGTGCCGCGTCCACCCGCTCGGAGGTCATCCGGTGGGCGCTGGGCCGTATCCGCGAGAACCCTGTATACACCCAGCTTGAGACACGAGTGCGCGAGACCGGGGAACTCAGGGCCCAGCTCTAGGCAGCACTACCGGCCCTGAGATCAGTGAGCCTGCTCGCTTAGCCCGGCATCCGCGGACCAATCCATCAAACTGATTTGATGCATTATCCGGGGCATGAGGTCAGGCACGCAGCCCGCCCCGCCGCCTTTCGTCCGGATGGCGGCCGACCCGCTGCGCTGGCAGCTATTGCTGGAACTGGCGCGCAGTGACCGCCGGGTACGAGAACTGGTGACGCTGGCCGGCCAGCCGCAGAACCTGGTCTCCTACCACCTGGCCCGGCTGCGCGCCAGCGGGCTGGTGGAATCCCGGCGCAGCAGCTTCGACGGCCGTGACACCTACTACCACCTGGACCTCGCGCGATGCGCCCGGTCGCTGGCGGCGGCTGGGTCGGCGCTGCACCCTGGGCTGCGGCTTGATGCCGCACAGCGAGCCCTGCCCGGGGAGAAAGGCTGCGGCCCGTGCACCGTGCTGTTCTTGTGCACCGGCAACAGCGCCAGGTCCCAGGTGGCCGAGGCCCTCGCCCGTGCCCGTTCTGGCGGGCAGGTTCAGGCCTTCAGCGCGGGCAGCCACCCCAAACCGCCGCACCCGAACGCAGCGCGGGCGCTGGCATTGCGCGGCATCAGCCTGGCAGGGCAGCGGCCCAAGCATCTGAGCGTGTTCGCGGGGCGGCGTTTCGACTACGTGATCACCTTGTGCGACCGGGTCCGGGAAGTCTGCCCGGAGTTCCCCGGCCATCCCGATCACTGCCACTGGAGCATCCCCGACCCCGCCGCCTCCGGCGGCGGCGACCAGGACACCTATCCGGCTTTCGAGCAGATGGCGGCCGAACTGGAGACCCGCATCGGGTTCTGGCTCGTGGCCGCCGCCGGAGCGGCACCCGTCGAGTCGGCTGCTAGCTCCCCGCCGGCCGGTGAAACCCGTGCTCTCCGCGCACCGTGATCCGGCGGCACTGTCCAGGCCGTCGCTGGGCACGGTGGCCCGGGAGTGGGGCCGGATCGGCTGCATCGGGTTCGGCGGCCCTCCTGCCCACATCAAGCTGCTGCCAGGCCCGGCCTCTACCGAGCTGGCTATCTTCTGCGCCTGGCGGCTCCGCGGCCGGGCCGGAGCGCTCGTGGGCGGTCCCGCGTTCATCGTGCCCGGCCTGATCGTGATCCTCGCCCTCGCCGCATTGTTCCTGAGCGGCTCGCCGCCGCTGTGGGTGGTCGGTGCTGGCGCGGGGGGCGGAGCCGCTGTCCCGGCGGTCGCTGCCCAGGCTGGTACCTCCCTGCTCAGCGCTAGCTGGCAGCGCCGCAGGGACGCGATCCGGTGGGTGTGCTACCTGGCCGCCGGTATCGCTGCGGCGGCGGCCATCGGAGCATGGCTGGTGCTGGTGCTGCTCGCCTGCGGCGTGATCGAGCTCTCCGCCCAGCGCGCCGTCCGCCGCGAGCCCAAAGCGCACGGGATCCTCGTGTTCCCGCTGCTGGCTGCCGGCACGATCACCGGCGGGGTGCTGGCGTCGGTGGCGTGGGTGGCGTTCAAGGTCGGTGCGCTGTCCTACGGCGGCGGGTTCGTGATCATTCCGCTGATGCGATCCGATGCCGTCAGCCACTATCACTGGATGACCGGCGCCCCGTTCCTCAACGCGGTCGCGCTCGGCCAGATCATCCCCGGCCCGGTCGTGCAGACCGTCGCCGTCGTCGGCTACGCCGCGGCGGGCCTGGCCGGCGGGCTGCTCGCCGCTACGGTCGCCTTCACCCCCTTCCTTCGTGTTCGTCTTCCTCGGCGTCCGCCGGTTCGACCGGATCCGCAGCGACCCGAGAGCCCCCGCTTTCCTCGGCGGCGCCGGCCCAGCCGCGATCGGCGCCATCCTCGGCTCGGCGATCTCCCTGGCCAGCGAGCTCACCCAGCCCTGGCAATACGCTGTCCTCGCCACCGCGCTCACCCTGCTCCTGGCGCTGCGCCGCAGCGTCGTCCTCACCATCCTGGCAGCCGGCGCAGCCGGAACGATAATCGCGCTCGCCGCTGCCCCACTGACGGAGCACGGGCGGCCGGAAATGCATCGCAGGTGCGCGTCGCAGGAACCTCGCGCCATAGTCAGCCCTCACCAACTGAGGGCGAGCTGGTGGTGGATCCGGCCTGCGGTGTCGGCCAGGGCCTGCTCACGTGGCCCGGTCCCGAGATCGCGGTAGCGACCGCCGCCGGCTCGCCGCGCTCGACGGCCGCAGAGCATATTCCAGGCCAGGAATCGCCGCGGCTGCCGGATTGGGACAGAGGTCTCTATTCTGGAGCCGTGGATGAGGTGATGCGCACCGTTGCCGAGGCGATGCTCACGACTCCTGTACGGCATCCTCTGTCCGCCACCGTCGGTGAGATCCGGGACTTCTTCCGCGACGATCATGTCCATGCCGCACTGATCGTCAGCCCGGCCGGATACCTGGATGGCCGCAACCGGACAGCGGAGAGCCACTGTCACCAGCGCTGACGGTCGGCTGCTGGGCCTGCTCTGCCTCAAGGCCAGCCGAACGGGATTCTGCTCTGACCAGGACGTCTGCGCCCGTACCTTGGGTGAGGCCGGCCCTTCTCCGTTTCGTCAGGGCTGGTGGGGCGTGGCGACGCCCCAGCCCCAGTGGGGCACCGGGGCCTGCGGCACGACATCGGCGCCCGGCTGGGAGTTGTGCATGGCCAGCCGGGTGCCCCATTCCAGGTAGCCGACCAGCGCGGCGCGGAACTCCGGGTCGGCGGGCAGGCCCGCATCGTCGGCGGCCAGGCTCATCAGCGAGGCGAACCGGAATCGCTGGTCAGCGGTGATGCCCAGGTCACGGTGGTGGGCGAGCATGGCGGGGTAGCCGCCGAGCCGCTCGGTGTACCCAGCGGGGCCGCCGAACACCTCGCACCACCAGGTGGTGACGTGCTCGCGGTGGGCGGCGCTCACGCCGCCGGGGAACAGCGGGCTGAGCAGGTCATCGCTCTCGACCCTGTCATAGAAGCGGTCGATCATCCGTCCGATCGCTTCCCGCCCGCCGGCCCACTCGTATAGTGTCGGCGTATCGCTCATGCAACGACTGTAACACTGTAATCATCTGGCGCATGGAGACGCCGGCGCCGTCCGGATCTACGAGCAGCACCTGCCTCCGGCCCGCATCCTGGAACTCATCGCCGCAGCGGACCAGGGCCGGTAGCTACTGGCATGCTCGAGCGCGTCGCACAGGAGCTGCCGGTTAACCGCCTGCTGATCCGATGAGTGCGCCGAGGCTGGCCAGAGCCTGGGCGCGGGCGCGGTACCAGACCCAGACGCTGCGCTTGTCCCGGTCGATCAGGCCGACGTCGTGCAGCACCTTGAGGTGGTGGCTGATGGTGGGCTGGGACAGGTCGAACGCGGCGGTGAGGTCGCAGACGCATGCTTCCCCGCCGGGATGGGAGGCGATCAGACCGCAGCCAGGCAACCAGTGCCACCACTCTGCCACCACCGGAACCCTGAAAACCGGCGAACCGGACAGGGATTCTTCAGTGCTGAGAAAGAACGCGCTGGTCAAACGTGGCGCGCTCGGAGGGACTCGAACCCCCAACCTTCTGATCCGTAGTCAGATGCTCTATCCGTTGAGCTACGAGCGCGGGTGCCGCATTAGTCTACGGCACATTGAACCCAGACAGCGCCACCAGGCGCCGGTAAGGGCGCACCTGGTGACGCTGCGAGGGTACTGCTAGCGGCCGAGGAAGTACGGCTCGTTGCCCGTCGGGGTCGGCCATGCCTGCGTCTGGCCGTAAATGCCGATCAGACTCTCCCACATCTGGTCCGACGCAACGGTGGTTCCCGAGTAGCCGGAGATCAGCGACATGTAGTTGATGGTCAGTGCGCCACCGGCGGAGGTAGCGGTCAGCACCACCGCGTTGGTGTCGCTCGCCCCCACGTTGACGAACGGCTCGTAGTCTCCGCTGTGGTCCCGGTACACGCCGACCCACAGCGCGCCCCACTGCTTGTCCCACGCGGGCGCGGGATGGTTGTCACTGGGTTCGCCGCACTGCTGGAGAGCGGTATCCGAACCCGCGGTCAGCGACGGCGCGCCAAGGCACACGCCCGTCAGCTCACCATAGGGTGCGTAGTTAAGCTCATAGACGACCTCATTGGCGTAGGTCTTCGCCAGCGCGGTTGGGATCTTCCCTGCCTGGGCGAGCTGCTCGACCGTCCCAACCGCCACCGGGACGAAGTCTTCATGCGAGTTGTAGCCAGGGGCAAGGAGCACGCCGCTGGTCCCTGACACTGCGGCGACGGACCCACTGCCGAAGGCCTGCGAGGCCAGCGTTACGCAGCGGTCACCGCAATGCGCTGTTTCCGCGCGAGCGGGCGTTCCTAGGTATGCCGCGACACCACCAGCGATGGCCAGTGCGGCCACTCCGCTCAGAACTCTCGTCCTCGTCTTCCTAAGTGACATGCGCGCATCCTCCTCGGGTTATTGTCATCTCGATCAACTCGCCAGGAGCAAGCTCCGCAAACCTTCACAACGGGTAAAAGCCGAAGCGAGGACCAGGCCACGAGTCGTTAGCTTGTCTAGAGATTAGGCTCCGAATCTACCGACTTCAGAACCTTCACGTCCAGTAAAGTACGAGATCTGTTCAGTGTGCTAAACGATTCCGGTGTTGCTCCGGGATGCGCAGCCCTGCCGCCGTTACGATGTTCCCCGGGGCAAGTTACGGGGGTTGCAAGCCTGTGGGGGCGAGCAAGGAAACAAGGCTGCGCGCACCTGGCCTGGACGGGGTGCGCGCGATCGCGGTTCTCGCGGTTCTGGCCTATCACGAGGGCCTGCTGAGCGGCGGGTTCCTCGGGGTCGACATGTTCTTCGTACTGAGCGGGTTCCTAATCACTGATCTGCTCATTGCGCAGCGGCCAAGATTCCGGGACTTCTGGTCCCGCAGGGCAAGGCGCCTGCTGCCGCCGCTTGCCGTGATGCTGGTCGTCGTGACGGCCGCCGCCACGATCATCGAGCCAGCGACCGACCTGCGCCTGCCGGTGCTCGCGGCCGTCACCTACACAAGCAACTGGTATCAGATCCTGCATCACGTGTCGTACTTCGACAGCTTCGGCCCGCTCCCGCCGCTGGAGCACCTGTGGTCACTGGCCATTGAAGAGCAGTTCTACCTGGTCTGGCCCGTCCTCATCTGGCTTTATTTCAGGAATCATAACGACCGTGGTACTCCGATCACGCTGACGCTGCTAACTGCCTTGATGTCGGCGGCAGCGATGGCGTTGCTGTACCAGCCCGCAGACGCGTCCCCCGTCTACTACGACACGGGCACGCACGCGTCCGCGCTGCTGATCGGCGCCGCGCTGGCGATGGCGTTCCCGCTCGCCCGCCTGGCGTCCGTCAGGCACTGGTGGCTGGACGTCGCCGGGATCGCGGGGCTAGCGGTGCTCGACCTGGCGTTCGCGCACTGGTCAGGTACGGACGACGTGGTGTACCCGGCCGGCCTCGTTATAGCCGCAGTCGCCGCCGCCGCGCTGATCGCCGCGGCGGCCAGCCGGGGTGTGGTTGCCAACGTCCTGAGCCTGCCACCAGTGCGCTGGCTCGGTGTCCGCTCGTACGCGATGTACCTGTGGCACTGGCCCATCATCGCGTTCGCCGCGGTGCTGACCGGGACGCAGGCACAGACCCCGTGGCTGCGAGTGGTGGAAACCTGCTGCACGGTCCTGCTGGCTGCGGGGTCCTGGCGGTACGTTGAGTCCCCCATCCTGCGCGACGGCTTCCGCGTCGCCTGCCGTACCTGGGGCAACCGTACGGTCGCGGTGCTTCGGGCGGCGGCCGAACGGCCACCGGGCAGCCTGACGCGCACCGTCCCCGTCGCGCTCGCGGCTGCCCCTGTCGCGGTCATCGCCTTGGCCGGCTACGGTCTCGCTTCCCCGCGCCAGCCGGCCGTCGAGATCGGACTGCTACGCCAGATCGCCGCCGGGCAGCAGCTAAGCAACGCGTCGCTGCTGCCACCACGTGTCTCCCGCGACTCCACGCACAGGCCGCAGGCGCAGTCGATCGCTGTCCGGTCGCACGCAACGCGAGCCGCTCAGGTCTCGTGCGGCAGTTCGTCGCGTGTCGACGGCTGGCAGGTGTCCGCCGTCGGCGACTCGGTGATGCTCGCCTCCGCACAGGCGCTCGAGCACGACATGCCGGGCATCTCCATCGACGCGGTTGTCGGCATGCAGATGCAGACCGGTGTCCAGATCATCGAGAACATGTCCGCCAGCGGCGAGCTGCGCCACTACGTCGTCGTCGGGCTCGGCACTAACGGCGCGATCACCGGCGGCCAGATCTGGGACCTGCGCAAGGCGGCGGGCTGGAATCGCGAGCTGGTCCTGGTCAACACCTTCGGCCCGATGTCCTGGGTCAGCGAGGTCAACAACGAGCTGACCGCCGCGACCTGGCACAAGCGTCATGTCGAGGTAGCCGACTGGGCCGCGGCGATCGCCCCGTACCCCAGCCTGCTGTGGGACGACGGCATCCACCCCCGCCCGTCCGGAGCCCCCCTCTACGCCCGCGTAGTCGAAGACGCGATCCGCAACTCCTGCTGAGACAGCTCCTAACCGGAGCCTGACTACGCCGGCGCCATGTCCACGAACCGGCTGTAGTGCCCCTGGAACGCCACGGTCACGGTCGCTGTCGGCCCGTTCCTGTGCTTAGCCACGATGAGGTCGGCCTCTCCAGCCCGTGGCGATTCCTTCTCATATGCATCTTCTCGGTGCAAAAGGATCACGACGTCAGCATCCTGTTCGATACTATTGTGGAGGTTTATCCCATTTGCTATGAAATTATGGGTTCCGAGAACCGTCGCGTCGTAGACGGGCTGCTCGCCGATACTCTCCACCGAAGCGATCTCGTCCCAGAACACGTCGTTCGTCGCCACCATCTCCAGTTCGGCATCGTCCAGGACGGCAGCGACCTGGGCAAGCCGCTCCCTGCTCGGCGCGTGCTTCCACAGCGTGGACCCGCAGTATTGGGTACCCGTGGCGGCGGCGAACTGCCACTGTGACACGTGCTGCTCAGTCATCGCCGTGCGCACCCGATCCCACACCTGGACCGGGATGGTATCGAGATTGGTGTTGCCCTTGACCGACGCGAGTACCTGGCGCGCCTTTTCCGCCATCACTCCCCGCGCGCCATGCACGCCGATGTCTTCGAGGAATCGCAGTTGGTTCTCAGCCCCGTATATGAGGAGCTCATAGCAGGGACGGTACTCGCCCTTCCTCGTTTCCTTGATCCGTGTCATGACGTTGAAGCGCATCAGCAACCGCGCCACGTCGTCGATAAGCCGACGGCTGGTTGACGCGTAGTAGATACGTGCCTGCCCAGCTGTTTCATCCCACCATACGCACCCGTCAGTTGCCCACAGGTGACGCAGGAACAGTGCAAGATCTCGCTGCCCCAATGAGAAAACCGGAGCAGGAACGAACTTCTCGTGACTGCGCAAGCCGAACAGGCCTAGTGCCTCCAGCGTTGTCACCCTAGCGGCCTCATACTCGTCGCGTATCGCCGTGATCCCGAAGTGCTTCGCGGCCTCGGTTACGGCAGTGAGGTTCGCTTCGTCAATGCTCGCGTACCGGATCGGCTGGCGCTTCACGAATGACCCATCGCCGATCAGGTGCCCCAGCATGACTATCTCGGCCTCAGCCATCTTAGTGATGGCCATCGGAGCTGGAGTATGGCGCGGCACGGCAATACGAGTCCCAGCCGCGATGTCGCCGATAGCGCGCCAGCCGTCGTAGGTGAGGAACGGGTGGTTGGCTGTCGCCTCCACCTGACGCCCTGACGTCATCCTGACCCGGAATGCTTCCTTGATCCCACTGGGAAACGCATGCGTCATCGTGCGCGGTACCAGGTGCAGGCCCTCGTCGAGTGACCAGACCGGGATGTCGCACGCTCCCGATGCCATCAGCTCATTCAGCGTGATCTCGGCACCTGTGTCCGCGCGCAGGATGCGGGTCTCCCCGGTGAGGCAGCCGGATTCACGCAGGTCTGACAGCAGCGGCTTCTTGTCGGTGCGTTGTTCAGGGCCTCGGTTGAGCTGGGACAGGGCGATGAGGGGGACTTCTAGTTCCTTGGCCAGGAGCTTGAGCGAACGGGACATCTCGGAGACTTCCTGCTGGCGGCTCTCCACTCGCTTCGGCGAGGACATCAGCTGCAGGTAGTCGATGATCACGAACTTCAGGTTGTGCCGCTGCTTCAGCCGTCGGCACTTGGCCCGGATCTCCATCAGCGACATGTTGGGTGAGTCGTCGATGAACAGCGGCGCGTCGGCGACCTCGCTCATCCTGCGGGCCAGCCGCGCCCAGTCGTCGTCGTTCATCTGCCCGGTGCGCATGGTGTGCATCGGCACCCGCGCCTCGGCGGACAGCAGGCGCATGGTGATCTCGTTGCGCCCCATCTCCAGGCTGAACACCACGGTTGCCATCCCGTGCTTGATCGCCGCGGCTCGCGCGAAGTCGAGTGCCAGGGTCGACTTGCCCACGGCCGGCCTCGCCGCGATCACGATCATCTGGCCGGGGTGGAGGCCGTTGGTGAGGGCATCCAGGTCGGAGAAGCCGGTCGGTACGCCGGTGAGGACGCCGCCGCGGCTGCCGATCGCCTCGATCTCGTCCAGGGCGCCTGGCATGATCTCGGACAGGGAGTGATAGTCCTCGGTGGTGCGGCGGTCGGTGACCGCGTACACCTCGGCCTGGGCACGGTCGACAAGTTCGTCGGCGTCGGCGTCACCCGCGTAACCAAACTGCACGATCCTGGTGCCGGCCTCGACCAGGCGGCGCAGGATTGCCCGCTCGCGGACGATGCGGGCATAGAAACCGGCGTTGGCCGCGGTGGGTACCGTAGCGATCAGGGTGTGCAGGTAGGGGCGATCACCGACCCTGGTGATGTCGCCGCGCTTGGTGAGCTCGTCAGCCACCGTGATGGCGTCCACCGGCTCACCACGGCCGTACATGTCGAGGATCGCCTCGTGGATGATCTGATGCGCGGGCCGGTAGTGGTCCTGCGGGCGGATCGTCTCGATCACGTCCGAGATCGCGTCCTTCGACAGCAGCATCCCGCCGAGCACACACTGCTCGGCCGCTACGTCGTGCGGCGGAGTCCGCTCGAAATCATCGCTCCGTGAGCCGATCTCGGAAACGCTCACCGGCACTCCTCCCCCTAGGCCTCACACCGTTGTAGCGGATACCACTGACATTTTGCGGACCCGCCACGCCGAGTACCAACAGCAGCGGTGGACAGCACTGTGGACAAGCTGTGCAACACGCCGGCCAGGTTGTGCGCAGGCTGGGGAAATGGCTGTGGACTGCCGCTGTACCCAGCACGGAATCCCCTATCTAGCAGGGAAAACTCAATCCACGGGGTGTGTGGAAGAAATAGTTGGGCGGAAATTTTCGCAGTTATCCACAACCCGCTTTCCACAGGGCATGGTCCCTGTTCTGTGGAAAACCACGTTCTCCGAAGCAGGCTTGCGCACACCGCTCGACCTGTTATGCTTCGACGGTGTATTCGACGCAAGAACTAGCACTTCAGCAAGTAACCGAAGCCATCGACGAGCTCGATGCCCTGCTGCGCAGCACGAATAGCGCCGACCTCGAGGCACAGGTCGCCGCCGTATGGGAACTCGTCGGAGAGATGAATCCGGAGCTGGCTAAGCTCGCTTCGCGATATGCCAGTCCCGAGTAAGACGTCTCTGCGGGAACGCCCCACATGGGTGCGTGGCGTTCCCGCAGAAACAGTAACTGTCTAGCTAGCAGCGATCTCGATGTCGACCGGGGCAATGAGCTCGGGGTGGAGGCGTACCCGGACCTGGTATGAGCCGACCGTCTTGATCGGGTCGTGCACCTCGATCTTGCGACGGTCGAGCTCGGGACCGCCAGCCTCGCGGACCGCGGCTGCGATGTCGGACGAGCCGACCGAGCCGAACAGGCGGCCGTTGGAGCCGGCCCGGCGCGTCATGCGCACGCGCAGGCCCTTGAGCCTGCCCGCGATAATCTGCGCGTCCTCGAGACCACGGATCTCCCGCGCGGCACGCGCGCGCTTGATCAGGTCGATCTGCTTCTCCGCGCCGCGTGTCCACTGCATGGCGACACCACGGGGGATCAGGTAGTTGCGGCCGTAGCCGGCCGCGACGTCTACGACGTCACCGGGGGCGCCGAGCCCGCTCACTTCCTGAGTGAGAATGAGCTTCATCGGTGTGCGACTCATCTGCCTGACCTCCTAACGCGCCGTGCTCGTGTACGGAAGCAGCGCCATCTCGCGGGCGTTCTTGATCGCCGTGGCGATGTCCCGCTGGTGCCGGGTGCAGTTGCCTGTTACCCGCCTGGCGCGGATCTTGCCGCGGTCGGAGATGTACTTGCGGAGCAGGCCCGTGTCCTTGTAATCGACGTAGGCGGTCCGCTCCTGGCAGAAGCTGCAAACCTTCTTCTTCGGCTTGCGAAGTGGTGGCTTGGCCATCGTGGTGCTCCTCAGCAGAGCCCCGCTCGCGGCGGGGATGGTCGGTTCTTATGGGACTGAACTAATTGCTAGAAAGGCGGTTCGTCGGAGAAGCCGCCGCCGGCGCTGTCCGTCGCCCACGGGTCGGCCTCCTGGCCGCCGCCCCCTGAGGAGCGTCCGCCGCCGCCGCCGCCACCGCCGCCCTGGCCGCCGCCACCGCCCTGGCCGCCGCCACCCCCGCCGTAACTGCCACCGCCGTTGCCGCCAGAGCGAGCAACCTTGTTGACCTTGGCGGAGGCATTGCGCAGGGACGGGCCGACATCGTCGACCTCGACCTCGTAGACGGTGCGCTTCTCGCCTTCCTTTGTCTCGTACGAGCGCTGCTTCAGCCGCCCGGAGACGATGACGCGCATCCCGCGCTGCAGGCTCTCGGCCACGTTCTCAGCGGCCTGCCGCCAGACGTTGCACGTCAGGAAGAGGCTGTCGCCGTCCTTCCACTCGTTCGTGGCCTTATCCATGAATCGCGGCGTCGAGGCGATCCGGAACCGCGCCACCGGCTGGCCAGCCGGGGTGAAGCGGAGTTCTGGGTCGTCGACGAGGTTGCCCACTACCGTGAGCTGGGTGTCGCCTGCTGCCATCGGGTGCTCCTCAACGGTGTTCGGGGCGCATAACCTTCGTCCGCAGCACGGCCTCATTGAGGTTGAGCTGACGGTCTAGCTCGGAAACAGTGGCAGGCTCCGCGGTCAGGTCTACGACCGCGTAGATGCCCTCGGGCTTCTTTTCTATCGGGTAGGAAAGACGGCGCTTCCCCCAGATATCCACCTTGTCGACCTTGCCGCCGCCGCCGGTCACGACCGTGAGGAACTGGTCGAGTGAGGGCTGAACGGTGCGCTCCTCGAGGTTAGAGTCGAGGATGATCATGATCTCGTAATGGCGCATAGGTGGCCTTAGCCTCCTCTGGACTAATGCGGCCACGGTCTTTCCGTGGCAGGAGGTGTCGCGGTGAACCGGCTGGCCATATGCCAGCCGTCCGCAGCGCCGCCAGCTTACCAACAACCTGGCCCGGCTCGGTACGGAACGCGCCACGTCACCAACGTCTTCCTAACTGATAGTGATCTATTTGCTACTTCATGTTTCCATCTGCGGGCGGGAGAAGAGGTCTGGTGCGCGGTGGTTAACAGTGCGACTATGAGGGTAAGGAGTGACTGCCAGGAGGGTGGTTGGCATGTCAGATACGGCTCAGCGGCGCTCGCGGCCGCATCCGTTGCAGCTGCTGAATTCCGATGGGCGACCTCATCCGGTCGAGAACATCATGGCCGTGAGCGTCCTCATCCTCGGCCTCGTCTCGTTCGTCGTCGGCATGCTCCTGCGTAACTCGGCAGCGACCGGACCGGAGATCCGTATCGTCGCGACTGCTACCGGGCTGATCGCCCTGGCCGTGGGGCTATACGCGCAGATGGTCTCCGCCACCAGGGAGCAGCGAGTCGTCATCGTCACCGGGATCATCGCCGGTTTCGTAGGCCTGGCGCTCGGTCTGGCGCAGGGCGGCTTCTGACCGCTGAACCATTGCACCGCTTGGCTACTGGACTGCTGGGGCCAGCGGGACTGCTGAGACGCCAGCCGTGAATTCGCGTGCCCCTGGCGACCCGGCCGACCTTAATACGGACCGAAAATCCGCCATTTAGACGGAACATCCGTGCCAGACGGAAATAAAAGAGTCAAATTTGACTCCTTTTCTTCCGCCGAGCGTGAATGTTCCGTCAAAAACGCGACGCGGGGCGAGGGGCAGCGCGGTGCGGGGGCAGGGAGCGGCGCGGGGCAGGGAGCGGCGCGGGGCAGGGGCGGCGCGGGGGGACCGCGGACAGCGCGGAGACGGCGCGGAGGCCGGAGACAGCGCAGTACCGGGAGCGGCGCAGTACCGGGAGCGGCGCAGTACCGGGAGCGGTGCGGGGGCGGGGGACGGCGCGGGGGCGGGGGACGGCGCAGTACCGGGAGCGGTGCGGGGGCGGGGGACGGCGCGAGGGAACCGCGGACG
>Ga0209530_1000788_pt1 | contig 18314 bp, 17 predicted proteins | sample BlaSpr_A8_Ref_O1_FD_187987 | JGI IMG/M metagenome (GOLD analysis project Ga0209530, IMG submission 187987) | Forest soil microbial communities from Thunder Bay, Ontario, Canada - Black Spruce, Ontario site 2_A8_Ref_O1 (SPAdes) (version 2) | ecosystem: Environmental > Terrestrial > Soil > Boreal...
CGGCGAAGCAGGTCCGGCGGCAGCGGACCCATCAGCGCCGCGGCCTGGAGGGTGGTTGTCATGAGGGGTGCCTCTCCGAATCAGTTGACTGCGCGAACCGGGTGCCGGTGACCGAACGGAGATGCTGCCCGCAGCTGCATGGCTTGCGGGAATGCCGGGGCTTGCAAGCCGGATACCGTCACCGGCGCGTCTGTCGTCACGTCTGCCGACGACAGTAACCGCAGACGCCGGGCCGGATGTATCTTGCCGAATTCGGCATGAAAAAGCTCCGAGCATGTCGGTGGGTTCCAGCTGTGAACCACCGAGGTCCGGAGCAGTAGTGCAAGGCTAGCACGCATAATTCCAGTCTCCCGAGGCCAGGGACCGGCACCTAGGCAGGCGGGAGCGCCAGCGGATCGGCATCGCGTCCGCCTGTTGACATCGAATGGCTGTTGATGTCACGCTTTTTGGGCGGGCGACGCATATCCGGATTCTGATCCGAGCGGCCCGATTTCCCGCAGGTTCCTTGTGCGAGCTTTCCGCACCATAGCGCCCTGCCTTCATTCTCCTGCCATGGGCGCCGTTCGGCATCTGACCGCGTGCGCATCGCAGGAGCCGCCCACCCTCAGGGAGCAAGATGTCTCAGAAGACAGCGAGCGATTACCCGACGGCAAGGACCCGGACCAGCCGGGCATTCTCCTCCGCGCAGCCATGACCGCCGGCCAGCCGCGCGTCGTCGTGGTCGGCGCGGGCCCGGTCGGGCTGCTTGCGGCCGGGGACCTGGCGGCAGCGGGAATTGACGTGACGGTGATCGAGAAACGCGCCGAGGGCATCAGCAACCTCAGCCGCGCCTTCGGGGTACACGCCCGCTCCCTTGAGCTCCTGGACGCGCGCGGCCTCGCCGACGAACTCGTCCTGACCGGGCAGGTCATCGGGGAACTGCGGCTCTTCGGTTCCATACCGTTCGATATCTCCCAGCTCCCGTCCCGTTACGCGTTCCTCCTGGTCACCCCGCAGTACGAGGTCGAAAGGCTGCTGCTGCGCCGGGCCGGTGAGCTGGGCGTCACCTTCCGGTATGGCACCGAGCTGGTGGACATCACCCAGGACGGCAATGGTGTCACGGCGTCGGTGCACGGCCCGGCGGGCGCCGAGACGATCCGGGCTGACTACCTTGTCGGCGCCGACGGGGTCCGCAGCGCCGTGCGGGAGGCGATCGGCCTGCCATTCCCCGGGCACACCCTGATCCGCTCGGTCGTGCTGGCGGACGTGAAGTTCACCGAGCAGCCCAGCATCGTCGTGCGGGTGCACGGTAACGGAGACGCGTTCGGCTTCATCGCCCCGTTCGGCGACGGGTACTGGCGGGTCGGCGCCTGGGACCGCGACAACCGCGATCTGCCCGACACCGAGCCGGTTGAATTCTCCGAGCTGCGGTCGATCACCAAGCGCGCGTTCGGCACTGACTTCGGCATGCACGACCCGCGCTGGCTCTCCCGCTACCACAGCGACGAACGGCAGGTCCCCAGCTACCGGGCCGGCCGGGTGCTCCTCGCCGGGGACGCCGCGCACCAGCACTCACCAGCCGGCGGCCAGGGCATGAACACGGGCCTGCAGGACGCCGCCAATCTGAGCTGGAAGCTGGCCGCCGTGCTCGGCGGCTGGGCCCCGGCCACGCTGCTCGACACCTATCACGCCGAGCGGTACCCGGTCGGCCGCGCGGTGCTGCGCAGCAGCGGCCTCAACCTGCGCCTGGCGATGGCGCGCAACCCAGTCGAGGTCCTCATCCGGGCGGTGCGGACGCAGGTCGTCAAGCACGTACGGCCGGTCAGCAGGCTGGCCATCGGCGAGATCACGGGGATCGGCTACTCCTATCCCGCCCCGCGCGGCACGCACCGCCTCACCGGCAAGCGCGCGCCCGACACGGAACTAGACCGCGGGCGGCTGTACGAGACGCTGCGGGCAGGCAAGTTCGTCCTCATCCTGCCTCGGGAGGCCGGATTCGACGATAGCGGCCGTGAAGACAGGCTCGTCGTCGCCCACCGGCTCGACGGCCAGCCGGGCGCCGCGCTGGTCCGGCCGGACGGCTACTACGCCTGGGCCGCCGACCGGCCGGACGAAACGGACACGGCGACCGAGGCTGCCGTGGCCGCCTGGGCGGGTGCCCGGCCCGATCCAGTACTACCCACCCTGAAAGAGGAGGCGGATCGATGAGTAGCGAAGCCCAGGTGCTCACGGGCAAGGTAGCCATCGTCACCGGGGGCGCCGGCGGGATCGGCGTCGCCACGGTGGCCGCGCTGGCCGCGGCCGGTGCCAGCGTGATCCTCGCCGACCTGCCGGGCACGCCCTTCGCCGCCCTGGCCGGCGAGCGCGTCGCCGGGTACCCGGTCGACGTCTCGTCCGAGGACAGCGTGCTCGAGCTCACCCGGTTCGCCGTCGACGCCTTCGGCGGCATCGACATCCTGGTCAACAACGCCGCGCTGACCGCCGCGATACCGAGGGACCACGACGTCATCACGATGCCGGTCGAGCTGTGGGATCGGGTCATGGCGGTGAACCTGCGCGGCCCCATGCTCCTGTGCAAGCACGCGGTACCGTCCATGATCGAGCGCGGCGGCGGCTCGGTCATCAACATGGCGAGCGGCCAGGGCCTGTCCGGCGACCGGACCATGGTCGCCTACGGCAGCTCCAAGGGCGGCCTGATCGCGCTGACCCGCTTTGTCGCCGCCGCCTACGGCGAGCACGGGGTGCGCTGCAACGCCGTGGCCCCCGGCCTGATCAAGACGCCCGTCCTCGAGGCCGACATGCCCAAACCGGTCCAGGCGATGATCACCAAGCACAACCTGCTGCCTCGCCTGGGCGACCCCGAAGACGTCGCCGCGATCGTCACCTTCCTCGCCTCGCCCGCCGCCGGGTTCATCACCGGCCAGATCATCTCCGTCGACGGCGGCTTCCTCGCCCACCTGCCCTCGATGGCGGTCCTCCCCCCGGCCGGCGTCCCCGGCGGCCCGGGGGCGGAGCACGGGGTCAGCCAGGTCCGCACCTGACCAGTCATGAGCGGTCGCCGGCGGCGTTTCGCAGAACGGTTCTCAGACCGGTTCTCAGCCGAGCCTGAAGAACTCGGCGTAGGTGCCCACCCGGAGGTCTTCGCCCTTGATGCGGGCCGTTTCCGTCGCGCCGAGCACCCCCGTGCCCGGCAGGTAAGACGCGCCGCCTGACGGGCCGAGCGGGACGGAGACCGCCGGAGGGCCCGGCTCGTAACGGGTCAGCTCTCCGCTCCCCGCGATGAGTGCGCGAATGTTCTCGGCAACGACCCTGGCCTGCCGCCCGGCCGCAGAGGCCAGCTTGCCCTCGGGCAGGCTGGTGATGTCGCCGATCGCGAACACGTGCCGATGACCGGGCAGCCGCAGTTCCGGTGTCACCGCGAGGTAGCCGCTGGCCCGCCTGGCCGTGCCGAGTTCACCCCCGCGTTCCCCGGTGAGGTAGCCGGTGGACGGCGTGACGCCGTAGCAGCGGAACCAGATGTCGGCGGTGATCCGCCGACCCGCCCGCGTCGTCACCGTGAACGTCTTGGCCCGGCCGGCCTCGTACGGCGGCTCCTCGCGCAGGAACGCGCCGAGCACCAGGTCGATCCCGAGCTCCGCGAGCTGGCGCCGCAGCTCCGCCCGGAATTCGGGCGGGTAATCGCCGGACAGCACGTCGGCCACCGGGTCGACGATGGTAACCGCCCTGTCCGGCCACGCGGACTTGATCTCGCCGGCGAGTTCCAGCCCCACGGGTCCCGCGCCGAGCAGCAGGACGGCGGCCGCCTCTTCGAGGGCCTCGCGGCCGGCCCGGAGCCGGCTCCGGGCCACCGCGGACTCGTCCTCGCCGGTCTTCCCTGGGAACGGGTAAGCCGAGCCGGTGGCGAGAACAAGGTAGTCTGCGGCGACTTTCTCCCCCGAGCCGAGCGTGACGCCCTTGACGTCGGCGGCGACCACCCGGTCCCTGATGACTTGCCCGCGGTCGAGCAGCCGGTGGTAGGGCATGAAGATCCGGTCGGTCCACGCCGGATCGACGAGGCCGCGCAGCGCCGCGACGTTATGCACGAACGCGTCGCGCGGCTCCACCAAGATCACGTCGGTCTCGTCGTCCAGGGCGCGGGCGGCGGCCACCCCGCCGTATCCGCCGCCGACGATCACCACGGTCGGGGGCATGCAGCTCCTCCGTCAGCCGGCCAGCACGGTCATGAGCAGCGCGTTGAGCTCTGCCGTCTCGGCCGGGCCGAGCGAGGCGGCCAGGTCGCGCTGCGCGCCGTCCTCCGCTGTCAGCGCGGCGCCGAGGTACTCCTCGCCGCCGGGAGTGAGCCGCAGCACGTGCGCACGGCGGTCGGCGGGGTTGCGGTCGCGGTGTATCAGCCCGGCCGAGTACAGCTCGTCCACGGCCGGCACGATCGTGGGCCCGGTGACGCCCATGCGCTCGGCCAGCCGTTCCTGCGTGCAGGGCTGGGCGGAGTCGAGCGCGACGAGCATGCCCACGCAGCGAGGCTCGAGACCGATGGCGCGCATCGCCAGCTCCCGGTGCCTCCGCAGTCGCCCGGTGGCGTGGTCGAGCAGGAACCAGGACGCCCCGGCGAGCGACTCGGGCACCGCGCCCGACAGCTCGGAGACGATCAGCGCGAGCAGCCGCATCAGCCGCCGGGCACCCGCCTCGCCGACGGCAGCGGTGAATGCCCGGTCCGCACCTCCGACCGCTTCCCGCATGCGCTCGAGCGCGACGACCCCGGCCTCGGTGATGAGGAGCGCGTACCGGCGGCGGTCCTCCGGGTCGCGCTGCCTGCGGACGAGCCCGGCCGCCTCCAGCTCGTCGATCACGCTGATCATGACCGTCCGGTTCACTTCCAGCAAGTTGCCCAGGCTGGCCTGTGAGACCGGACCCTCGGCAAGTACGCACAGGATAGCCAGGTCACGTGGGGTACGGCCCGGCGGCAGGACCGCCTGGACGACGCCCGCGGCGCGCTGCGCCGCCAGCCGGGCCAGGTAGCCGGTGTAGCCGGCCATCCGCTCGGCGGGCTCGTCCCGGGGCCGTCCGGGTGCCTGGTCGGTCACGGTCACGTCATCGATGGTAGCAAGAATACAGATAGGTTGGCTGATTGATAGTTCGGCTGACTGATGTTATTGTGACTGGCAGTCATCTGGCGGAAGCAAACGAAGGGACCTCCCCGCATGGCACGCAAATGGTGGACGCTGGCGGCGGTCGTGGCCGGCGTCTTCATGCTGGTGCTCGACATCACGATCGTGAACGTGGCCCTCCCCGCCATCGGGCGTGACTTCCACTCGCCGCTGACCGACCTGCAGTGGGTGCTCGACGCCTACGCGCTCGCGCTCGCGGCGGGCCTGCTCACCGGCGGCTCGCTAGCCGACCTGTGGGGCCGCAGGCGGCTGTACGCGGTCGGGGTGGCGGTCTTCACGGCCTGCTCCCTGCTGTGCGGCTTCGCGACGGGGCCCCTGTTCCTCGCGCTGGCGCGGACCGGGCAGGGGATCGGCGGCGCGGTGGTGTGGGCCACATCGCTCGCGCTGCTGAGCGACGCGTTCCGCGGCCGCGACCGGGGCGTGGCGTTCGGCATCTACGGCGGGATCCTCGGCATCGCCGTCGCGGTCGGGCCGCTGCTCGGCGGCGTCCTGACCAGCAGCCTGAGCTGGCGCTGGATCTTCTGGGTGAACGTGCCCGTCGGGATCGCCGTCATCATCGTGACCCTGACCAAGCTCGCCGAGTCCAAGAACCCCATGGCGCATCGCCCGGACTGGGCTGGCTTCGCCGTCTTCACTGCCGCCCTCGTCCTGCTCATCTACGGCCTGATCACCGCGGCAGGCGGCTGGGGACAGCCCAAGGTGTACGCGACGCTGGCCGCGGCCGCCGTCCTGCTCGCGGTGTTCCCCTTCCTGGAGGCGGCGCAGGAACATCCCATGCTCGACCTGGCCATCTTCCGCAAGCCGACTTTCAACGGCGGGCTGATCGCCGCCATCGGGCTCAACGCCTCGATCTACTCGCTCTTCACCTACCTGGTGCTCTACATGCAGCAGCAGCTCGGCCTTTCCCCCGAGCAGACCGGCGTCCGGTTCCTCGCCCTGACCGGCGCGATGTTCGTCGCCTCCACCCTCGCCGGCCGGCTGACCGGCGCCGTCCCGGCCCGGCTGATGATCTCGGGCGGCTTCGTCCTGATCGGCGCGGGCATCTTGCTGATGGCCGGGCTCAGCGCGTCGTCGGGCTGGCTGCACCTCCTGGCGGGGATGCTCATCGCGGGCGCGGGGTCAGGCCTTGTCACCGTGCCGCTGGCCTCCACCGCGGTCGGCGTGGTGCACGTCTCCAAGGCGGGCACCGCGTCCGGTATCAACGCCACCGCGCGCCAGGTGGGCCTGGCCGCGGGCATCGCCGCGCTCGGCGCGATCCTCACGACCAGGATGCAAGACAGTGTCGCCGGGCAGCTCGCGCATACGGCGCTCGCCGCGCAGGCGGCGCGCATCGCCGACGGCATCAGCGCCTCGTCCACGCCGGCGGGGAGCGCCGCCGGGCTGGCGCCCGCCGCCGCGAGGGCGGTCGCGCAGGCGGTCAGGACCGGTTTCGCCGACGGGCTGAACGAGATCCTCATCATCACGGCGGTGGTGGCGTTCGTCGCTGCCATCCTCAGCCTGGTCCTGATCCGCGCGCGCGATTTCGTGCCGCCGCCCTCCGCCCCCAGCAGTGCGGAGTCCGAGCGGGGACTGGCCCAGGGCGCGGCCCAGGCGGGGTAAGGCCCGGTAAGCCGCGATCGCCCGTGGGGTTGCCTCGGTCGGGCGCGGCCGACCTGGTGCCGGTGCCGTAACCGTTGAGGAAGGCGTCCACGCCGGCCTGCACGTTCTCGGTGAGCTGCTCACCGCTGAGCGGGGCGGAGCCGTAGCGGCCGGTGGTCATGCCGGCGGTGGTCAGGGCCATGAAGTGGATGGTGGCACGCGACGGGCTGCCGATGCGGAGCAGCCCGTCGCGGGTGAGCCGCTGCAGGCGCCGGGCGATCTCCCGCTGGACCCGCCGGGGCCCGGCGTCCTGCCACGCGTCGATCATCTCCGGCGGGAAATGCTGCGCCTCGGCGATAATCTGATCGACCATCGCGAAATGCTCGGGGAAGTCTAGCCGCAGCGTCGCGAACGCGTGGCCGAGGACGTTCAGGTCGTGGACCGGGTCGGTCACCGCGAGCGGAGAATTCGCGATCTTGGCGATCTTCGCGCTGAACCCCTCCGCGACCTGCTCCGCGGACGCGTACAGGACCGCTGAGAAGAGCTGTTCCTTGCCCTCGAAGTGGTTATAGATGGTGCGGGAAGAGACCCCGGCCTCGGCGGCGATCGCGTCGATGGTCGTGCGCGGATAGCCCTCGCGGCCGAAGACCGTCCGGGCCGCGCTGATAATCGCCCGGTACTTGTCCGCACGGCCGTGGGGCACGAAACCCGCGCGAACTGAAGATACCGGCTCCTCGCCGTCGGGTAGCCGGATTGCCATAACGGTTTTACTTTACCAGCGCTCGGTGCCGCTGGCACGGAGACCTACCGGGCCGGCGTTCCCGCCCGCAGGCGGGCCGGGACCGCGGCTGCCAGCAGAGCGCTGGTATAGGGATCTCTGGGGTCGGTGAACACGGCATCGATGGCTCCCTCCTCGACGACGGAACCATCGTGCAAGACGATGACCCGGTCACAGACCTGACGGATGACGCCCAGGTCGTGTGAGATAAACAGCAGCGCCACCCCCGACCGGGCCCGCAGGTCGGTGAACAGGCTCAGGATCCGCGCCTGGATGGACACGTCAAGGGCCGAGACGGGCTCGTCGCAGACGATCAGCGCCGGCCTGGGTGCGAGGGCGCGCGCGATCGCCACCCGCTGCCGCTGTCCGCCGGACAGCGCGGCAGGACGGCGGGAGAGCATGCTCCGGTCCAGCCCCATCGCCGTAAGCAGCTCCACCACCCGGTCCCTGGCCGGACCTGGCCTTGGCCTGCCCGTCCGCCCAAGGCCCTCGGCCACGATCCGCTCGACCGAGAATCGCGGGTCGAATGAGCTCAGGGTGTCCTGGCCCACGTACTGGATCAGCGACCGGCGGGGGCGCCGCTCGCGCTCGGGCAGCGCGCTCCACGGCGCACCGTCAAGGAGCACCGTTCCCTCGTCGGGATCGAGCAGGCCGAGCACGATCCGCGCGATGGTCGACTTGCCCGAGCCGGACTCGCCGACGATGCCGAGCGACTCCCCCGTCCGCAGCGCGAACGAGACACCGCTGACCGCGGTGCGCCAGGCCCCGTCCAGGGAACGGAACCGCCTGCCGATGCCCTTGGCCTCGAGCAGCACCCGTCCAGCGGGCGCGTCACCGGTTCCCACCGCGCGGCGTCCGGGCGCGAGGGCATGGACGGGTCCGCTCCCGTCGATCGTGATTGCCGCGGGCGCGAGGCTCCTGGGAAGCGGATGCCAGCAGCGGACCAGGCCGGCCTCCCTGTGCTCCGCCAGCGCGGGCAGTTCCTGGCGGCACCGGGCGTCGGCGAGGCGGCACCGGCTCGCGTACGGACAGCCAGGCGGCGGCGCGGGCTCGGGCAGCGGTCCCGCCTCCGACTGCCCGGGCTCGCCTGGCCCGGTGGGGCGGCGGCCGTCAAGCGCGGGCACTGCCGCCAGCAGGTCCGCCGTGTACGGATGAGCGGGGCAGGTCAGAACCTCACTGGCCGGTCCCTGCTCGAGTACCAGGCCGGCGTACATCACCGCTATCCGGTCCGCCATCCGGGCCACGGCAGCCATGTCGTGGCTGATCAGCAGCACCGACGTGCCCGCGTCCCGGTAGGCGGCCAGCAGGCCGAGCACCTGCGCCTGGACGGTCACGTCGAGGGATGCCGTGGGCTCGTCGGCGATGAGGAGGCCCGGCCTGGCGGCCAGGGCGGAGGCGATCAGCGCGCGCTGCCGCAGTCCGCCCGACAGCTCATGCGGGTACTGCCTGGCCCGCGTCTCCGGTTCGGGTATACCCACATCGCCGAGCAGCGCGAGCACGCGCGCGTCCCGGTCGGCCCCGGTGGCCAGGCCGTGGATCTCCATCGGCTCGCCCACCTCGTCGACGACCCGGCGCAGCGGGTCGAGCGAGGTCAGCGCGTCCTGCAGGACGTACCCGATGCGGCTTCCGCGCAGCCGCCGCCACTGCCTCTCGTCGAGCCCGCTCAGGTCGCGGCCTTCGAAGGCCAGCCGGGCGACCCTGATGGTGGCATGCCGGCCGGTCAGGCCGATCAGGGTCCGCGCGGTGACGCTCTTGCCCGATCCTGATTCCCCCACCACCGCCAGGCACTCCCCCGCCGCCAAGGCGAGGCTGACGTCGCACACCGCCTGGATCGTTCCGTGGCCGGCGGGGAAGGTCACCGACAGGTTCTCGATGACCGCGAGCGGCCGGTCGCCGGTCATGACGCCGTCCGCCCCTCAAACCGGGCCTGGAGCTCCCGGCCGAGCACGCCGATCGAGATCACGGTGAGGGTGATCGCGAGCCCGGGGAAGACCGCGAGCGCCCAGTCGTTCTGCAGGTAATCGCGCGACTGCGCAAGCATGGCGCCCCACTCCGAGGCGGGCGGCTGAACGCCGAGCCCGAGAAAGCTCAGCGACGCGCCGGCGATGATCGAGGCGCCCACGTTCATCGTCACCAGCACGGCGAGCGGTGAGAGCACGTTGGGCGCTATGTGCCGCGCGATGACCGTCCGCCGACGCAGGCCGAGCGCGGTCGCGGCGGTCACGTACTCAGAGTTCTTGACCACAAGGCCCTGCACCCGGACGACCCGGGCGAATCCCGGCGCGAGCGAGACCGCGATGGCCACCGTGACATTACGCGGGCCGGGGCCGAGCACGGCCACCACCAGGAGGGCGAGCAGGATGCTGGGGAAGGACATGAAGATGTCGGCGAGCCGCATGCTCACCTCGTCGGCCACCTTGCCGCCGAGCGCGGCGATCAGGCCCCACCCGGCTCCGGCCAGGCCGGCCAGCGCGGTCGACGCCAGTCCGAGCGACAGTGAGTACCGTGCGCCGTAGACGAGCCGGGCGAAGCTGTCGCGGCCGAGCTGGTCGGTGCCGAGCAGGTGGGCCGCGCCCGGGTTCTGCAGGGCGTACGCGGGGTTGATGGCGTTCGGCGCCTGCGAGGCGAGCAGGCCCGGCCAGGCCGCGGCGACGCAGACCAGCGCGAGGAATGCGCCGGCCAGCACCAGTCCCGGCCGGCTCGCGTACCTGGCGACCCGGCCGCGCCCTTCCCGAAGGCCGACGGGTGCCAGGGCCGCCGGACCCGAGGCGACGGTCATGGCCGCACCGCCCGCAGCCGCGGGTCGACGACCCGGTAGAGCAGGTCCACCACGATGTTGATCACGACAAGCACCAGGGTCGTCAGCAGGACCACGCCGGTCACCACCGGGAAATCGCGCCCGCTGACGGCGTTGACGACGAGCTCTCCGATCCCCTGCCGCGCGAAGACTGTCTCCACGACGACGACTCCGCCGAGCAGCTGGCTCAGCGACCAGCCGGATAGCGTCAGCACCGGCAGCAGGGAGTGCCGGACGGCGTGCCGCAGCCGCAGCCGGTGCTCGGTCGCGCCCCGGGCCCTTACGGTCAGGGCGAACGGCTGATCAAGAGCGCGCTCCATGCCCTCCCGCATCACCAGCCCTAGCACTCCGGCGATGGGCAGCGCCAGCGTGATCCACGGCAGGACCAGCGAGCTGATCCCGCTATTGCCGATGACCGGGAACAGGTGCAGCCGGAACGAGAACGCGGTCAGCAGCATGATGCCCACCCAGAAGCTGGGGGTGGAGATGCACACCAGCTCGAAGGTGCTGGTCACGGCGCGCAGCCGCGGCCGGCCCGCGGTGGTCACCGCCAGCGCGAACGCCAGCACGAGGCCGATGACGGCCGCGCCGAGCGCGAGCGACGCCGTGGACCAGAGCTGGCCGCCGATCGCCGCGCTGACCGGCTGGCCGAGCTGGTAGGAGGTGCCGAGGCGACCTCGGGCCAGGCCGGCCAGGAAGATCCCGTACTGGACGAGGACGGGGCGGCTGAAGCCGTACTCCGCCCGGATGTGCGCGATCACCGCGGGCGACGTCTCGCTCTCCGCCCCGGCGATCAGCCGGGCGGGGTCGCCCGGCAGCAGGTGCAGCGCGATGAATGCCAGGGTGGCCGCGCCCCACAGCACGACGATCCCGAGGAGGAGCCGGCGCAGCAGCCAGCTCGCAAGCGGATGCCGGGCGATCATGAGCTCAGCCACGCGTCGTAGAACTGCGGGTAGGCCTGCGCGTCATAGCTGATGCCGTGCACCGCTGACGTGTACCCGCTGATCAGGCTGGGCGTGTACAGCGGCAGGACGTAGGCGTTGGCGAGCACGTACTTCTGGACGTTCGCGTAGGCGGTCGCGGCGACAGCGGGGCTCGACGTTGCTGTCGCGGCGTTCAGCCACCCGTCCACCTGGGCCGAGTCAAGGCCGACGACGTTTGCCCCGCCCTTCGCGTAGGTCTGGGTCGAATCGAAGGCAAACCGCAGCCCGTCCGGCGACGGGCGCGCGAAGGCGGCGTCGGCGATGTCGAACTTTCCGGCCAGGAAGTCAGATACGAGGGTGCCCAGGTCGACCGTAGGCCGCTCGATGTTGATGCCGACCTTCTTGGCGTAGGCCTGGATTCCCTGGGCGAGCACGTCCCGCTGCTGCCGGTTCAGCGCCGCGGGATACGGCCAGACCAGGTTCAGCTGCTGCCCGTCCTTGACCCGGTACCCGGCGGCGTCGATCGTGGTCCAGCCGGCCTCCTCGAGCAGCTTCACCGCCTTCGCCGGGTCGTAGCTGGTCAGCGCGGCGGAAGCGGAGTCGCTCCAGTCAGCCGTATCCGGGCTCAGCGGGCCTTCCGCCACCTTGAACTGGCCGAAGTACAGCCCCTGGACCAGCGCGGGCACGTCCACCGAGGCCGACAGCGCCTGCCGGACGAGCACATCGGCGAGCGGGCCACTGGTCGTGTTGAAGAAGAGCATGTAGTTAAGCCCGGGCAGGAAGTCGGACTGCGTGTAGAAGCCGGGGGTCTGCTCGAGCGTCTTGACGTCGATCGGCGGCACGTCTTCGATTCCCTGAACCTGGCCGCTGGTGAGGGCGCCGTAGCGGGTCGCGTCCTCGGACACTTCATCGAAGTGCAGGGCGCTGAGATAGGCGATGCCGCGGTGCGCCGCGTTCGACGGCGGCGACGTGTAGCCGGGGTTGCGGACCAGGTTCACGTCCTGGTGCTGCGGCCAGGAGACGAACGTGAAGGGGCCCGTCCCCACCGGGGTGTAGTCGGCGGCAGGCTTCGCCAGCTCCACCGGGCTCTGGATCCCGAGGAAGGGGGTCGACAGCGCCTGCAAGAAGGGACTGAACGCGCTGGACAGATGGATCTGCACGGTCAGCGCGTTCACCACCGTGGCGCCGACGTAGGGGCCGAGCAGCGAAATCGCGTACGCCGACTTGCTCGCCGGGTTGGCGATGTGATCGAGCGTCGCCTTCACCGCGGCGGCGGTGAACGGGGTCCCGTCCTGGAACTTCACCCCCGAGCGAAGGTAGAACGTGTACGTCTTGCCGTCGGGCGAGACGGTCCAGCGGTTCGCGAGCCACGGGCCGAAGCTGCCGGGGCCGGTCTGGACCACCAGCGAGTCGAAGATGTTCCGGTCGATGAACCCGGTAACCGCGCTTACCGAGACTCCGGGGTCGAGCGTCAGCTGCGCGCTGTCAATCGCGTAGGTGAAGGTTCCGCCGGAAACCGGTGACGACGACTTGCCGGCGGCGGTGGCGGCGGCGCTGCCCGTGCACGCGGCAACCGGCCCGACCGCCAGCAGCAGGGCGGCCGCGGCGAGGATCGGCCGGGTGGGGCGAGCCCGGCCCCCGGCGTGGTCCTGGCGTACGGGGCCGCCTCCGGCGACGGCCTGCTTACGAGCTGACACGACCTCTCCTTTCTCTGTGGGTGACATGAAGCGGACTTTTAGTGACGATATCTGCCATACAGGTTGTATTTTACATAGGAACTGAATAAACTACAATTCCTATCTGAAATAGCAACATTGGCGGGCTGCCGCCGGGAGGACTCACGCGATGGACATCGGCTCGATCACCTTCGGCACGCTGCTGCCCGACCCGACTACCGGCAGGCGGCTGTCCCAGCGCGAACGGCTTACGCAGGTCATCGACGGTGCCGTGCTCGCCGAGCAGCTCGGGTTCGCCTGGTACGCGCTCGGGGAGCACCACTTCACCGAGCGCGACGTCATCGCCTCCCCCCAGGTGGTGCTCGGCGCCATCGCCGAGCGCACCTCGACGATCACCCTGGCCACCGGGACCACCCTGGTCGCCAACCGCGACCCAGTCCTGGTCGCCGAGGACTACGCCACAGTGGACCTGCTCTGTGACGGACGCCTGCGGATGATCGCCGGCGCCTCGTTCTTCGAGGAGCCCTACGCGGTCTTCGGCCAGGCGCAGGACAGCCGGGCCGCGCGCAAGCGGGAGAACCTCGAGCTGCTGCTGCGGCTGTGGACCGAGGAGACGGTCACCTGGCAGGGTGAGTTCCGCCCGCCGCTGGACGCCGTGCGGGTGCAGCCTCGGCTGTTCCAGTCTGAGCCGCCGGTATGGGTGAGCGGCGGCTCCAAGCCGGACTCCGCCTACCTGGCCGCCGAGCTCGGGCTGCCGATGGTGTTCGGCACGACCGCGCGGACGCCCGAGAGCCACACGCCCGCGTTCGAGACCTACCGCCAGGCCTGGGCCGAACGCGGGCGGCCGCCGGAGCAGGCCAGAACCGGCGCGGCCAGTCACGTCTTCGTCGCGGAGACGACGGAGCGGGCACGATCGCTCTGGCGCGAGTACTACGCGAACTACTTCCGCGGCGCGAGCATGCCGGCGGGAGCACGCCGCGGTCCGTTCGACTTCGACGCGCTGATCGGGCCGGGCACGGCGATCTGCGGCAGCCCGGCCGAGGTGGTGGACAAGCTCGGCCGGCTGCACGAGCTGTGGCAGCACGACCTGCACCTGCTCTCGATCGACATCGGCGGCATCCCCTATCCCCTCGTCGCCCGGGCGATGGAACTCGTGGCCGAAGAGGTGATCCCGCAGGTCGTCTCCCTCGGTTCGACCGGGGGGCCGGTGGATTCCACGGGGGCGATCGCCGGTGCTTGACCCCGGAGTGCGCTCGCTCGCGGAGGCCCGGTCGACCGTCACGCTGGCAACGCTCATGCCGGACGGCCGGCCGCACACCACTCTGGTCTGGGCCCACGCCGACGCCGAGCACCTGCTCATCGGCACCAACAAGGGCCGCCAGAAGTACCGCAACGTCGTCGGTGACCCCCGGGTCTCGGTCGTGATCATCGACCCAGACAACTGGCGCCGCTACGTCGAGGTCCGTGGCCGGGTGGCGCGGATCGACACCGGACAGCCGGCGCTTGATCTCGTGCACACCACCTTCACCAAGTGGACCGGAAGCCCAGCTCCGATCCAGGTGGAGGCCGAGCGCGTGCTGCTGCGAATCACCGCCGACCGGATCGTATGGAAGGACTGAGCTCAGTGCCCCTAAGACCAGTGCCTATAAGGTCAGTGCCAACGCCACGCGACCCCCTCGCCGCGCTGCCGCCGGTGATGCCGGCCTCGTGGGCCGCCCGGCCCCTGGACGGCCTGGTGTTCGCCGACGTCCGCTGGTACCTGGACGGCCGTTCCGGTCATGACGCCTACCTGGCCGGCCACCTGCCCGGGGCCGTCTGGGTCGACGTCGACACGGCGCTGTCCGATCCGCCAAGCCCGGCAGGCGGGCGGCATCCGCTGCCCTCCCCGCGGGACTTCGCCCGGCGGCTCGGCCGGCTCGGCATCGGGGACGACGATGTCGTCCTCGCCTACGACGACGCGGGCGGCTGCTTTGCCGCGCGGCTCGTCTGGCTGCTGCGCCGCACCGGGCAGCGGGCCGCGCTGCTCGACGGCGGTCTCGCCGCCTGGCCCGGGCCGCTGGCCAGCGGTGAGGTCACGCGTCCGCCCGTCAGCCGCCGGGTGAACCCGTGGCCCGCCGGCCTGCTGCGCACGGCCGACCAGGTACAGGCGAGCGCCTCCTCCCCCGGCACGGTGCTGCTGGACGCGCGCGCCCGCGACCGGTACACGGGCGCGACCACGCTGCCGGGGGAATCCCGGGCCGGCCATATCCCGGGCGCCCGCAGCGCGCCCTGGACGGGCAACCTCCGCGCGGACGGGCGGTTCCTGACCCCGGCCGAGCTGCGCGTCCGGTTCGCTGACTACGGTGCCGAGGACGCCGAAGACCTCGTCATCTACTGCGGTTCGGGGTGACCGCCTGCCATGACCTGCTCGCGATCGAGCGGGCGGGCCTACCCCTCGCCTCGCTGTTCGCCGGATCCTGGTCGGCCTGGTCGGCTGACCAGGATCGGCCGGTGATTGCCGGTGACCAGCCGACGGACTCGCAGCCAAGCAAGCGTTAACGATCACCGAGAGCAGGTGACCATGAGTATGGGAAAGCCCGAGAACGCCAAGCCCAGCCGCAGGTGCCAGAACGGCAACTGCCAAGGGCAGAGCGGCGATCAGCCGGTCCGGCTGGCCGCACCCGGCCTGCGGCTGTGCGAGGTCTGCGGTGCGGAGGCCAGAGCCTGCCTCACCGCGCTACCCGACCTCTACGCCGACTGCGAGACCGCCTTGGCCAGGCGGCCCCGGCCCACGCTTGAGCGAGCGGGTAGCCGCCGCCGGACGACGGCGCTCCCGATCGACGAGGCGGCGGCTAACGCCCGCTCCGCCATTCTCGCGATCCTGGCCGGCTGGTCGGCGCTGGTGGCGGACGAGCGCGCGGTCACCAGGCCCGCCCGGCGCCAGGCAAGTGAGCTGGCGGCGTTTCTCAGCAGGCACGCCGGCTGGCTGCTGGCGCACCCCGCCGCCGGCGAGTTCGCGGCGGAGATCAGCGCCGTGACGCGGGCGGCCAGGCGGGCGGCCAATCCCAGGAACGAGCAGCGGGTCATGCTTGGCCAGTGCCCGCATCGCGGCTGCGCGGAGGCCCTGTTCGCGACGAGGGTCTCCGGAGAGTCCGGCGGATCTCGGGACGTGCGCTGCGACGCCGGCCACAGCTGGCCTCCGCACCAGTGGCTGCTGCTGTCGCGCCAGCTTGGCCCAGCCCGGGGAACCGGGACGGACGAGCGGGATGAGGGGGCGGCGTGAGGCGGGATGCTCCCCGGGGCGCCCGGATGGTGCCCACCGAGCTGGCGGCGCTGGCGGCCGGCGTCTCCGAGGCGACCATCAGGAAATGGGCGAGCCGGGGCAAGCTCACCCGCTACGGCAGCCCCGGCCGGGCGCAATACGATCTCGATGAGCTGGCGCAGATCGCCGCAGGCACCGGCGGCAGCTCACCCGCCGGCTGCCCGCTTACCACCGATCAGGCCTGCGATCGGGACCGGGACTAGCCCGGCCGCTCGTCCGGGTCAGGGCTTGGCGATCGCCTCGCGCACCGCCGGCACCACCTCTTCCGCCCAGCGGCCGAGGGCCACGTCGGACGGCGTGTCATCGGTGACGAAGTAGATGAACCCGGACGCGCGGTGCTCAAGCACCGCTGCCGTCAGCTCCACGGCCCACTGCTCGGGCGAGCCGCCGATCCAGCGCCCGGTGGCCCGGTCGCGGGTGGCGGGGAGCGGGGACCGGGTGATCTGGCCGGGCAGGTTGAAAATGGTGGCGATGTCGGCCGGATCCCGGCCGGCTGATTCCGCGGCGGCATCGACGAGCCGCCGCGCCTGGATGTAGTCGGCCCTGAGCCAGTCGGCCGCGCGGCCAGGCACCCAGCCGTCCGCGAGCCGGCCGGTGACGGCGAGCGACTGGGGCCCGACCGAGCCGGTCCAGACCGGCGGGGCGGGCACCGGAGCCGGGTCAATCGCCTGGACCTGGTAGAACTCACCCTCGAAGGTCACCGGGGCGCCGCCACCCGACAGCGCCCTGACCAGGACAATGGCTTCTTCCATCGCCCGCACGGCCTCGCCCGGCGAGAGCCGCCGCACGCCGAGGCGGACGATCTCGTCCCAGTAGCCGCCCGCACCGATGCCGAACACGACCCGCCCGCCGGACAGCGCGGAGAGCGACGTGAGCGAGCGGGCCAGCATCGCCGCGTTCCTGGTCGGCAGGTTGGTGACCGTCACCACCCCGGCGATGTCCGTCGTGCGGCCGAGCACGAACCCCAGCGTGGCGTAGGCGTCCAGCCGCTGGCCGTAGTAGGGGTGGTCGGAGAGCGTCAGCACGTCGACCCCGGCGCGGTCAGCGCTAATCGCGCAGCGGATAACATCGTCCGTCTTGGCTACGGCCGTCGAGGGGCCGAATCCGAACAGGACTTTTCTCTCCACCATTGCTTATCTGCCTCCGGGTTTCATGGTTTCGCCGAACGTGTGTGAACGACACGATAGGTGTTCGCATCCCGCGACTTCAGTACGGAACGCGCCCGTGCGCGCGCTTGGCACACATCGGCTGGACGTTCATCTTCCGGCAGCTCATGAAAGGCATCGTACAATTTCTTGCTTTCCCACTGAGCGTAATTGACGACGAAAGTTCCGTCGATTCCGCGCAGAATGCTGTGCGAGCGGTACCCAGGCACCGTGAGTATCCACTCGTCGGGCAGTACCATCGCCTCGGTCAGGGTCGGCTGGTCCTGCGGATCGACCTCCATGACGATGATGACCGTGTAATCGTCCCGGTCGGTGGAGATCTCGGTCCCCGCCAGCTCCGGCTGCCGCTGGGCGTACACGACCTCGCTCTTGAGCAGCCTTATGGAGGTAGAAATCTCGTTGAAAAGCGGGACTGTCTCATGCCGGAACTTCTCACCGGCATACCTGGCTTCCAGGTCCGCGATGCTGCGCCACTGGATATAGTTCGCCGTGCCGAATTTATCATGGCCCGCATGCAGGGTTGACGATACCCAGCCGGGATAGTCCGCGCCGTTTATGATGCCCGTCATCACCTCGATCAGGCGCTCCTGGCCTTCTATCGTTTCCGTACCGAACAGGTTGAGTACGGTCAGATAGCCATCGTCGGGAGAGATGAATGCCATGGTACCTCCATTCATTTTCGGACTTCATTGTCTTAGTGATCGCGCGGATAGGGCACCAGGAACCTGACAGCCCTGTCCGCACCGCTTCCAGCTCAGAACGGCCTGTGGAGCCGTCCGTCCCGGATTCAGGCGGAAGATCCGTGCTCCGCGGAAGAAAAGTGGTCGTTTTTGACGCTTTTTATTCCGTTAGGCACGGATCTTCCGCCTAACGGTGCCCTCAGAAGTCACACTCGTAACCACAGCCCCTATGCGCGCTCCGGCCGCCTGGCCGGCTCCGGCGACAACGCAC
>Ga0209530_1000790_pt1 | contig 18220 bp, 17 predicted proteins | sample BlaSpr_A8_Ref_O1_FD_187987 | JGI IMG/M metagenome (GOLD analysis project Ga0209530, IMG submission 187987) | Forest soil microbial communities from Thunder Bay, Ontario, Canada - Black Spruce, Ontario site 2_A8_Ref_O1 (SPAdes) (version 2) | ecosystem: Environmental > Terrestrial > Soil > Boreal...
TCTCCCAAGGGGGCGACACGGTTTCGACGGAAGTTGTCGCGGCCCGAAGGCATGCCGGGACCCACCTACCCGTAATAGGGTGGAACAACACAACTGGCAACTCACAGTTGGCACTCGCAGCCTAACTTAAATTAGGCTACGCGCTTCCTCAAGCGTCACCTACGCGTTTGAGATGAGGCGTCACACAGTAGGCTGGTTGCCGCGTTTCGGTCCGTAATGCGGCGGCGAGATCATCGGACTAGTTGCACGCGCGTCTTGCCCGCTCTGAGCGCGCGCGACGAAAAAATCGGAACGGGCTAAGCATGTAGTCTTCGCGCAGCAAGGCTTCTCGGACGGGGGTTCGACTCCCCCCGCCTCCACCATATTGATTGCCGCATAATTTCAACGGTTACGCTAGGAAGGCCCCCGCGCGAGCCTCGGCCTTGGGCTCGGCCTCCGGTCCAGCCCGAGCCCTGCCGCTTGTGAGGGCAAGACACAGTGACGCATAATATATGCGGGCATAGGAGACCCTTACGATGAGAGCGTCAAAAATAGCGAGGAACCGTATCGTTGTGGCCCTAATGGTTTTTGCAGCACTATTGGGCGTTGGCTATGGCGTCGCGCATGCGAGTGACAAGCCTCCCATGACCGGAACTGCCGCGCCTGATTTCACCCTGAATTCGCAGGAAGGCGCGCCGGTGAACCTGCATGACTATCGCGGAAAGTGGGTGGTGCTCTATTTTTATCCCAAGGATTTTACGAGCGGCTGCACCACGGAAGCTCACAATTTCCAACGCGACTTGGCGCAATATCAAGCAAAAGGTGTAACCATTCTGGGAGTGAGCGCGGATACCGCGGATTCACATAAGAAGTTCTGCACCCAGGAAGGCCTCAACTTCAAGCTTCTTTCCGACGCGGATCATAAAGTTTCAGAGGAGTACGGTTCGATTATGAACTTGGGCGTGAAAAAACTGTCCGCCCGGCACACGTTCATCATCAATCCGGACGGCGTAATCGTGCAGGAATTTCTCGATGTGAATCCAGGCAAACACAGCGAAGAAGTACTAGCCGCGCTGACGGCGTTGCAAAAAACCTAACCGCGAAGGTCGCTTGCGACGGGTCGATCCGTCCCGGAAAGTTCTACAGGCCGATTAGTTCACATCCGCAGGGTTCGAAGATCGGCGGCGGAAACCCAGGCCGACAGCGAAGAGTCCCGAAACCAGCATCAATATCGTGGACGGCTCCGGCATTGAGGACGACTCAGTGACAGTGAGCGTGTACGAGGCCCCCGTCTCGATGTCGAAAAGTTGAAAAACTCCGGTCAAAAATGTGGGATCAGACTCGCTGCCCGTATACAGCTGAGGCCCAATCAAATCCGGCAGACACGAGAAAACGCCGTTCAGCCCGCCGAGTTCCGAGGAGTTAAAGAAAACGACTGTATCCGTCATGGACGTGCCGTCGACCATGAGATTGAGGGGATCCATGGTAAAAGCGGTGCCGTTATCAGACCAATCCGGCCCTGAGTCCATGGAAATTGTGAACGACGCGGTGGTTGACCCGGAAAGGGTGTAAGTCATCGTATCCGAAGGTGCAGAATCGGCCTTCGCAGGAACCGCCGAAAGGAAAAAGAGAACTGCGAGTGTTGCTCCAAGCTTTAGCGGCGACTTCATATAGCACCTTTTTGCTCCGCCCCCTCTTTGCAGCGTAATCGCGGTTGCTGCAGGCGTTACCAGGGATATGGCAATCGCTGTTCCAAACCGGCGCAGTCACAAGTGGCTCACTTGGTGGGGTTTAAAGCCTTTCTCAAAATTGTACACGGAAGTAGTTTACTAATTGATGTGCGAACACTTCCCATTACTGCCCGTGCGGCCCAGCTTCCCAATCGGGCTGAGGCACCAAGAGAAGGATAGGAAAAGTGGCCGAAAGGAAGGCTAATGTGGTCAAATTGGCGACGCGGAATGAAATCGAGGGAGATATATGAAAAAGTGCCAAGTTTCCGCGGTGATCTTTAGCATTGTTTTCTTTTTCAGCCTGGCTCTCAGTGCAGCTCCGCAACAGGGGGGCTCGAGTTCGAATCCTGGCGCCGGCACAAGTGCGCGACCGTCGCAAGCCTCACGCGGCGACAAGGCTGATCCCGATACTCCGGAAGCGGATGATTCGCTGAATCTGACAGACGACCAGAAGACCCAGATCAAAACCATTCGCGAGGACACCCAGGAACAACTCAAAGCCATGCAGAAAGACAAGACGCTGACCGACGACCAAAGGCAAAAAAAAGCGAAACAGATAAAAATGGACACGCGCAAGCAAGTGTGGAGCGTCCTGACACCAGAGCAGCGCAAGATATGGGCCGATGAGGCTCGAGAGAGACGCGAAGCCAAAACCCACGCAAATCCTCAGTAATTCTCGCGCTCGATTGCCCAAGATTCGTTCCCCAAAACCATCTTCCCTCCCCCAGGCGCGAGTTTGGACGGGCTGAGATTTCCAGTCGACGAATTCCCACTTCTAAGATCAGCCTGGCATTCCCGGCCGAAAAAAATATCCGGCAGAAACTCGCGCACCGAGAAATCTTTCGTCTGGATGCAAATAACTCTTGCATCGGCTGCAAATATCCGTATTCTGCGAAAGCGAACTCGCGCCGAATGCGCGCCAGTGAGAGTGCGAGGATCGCTGAGTGGAGGACGCGACAATAAATTGAGCACGATATCCCTCCCAGCCCAATTCCCCACCCGGGCGATTTCTCCAGCAAAACGCAATGCCAAGCTGACACTTTGGCCGCTCGTGGCGGCGACATTCTTCATGGTGTCGGGCGGCACTTACGGTACCGAAGACATCATCCATGGTGCGGGGTACGGCCTCGGAATTTTGCTGCTGTTGTTGACGCCGCTGGTTTGGAGCCTTCCCACAACTTACATGATCGGCGAGTTGTCAGCCGCGCTTCCCGCAGAAGGCGGATTCTATGCATGGGTGCGACGGGGACTCGGAAATTTCTGGGGATTTCAAGAGGCCTGGCTCTCCTTGGTTGCCAGCATCTTTGACATGGCAATCTATCCCACGCTGTTCGTCGCCTATCTTTCCAGGCTGATTCCGTGGTTTAGCGTGGGACATCGCGGGGTAATGGTGGGGCTAGCCGTGGTGGCGGCTTGTGCGTTGATGAACATTGCAGGGATTCGAGTGGTGGCGACCACCTCGCTGTGGCTGTTTTTTCTTCTGTCCGCTCCGTTTGTGCTGATCGTCTTGATCGCTCCGTTGAAGATGGGCGCGCTCGCGAGTGTGACTACCGCTCCGACGACCTCGACTGTGGGTCTTATGGGCGGCCTGCTGATTTGCATGTGGAATTATATGGGCTGGGATAACGCTTCAACGATTGCCACCGAGGTGAAGCGTCCACAAAGAACTTATCCGCGCGCGATGCTGCTGGCGGTCGCGGTTGTTTCATTGAGCTACGTCGTTCCCTTCGCGGCCATGTGGCTTACGGGTGTGCCATCGTCAGCGTTCGAGACCGGATCGTGGGCTGACCTTGCGGGCATGATGGGCGGCTTGGTCGGCGGACCGTTGGTTGCTCGCGGGTTCCGAGTGGCGCTGGTGCTGGGCGGAATGATGAGCGCGTTCGGAATGTTCAATGCGCTGGTGATGAGCTATTCCCGACTTCCTCTGGCCATGGCGCAAGACGGCATGTTGCCGCCCGTATTCGCAAAATTGCACCCGAAAACTCGTACACCGTGGGTGGCAATACTGGTTTGCGCCGCGGGTTGGGCCATGTGCCTGGGCTTGGGCTTCGAGCGGCTTGTAACGCTGGATATCCTCCTTTACGGGATGAGCCTGACGCTCGAGTTCGTGGCCCTGGTTGCACTTCGTATCAAGGAGCCGAATCTGCGCCGGCCGTTTCGCGTTCCCGGCGGGCTGCCTGGGGCCGCGCTGCTGGGGGTATGTCCGGTATTGCTTCTGGGTTTCGCCATGGTTCACAGCGAGTCCGAGCAAATCTGGGGTATGAGCGCGCTGGTCTTTGGCGGCCTCCTCATTGCCGGTGGATTCTTAGCTTACTGGGCGCAATCAGCAGTCCGGAAAGACGGTTGGGTGGCCACCGCGATCAAGCAACGCAAGGCCGCGTAGAATTCTACCCTGGCATTTCTCTAGATCAACTCTCGCCTGTAAGTTGTTGCTGCGGACTGCCTGGTAATCATCTAATCTCGCGGCGGCCATGCCGAACCGAACTAAATCTTACGATTACATCATTGTCGGAGCCGGTTCGGCCGGGTGCGTTCTGGCCGCACGGTTGACGGAAGATCCGCAAGTACGCGTCCTGCTGCTCGAAGCTGGAGGAGCGGGCACGCCGAGGGAATCAAAAATTCCCGCCGCGTTCTCGAAACTATACAAAACTGCAGTGGACTGGAATTATTCCACTGAACCTGAACCACATTTGAATGCGCGGCGACTTTATTGGCCGCGCGGCAAAATGCTGGGCGGGTCGAGTTCGATCAACGCCATGATTTACATTCGCGGGAACGCCCTCGATTACGATCATTGGAAAAGCTTGGGCAACGTCGGCTGGGGATTTGCGGATGTGCTTTCCTACTTCAAAAAGTCCGAGAACCAAGAGCGCGGTGCTTCGAGATATCACGGCGCCGGCGGTCCGGTTAATGTCGCGGACCTTCGTTATGTGAACCCTCTTACGCGGGCATTTCTATCAGCGGCGCGCGAGCTGGGGGTCCCCAGCAATTCGGATTTCAATGCCGAGACGCAAGACGGCGCCGGTTTGTATCAAGTGACGCAGAAGAACGGCAAGCGGCACAGCGCGGCTGACGCGTATCTGAAGCCTTCCCTTCATCGCGAAAATCTCTCCGTTTTGACCGGCGCGCACGTTTCGCGATTGCTGATCGAAAGAGGGCGAGCTCTGGGAGTTGGATACGTTTGCGATGGCGTTAAAGAGGAAGCGCGTGCCGACGGCGAAGTGGTCCTTTCGGGCGGGACGATCAATTCGCCCCAATTGTTGCTGCTCTCGGGCGTAGGCCCGGCGGGCGAGCTCGGAAAAGTGGGCGTGCAGACGGCTCACGATCTGCCGGGTGTCGGCAAGAATCTTCAGGATCATGTGATGGTCTCGACCGGTTATCTCTGCACCAAGCCAGTGAGCCTGGCCAGCGCCGAATCGCTGCCAAACCTCCTGCGGTATTTTCTTTTTAAGCGGGGGCCGCTTGTATCAAATGTCGCGGAAGCTGGCATGTTCTTGCGCACGAACAGCGAGCGCATTGAACCGGACCTGCAACTTCTGTTCGGGCCGGCCTATTACGTGAACCACGGACTGACTCCGCGCGCGGAACATTGTTTCGGTTTCGGGCCTACTCTGATAGCGCCGGAAAGCCGCGGCGAAATTTCCTTGCGTTCAGCAAACGCGCTGGAGCCGCCTGCAATTCGCGCGAACTATCTTTCGACGGAAGCAGACATGCGGGTCATCGTCCACGGGGTCCGGCTTTCGCGACAGCTCGCGCACTCAAAGGCGTTCGAAACTTACCGCGGGGAGGAATTGCATCCCGGCGCGGAAGCGAAGAGCGACGCCGAAATTTCGGAGTTCGTACGGAACGAAGCTGAGACGCTTTACCATCCTGTTGGCACCTGCAAGATGGGAAACGACTCCATGGCGGTGGTGGATGCGCGGCTACGAGTTCGCGGAATCGAAAAATTGCGGGTGGTGGATGCTTCTGTGATGCCGCGGATCATCGCCGGCAATACAAATGCCCCCACAATAATGATCGCCGAGAAAGCTGCCGACATGATTCGGGAAGATGCCTAATCGTCAGCGTCCAGCCTTCTTCAGGACTGCACCCTTCTTCATTTCTGCTATTCTCTTTCGCGTGCGAAATTCGTTTCGATTCACAACTCTTCTCCTCGTGGCATGCGCTTCCGCCTTGATCGCACGGCCGCAGCTCAGCCAGCCGGCGTTGCGAGCGGCCAAGCAGTCGTCACCGCAACAAGTTCAACAACCGACTTTAGGTCCGCCGCAAGCTGTGCCGGCACAAACCGGCTTCCAACAAATTGCGCCACCAACGCCAACACATGCGGGACCCGTAATCGTGCTGGATGCAGCGCATGGCGGGATTGACAATGGCGCGCGCGGCTCGAGTGGAGTGATAGAGAAGGATTTGGTACTGCTGTTCGCACGAGCTGCGCGTCTCGCGCTGGAGCGCGAAGGTTTTCGAGTGGTAATGACGCGAAACGACGACTCAGACCCGTCCTTCGATGATCGTGCCGCGCTCGCCAATTCCTATCGCGATGTGATTTTCGTCAGCTTCCACATTTCCTCCACTGGAGCGCTTCACACCGCTCGCGCTTATTTTTATCAGTTCCCGGACATCATTCCGACCACAGCCGGCTCCAATAGCAGCGTACCTTCTACGCCTTCTCGTCCCGCAAGAGCACCGGGCTTGGTCGCTTGGGAGGAGGCGCAGCGTCCATACAGGGACGCAAGTCATCACCTCGCAGATGTGCTGCAGGCAGATTTGGCGCAACGATTTCCGGGGTCTCCAAGCGCGTCTTCCGCGGCGGCGGTGCGAGTATTGCGCTCCGTGGGGGCGCCTGGGGTCGCAGTCGAAATCTCAAGCGTGACCGTCTCCGATCCGAACGAACTGGGGGCAATGGCGGCGCCGATCTCCACGGCGATCGTACACGCTATTGTTGCCTCGCGACCGCCTGCCGGCTCGACGGCCGCTCCGGAGGCGAGATAATGCCGCGTAACCTGAGAATCACGCTCGCGATTTTGGCCGTAGCTGTGCTGATCGGGTTGATCAGTTTGCGCGGCCTGCATCGGCGTCTCCAGGGATTATCCCAAGGTACGACGACCGAAGAGCAAGCGAGACGCGAACTTCTGGCACCGGGAATTTCGACGCCGACCGACGCGAAAGTCCAAACAAGAATCTACTGGGCAGCAGGTCCCGACAGAGTTGCGCCAGTGCAGGTGGCCATGGCTCTCTCGGCTGACCCCGCGCAGCGCGCCAAGCAAGTGTTGAACGAGCTCATCGAAAACCCGCCCGCCGCAGATCAAGGCACAATTCCCGCGGACACAGTGCTCCTCGGCTTCTACGTGCTCCCGGACGGTACGGCTATCGCGGACTTTTCCGATGCGCTGGCTTCGGAAACACCGTCGGGGATATTGAGCGAGGAAATGGCCGTCGATTCCATCCGGCTTACGCTGGAAAATAATGTCCCGGGACTCAGCCGCCTGAAAATTTTGATTCACGGCCAGGAGGTGGACACTCTGGCCGGGCACATCGATTTGACGGGCTTTTTCGATCTAAACCCTCCGAGCGCTCGACCTCCGGTGTCACCTGCAAGCTCTGCAACGCAGCGCAGCAACAAAAAGTGAGGCTTGCCCTCGATACGACCTCTTGCACGAAACCCATTGAAAGGAATGAGCTCTACGGATACCAGCGCACGGGTTAGTTTTGTTTCCGCGATGTGTTGACACTCGCCCCTGCAGTGGTCAAACTTACTAGCGCAGGTCTCAGCCATCCTGGCTTTCAATCTCAAAGAGGAGATTTCATCTTGCGAACAGACGGACGCGCCGCCGACCAATTGCGGCCGGTGAAAATCACACCCGACTTTATTCCACACGCGGAAGGAAGCGCGTTGATTGAAGCGGGACAGACACGCGTGATCGTAACAGCGACGGTGGAAGACGGTGTGCCGGGGTTCTTGAAAGGTTCGGGCAAAGGCTGGGTGACAGGTGAATACGGAATGCTGCCACGCTCGACCGAGAACCGAACGCCACGGGAATCCAGCCGCGGCCGCCAATCGGGCCGAACGCTGGAAATCCAACGGATGATCGGGCGAACGCTTCGAGCGGTAACGGATTTAAAAGCGTTGGGCGAGCGAACCGTATGGATTGATTGCGACGTGATCCAGGCCGACGGAGGCACGCGCACTGCCTCGGTTACAGGAGCCTTTGTCGCGCTGGCTCTGTCCCTGGAACGAATGGTCGCGGGCGGGATGCTGCGCCGAGTGCCGCTGAAGGATTCGCTGGCGGCCACCAGTGTAGGAATCGTGGAAGACGAATTGCTGCTCGATCTCGCCTATGAAGAAGATTCTCGCGCGCAAGTGGATATGAACGTGGTGATGACCGGCAGCGGAGAGTTCGTTGAAGTGCAGGCGAGCGCGGAGGGACGTCCGTACACGCAGCGCGAGCTGGAGTTGCTGCTTGCATTGGCCGCGGGCGGAATCCGCAAACTTACGCAGGCGCAGAATGAATTGCTGCACATGAATTTCGCGGGTCATGTGCGGTAGCGGCGCTGCATGCCGGTGGCACCGTATTCATGAAGCTCCTCCTAGCGTCATCCAATCCAGGCAAATTGCGAGAATACCGCGAGCTTGCTAACGATGCCGGGGTCGAGTTGGATGAGATGCCAAATTTCAGGGAGATCGAATCCTTCGACGAATCTTCTCCGACGTTCGCTGAAAATGCGGCGGGCAAAGCAATTCACTACAGCCGGTTCACGACCGCAACCATCCTTGCCGACGATTCAGGTTTGGTAGTCCCGGCGCTCAATGGCGCGCCCGGAGTTCACTCCGCGCGTTATGCCGGATCAAATGCAAGCGACGAGGACCGAATCCGCAAGCTGCTCGGAGAAATGGCAGAAAAAACGGGTGATCAACGGCGCGCCAAGTTTATTTGCGTCACGGCAATTGCCAGACAAGGCCTTGTTCTCGCGGTCGCTTCCGATTTCGCGCAGGGTCTGCTAACTGAGAAACCGCGCGGCAAAGATGGGTTCGGCTATGACCCGATTTTTCTGTTTCAGGAACTCGATCGCACGTACGCTGAGCTCACGCGCAAAGAGAAAAACGTTTATAGCCACCGTGGAAAGGCTTTCAGGAAGATGCTGTCACTGGCGGCGGGGAGTTAAGTTGCCACCTTTTTGCGAGGGCTGCATCTAACCTATCTGCTCCGTCAATATGCTTGCTTTCGCACAGCCGACGGGGCTACAAAGTAAGCTCGTCTTTTCTCTTCCGAGAGGACTCCATGGCAGCCTCGCGCGCCGCAATCGCATTACAGCCGTCTCTTCTTTCTCGACTGGAAGAAGCACGCGCGCGTACGGACAGTCTTTTTAATCTGCTGCCGCCCAATTCTTTTTACGATCGGCCCGTGCCTGAACGTCATCGCCTGATTTTCTATCTGGGACATCTCGAAGCATTCGATCAAAATCTGTTGAGCGGCCCGTTGGGATTGGAACCGCAGGACGCCACGCTCGACAAGCTTTTTGCGTTCGGTATCGATCCGGTGGGCGGCGGTTTGCCCACGGATGTCCCTGGAGATTGGCCGAACATTGCGAATGTTGAAAAATACAAACGGGACGTGCGGGAAAGATTGGACGCGAGGTTGCGCGACGGAAGTGCACTCAGATCTGGCGACCCGGCGCTCCTAGACGGAACGCTTCTCCATGTCGCGATCGAGCATCGGCTGATGCACGCCGAGACCCTAGCCTACCTTTTACACAGTCTGCCGCTGGAGAGAAAGACGCCGCAGCCTTCGCCATTTGCCGATCCAAGTCCTGCGCCCGAACAAAGACAAGCGCTGATTCCTTCCGGCACTGCCACCCTGGGCCAGCATCCGGGGGAATCATTCGGCTGGGACAATGAATTCGAGACGCAGAAAATCTTTGTCCCGAACTTCTCGATTGATGCCTTCCCGGTGACCAATGGACAATATATGAAATTTGTCCAGGCGAGCGGTTATGACGATTCTAGCTACTGGACCGCGGAAGACTGGGCCTGGAAGATTCAACAGCGGATGGAACATCCGAATTTCTGGCTGTCTCGTTCAAGTTCCCCATCATCGGCCCCGGACACGCGGTGGGAATATCGCGCAATGTTTGGTAGCATGCCGCTCCCGGAGTCGTGGCCTGTTTATGTGAGCTACGCAGAAGCGTCGGCGTTTGCACGCTGGGCAGGGAAGAAATTGCCGACCGAGGCGCAGTGGCACCGCGCTGCTTATGGCACCCCAGAAGGCGGCGAACAAATATATCCATGGGGCGATGCGCCACCGGAAGGTTATCGCGGGAATTTCCATCATCAGCGATGGGATCCTACCCCGGTGGACGCGCATTCCGCGGGCGCCAGCGCATTTGGCGTGTTCGATCTTCTGGGCAATGGCTGGGAGTGGACTGCAACGCCTTTTGGTCCGTTGAACGGCTTCAAACCGTTTCCCTTTTATCCCGGCTATTCCGCGAATTTCTTCGATGGCAAACATTTTGTGATGAAGGGCGGTTCGGCGCGGACTGATACTTCTATGGTGCGGCGATCCTTCCGGAATTGGTTTCAGCCACATTATCCGTACGCGTATTCCAGCTTCCGTTGCGTGGAGGAATAGACGATGGCAACTGCTCCGCGATTGACGCCTTCCCTACCTGCCAGCCAGGCCCTGGCCGAATTTTCGTCGGACGTAGTCGTCGGATTAGGCCAGCCGGGCCAGAAGGAACTGCCTTCAAAATATTTGTACGATGAAGTAGGCTCGGCGCTATTCGACGTGATCTGCCTGCTGCCCGAGTATGGTTTGAGCCGAGCCGGGATGCGGCTGCTCAAGCGCTACGCGCCCGACATCATTTCTCGTCTTAACGGACCGTTCGTGGTTGCCGAGCTCGGCAGCGGCAGCGGCCAAAAAACGCGGTTTCTGCTCGAAGCGCTTTCGAGGCGGCAACGCGTTAACTATTACCCCATCGATATTTCGGGTACCGCGCTTCACCGGTGCCAGCAGGAACTCGGCGAGATGGACAGGGTGAGCATCGTCGGCTTTGAGCGAGCTTATTTGGACGGCTTACAGGAAGTTGCCGCGCGCCGCCGAGATGGTGAACATCTGTTGGTTCTCTTCCTCGGGAGCACGATTGGAAACTTCGACCGGCCGGCTGGAGATCAATTTCTACGCGACGTTCGCAACGTGTTGCGGGAAGGCGATGCCCTCTTGCTCGCGACCGACCTCGAAAAGTCCGTACCGCAATTGCTCTCGGCGTATGACGACGCGGCAGGCGTCACCGCAGCATTTAACAAGAATCTGCTCGCGCGGATCAATCGCGAATTGGACGGTAATTTCGATCTCTCACACATCGAGCACACCGTCCGGTACGACGAATCCGAGCGGCGCGTGGAAATGCATCTTCGCTCAACAGCATGGCAGCGCGTCACGCTTCGCAAAGCGGGATTCAATTTCATTTTGCGCGAAGGCGAAACGATTTGGACGGAAAGTTCGCACAAATATAATCCGCAGGAAGTCCCCCAGATGGGCGAACGCACAGGATATCGCTGCGCCGGGCAATGGGCTGACTCCGAATGGCCGTTCGCGCAGAACCTTTTTTTCGCGGTGTAAAAGTCCCCGGAGTGCGCAAAGGTGCCGGGAGTCGAAGCTTAGCCCGCCCATGATATAGTTTTCCGCCTGATGCAGAAAAAACTAAAGAAGATTGTTAAGAAAAAACCTGCTGGCAATCGCGGACCTGCGAAGGCGGCTTCCGCGAAAGCCACCGGCCGCGGCAGCGGGATGCGCGGCGCCAACCCCGACCGTGTTCGCTTGATTCTACGGAAACTGGATGAAGCATATCCCGAGGCGAATTGCGCACTCACTCATGAAAATCCTTTTCAACTTCTGATCTCGACCATACTCTCGGCACAATGCACCGATGTTCGCGTGAATCAAGTGACGCAGACGCTCTACCAAAAATACCCAAATGCGAAAGCGTTCGCGTATGCAAGTCCGGGAGAACTGCAACAGGACATCCGGCCGACCGGCTTTTTCCGAAATAAGACGAAATCCATCATGGGCGCAAGCAAGCAGATTGTCGAAGAATTGCGCGGCGAAGTGCCGCGGACGATGGAGGAGTTGCTGAAATTGCCGGGAGTGGCGCGGAAAACCGCCAACGTCGTGCTCGGGACGGCGTTCGGGATTGCTTCAGGCGTGGTTGTCGATACTCACGTGCTTCGAGTGTCGCGGCGGCTCGACCTGACAAAAAACACTGACCCGAAAAAAGTGGAGCAGGATTTGATACATATCCTTCCTCGCGAAAAGTGGATTCTGTTCTCTCACCAAATAATCTGGCACGGGCGGCGCGTGTGCCATGCGCGCAAGCCCAAATGCATCGAGTGCAATCTCGAGCCGCTGTGCTACTCGAAGGATAAAACCGTTTGAATTTGCGCCTCCCGCCTGCTGGGCACAGGAAGGCGTTCCAGAAGAATCGGAGTGATCTCTTCGAAGACGCTCACCTGTGGATGCTGTCGGTCTTAGCCCGACTTGTTTGAATCGGTGTGGTCGTGCCCCAGAGCTTTCTCTTCAGCGGAAATCTCAACGCGTTCGCGTTTCACATCCAGGCGAATTCTGGCGAAAAAACTCATGTACACGTTCGCGACCCAAACGAGCGAGAAGCCTGCGATGAGGTAACCCCGCCAATCAAGAAATAGCAGCTTGAAGCGCGTGATGATGAGAAAGAATGCCGTCACCCAATGGCTAAAGCAGTACTCGCAGGTAAAGAGGTAGAAAAACTTTCGCTGTAAGAGGGTCCGGCATTCCTTGCTATTTCGTTCGCACCATTTGCGGGGTTCGTCGAATATCTCTTCATGCGTAATGGTCCACGCGACGGACGCAATCGGAATCGCAATGATGAGCAGCCAGAACAACTGTGCTGACAATGTCATTACGTTAGGCGCTTATTCGGCTAGGCAAGGAAAACTGAGTTTGTAACTTCATTCCTATTGTAGATGCTTTCAGCTTGCTCGAAGACGCAATCATATCAACCGACGCGGGGAACGCCAGCGCAGCCTTCAGTTAGGGACTGTTTGTGATATCCCGGTTGCAAGCAGCCTGGCGAATCGTTCGGGAGGCAACGGCCGGCTGAAAAAGTATCCTTGCGCCTCATCACATTGGTGAGCCTGAAGAAATGCGAGCTCCTCTTGCGTTTCCACGCCCTCAGCAACCACTCGCAACTTAAGACTGCGCCCCATGCTGATTACCGCGGTCACGATGGTCGTCTCGTCGGGAGCGGTGGTGATCTGACGGACGAACGATTGGTCGATCTTCAATGCATCGATCGGAAATTTTCTCAGATAGCTCAAGCTGGAATAACCCGTCCCGAAATCATCGACCGCAACTTGCACTCCTCTCGCTCTCAGCGTCTTGAGGATGGATTCCGTGGACTCCGCACGCTTCATAAGAACGCTTTCAGTCAACTCCAGCTCAAGAGACCTCGGATCCAAGCCTGTATCCTTGAGGACTGCGAAAACACCCTCCAGAAAGTGCTCATCCCGGAACTCCATCGCCGAGATGTTCACAGCCATACTGGCCCGCGGCAGGCCTGCGTCCACCCAAGCTCGGGCTTGCTTGCACGCTTCACGCAAGACCCAATTGCCGATAGGCAGAATCAGCCCGCAGTCTTCCGCGATGGGAATAAATTGAGCCGGGGAAACCGGCCCGCGAGTGGGATGGGTCCAACGTATCAATGCTTCAGCGCCGGTAATTTCTCCCGTCCCTACATTGATTATCGGCTGGTACTGCAGCGCGAATTCCTGCCGTTCCAGGGCGCGCCGCAGACTTTCCTCGATAGATTGCCGTTCCACAGCCCGGACGTTCATGGCCGGCTTGAAAAACTGAAAACTCTGATGGCCATTCTCCTTCGCCTGGTACATGGCGGTGTCTGCATTCTTGATAAGAGTTTCGGCATCCAGGCCGTCGTCGGGATAGATACTCAAACCAATGCTTGCTGTCACGTGAAGGTCGTGCGGGCCGATGGAATGTGGCTCGGCCACCGCCAATAACATTCTTCTCGCGGTAATGGCAGCATCGTCCGACTGTTCCACTTCTGAAAGCAGCACAACGAATTCATCTCCGCCCTGCCGGCTCACCGTGTCCGAGCTGCGACCACAATCCACCAGGCGTTTTGCGACGGACTGAAGAAGTTTGTCGCCGATCGGATGGCCCAGCGAATCGTTGATGTGTTTGAAGCCATCCAAGTCCAAAAACAGCACCGCGACTTTTTTCATGTGGCGGTGCGCTAAAACGATCGCCTGGCTTACCCGGTCGTTCAGCAGCATTCGATTGGGCAACCCTGTCAGAAAATCGTGCTGGGCCGAGTGGGCCATCTGCAAGGCCATCGCCTGGGCGACGCTTACGTCGCGGAAAACGATCACCGCTCCGGTGGCCTGCCCCTCACGGTTGTGGATTGGAGAGACGGAGTCTTCAATCGGAATTTCAAATCCGTCGCGCCGCACCAGCACGCAGTTCAACGGGAGATGCACCGTCCGGTTTTTCCCGACGGCCTGCCCCATGGGATTCGGAATGGTTTCGCGGCTCGCGGCGTCCAGGATTCGCAAGACTTCGCCCATGGGCCGGCCTGCAGCTTCCTCTCGCGAACTGCCCGTCATTTTTTCCGCGACGAGATTGAGGAACGTGATATTTCCCGCGATGTCCGTGCACGCAACGGCGTCGCCGATGGAGTTGAGCGTAACCTGCGCGCGCTCCTTTTCCACGAACAACTCCTCTTCCATGATCTTTCGCTCTATGGCGTAGCGCAGCGAGCGCAAAAGCCCGGGCGCCTCAATTTGGCCTTTGATCAGATAGTCTTGCGCCCCTTCTCGCAGAGCTTGTATGGCCAGCGACTCGTCATCCAAACAGGTGAGTACCACCAGGGGCACGCGTGGTGCGGCTGCGTGGGCTCGCCGTACCGCTTCCAATCCCTGCGCATCCGGCAGCCCTAAGTCCAGCATGACAACGTCATACGCTCGCTTCGCGAGATGCTGTTCGGCCTCGCTCATGCGCTCCACAAGCGTCAGTTCCGTATTATGTGCGCCCTGCTCCTTGAACATCTCACCGAGCAGACGGGCATCTCCGGGATTATCTTCGACAATCAGAAGCATTCTTATCGATTTCTCGCTCATCCGGTTTGCCTCTGTTGTGGCAATTTAACCTTGGTCAGCCAGAAATCATTGATGCTCTTCACCAGAATCTCGAAAGCATCAAATTGCACCGGCTTCACTAGGTAGCAGTTCGCCTGGAGCTGATAACTCTTCACAATATCGGTCTCAGCCTCGGACGTGGTCAGGATAACGGTTGGAATCATCTTCAGGTTTTCATTTCCCTTGATATGAGCGAGAACCTCGCGGCCATCCATTTTGGGGAGATTCAAGTCCAGCAAGATGAGATCCGGGCGAGGAGCATCTGCGTGGGGCTCTTGGTGCCTCAGGAAGGCCATAGCCTCCACGCCGTCGAATGCCACATGTAGGTGCACGGACTTATTGACCGCGCCCAAGGCTTCCTGGGTCAGCCGGACGTCACCGGGACTGTCTTCCACCAGCAGAACCTCTAGGGGCATACCATTTCCTCTGATGGCTTCGCGGGGCTTTTCTCACTTTCGCCCAAGGCGAAGCTAAAGGTGGAACCATGCCCAAGCTCTGATTTGACGGAGATGCTGCCGCCGTGCCGCTCGACAATCTTCTTGCAGATGGCCAACCCCACGCCCGTGCCCTCGAACTCTTCCCGTTTGTGCAGCCGCTGGAACATGCCGAAAATCCTCTCGAAGTACTGCGAGTCAATTCCCAGTCCGTTGTCTCGCACCGAAAACGTCCATCTCTTCTCGCCATCCCTGGCAGCAGAGATGTGAACTCGGGGAGTTCCGGGGTTTTGGTACTTGATGGCGTTGCCGACAAGGTTCTGAAATAACTGGATCAGTTGCATCTCGTCCGCCACGACAATCGGAAGGGGGTCGTGCGTCACTTGCGCGCCACTTTCTTCCACGGCGCCACGTAGGTTTATTAGCGCCTGTTGCAGTGCCTCTTCGCTCGAAGTATCGAAGAGATCCTTCGCCCTCGTCCCCACGCGAGAATAGGCCAGCAGATCCTTGATCAACCGCTGCATGCGGCTGGCCCCATCTACCGCGAACGAAATGAATTCATCGGCGTTGGAATCCAACTTTCCCTTGTATCGTCTGGATAAAAGTTGCGTGTAACTGGCCACCATCCGCAGAGGCTCTTGCAAATCGTGCGAGGCGATGTAGGCGAATTGCTCCAATTCCTCATTCGAGCGGTTTAATTCCTCAACCTTTTGCAGAAGATGCGCTTCAGCCTTTTTACGCATGGTGATGTCGCGGACCGCAGCCGTCACCAGGATTCCCTCCGCGCTTTCCAGCGGGCTCAGCATGATCTCGATCGGGAACTCGCTTCCATTTTTCCGCCGTCCATTCAGCTCAATCCCGGTACCGATCTGTTGCGCAAGCGCGTCTTCCGCGGATCGGAGAGCGTCCGCGAGCAGCCGTTCCGCGAACCCCTCCGGAATGATATTCTTCACCTTCTGTCCTACGAGTTCATCGCGCCGGTACCCGAACTGCTTCTCCGCCTGAACATTTAACAGAACGATTTCCCCGGCTTGATTTACCACTACCATCGCATCCGGAGCCGCCTCTAGCAGCCCGCGATACCTGCCCTCCATCTGTGCCAAATGCTTTTCCGCAGCCTTGCGCACGCTGATGTCGCGGATTGCAGCCGTCACTAAGATTCCTTCTGTGCTTTCCAGTGGGCTCAGCATGATCTCGATGGGAAACTCGCTTCCATTCTTTCGCCGCCCTGTGAGTTCAATCCCGGTACCGATCTGCTGTGCGAGCGCGTCTTCCGCGGATCGGAGACCGTCCGCGACCAGCCGTTCCGCAAACCCCTTCGGAATAATGTTCTTCACCTTTTGACCAACCAGTTCATCGCGGCGGTATCCAAACTGTTTCTCCGCCTGAACGTTGAGCAGAACGATCTCTCCGGCTTGATTGACCACCACCATGGCGTCCGGTGCCGCCTCCAATAGCCCCCGGTACTTAGCCCCCGACTCCTCGCTCTCGCTAAGATCGTGGCTGAACTCCGAAAATCCTCGCAGATTGCCGGCTGAGTCGCGCAAGGCTGTGAAGGTCACACTCGCCAAGAATCGCGAGCCGTCTTTTCGCACTCGCATGCCTTGTTCTTCGCGCCGGCCGCTTGCGGCAGTCATCCGGAGCACCTCCTCCGGCCTGCCCCGCTCGATATCTTCCGGAGGAAAGAAGCAGGAAAAGTTGTGGCCGATGATTTCTTCGGCGCTGTAACCCTTGATTCGTTCGGCGCCGGCATTCCAACTGAGGATTTGGCCTTGAGGATCCATCATGAAGATCGCGTAGACCTCGACTCCATCGACGAGCATCCGATATCTTTCTTCGCTTTCTCGGAGCGATTCCTCCGCAAACAGGCGTTGGCTACTGTCGCGCTGGACGCTCCAACCTGCAGCAACGGCCACCAACAAGCCGAGGAGTGTTCCGAGGATCAGGACTCCTCTGGTCTGGTTCAACCTCCGCTTCGCGACCGCGTCGCGTAACACCAACAATCGCTGCTCGTCATCTTCCATCTCGCGAATCACTTCTCGATAGTCCTCCATGATCCGCTGGCCTTCTCCGTTTTGAATGGCATCCACGGCCGCTTCTAAACCCTTTGTCCGTCGCAGGTCTATGACTCTCTCGGCGAGTTGGATCTTCTGAGCAGCCAATCTTTCGAGTTTCGGAATCTGGAGCCGTCGGGCGGGATTATCCGCGGTCAAGCTGGCAACGATCGTTTTTTCCTGCTCGGTGCGCGATATGCTGGCGCGGTAGGTCTCGAGATAGGATTCCTTGCCAGTCAGGACAAATCCCCGAGAGCTCGCTTCGAGGTCCTGCATGGAACTAAGTAAATCCTGCAGACTCTCAAGAACCTCGTGGGTGTGGCGCACCCAGCGGTCACTTTCGCTGGATACCTCCATAGCGTGATAAGAAATCACGCCCACGACGAGCAAGGTCAAAATGGCAGACCCAAACGCGAGTTGTATCTTCCGATCCAACGGAGACTTGTTCTTCATTTCACCACTAGTTTCGGAATGGAAGTTCTATTCGGGACACGGCTCTGAGGGCTGAAAGAGGGCAGCCTGTAGCCGGGCGCCGATTTTTTGGAAGGGAATTTAATTCTATACCAGCCTTATGCGAGGACAAGCGGATTCGCAGTGAGGTGTCCAATGGACCACGAGCGCAGAACTTTTACCCGTAAATATCTGAAACTCAAACGAGCCGATGCATTTTGCCGGGGCGCCCCGCGTGCCACCGGCTCGGAGTCCACAAATTCGCAAATTAAGCTAGAATAAAACTCAATTATGTCGGGGCGTAGCGCAGCCTGGTAGCGCGCCTGCCTTGGGCGCAGGAGGTCTGGAGTTCAAATCTCCACGCCCCGACCATTCTCCTCAGTCAGTTGC
>Ga0209530_1000791_pt1 | contig 18213 bp, 15 predicted proteins | sample BlaSpr_A8_Ref_O1_FD_187987 | JGI IMG/M metagenome (GOLD analysis project Ga0209530, IMG submission 187987) | Forest soil microbial communities from Thunder Bay, Ontario, Canada - Black Spruce, Ontario site 2_A8_Ref_O1 (SPAdes) (version 2) | ecosystem: Environmental > Terrestrial > Soil > Boreal...
CCGGGCCGCGACGGTGACCCCAAGGGTGGCCTGGTCCAGCATCCGCGCCCACGACTCGTTCGTCTTCCATGCTGCTTCCTCCGCCGCCACCCGCGCCCCAGCGGACCCGGCAAGAGCGCCCGGACGGCGGCGGGTGAACTCGGCCAGGGTGACCAGCTCACCCCACGCTACCCACGCCCCGAGCCGCTGCACCGCACCCAGCACCCCCAGCACTTCCTCATCGGTCAGCGTCCCCAGCACCGAACCATCAGGCCCAGTGACCGCGGCGACCAGCCCGGCCAGCACCGTACCGGGCGCCAGCACGTCCGCTGCCCCGCCGTCGGCGAACCCGGCCGCCTCCGCCGGCCGTCCCGGGCCTTGTCCAGTCCCGGAAGGCCCCTGTCCTGGCCTGGGAGACGAAGACGGCGAGGAGCTGCGCTCCTCGCCGTCTGGTCCTGGCCCTGCTTGCTGTGTGCTTTTCATGAACCACCACCCCGTTCTGCTCGATGCGACCTCCCCTTGCCACCATCATATCATTGTTCGAACTAGCAGACCAAGTTGATCATGAAAGAATTCGATAATTTCCTTCCAGCTGGACTGGATCTTCCTGCTGCAATGGCGGGTTTCCTGGACGCGGACGAAGGCTGTCTCCACTGCGCGCCGCCGCCTCAGCGCGCGCAGTCATTGCCAGACACCACTCCATCGGGGGCATTTTCACTTGTCAGGCGTCGGCCAGAAGCTGCGCGCGGAACTGGAACGGTGCGCGGTGTTACGTTGGGCGCATGTTCAAGGTGCAGGCCCATTCGCTTGATGAATACTTTGACGCCGATCCGGCCAGGAAAGGCGACTTGCAGGCACTCGATGCTCTTATCCGTGCGACGGTTCCTGGCCTGGAGCGATGGTTCTATCCCGGTGCGCCGCCCAGCGGGGCCGGCATGCGCATGAACCTCATCGGCTACGAAAGCTTCCAGCACGAGGTGAAGGCGGATCAGCGGGTGGAATGGCCCATCGTCGGCCTGACCCCGCAGAAGAACTACATCTCGCTGTATACGCCCATCGTCAAAGACGGGGCACCGATTACGGACCGGTATAAGGGCCGCCTTGGCGAGCTGAGGTCCGGCAGCGGCAACTTCAGCTTCGTACGGTTTGACCAGCTCGATCTGGTGGCGGTCGTCACGCTGCTGGAGGACATCGATATGACGCTCCGACAGGACCCGACAGGAGCCCTGCGATACGGGACGTACCGCATCGTGCCGTCGTCGGCGGCGGCGAAATGAGCGACGGCCTGGATCTGGCTCGGTACAAGGTCCTCAGCTTTGACTGTTACGGCACGCTCATCGACTGGGAAGCCGGCCTCATCGGGGTCCTCGGTCCCTGGGCTCGTGAGCAAGGCCTCAACGTCGGCAACCAGGAACTGCTGCTCGCTTACGCGGACAGCGAGGCGGAAATCGAGCGCGAGAGGCCCACCGCGCGTTACCCAGACGTCCTCGCCGCAGCGTTCCGCCGTACCGGCGAGAAGCTCGGCCGGGAGGTCAGCGACGAGCGGGCCGAGCAACTCGGCCAGTCCGTACCTGACTGGCCCGCGTTCCCGGATTCCGCGGCGGCGCTCGCCCGGCTGGCCAGCCATTACCAGCTGATCATCCTCTCCAACGTGCACCGTGATGGCTTCGCCGGCAGCAACCAGCGGCTACGTGGAGACTTCGCGGCCATCATCACCGCTGAGGATGTCGGCGCGTATAAGCCCGCCCCCAACCACTTCCGCGCCCTCGACGCGAAGCTTGGCGAGCTTGGCCTGGCCCGTTCGGACCTGGTGCACGTCGCGCAGAGCCTGTTCCACGACCATGTCCCGGCCAAGCGCGAAGGCCTGCCGTCGATCTGGATCAACCGCCGCCACGACCGCTCAGGCTGGGGAGCCACGCCCGAACCGTCCGGGGATTGGTCCTACAACCTTGAGTTCACCTCCATGGCCGATTTCGCCGACGCCGCCGACCGGGCCTGCGACGGCAGCCACACCGAGCACCTATGAGCACGACGAGCCCGGCCTCACCTGGTTACTGGCCGGGCTCGTCTGGCAGGTACTAGACGCTGCCGGGGCCTGCCACGGTCTCCGGGTGCCACGTATTCGAGCCGTTGACTGCCCAGTAGAACACGAGCCGGCCGCCGTTGCCAGCGGCGGCGATGTCGGCGGAGTTGTCGTTGGCGGTGATCGACGGCACAGAGAACGTGCTGAACGGGCCGCGCACGTTTTCCGAGTGCCAGGTGCCGGTGCCATATCTGGCCCAGAAGAACGTAAGGGAGTTCAGCCTCCCCTGGGCGGCGATGGTGGCCGCGCCGCCGTTCGCCACCAGCGACGCCCCGTTATAGGCCCGGCTGGGACCGGACACCACCTCAGCATGCCAGGTGGGAGTGCCGTTGAATGCCCAGTAGAACATCACCGTGCCCCGGTAGGAGATGGCGGCGATGTTGACGGCGTTGCCGGTGGCGATCATCGACGGCTGCGCGTCGCTGACGTTCCCGGCTATGGACTCGGCGTGCCAGGTGCCCGTGCCGTAGACGGCCCAGTAGAACATGAGCGTACCGCCGGCTTCGACGGCGCTGATGTTGGCCGCGTGCGCGTTCCCGTTGATCGTCATCGACGGGGCGGAGAAGGTGGTACCCGGCCCGGCGACGTTCTCGAGGTTCCACGTGGCTGTGCCGACGTACGCCCAGTAGAACGACAGCGAGTGATCCGGCCCCTCGACCGCGATGTTCACCACGTTGCCGTCGGAAGCGATCGACGGCGCGGAGTAAGCGCTGCCGGAGCCTGCGATCGTCTCAGTGTGCCAGGTCGACGTGCCGTTGACGGCCCAGTAGAACAGCAGCGAGTGACCGGGGCCTTCGGCCACGATGTTCACGCTATTGCCGTCCACCGCCATGGAGGGCGCCGAGTATGTGCTGCCGAAGCCGCCCACGGTCTCGGGATCCCAGGTGGTGGTGCCGTTGGCCGCCCAGTAGAACTCCAGTGAGTTACCCGGGCCCTTGACGGCGATGTTGGCCGAGTTCTGGTTGGCCGTCATCGACGGGCCGGGGTCGGCTAGCGCCGGCGTCACGGTGACCGCGGCGGTCAGCGCTGCGGTGGCAGCCGCTATCACGATGGCGCGGCGGAAGAATCTGGTCTTGCTCATGTGCGCACTCCCCCTTTCTTAGCGTGCTGTCAGGCGACCGAGGTCACGCTGTCAGCGGCTTCGAGGTCCTTGTAGAAACGACGATGCACGCGCAGCGTCTCGTCGCCGACGGGTATTTTGTGCCACATGCCGGTGGCTGGGCCGAGGCGGGTACTGCGGGGCACTTCCCTGACCACGCCGCGGGCTGTTTTCATGCTGGCTTTGCCGGCGTCGAGTACGACGATCCGGTTGGGTGTAACGGCGATGATCCGGTAGCGGTTGAGGCCGAGGAACACGAATACGCCGGTTATGGCGGCCAGCCACTGGCTAGCGGTCTGGGCACCGACTACGGCCTGGATTTGCTCGCCTGGCTGCAGGAACTGGGTTGCTGAGCTGCGCATACTGTCGCGAAGCGCCATTGATGGCTCCTTCCACATGTGGGATTACATGAAGAAGGCGGTCCATGCCGTTCCGTCCCGTTCCATGCGGGGCCAGGATCAGCCGGGCCAGTACGAGCAGCGCGTCCCGGTACGGACCGCCTGCCGCAGGTGCTCGCCGATGGCGGCATCGGCGGCGGTGATCCGGGCGAGGGCGCGCCTGATGGCCTTGCCAGCCGAGACCCGGGCCCGCTCCGCCTCATCGGGGAACGAGCGCGGGCGGCCGCCGATACCGGCGGCGCTGGCCATCTGGGCGACCAGCCACTCCCGTTCGACGCTAACCGCGCGTTCGGTGTCGGTGCCGGGTGTCAGTGTGCCGAGTTCCGCGTCCAGGCGCCGGAGCCGGCCGCGATAGGTGGCGATGGCCTCGGCGTCCAGCACATGCTGGTCGGTACCGTCACGCCCCGCAACGTCGGCCGCGCCGACAACGTCGGCCATGGAAGCCATACTGGCTCTTGAGCGCATACTGGCCACGGAGGCCACGCCGACAACGAGGTCGGCGGCCGTGATCTCCTGTCTCGGGTTGCCGATCAGTACGGCCAGGTGCAGCATCCCGATGCTGTCCTCGACCAGCACGCTGCGCCCCGCAAACCCGAGCCGCCAGCTTCGGCCCGCTCGCTCGCAGGTCGCGGCGACAGCGCCGGCAGCTCGGCCGGCCGCCAGGTTGGCGCCCGGAATGGAAGCCGGGTCGGCGGCGCCGCCGTCGGCCGGCAGCGCGATGCCGAGGATCGCCGCCTCGGCCCGCGCGGTGTCCAGCCCTCGCCGCGTGGCCGCCACGTCGTCCGTCCTGGCACGTAGCTGGTAGGCCCGGGCGAGCCGCTGCCGGGAAAAGGCCAGCGCCGGCCAGTGCGGCAGCGCGAGGTTGTGCTGCACCCCCGCGGTCAGATGCTCCACGGCTCTGTCCAGATGGCGGGTGGTGAGCGCGGCGATGCCCAGGGCCTGGCGCGTGGAGCCGAAGCAGGTGACCCCAAGCCCGCCCACCATCGGCAGGTCCGCATACGGGAGCAGCAGGTCGTAGACCTCGCTGGCGGTCTCGGCATCGCCGAGCAGGTAGGCAGCTTCGGCTATGCCGTTCATCGTCACCAGCCAGCTGCTGGCGCGCGGCAGGCTAGCCAGCCCGCTGCCCCGGCTGCGCAGTGCGGCCAGGCAACTGGCCGCCGCCGACCGGTCGCCTTGCAGTGCGGACGCCACGGCTAGCGCGACCATGGTCGAGTTGTCGACCGCGCTGAGCGCGGGGGAATGCACCCGGTCGTGCAGCATCGGCAGCAGTTCGGGGAGCCGGCCCTGGTACCAGCGGATGGTGACCAGCTGCGCACCCGGCCACCACTCGGCGTCGATATCACCGGCCGCCGAGCCGCTGGCCGCGCAGACGGCCACCAGGGACTCGGCCTCATCAAGACGGCCGGCCCGGATCGCGAGCATCACGTCGATCGCGCTGATCACGAACCCGACCGCCGCGTGGTCTCGCTCACGCAGTTCGTCACGCAATTCGCCGAGGACCCGTCCGGCGTGCAGATCGCCGGCGGCGTAGGCGTCGGCGGTCTGCCAGAGCAGCCCCATCAGCCGGTCGCTGCGCCGCTCGGTGCGGAAACTGACCCGGACCAGCTCGGCCGCCAGATCGCGGCGCAGCGTCACCTCATCGGGTCCGAGCAAGCAGTGGTGGGCCAGGCTTAGCGCCTCAGCCAGGACCATCGGATCCTCGGCCGCCCTGGCCTCGGCCAGCACCGCCAGCGTCGCGGCGCGCGTGCTGTTCCGGTAGTCGTCCTCGGCGACCAGCCGGGCCCGGATCCGCAGTGCCAGCGATGACTGCGCGCCGAGCAGGGACAGCACGTGCTGTAGCCGCGTCTGGAGCATCGCCGCGCCGGTGAACGTCCGGCGTTCGCTGACCCACAGGCCGGCCAGGCCGAGCACGGCGACGGCCATGGCCTCCGGCTCGCCGGCCAGTTCTGCCAGCTGGTAGGCACGGTCGAAGCACGTCCGGCTTGCCCGCAAGTCACCGGAGTCGGTCAGTGCGCGCTCGCCGTCGGCGAGGCAGACCCGGAGCTCATCGGGCAGGCCGGTTACCTCTTCCTGCCGACGAGTGGCTGAGCCCCCGTCGACCGCACCCGCCATGTACAAAATGTATTAGTGTCACACCGCCCCGTCGAGGTGTTCAGCCAGACTCCTGTCCAGCACGACGGGAGTGCCTCGCTGGAGGACTAGGTGGATGCGGGAGCGGTCGGAGAGTACGGCGGGGTCTGTCAGGGGGTGGCCGTCGACGACGATGAGGTCGGCTAGCTTGCCCTCTTCTATGGTGCCTAGCTGGTCGCCTAGGGCCAGGGCCTCGGCGGCGGTGCGGGTGGCCGCGGTGAGGGTCTGGCCGGGGGTCAGGCCGTGGAAGATCATCCGCTGGTACTCGAGGGCGGTGGCCAGGCTCATGTCGCTGCCCAGGGCGATCTTGACGCCGAGATCACGGGCCGCGCGCATGGTGGCAGCGCCTTCTTCCAGGTTGCGGACGGCCAGCTCGGCCAGGACCGGGGGCATGTCGGGGGCTGGTTCCGCTTCGGCCGGGTCGATCACCTCGCCCAGGCCCGCCATCCAGTAATAGCCAGACAAGGTGGGCACCAGGACCTGGCCGCTGGCGGCCATCTGGGCCAGCAGGTCCGGGCGCTGGTTCAGGTACATGCCGTGCTCGATGGTGTCCACGCCTAGCCGGATCGCCGCCTCGCAGCCGTCCAGGCCCTCGGCGTGGGCACAGACCCGGAAGCCCATCCTGTGCGCCTCGTCGACCACGGCCGACAACTCGGCCTCGGTGACCTGGAGCGGTTCGGGATCCTCCAGCTCGTTGGACCGTGCACCGGTCGTCATCACCTTGATGAAGTCCGCACCGGCCCGCAACTGCTCGCGGACCGCGCGCCGCATGTCGTCTGGGCCGTCCGCCTCGCGGTACATGTCGCCATAGAACCGGCCGCCCGGGGCTGTCGCCGAGATGATCTTGCCGCAGGTCAGCACCCTTGGGCCACGGAACGCACCGTAGCGCATCGCCTGCCGGGCCTCCTGCGGCATCAGGCCCTGTGACCCGCATATCCGGATGGTGGTTACGCCGTCGCGGAGATAGTCGCGCAGTTCGGCCTGGAGGAAGTGCGCCGGGGTACCGGGCAGGAGGGCCTCGGCACCCTTCGCGGTTTTCGGCAACTCGCCGGAGGCATGGGTGTGAGCGTCGGTTAGGCCGGGCATCAAGATCCGGCCGCCAAGGTCAACTGGCCTGGCGTGCGCCGGGCAGGCATCCGCGGCGCCACCGATGCGGGCGATTATCCCGTTCTCGACAAGGACCGCGCCGGGGACGGGCGCGTCGGCGCCCGGATTGAGGAGGCGGGTATTGGTGAGCCACAAGGGCTCAGGGCTGGCGGGGGGTGCGGCGATCAATGCCGGGAACCGATGGGACAAACAGGGCCTCCTTGCAGGGACTATGACAGAAGCTAGCATGGCGGGCGGCAGAAGGTTACTGAGTGGTAAGGTTCGCTGTGGCCAGGTCAGTAGAGAGCCCAGCATCGGAGAACCCGCTGCGGATCGCGATGCTGTCGTATCGCAGCAAGCCGCACTGTGGGGGCCAGGGCGTCTACGTCCGTCACCTGACCAGGGAGCTCGCCGCGCTCGGGCATACCGTCGAGGTGTTCTCCGGCCAGCCCTATCCCGACCTGGACCCGGGACCAGTCCTGCGCGAGGTGCCCAGCCTGGACCTTTACCGCGAGCCAGACCCGTTCCGTACGCCGCGACCCGGCGAGCTCCGCGACTGGATCGACCTACTGGAAACCTCGCTTATGTGGGGCGGGGCATTCCCAGAGCCACTGACGTTCAGCCTCCGCGCCCGGCGGGTACTGGGCAGGCGACAGGGGGACTTCGACGTGGTGCACGACAACCAGGGGCTCGGCTACGGCATGCTCCGGCTCCCGCTCCCCCTGGTCACCAGCATCCACCATCCGATCAGCGCGGACCGGCAGATCGACCTGGCGTCACTGCACGGGCTCCAGCAGCTATCCCGGCGCCGCTGGTACGGGTTCGTCCGGATGCAGGCGCGGGTAGCGCGGGCGGTCGGGCCGGTTATCACCGTCTCCGAGTCGGCTAAGGCTGACATCTGCCGGGACTTCCGGGTGCCCGCGGGCCGGGTGCGCATCATCCCGCTGGGGGTCGACACCCGGATGTTCCGGCCCAGGGGCGGCTCGGGGGTGAGTGGCCCGGGGCTGGGTGAGCGGGTGCCGGGGCGGATCGTCGCGGTTACCAGCGCTGACTCGGCGCTGAAGGGGACGGCGACCTTGCTGCGGGCGGTCGGCAAGCTAGTCACCGAGCGGGACGTACACCTGATCGTCGTCGGCAAGCCGGGGCCGGACACCATCAGGCTGGTCGCCGAGCTGTCGCTCTTGGACCGGGTCACGTTCACCCACGGGCTCGACGACACCGCCTATGCCGAGCTGCTCGCCAGCGCGGAGATCGCCGTGGTCCCCTCGCTTTACGAAGGGTTCTCGTTGCCGGCAGTGGAGCATATGGCTTCAGGGACCGCGCTGGTGGCCAGCCGGGCGGGGGCGCTGCCCGAAGTGACCGGGACAGCACCTGATGCTGCGGGCGCGGTACTGGTGACCCCCGGAGACGCGGAGGAGCTCGCCGCAGCACTGCTGCGGCTGCACGACTCTCCTGGGGAACGCGTGGCGCTTGGGGAACGCGCGCTGCGGCGGGTAAGTGAGCGATTCTCGTGGGCAGCAGTGGCGTGTGCGACCGAGGAGAGCTATCGGGCCGCGATCGCGGCTGAGGCTAGTAGGGGATGAGATTGGTGGGGCTGGGGCTGGTGGGGCTGGGGCGGCGGCGTGCTTACTGTTGACTTCGCGCGGTTTCCGGTACGGCCGGGTGACCGGGTGCTTGACCTGGGGTGCGGCGGGGGAAGACACGCCTTCGAGGCGTACCGGCGAGGCGGCCGGGTGGTCGCCTTCGACCTCGATCCGGGTGAGCTCGGGCCCGTGAACGGGATGTTCGGGGCGATGGCCGCTGAGGGGGAAGCGCCGTCAGGCAGCGCGGCCGCATCGGCTTCTGGGGACGCAACGCACATGCCGTTCTGCGATGATGCCTTTGATCTTGTTATTGCCAGCGAGGTCCTTGAGCACATTTTTGATGATCAGCGGGCGATACGGGAGATTGCGCGGGTGCTGCGGCCGGGCGGGCGGGCCGCGATCACCGTGCCGGCCTTCCTGCCGGAGCGGGTGTGCTGGGGGCTGTCCCGCGAGTATCACGAGGTGCCCGGCGGGCATGTGCGGATTTACACGCGGGTCGAGCTCGAGGCCAAGCTGGCGCGCGTCGGGCTTGAGCCACGATGGCATCATCACGCGCACGGGCTGCACTCGCCGTACTGGTGGCTCAAGTGCGCGGTCGGGGTAGGCAAGGATGATCATCCTATGGTCAGCGCCTACCATCGAATGCTTATATGGGATATCATGAAGGCGCCAGCAGTGACTCGGATAGCGGAGCGGGCACTCAACCCGGTGATCGGCAAGAGCCTCGTGGTGTACGCGGTCAAGCCGTGCTGACCCCTGGTGCATTGAGTGCTGCTCGTGTGATTGAGACGGGGCGCGCGATTGAGCGGATGCAGGCCGCGTCGGGAGCGATCGCGTGGCCGGACGGGCACGTGGACGCCTGGGACCACATCGAATCCGCGATGGCGCTGAGTGCGTGCGGGCTCACCGGCGCCGCACGACGGGCCTACCGGTGGCTGCGCCGGGCGCAGCGGGCGGATGGGTCTTATCCGAGGTCTGTGGTGGGCGGAACTGTTGCCGACCCCGCGGCGGAGGCGCATCACGCGGCCTACGTGGCGGTCGCGGTGTGGCATGAGTACCTGGTGACCTCGGACCTCGTGTTCGTGAAGCTGATGTGGCCCGCGGTGCGGCGCGCGGTGGAGTGGACGCTGGCGCTGCAGGTGCCACGGGGTGAGGTGCTGTGGGAGCGGGACGCTGCCGGGGTTGCCGGTGAATTCGCGTTGCTGTCCGGGTGCTCGAGCATTTACCACAGCCTTCGGTGTGCGGTGGCGCTGGGGAAGCTTGCCGGGGATCCGCAGCCTGACTGGGAGCAGGCGGCGGACCGGCTCGAATCGGTGGTGGCGGGCTGCCCGGAGGCTTTCGCGGACAAGAGCCAGTTCTCGATGGACTGGTACTACCCGGTGCTCGGCGGCGCGGTGCGGGGCGCCGCCGCCCGTGCGCGTCTTGACGCGTCATGGGACGCGTTCGTCGTGCCTTCGCTCGGGGTGCGGTGCGTGTCCGATCAGCCATGGGTGACGGTTGCCGAGACCTGTGAGCTGGTACTCGCGCTGGATGCCTGCGGACTGCGGGCCCGGGCCCTGCCCGTATTCGAGACAGTGGACCGCCAGCGACGGGCGGACGGCTCCTACTGGACCGGGTGGCAGTACGTGAACGACAAGCCCTTTCCCGCGGAGTGCTCCAGCTGGACGGCGGCGGCCGTGGTGCTCGCCTACGACGCCCTGGCCGGGCTGAGCGACGGGGGCGGGATCTTCAGGGACGTGCCAGGATCCTGAGGGAGCCCTCCGCCGCTGTCTCCACGAAGCCGTCAGCCAGGGCGTGCTGGTAGATGCGGTAGGGAGCCTGGCCGCCGTCGGCCGGGTCGGGGAAGACGTCGTGGATGGCCAGCGCCCCGCCTGGAGCGATGTGCCTAGCCCAGCCGCCGTAGTCGGCCTGGGCTGCCTCATCGGTGTGGCCGCCGTCGATGAACAGCATTCCCAGCGGGGTCTGCCAGGCCCTTGCCGCGGTCGCCGAGCGGGCGACGATAACCACCACGTCGTCTTCCAGGCCTGTCTTGTGCAGGGTCTCGCGCAGGCGCGGCAGGGTGTCGATGATGCCTGCTTGCTGGTCGACCATGGTCGGGTCGTGATATTCCCAGCCGGGCTGATGCTCCTCGGAGCCGCGATGGTGGTCGACGGTGATGGTGAGCTGATGGTGCGGGCGGGCGGCAGCGGCCAGGTAGATGGTGGACTTGCCGCAATAGGAGCCGATTTCGAGGACAGGGCCAACGGACGCGTAGCGGGCGGCGGCGGCGTGGAGGGCGAGGCCTTCGGCGGGCGGCATGAAGCCGGTGGCTGCTTCCGCGGCGGCCAGCAAGTCGGGATCCATGCTGCTCATGGTGCCATCAGGTCGTCCCATCAGGACTCCAGGTAGGCGAGAACGGCCAGGACGCGGCGGTTGTCGTCGTCGGACAGGGGCAGGTCCAGCTTGGTGAAGATGCCGGCGGCGTGCTTGCTGACCGCCTTGTCCGTGATGTGCAGGCGCTGGCCGATCGCGGCGTTGGACCTGCCCTCGGCCATCAGGGCCAGGACCTGGCGTTCCCGTGGCGACAGGCGGGTCACCGGGCTGGTGCTCGTGTGCTTGAGCAGGAGCTTCTGCACCACCTCGGGGTCGAGGACCGTACCGCCGGCCGCGACCGTGCGGATCGCCGCGGCGAACGCCTCGTCGTTGAAGACCCGGTCCTTCAGCAGGTAGCCGACGCCGCCTTGCTGATCGGCGAGGAGTTCACGGGCGTAGAGCTGCTCGACGTACTGGGAGAGCACGAGGACGGGAAGGCCGGGGCGCTGCTTGCGGGCCGCGATGGCGGCACGCAGGCCGTCATCGGTGTTGGTGGGCGGCAGGCGGACATCGACGATGCCCACGTCCGGCTTGGTGTCGATGAGCGCGGCGAGCAGTTCCGGTGCGGTGCCGACGGCCGCGACGATCTCGAAGTCGTGTGCTTGCAGGAGCCGGACCAGGCCTTCCCTCAGCAGGAAGAGGTCTTCAGCGATGACGACGCGCACGGCACCTCGATGACGACGATAGTCGGCCCGCCCGGCGGGCTGCTCACCGCAAGGATGCCATCAAAGGTGGCAAGCCTGCGTTCGACTCCCTTGAGGCCGGTACCCTGTTCGGGGTCCGCGCCGCCGGCGCCATCGTCGGTGACCTGGACGCGGAGGGTTTCGCTGGCGTGGCTGAGGTGGATCCTGATCGTCCTGGCGCCGGAGTGCTTGGCGGCGTTGGCGAGGATCTCGGCGACAGCGAAGTAGACAGCCGAGCCGACCGGCATCTCCACCTCGCCCGGCAGGTCGATGTCGACCACGGTGTGCAGTGGCGTGTCCAGGGCGAGCGCCCTTACCGCGTCGGCGAGGCCGCGGTCGGCCAGCACCGGCGGGTAGATGCCGCGGACCAGGTCACGGAGCTCGGTCAGGGCCTTGGACGAGCTTTCCTTCGCCTCACTCACCAGGGCGAGTGCCGCCTCCGGACTCGTCTTGAACAGCTTCTCCGCGGCCCGCAGCGACATGCCGAGCGCCACCAGCCGGGCCTGGGCGCCGTCGTGCAGGTCGCGTTCGATCCGGCGCAGCTCGGCGGCGGCGGTGTCCACCGCGTCGCTGCGGGTCTGGGTGAGGGTTTCCACCCGTACGGTCAGCTGTTCCGCCCTGGCGGCCAGTTCCTTACCCGGCAGCCCTAGCTGCTCTCCTATTACCCGCGGTGTCAGCCAGAGCCCGAGCGCTATCAGGAAAAGCCCCTGCAGGCCGGCGTAGGCGAACGTGTGGTCGCCCAGGGCGGCGAGGCCGTACCAGCGCCCTGGCCCGTAGCCCAGGGTCACGGCCCAGTGAAGGCCGCATCCGCCTATCACCAGCAGACCGGCCGCCGCCAGCGTCGCTGCCCACAGCCGGAACCTGAACGCCATCACCAGCGCCGCCGCGATGGCGCCGACGTCGAGTGCCACGCCCGGGGCACCGTGTACAGCTACCAGTCCGAGGAGGATCACGATCGGCAGCAGCAGCAGGAATTCCTGGCCGCGCAGGATGCCGCTGGTCCGGGTCTGCCATAGCCGGTGCGCTGTCTGCTCAGCGAGGCCGGATCCGGGGGCGCGCAGCCGCAGGAACAGCCAGCCGCCGGCGGCCAGGCACAGCAGCGCCTCAAACCAGGCCAGCCCAGGCCCGCCGGCACCGGCCACCAGGTAGGGCGGCTGGAACCCGGCGAACATGATGCTGCCGTACGACGCCTTCCTGGCTACCACTACCTCGATGAGACCCAGCCCGAGCAGGCCATACGGCACGAGCCTGGTCGCGGTCCGCGGCCGGAAGAGCATGATCAGGCACGCGCCTGACACCACCATGAACCCGAACCAGTACCGAGGGATGCTGACGGCGGCGTAGATCACCGCGAGGATCGGCAGCAGCAAGCCCCAGCGGCCAGTCCGGATGCGCTCGGACAGGCCATCCAGGCGGAACCAGGCCAGATAGCTGCCGACCACGATGAGGAAGAGGACCGGCAGGTAAACAGAAACGGGCATAACCCCATCGTGCCGCGTGCGGTGCGCGACCGCCATGGTGCTGGGTCATGCCCTGCTAGGGGGCTTAAGCCCCCTAGCTGGTGAGCTTGCTCAGGCGCGCGAGGGCCTCGTGCAGGACTTCCTTGCGCTTGCAGAAGGCGAACCGGACCTGGGTGCGGCCGGCTTCCTTGTCGTCGTAGAAGACGGCGCTCGGGATGGCGACCACGCCGGCCCGGTCGGGCAGGCCACGGCAGAACTCGATCCCGTCCCGCTCACCGAGCCTGGCGATGTCGGTGGTGACGAAGTAGGTGCCGTCGGGCTGGTAGACCTCGAAGCCGATGTCGCTGAGGCCGGCCGCGAGCAGGTCGCGCTTGGCGCGGAGGTCGTCGCGGAGCTGGGTGTAATAGCTGTCAGGCAGGGCGAGTGCCTGGGCGATCGCGTACTGGAACGGGCCGCCGCTCACGAACGTCATGAACTGCTTGGTCGTCTTGACGGCGCCGATCAGCTCGGGCGCGGCGGTGACCCAGCCGATCTTCCAGCCGGTGAACGAGAAGGTCTTCCCGGCCGAGCTGATCGACACGGTGCGCTCGCGCATGCCGGGGAACTGAGCGATCGGGCAGTGGGTGCCCGCATAGATGAGGTGCTCGTAGACCTCGTCGGTGATCACCAGCAGGTCATGCTCGACGGCCAGCCTGGCGATGGCCTCCAGTTCGGCCTCGCTGAAAACCGCGCCGGTGGGATTGTGCGGGGTGTTCAGCAGGATGAGGCGGGTGCGGCTGGTGATCTTTGACGTGAGCTCGTCCAGGTCCGGCCGGAAGTGCGGCGGGCGGAGGGTCACCGGGACCCTGGTACCTCCGGCCATCGCTATGTTCGCCGCGTAAGAGTCGTAGTACGGCTCGAACGCGATCACCTCGTCGCCCGGCTCGACCAGGGCGAGCAGCGCGGCGGCGACCGCCTCGGTCGCGCCAGCGGTGACCAGCACCTCGGTCGCCGGATCGTAGCTCAGGCCATAGAACCGCTGCTGATGCTCGACGATGGCATCGCGCAGCTCGGGGACGCCAGGGCCCGGCGGATACTGGTTGCCACGTCCGCTGAGGATCGCGTCGGCGGCGGCCTGCGCGATCTGCTGCGGGCCGTCGGTGTCCGGGAAGCCCTGGCCCAGGTTGATCGAGCCGGTCGCGACGGCACGCGCGGACATCTCCGCGAAGATCGTGGTGCCCAGGCCTGCCAGCCGGCGGTTCAGCAATGGTCTTGTCACAGGTCAATAAGATCACGGGTATGCGCGTCGCTTTGTGTCAGATACCAGTCAGCTCGCAGCCTTCAGTCAACCTGTCCCGGGTGCGGTCAGCGCTTGAGGACGCTGCCGCTCAGGGCGCCGATCTGGCCGTGTTTCCTGAGGCTACCCAGATCCGGTTCGGGTCCGACCTGGCCGCCGCGGCGGCGCCGCTTGACGGCTGGTTCTGCACGGGGCTCGCCTCGGCTGCGGCGGAGAACGGGGTGGCCCTGGTGGCCGGGGTGTTCGAGCCCGCCCCGGACGGGCGGGTGTACAACACCGCGGTCGCCTACGACGGGGCTGGCTCGCTGGTCGCCTCGTATCGCAAGCTGCACCTGTTCGACGCATTCGGACAGCGGGAATCCGACGTCGTCGCGCCCGGGTCCTCGGTGGTCTCCTGTTTGCTTGGCGGCCTGCAGGTCGGGCTGGAAATCTGCTACGACGTGCGGTTTCCCGAGCTGTCCCGTGCGCTTGTGCTAGACGGCGCGTCGCTGCTGCTGATACCGGCATCCTGGGCATCCGGGCTGTTCAAGGAGGAACATTGGGTCACGCTGGTCCGGGCGCGCGCTATCGAGAACACGGTCTGGGTCGCGGCCGTCGGGCAGGTGCCGGATCCGGACGAGCCGACGCACCGGCAGCTGGCCGGCATCGGACGCAGCATGCTGGTGGACCCGTTCGGCGTGGTGCGCACGGACCTGGGGCCCCGGCCGGGGATCGTGGTTGCCGAGGTGGACGTGTCGCTCGTTGCGGAGGTACGGACGGCGCTGCCTTCGCTCACCAACCGGCGCGGGGACGTGTTCGGCTAGCGTCAATTCGCCGCTCCTGCGCTGTTTTTGACGGAGATTAAACGCCCGGCGGAAGAAAAAGAGTCAGAACCGACTACTAAGTTTCCGCCAGGCTTCGAATTTCCGTCTAAATAGAGCACGGGTGGGGCGGATGGGGCCTGCGTGAGTAGAGATGCGCACGGGTGGGATGCGGGCCGGAGCGGGATGCGGGCCGGAGCGGGATGCGGGCCGGAGCGGGATGCGGGGCAGAGCGGGATGCGGAGCGGATGCGGGGCCGTCGGGCGGCCAGGGGCGGGGTTAGCGGATCGGGGATTGCCAGTAGAGGGGCTGGTCGGACTGGGGGGAGGCGGTGAAGCCGACGCCAGTGAGGGTGGAGCCAGATACGGTAAGGCCCGTGATCGCCTGGATGCCGGGGCCGGTCAGGCCCTCGCCGCCCGGGGTGGCCGCGGTCCAGTGCGAGCCATCGGATGAGGTCCACACCACGACGTCCTGGTGGCCGGGGGTGGTGCCGAACGTGCCGGTCACGGTGAACGTGCCGCCGGCCACGGCCAGCGCCGTCACCTTGGCCTGGCCGGCGGGCACCGGAAGGCTGGATTCGGTCCAGGTCATGCCGCCGTTGCCGGACCGGGCGGCGAAGGGCGTGGCGACACCGTCCGCGGACGTGCTCATGCCGGCCGCGACGATGGTGCCGCCGGCCACCGTGACGTGCAGCAATGCCGCGCTGGCCGCGCCGGACGGCAGGGGGAGCAGCATCGAGGTCCAGTTCTTGCCGTCAACCGAGGTCGACGCCGCGGGTGCATTGCCCTGCGTGCCCACCGCAACGAAACCACCGCTCGGCATGCCCGCGGCCACGGCCAGCATCTCGCGGCTGCCGCTGGCGCCGTCGGCGCCGTTGAGCTCGGCCGGGGCGTCCTCCTGCCAGCTGGTCATGTTGCCCGACCACCAGGCGGCCGCGAGCGCGGGCTCACCTGGGAGCTGCTGATAGCCGACGACCACGTAGCCACGGGAACTCGCCGCGGCCTGTTCCGTATACATGTCGCTGCCGGCGAACGCCGGATCGCCGTCGGCGGCAGACCAGGTGCTGCCGTCCGCAGACGTCAGGACGACCGGATGCTGCGTGGTCCCCCCGGTAACACCGCCGACGGCCAGCCAGCCGGCCGCGCCGTAGGCCACGCTCACCAGCTGCTGCGTTCCCGGCCGGTCAAGCACCGCCGGGGTCTGGCCGGCCGCCTGGGTCCAGGCGTTGCCGCCGTCGGTGGACAGCCACGCCGCCGGGTAGCCGTTCGCGCTGCCGACCACCACCTGCGCGCTGCCGTGCGCCGCGACCCCGTTCACGGCCAGCTGCGGCTCGACCGCACCGGGGATGGCGCTCAGGCTGACCGGGACCGCCAGGCCGCCGGTCCGGACTGTGACCAGGCGCGGACCGCCGGGACCGGTCATCGCCACCACGGCGCCGCCATCGGTGATCGCCGCCCCGGCCACGGACGAGCCGTCAGCGGCAGGCTGGCCCCCAGCGGATCCCGGTGCGGGACCCAGCGCGGTGCGATACCACTTCGCGTCGCCGGCCGACACCACGGCGAACGGCGTGCCTGCCGAGTCGCCGGTTATCACCGCGCCGTCCGGACCGCCGTTCATCACCTCGGGGGTGAAATCGGGCAGGGATGCCGCGAATGTCCAGTCGGTGCCGTCCGCCGACCGGTACACGTCCGCGGCCACCCGCCGGTCCGACGAAGCCGGGCGGACCAGCGCGAACCCGCTGCCGACCACGGCCACCCCGGCGATCTGGTCCGAGGCCCCGTGCCCGGCTGGCACGGCGAGCGGGGTCCAGGTATGCCCGCCGTCGCTGCTGAGCCAGGCACCGCTGACCCCGCCGGGCGCGTCCCCGGCCAGCAGCACGGTATTCCCGTCGGCCGCCAGGTAGCGGATGTCGATCACGCCATAAGGCCCCGGCAGCTCCGTCCAGGTTGCCCCCGTCGCCGACAGGTACACCGCGTTGCCTCCGGCGGCGATGAAGCCACTGCTGGTCCGGCGCAGCACGGTGACGGAATCGGGCAGGCCGGTGGTGGACATCAGGGTCCATGCCGCACCAGTGGTGCTGGTCCAGATGGCGTCCGGGCCGACCGCGACCCACTCCCCCTGGCCGCCGGCCACCAGCCGTGCCACGTGACCTGGTGGTGGGGCGCCTCCCCCCGCGGCCGATTCGGTGGCCAAGGACCAGGAACCACCGTCGTTCTGAGATATGAAGAATTCTGCTCTCGGGACCTGGACCCCGGTCTCGGCCCCAACCGCCACGGCCTCGGCCCCGTCGCTCGCGACGCGGCCGAGCGAGGCGGTGACGCCGCGGGTGCCGGCGGCGGCCGTGAAGTCGTGGCCGGCCAGGGCTGCAGGGGGAAAGCCGAGGTTCGTGAGGGACGGTGCCTGCGTGCCGCCGCCGACGCCGAGCACGACGACCACGGCGATGCCGATGGCGACCATCGAGACGATCGGCAGCGCCACCCGCATGCCCCAGCCGCGGAACTCGAGGTTCGCCAGGAACTGCCTGGCCAGGCTGGCCTTCTCGGGCTGCGGCAGGAGGGAGCGGAGCAGCCGCGTCCACTCGGCGTGGGCGCCGGCCGGTGCGGCGGGCCGCCGGGGCGGGACAGGACCACGGCGGGCGTGGCCGTGCTGAGAGTGGCCGTGCTGAGAGCGGTCTCGGGGGGCGGAGCGGCGAGCGACGGGGAACGCGCCGTCGAACTCGTAGCCTGGCCGGTCGTGCGGCAGTGGCTCCTGCTCGCCCGCGCTTACCGTCGGGGTGTACCTGAGCCGGTACGGGTCCTCACCCCGGGGCGGCTGTGCCTGCGGGGGCGGTGCTGGCTGGCGAGGGCGGGGAGCGGCCCGCGGGCGACCGGGCTCGAATTCGTAGCCGGGTACATCGGCGCCGCTGGGATCCCAAGAAGAGTCGCCCTCAGGATTGCCGGTGTGATCCCTTATCACCTTTGCCTAACCGTGTGCGATTGCACTGCGTCACTGCACTGCGTCACTGACCGATGGGCTATTAACCGATGGTAGCGCCCGCAATCGCCGCGTGATGGGTGATTCCGTGCGCTTGCGGACCAGCACGGACAACAGAGTGACTGACGACACACACTTATCATCCGGGTGCGGTAGGGGCTTCAGCCACTGCGCCTCGTGGCTGAGGGTAGCCTGAAGGGCGTAGGCCAGCCACTGGCAGAATCATCTTCGGAAGAGGGTCTGGGGGACAATGTCCGCCGTGTCTTCTGGTTCAGCGCAAGGTAACGCCGAACTCCACGAGAGCGACAGCA
>Ga0209530_1000793_pt1 | contig 18181 bp, 18 predicted proteins | sample BlaSpr_A8_Ref_O1_FD_187987 | JGI IMG/M metagenome (GOLD analysis project Ga0209530, IMG submission 187987) | Forest soil microbial communities from Thunder Bay, Ontario, Canada - Black Spruce, Ontario site 2_A8_Ref_O1 (SPAdes) (version 2) | ecosystem: Environmental > Terrestrial > Soil > Boreal...
CGGCGATGTTTGCGGTCAACGTTTGGATCAGAGAGACCACGGTGAGTTCTTCGACCAGGACACCGGAACGGTGATTGTCGGCGAAGGCGGCGTTGAGGTCGATGACGGCGAGTCCGGGATCGACCAGATAGAGGTCACGGATTTCCGAGCCTGCTGCTAAAGGATGCGGCGAAGACTTGTCGAGGTAGAGGGTGAGCAAAGCGCGTAGGATTTCGGCGGCGCGTTCCTGGCGTCCCGAGGGAAGCTGGATGTGAACCGGTTGCGGGCGTAAAACTCCGGCGTCGTCATAAGCGACATACAGCGTGACTCGCTCGGTTGCGCCGGTAACCGGTGGCGCTACAGGTTGGGTATTCGAGGCGGAGACTTCGGTGCGATGCACGCGGCTACGTATCCGCCAGACGTAGACACTCATGCCTAGAGTGGCGGCGAGCAGGATAACTATGCCGATCAGCAGATGGCGCGGGATCATCGGCCAGTCTCCAGTCTGTCGTGAAAGGAAGCGACTCCGGCGGCAACTGCGCTGGCAATCAGTTGCTGATACGCGGGAGAGTTTAATTGGGTGACGTCGTCGGATGGAGGTGCAACTTCGACTGCGATCGCCGTGGTGCTGATGTTATTCAGCGGGCGGAGGGCGGCGATGAGAGCGCGCGCGGGAATCTGCTTATCTTGCAGATCCTTGACTAGATTCACTTCGGCAGACCGGCTGGTGAGCTGAAAAGCAGCCTGGGCCGCGTCCCAGCTTAAGAATGGGCCACGGTTTTCTACTTCGGCCGGAACCAGCGCGGTGTACACGCGAATGCCTTTGCCCTGAGATGCGGCATGCAGGCAAATGTAGATCGCTGGATGTGCGGAGTTAGTCAAGCTGGCGCGCTGGTCGAGACTGAGCGTGGCATCGCTATCGCGCAAGAGCAAAGTGGCGAGACCGCGAGTCTCGAGTTCCTGCCGCAGGCGGCGGGCGAGGGCGAGGGTGACATCTTTTTCCGCGAGTTGATCGGTGAGGGAAGCGCCGCGTTCGTCGCCTCCGTGGCTGGGGTCTATCACTGCGAAATAATGCCGAATCCCGGGAGTAGTTGTTCCAGATGCTGCGGCCGGGGTGCCCGCATTCGTCGGCGGGCGCGGAACTGGCGGGGGGGCTTGAGTTGGCGCAACCGCTTGCGGGACGGGTTCGATGATGATGGTGCGTCCGTTGTTAGTGAAGCTCGCCATAAGCGGGACGGTCGCAGCAACCACTACGTCGGCCGCTCCGTTGTTTTCCTGAAAGCTGGCGGAAGGAATGATTTTGCTATCGAAGGTGAGCGCCTGAGAGCCGGGGGCGACGATGGCCTCGTGGTTGAACGCCATACGCAACTCGCCGGGCGAAGTGGCGATGGTTGGGTTTACCGGAGCGGTAAAGTTCATTACCAATTTCGGGGGAGTGGTCTTGCTTACCTGAGCGGTGAAATGAACGGCTACATTGCCGACGAAAAGGCGTCGCGAATTCTGGTTGAAAGTGACTGGGCCGCCGAGAATGCGAGGCATGAGCGTCCCCAGGCAAGAGAGGGGAACCAGGCCGCGTCCATTCTCCAGCAGGAAATTCGAAGGAAGATCGTAATCGGAATTGCGGATGCGGGCGCGGGTTTTTCCTGCTACGAATTCGCTTTCCACTTCGTAGTAACGGAATTTCCAGTGCGGTCCGTTGGCGCGGGCGCTGACCGGGCCGAGGGGTTCGAAGACTTCGAGGAGTCCGACGTATTCGTCGCCATTGCGCTCGAGAACGGGGAGAGAATAGTTGGCGGCGTTGGAGTAGATAGTGATGCGCTTTTCTTCGGGCGCGCTGTAAACCAGAAGCACTGAGGCAAGGAGGATTGCGACCACGAACCCACCCGCCGCGACGAGACGCCGCCGCGACTGTCGACGGAATTCCGGCGTTCCAAACGGGCGCGGGTTACTCCAGCGCATAAATCGTGAGGCCACTTAATAACTTGGGGTAGAAGTCGGTCGATTTTTGCGGCAGAACTTCACCGGCGAAAGCGATGTCGCGAACCTGCCGCATGCGGACCGGGTTGATCAGAAAAGCGATGTTGGCGGCTCCCTCACGCACGCGAGTTAAAGCCTCCTCTGCATCGCGAATGTAAGTGACATTCGTCTGATCGCGGATGGCTTCTTCCGAGATTCCCAGAACGCCTTCGAGCAGGCACTTGTGGAGTTGAACAACGTCGAGCGACTGCTGGCGGAGCGGCAGACTCTGAAGCAGGCTGGCAGCGGCAGGCCTCGGCGTATCGAAGAGAAATGCTCGATCGGCCGTGACTCCCAGCAGGGCGGTGCCGGCCTTTCCGGCCGCGCGCAGGATTCCCAGAGCGCGGTTCGCAGTTATGGAGGGATCGACCTCTTCCACGCTGAAATACGATCGCGCCTGATCGCGGAGGTTGTCGGGCGAGAACGATTCCAGCCCATGCACTACGCGATGAGTGGGCAAGATGACCAGGCCGGGGCTGTCCATATTAATGAAGGTCATCATCACGAATTCATAGGGAGCAGGCTCGGATGAGGTCGTTCCCGGGCGGGCCCGGCACTCGTTGCGATAGTTCAGGGCGGTCTCGTAGCGGTGATGACCGTCGGCGATGATCAGCTTCTGGTCGCGCATCTTGTTGCAGACGAACTGGATTAGGCCGGGATCGGCAATCCTTCGCAACTGATGCAAAACTCCATATTCGTCGCGGATATCTATATTGTTTTCCGTATTTGTTGTGGAAACGGCGGACAGGGCCTCGTCAATCTCGGCGGCGGGATCGCTGTAGAGCATGAACAGCTGGCCGAAATGGGCCTGGGTGGCTCGCAGGAGTTCAAGACGGTCTGCCTTAGGTTTGGCTAGGGTTTGCTCGTGGCGGTGGACGATGCCGGCTGAGTAGTCTTCCACTTTGCCCAACCCGATGAATCCCCGGCGCTCCATTTCGGCTCCCCCGCCCGGAGGTTGGAAGCGCTGAACGTATTGGTATAGAGATTGCTCGGGGTCTTGCAGGAAGATGCCTTGCCGGCGCCAATCCCGAAAGGACGCGGCCGCACGAGTGTAAACATTTTCCTCTAAATGGTCGGTCGGTTGCTTCTTGCCGAGGATGATCCGAACCAGATTGTGGGGCTCGGCATCATAGTAGCGATTTTGCATCTCCGGGGTGATTTTGTCGTAGGGCTGGGTCACAACTTTGAACAGATCGACCCTGGCGGGGTCGTAACGCAAGGCGCGGAACGGTGCGACGTGGGCCATAGGCTTGGAAATGTGAATTGTACAAGACCCGTGGTTGGTTTGCGGGCTGGCTGAGAAACGAGCAGCCTTAATCTTAATAAAGAACGGCCGGTTGAATTTGACCAAGATTTGACAACTGGGTCCTAACGCGGATGATCAAATCGGACTAACGACGCAACCGCGAAGTGTCGTAAGGCAACATTTGTAAAAAGTACAACATCATTGTTGCACAGCAAAAAAGGCTGACGCCACGGGGATTGAGCTGTGGTAGGATCAGCCTCAATGAGGTATTTGTGGGCGGCTATGACAGGCGCGGGTCGTCGTGCAGCCTAACCACACACCGTGATCTCGTCCGGGATTCTGACGGCATCCTGAGAGAGTACGCGCTGTGCAGGCGAGGGTGCGTTCTTGTTTTCTGCCTGATTCTAGCCGCGACTTTCATTTGCTGTTTGGCGCCCCAAGCCCTGGGGCAGAGTCCGATCGACGATGTTCACGTCACGCCTCGGATAGAGCCGCCCAAGTCCAACCCGACCGACAACATTGATCCGTCGCTCAAGACTCACACCAAACCGCTCAAGGTCGACGTCAGCCTGGTTCTGGTACCGGTCACGATTACGGATCCCATGAACCGGCTGGTCACGGGCCTGGACAAAGAGAACTTCCAGCTCTTTGAAGGCAAGGACGCGCAGGAGATACGGCATTTCTCGAGCGAAGACGCTCCGGTTTCGATCGGCGTTATCTTTGACATGAGCGGAAGCATGGTCAGCAAAATCGAGCGTGCCCGCGAGGCGGTGGTCGAGTTCTTCAAGACTGCAAACCCGCAGGACGAATTTTTCATGATCGCGTTCGCGGACAAACCGCAGGAAGTTTCAGACTTTACCTCTTCCGTGGAAGACATACAGGGCAAGCTGGTCTATACGGTTCCCAAGGGCAGGACGGCTTTGCTGGACGCGATTTATCTGGGCGTCAGCAAGATGCGGCAGGCCAAGTATCAGAAGAAGGCGCTGCTCATTATTTCTGACGGAGGCGACAACCACAGCCGTTACACCGAAGGCGAAATCAAGTCTACGGTCAAAGAGGCGGATGTGCTGATTTACGCCATCGGGATTTATGACCACTACATGGCTACCCCTGAAGAAGCATTAGGGCCGGCGCTGCTTGGCGAAGTTGCCGAACTCACCGGAGGGCGTTCGTTTACCATCGATAACCCCAACGATCTGGCAGATGTGGCCACAAAGATCGGGATTGAATTACGAAATCAATATGTACTGGGATACCGTCCCAAAAACCCCGGGCACGACGGCAAATGGCGTAAGATAAAAGTGAAGTTGATTCCACCCAAAGGATTGCCGCCGCTAAAGGTGTACGCCAAGACGGGGTACTATGCTCCTTCGGAATAGTCGCGTTCCGGTTCTGCTGCTTTTTCTCCTCTTCACCACTCTAGCTGGCCGACATCAGGCGGTCGCATCGCCAGTCCCCAGGAACGCAGAACAACAGACGTCACAGACGTCAACCACAAGTCCACAATCGCAGGACCAGAAAAGCCAGACTCAGCCCAGCCCATCGCAGCAATCTCAGCCACCCCAGTCTCAGGCTCAACCACCGCAGGATCAAGGTTCGTCGAGCGATAGCGGCGTTTTTGTATTCAAGAAGGAAGTCGAAGAGGTCGTAGTGCACGCTACGGTCATGGATGACAAGAACCATTTGGTCACGACTCTCGACCAGAGCGCGTTCAGCATTTTTGAGAACAACCAGCCGCAGACAATCGCTTCTTTCCGGCATGAAGATGTTCCGGTCGCCATGGGGATCGTCATCGACAACTCCGGCTCCATGCGCGAGAAGCGGGACAAGGTGAACCGCGCGGCATTGAATTTGGTGCGCTCCAGCAATCCGCAGGATCAGGTCTTCGTGGTCAACTTTAACGACGAGTACTACCTCGATCAGGAGTTCACCAGCAACATCAATAAGCTGCGCGAGGCTTTGGAGAAGGTCGAAGCCCGAGGTGGAACCGCGCTCTACGATGCCATCGTGGCCTCGTCCGTGTACATGAGGGATCATGCCAAACAGCAGAAAAAAGTTCTGTTCGTGGTGACCGATGGGGAAGACAACGCCAGCCGGGAATCCCTGGAGGAAGCGGTTCGCCGCCTGCAAGAAGAGAACGGCCCGACAGTTTACGCGATCGGGTTGCTGGGGGAGGAAAAAGCGCGTCGTGCCCGACGGGCGCTGGAAACCATTGCCCAGCGAACCGGAGGGATTAGTTTTTTCCCACGAACACTAGACGAAGTCGACTCTATCAGCAGCAGCGTGGCGCATGACATCCGAAACCAGTACACCATCGGATACAAGCCGACGACCCCGAAAACTGCAGGCGGCTATCGCGCCATCCGCGTCGAAGCCAAGGCCAAGGGATATGGCAAGCTGGTAGTCCGCACCCGCAGCGGGTATTATCCCGGGCAGGAACACGCGCCGCAGTAGATTCATTTCTCCTTCCCCTAAGAACGAGTCATCGTGAGCTGAGTTGCCGTCGCGAAGCGGTGGCGAGGCAGTCGAAGGACCCCGAGGGAGCGAGTCGGGGATTGCTGCCGTTGGAATTCTTCCGATCCATACACAGTGCTATGAGAATGCCTTTGTGCGTTTTGTTAGCCCATACATCCTGGGGTCCTTCGACTTCGTGACTGCTGCGCGATGCGCAGCAGCTACTCCGCTCAGGACGACTTCTTTCATCGATGCGACACAAGTTTGTGTACTTTGGTGCGATTGACGCACTCGCGCGGGTTCCGTAACCTGTAGAGTGCAGAAGACAACTATCGAAGGCTCTCGCCTGCAGGTCGCTGACGACATCACCCAGTTGGTCGGCGAAACTCCGATCCTCAAGCTGAAACGCATCGTTCCCGCCGGTTCGGCGGACGTTTATGCCAAGCTAGAGTATTTGAATCCCGGCGGAAGCGTCAAAGATCGCGCCGCGATCGGCATGATTCGCCGAGCCGAAGAACAGGGTCTGCTCAAGACTGGCGGTACGATCGTTGAGGCAACAGCGGGGAACACGGGGATCGGGCTGGCGCTGATCGGAGTGAATCGCGGTTACAAGGTTGCGCTGTTTGTGCCGGAAACATTTTCGGAGGAAAAAGTGATGATCATGCGGGCCCTCGGTGCTGAGGTGACCCGCACTCCGGATTCCGAGGGCATGCAGGGAGCGATTGATCGAGCCAAAGAGTTGGCATCTCGCGATCCCAAGGCTTTTATGGCAGCGCAGTTTGAGAATCCCGCCAATCCTGATTACCACTACGAAACCACCGCTCGCGAAATCTTCGAACAAATGGAAGGACGGATTGATGCCGTCGCGATCGGCGCCGGAACCTCCGGGACGTTCACCGGAGTTGCACGCTACCTGAAGAAGCACTTACCCAAAGTTCTGTGCGTGGCTGTGACGACGCAAAACTCGGTGCTTGGAGGCGGGAAAGCTGGCCCTCATAAAGTCGAAGGTATTGGATCAAGCTTTATTCCGAAGACGTTTGACGCGTCCGTGTGCGATGAAGTTGCGGTTGCCAACGATGAGGAAGCCTTCGGTACCGTGAAGGAATTGGCGGCGCTTGAAGGAGTGCTTTCCGGGTCGAGTGGCGGGGCAAATGTATTTGCGTCGTTGCAGATCGCGCGTCGTCTGGGATCTGGACGGCGCGTGGTAACTATCATTCCAGATTCCGCCGAGCGCTATTTGTCGAAGAAGATTTTTGAAGGCGGGATTTGATAGGTCAGTAGTTAGCATTCAGCACTCAGCAACTCCAGAACCTGAGAATCTGATCAGCGGCGAATTCCCTTGGGCGGCTGCAAAAGCTGTTTCTTGATGGGCAAAATGTTTAAGGGCTGAATGCTGATTGCTAACTGCTAAGTGCTGATTTCTTACTTCACCATGAATAAAAATAAGATCCCCGGTTTTGCCACTCGCGCCATTCACGTCGGGCAAGAGCCCGATCTCGAAAGCGGCGCGATTTCAGCGCCCATTCATCCCACTTCCACCTACGTCCAACAGGAGATCGGCAAGAACAAGGGGTACGAGTACGCCCGGGTTTCCAATCCGACGAGGACGCGTCTTGAGGAAAACCTGGCCACCCTTGAGGGCGGAATCGCTTCCCGCGTATTCGCCAGCGGGATGGCTGCGATCAACGCGATTTGTACGATGTATAAGTCGGGCGACCATGTGGTCTGTGGCCACAATCTTTATGGCGGTGTGCCGCGGCTGTTCAATCAGGTGCTAACCGGCTATGGACTCGAATTCACTTACGTCGATACTTCTGACGTCAGAAATGTCGAGCGCGCCATTCGCAAGAAGACTCGCATGGTGTACGTGGAAACGCCCACGAATCCACTCATGGATCTGGCAGATATCGAAGCGATCAGCAAAGTTTGCCGCGCCAAGAAGGTAGAGCTGGTGGTGGACAACACTTTCATGTCCCCATACTTCCAGCAGCCGATTGCGCTGGGCGCGGACATGGTGTTGCATTCGACCACGAAATTTCTTAACGGACACAGCGACGGACTTGGCGGCGTCGTGGTCTGTACTCGGCCTGACCAGGTTGAGGAACTTGGTTTTGTGCAAAAAGCGGCGGGAGCGATTCTGTCTCCATTTGAGTGCTGGCTGGTGTTGCGAGGCGTGAAGACGCTGGCGGTGCGAATGGAGCAGCATGATCGCAGTGGCCGGGTCATTGCCGAATTCCTCGATCAGCATAAGAAAGTGAAAAAAGTTTTCTATCCCGGATTGCCCGATCATCCGCATTACGCATTGGCGCAGAAACAGATGACTGGATTCGGTTCTATGATCTCGTTTGAGACAGGCTCGCTCTCGAATGCCAACAAGATGCTGAGAAAAGTCCGTGTCTGTTCGTTGGCGGAATCTCTGGGCGGAGTGGAAACATTAATTTCCCATCCCGCGACCATGACTCACGCGGGATTAGGCGAAAAGGGAAGGAAGCAGATCGGCATCACCGACGGCATGGTCAGGATTTCCGTGGGCATCGAGAATGTGGAAGATATTATTGCGGATCTCGATCAGGCGCTCTCGGCGATATAGCGATTGCGTCCTCGCATGTGGCTGAGTTGTCCACGACTACTTGCGACGAACCGAAAAAGAACTAAAGAACCTCCTGGCGCTAGTTATATCCAGATGGCTCGCTGTTGAATCAAGCACCCAGAGAGAATAAAGTCGGGGACCTACCCGAATCACGCGGTTGGCCACGGCTAGGCCGTCGGGCGTGAACAACATGGTGTCCTTAGCCGGATAACCATCGACGTTGACTTCGTTCTCCCCTACAATTCTTCCGTGGAATACATTGATGTAGCAGTCACGAAAGTCTGCGAACAACTCGTCTGTTGATTTGTCCTTCTGCGATGGATTTTCCCACCAACTCACTGCAAAACTGACTCCGTGAGCAGGTGAACTTATCAGTCGGTTGGAAAGAAACTTGCTGCCATCAGAAGCCGTGGTGCTCTCTTGTGATGCGACGGGATTTCGAGGGAAAGCAACACGAAACTGAGCATCTTGCGATTCAATCGACTTCCAGTCGTATGGCCGGAGTCTCTCCCAATTGGTCACTGTCCACCCGCACACAGTGATCGCTAATGCTGCGACCGCGATGCCAATCCACACTTTTCTGGCTTGCATGGGCGACGCCGTCATTCCCCCGTTCCACAAGTGCGAATACCGACCAAATTATCATTCGAAAGCGGTCGTTTTCTCTACAAAAATCGTACTGGATACAGTCAGTTCCTGACAAACCAAACAGCGTGGACACCGTTACTTGCACTCGCCCGCGAAATAATCGGCCATCAAATCGCTGGCCCACTTAGGCTGCCGGATTGCTGCCCGATCTGGCGTGAATTCCGCGAATACCGGTTTGATGTCCAAGATCGGCGAGCCGCCAAAAGCGTCCAAGGCTTGCACTTTCAGAGTCAGCCCTTCGACTGAGTGTAACCGGCAAATCGTTGCCGCGATGCGATTGGGCCTGGCTTTTCCGCGTTGGGCAAAGATTCCGACCTGAGGCCAGTTCGGATTGTTGCGCGGGTGTCTACGACCGGTGACAACGGAAGCATCGCTGACTCCATGCAAGTAAAAGAGAACTTCGACGTGAGAAAACTCGGTGAGCCCGTCCAGCGCCTCGGACGTGAAGTTACTCTCGTCCAAACGAATCTCGGAAACAATGTCACCCCAGTAGTCTTCGCGTGAGGCTTTTTCCGAAGCGTTCTCGGAAGAATAAACCCAGCCAATCGGGTGCAGAATGATATCCATGTCAGGATGGTAGTGCGGGGATGCCATTCCTGTCATGCCCTACTTCGACGAATCTTCAAGCCACTTGAGATACTCCGGGCTACCGTCTTCAATCGAGATCGACAAACATTCCGGCAGCTCGTAGGAATGCATTTCGAGGATCGCGTCGCGCACTTTGTCAAACGGAGCGGCGGTTTTGATCCACAGCAGCCATTCTTCAGCTTCCTCCACTTTGCCCTTCCATCGGTAGATCGACACGATTTTGGGGACGATGTTGACGCAGGCCGCGAGCTTGTGGTCGACCAATGTTTCCGCAATCCGGCGCGCTTCATCGACGGAGCCGGCGGTAGTCATGACGAGTCTCTTGTCGGTCATAGAATCAGCTTTCAGCTCCCAGTGTACGGCATCAGAGACTAGCTTTTTCAGACGGGTGGTTGCCGCGATGCCGGGCCATCGAACTGGGGATTTGTCAAAGTTGATTCCTCCCGTCTCCAATTAAGACAAGTTCCGCTTGACGGAGGAACGGAAGAGAAGTCCACTGAGACACTGGGATGGAATCCTCGGGACAACCTCGTCCACAAGACGAAGGAAGTTGCGCGGCCAAACAATGAATCTTCGAATCGGGCGTTTCCCCAAAATCCGAGTATTGCCGCGGTCTGAAGACCGCCTGCGGACTTTGGTGGAGCGCGCTCCGCAAGCCGAAGCGTGGGCGGACCGCAGCATGGAAAGACTTCGCCCGACCCTAACCCTTATATACCGCCTGCGCCGCCGACTGGCTACGGGCGCGGTGGCTTTGCTGACGATATGGTTATTCGCGCATGTCATGTTTGGCGCTAACGGCATGGTGGTTTATCGGCAGAAGAAGGCCGATTACCAAAGCCTGCAGAAGGAAATCGACGACTTGCAAAAGGAGAACGACCGCTATACTCAGCGAGTGAAGTCCTTGCAGGACCCCGACCCGAATACGATTGAGAAAGAGGCGCGAGAGCAGTTGCACTATGCGCGTCCGGGGGAAGTGGTGTACGTCGCGCCGCCACCGGCGCACACTGCAAAGCCAGAAACCAACGCAGCTCGGAAATGATGCTCCTTCGAGAGTTTTGGCGTAATAGGTTTGTGATATAGTTCTGTTAATTCCTTTGATAACAGCAAGGCAGTCGACAATTGGGGTTTTGTTTGTGATTCGCACGAACGCAGCGGAATGTAGACGTCAGTTCCAAAAAATCTGCGGTCTGACCGCGATAAGAGGTGTGCTATGAAAAAAGTATGGATGAGTTGTGCTGCCGTTTCGGTCTTGTTCTTCATGGTTACGATCGCCTCGGCGGCGGGTTCGTCGACGACCGTGAATGGGACTGTGAGCGACACGTTGTGCGGCGCCAAAGGCGCCAGCGCGAGTCACGCCGCCTGCATGACCAAGTGCCTGGGAAAGGGCGCGAAAGCGGTGATTGTCACCGACGGTGACCAGAAGGTCGTGAACGTGGACAACCCTGATGTATTGAAGGGACATGAAGGACACCACGTGGCGGTTACCGGTGAATTGACCGGAGACACGATACACATCGAGAGCGTGAAGATGATCTGAGTTGTAAGAACGGAATTGCAGGGGCGGCTCAATGCCGCCCTTTATTTTTGGAGCAAAACCTAACGCACCACGCCTTCCAAAGGCGAACTGGCGGTTGCATACAGCTTCTTCGGCATACGCCCGGCGAGATGGGCTTGACGTCCCGCAATCACGGCATGCTTCATAGCCTCTGCCATCAGCACTGCATCCTGCGCGCCGGCAATTCCAGTGTTCATTAAGACAGCGTCGGCTCCCAGTTCCATCGCAATCACTGCATCCGAGGCCGTGCCCACACCGGCATCGAGGATTAACGGTACGCCTGTAATCATCTCTCTAAGAATTCGGATATGGGCGGCATTTTGTATACCCAGTCCGCTGCCGATAGGCGCGCCCAACGGCATGATCGCGCTGGCGCCGGCATCGAGCAGACGCTTGGCGAACACGATGTCGTCAGAGGTGTAGGGCAGCACCGTGAAACCTTCCTTCACCAAAACTTGGGTCGCTTCGAGCGTGGCCTGCACGTCCGGATAAAGCGTGGCCTGATCGCCGATGACTTCGAGTTTCACCCAGTTGGATAGACCCACTTCGCGTCCCAGACGCGCCGCTCGAATGGCCTCGTCAGCGGTGTAGCAACCAGCCGTATTCGGCAGTAAAAAGTATTTCTTGGCGTCGATGTAATCCAGCAGGGATTCTTTGCTGCGATCAAGATTTACCCGGCGCACGGCCACCGTCACCATCTCCGCCCCACTGGCTTCGAGGGCGCGGGCGGTTTCCTGAAATGACTTATATTTCCCTGTGCCGACGATAAGCCGGGAACGAAACTCGCGGCCAGCGATAATCAGAGTGTCCGTCATGCGTCCTATTGTAACCAAACCGGGCCACGAGGATGGTCTCACGCCGAGGCCTCCTATAAAATCTCTGACGCAGCGTACGAGGAGTCGCCATGAGATTTGCGAAGATCGTATTTTGGATTGCCGGGATCTGGGGCGTGTTGGTTCTCACTCCGCTCTACTTCATGTTTGATCTGATCGGCCGACAAGATCCGCCAGCAATCACGCATCCGGGATTCTTCTACGGATTCGTGGGAGCGGGGCTGGTATGGCAGATTGTGTTCTTCGTTATCGCGACCGACCCGGCGCGACATCGACCGTTAATGATTCCCTCGGTGCTTGAAAAGGTCAGTTACGTCGTGCCTGTGGTCATCCTGGTCCTGCTAGGGCGCATGCACCCGTCGGATATGGTCTTCGTGGGAAGCGACTTGCTGCTCGGCATCCTGTTTACGATTGCTTACTTCAAGACACGGCCTAGGATCGCCTAGAATGGATTTCTCGGGCCGAGTCTTCAGTCCGATCGGTACGCACAATGACCAGTAAAGAATGCCAGAGAGTCCGGGTCATTGATTCCCATACCGGTGGCGAGCCAACGCGTGTAGTCGTGAGCGGCGGCCCGGAATTGGGGATCGGTCCCTTGTCAGAGAGTTTGGATCGCTTTCGCAGCGAGTACGATAGTTTTCGCTCCGCTGTCGTCAACGAACCGAGAGGCTCGGACGTGATGGTGGGCGCGCTGTTGTGCCAGCCTACGGATCCCGCGTGCGCGGCGGGAGTGATTTTTTTTAACAATGTTGGTTACCTTGGAATGTGCGGCCACGGCACCATCGGTCTGGTGGCCACGTTGGAATATCTGGGGCGCATCAAACCGGGAAAGCATCGGATCGAGACTGTTGTCGGAGCAGTAGGTACGGTTCTGCACGATAACGGCGAGGTTACGGTAAATAATGTCGCAAGCTATCGGACTGCGGCGAACGTAACAGTTGAGGTGCCGGATTACGGCAAGGTGAAGGGTGACGTTGCTTGGGGAGGGAATTGGTTCTACCTGATTCGCGATTACGATGTTCACGATCTCGAGTTGTCGCTGAACAAGATTGAAGCGCTTACCCGCTTCACTTGGGCGGTTCGTCAGGCTCTCTGCGTGCATGGCATCACGGGGGCCGAAGGCCAGGAAATTGATCACATCGAGCTGTTTGGTCCGCCACAAAATGCGGAAACCGACAGTAGGAATTTCGTACTTTGTCCCGGCAAGGCCTATGATCGTTCTCCGTGCGGCACCGGGACCAGCGCAAAATTGGCTTGCCTGTATGCCGACGGTAAAATTCGCGAAGGTCAAACTTGGCGACAGGAGAGCATCACTGGAAGCGTCTTTGAAGGCACGATCAAAGTGCGCGATGGCAAGGTGTATCCGAGCATTAAGGGGTCTGCGTTCGTGAACGCGGAAGCCGATCTCTTGCTTGATCCGCGCGATCCGCTTTGCATGGGCATTCGGGTATGAACGCCGCCGCCTATGACGTGGTCGTCGTGGGCGCGGGCATTGTGGGCGCGGCTTGCGCGGACGAATTCACCCGCCGGGGCATGTACGTCGCCGTCGTAGATCGCGATATGGTCGGCGGAGGCGCGACCGCGGCAGGCATGGGTCATATTGTCACGATGGATGACTCCGAGGCGCAGTTTGCTCTGACACGTTACTCGCAACAGCTTTGGCAGAAGTTGCGTCCGGAGTTGCCAATCGATGTCGAGTACGACCAGTGCGGCACGATTTGGGTTGCGGCCGACGAAGAAGAGATGGTCGAAGTCCGGCGCAAGCGGGATTACTACGGACAGCGAGAAGTCCCGACCGAGATATTGAACGCTCAGACTCTAACGCGCCTTGAACCGAACCTTCGGCCGGGATTGGCCGGAGGACTGCTGGTAATGGACGATGCGGTCCTCTATCCGCCTTGCGCTGCGCGCTTTCTGATGGAACGCGCCCAGAAACAGGGAGCGAAGCTTCATCTTGGCCGCTCCGTTACGCAGGCGGGACGGGGTCGAGTCACGATGGCCGATGGCTTCGAAATTTCCGCAAGGGTCGTGGTGAACGCAGCTGGAGCTTGTGCCGCCAACTTCACACCGGGCGTAGAAATAAAAAAGAGAAAAGGGCACCTGGTCATCACGGATCGCTACGCCGGATTCCTGCGGCATCAGTTGGTAGAACTTGGATACTTGAAGAGCGCGCACTCAATTAGCAATGATTCCGTTGCCTTCAACGTCCAACCGCGCCGGACTGGCCAGATTTTGATCGGGTCGTCGCGACAATACAGCGCAGACCAAACGGAAGTCGATAGCGGGATACTCGCTCGCATGCTGCAGCGCGCCCGGGAATATATGCCTGGTCTTGCGCAAATGTCGGCGGTGCGCACCTGGACTGGGTTCCGCGCCGCGACGCCGGACAAGCTTCCGTTGATTGGGCCATGGCCGGGGGATTCGTCATTGTTCCTGGCGACCGGGCACGAGGGGTTGGGCATCACGACATCGCTTGCAACAGCTCGAATTCTAGTTGATCAGATTACGGGCGCGAAACCGGAGATTCCCATTCAGCCATACTTGCCGTCGCGGACTGCCATGGAACATGTGCATGCGTAGTCAAATCACCATGACGGTAAACGGAGCGCCGATCGTTGTGCCTTCGGGCACGACCGTGGCGGTTGCGATGGCGATTGCGGGACAGACCTCTCGAACTTCTATAAGTGGCGAACCGCGCGGACCCGTGTGTGGGATGGGTATTTGCTTTGAGTGCCGGGTGGTGATCGATGGAAAGCCGCATCGTCCAGGCTGCCAGATTCTCTGTGAACAAGGCATGGATGTGAATACCGATGAGTAGGCATCCGCGACAGCAGTTTGACGTCCTTGTGGTCGGCGGTGGGCCCGCGGGTATGGCTGCGGCAGTACGCGCGGCGGAGTCTGGGCGTCGCGTTGGCATCATCGATGACAACCCGGCGGTCGGAGGACAGATCTGGCGTGGCGGGTCGGAAGCAGGATCTGAGGCTTCGAAATGGATCGAACGTTTGCAGTCGTCTGGCGCGGGTGTGCTTCGTGGCAGAGTTTTTCAACAACCCGGGCTACGGATATTGCTGGCCGAGAGTGACGATGGCATTTGGGAATTAGCTTTCGAAAAGTTGATTCTGGCAACTGGGGCGCGCGAGAGATTTCTGCCTTTTCCCGGATGGACTTTGCCGAATGTCATGGGAGTAGGTGGACTGCAGGCGATGGCCAAGAGCGGTCTTCCGATACGGGGCGAGCGAATCGTCGTTGCGGGCACGGGTCCGCTATTACTTGCCGCAGCCGCATATCTACGTCAGCACGGCGCTACGATTCCGATCATTTGTGAGCAGGCATCGTGGGGAAACCTCGCCCGGTTCAGCACAGTGCTACTTGCGCAGCCGGACAAGATATTCCAGGGGCTTGGACTGAAAGGACAGCTTGCAGGGACGAGGTTCAGCGCAAGCAGTTGGCCGATCGCAGCTGACGGGAGGACTGCGGTTGAGTCTGTGACGATTTCGCGACGCGGGAAGCCGGAGACCATTCCGTGCGATTACCTTGCTTGTGGTTTTCATCTCGTTCCGAACATTGAATTACCGTTACTGCTCGGTTGTCAGATTCAAAATGGCTGTGTGCGGGTCGACGATTTTCAGAAAGCAAGCGTAGCGGAAGTTTTCTGCGCCGGCGAGCCGACCGGCATTGGCGGGCTTGAACTATCGCTCGTCGAGGGCGAAATCGCGGGGCTTGCCACGGCTGGACGCATCGCGGAAGCAAGCAAACTATTCAGTAAACGAGAAAAGCTCAGGCGCTTCGCACGAAGTCTCGATCGTACTTTTCGGCTCCGCTCTGAACTCAGAAGCCTTCCCCAGCCTGAAACGATTGTTTGCCGCTGCGAAGATGTCCGCTATTCTCGTCTTCGCGAACAGCCAGGGTGGCGCGCAGCCAAGCTTCAAACCCGCTGCGGCATGGGACCTTGCCAGGGGCGAATCTGCGGGCCGGCAACTGAATTCCTTTTTGATTGGAAGCCAGACTCGGTTCGGCCTCCAATCTTTCCGGTTCGCGTCGAAAGCTTGAGCGGGTTGACCGGCGATTCAAACCTGGAACTCTGCGAAATCACAGGAGGACGCTCATGAAGTGGAAGGGCGTGATGCCTGCCATCACAACCAGTTTTACGGAAGATCTCCGAATCGATTATCGTTTTATGGCGGAGCATTGCCGGTGGTTGCTGGAGAATGGCTGCGCAGGCATTGTCGCGCTGGGTTCGTTGGGCGAAGGTGCGACATTATCTTTTGAAGAAAAGTTGCAAGTTCTGCGCACGCTTGTGGGCGCCGTGCACGGGCGTAGCCCGGTGGTGGCTTCGGTTTCAGCGCTCTCCACGTCCGAAGCCGTGGGCATCGCAAAGGCTGCCGCCGATTTGGGTTGCGATGCGCTGATGGTGCTGCCGCCATATGTCTATCAGGGCAATTGGCGCGAAATGAAAGCGCACGTCGCAGCCGTGTTCGAGGCTACACCGCTCTCTTGCATGTTGTACAACAATCCGGTTGCCTACGGCACCGACTTTCTTCCCGCGCAGATTCAGGAACTCGCGGCGGAGCACGAAAACCTCGAGGCGGTAAAGGAATCAAGCACAGACGTCAGGCGGGTGTCGGCTATTCGCGCGTTGCTGGATCGCCGTCTGGAGATATTTATCGGCGTGGATGACGCGGTGCTCGAAGCGATTGGAGTCGGAGCGACCGGCTGGATCGCCGGTTTAGCCAACGCATTTCCGCGCGAATCCGTTGACCTTTTCAACTTTGGCATGAACGGGAAAAATGACGAAGCATTTGAACTGTATCGCTGGTTCTTGCCCTTGTTACGCATGGACACCACGCCGAACTTTGTCCAACTCATCAAGCTGGTGCAGGCAGAAGTGGAGATTGGGAACGCTCGCGTGCGTCCGCCGCGGTTAGAGTTGGTGGGCGATGAACTCGAACACGTAAGAAGAATTATCCGCGATGCCCTGCACTCCCGCCCGCAAGGCGCGATCAGCTACGTGTCATTGAATGGAAAATGAGAATCGATAGCATTCAGTTCGTGCGGGAAACGAGGGTTCCATAACTACTTCGGCGACGTATTCAGCAGATCGCGCAGCACCGCCACTTCCGCCACGATACCAGTGCGAAGCGCCGGGTCGACGTCGGGAGCGAACAGTGGAGAGTGATTGAATGGCAGTTTCGTGTCGTTGATTTTGGCTTCGGCATATTTTTGCGGGTCTGCTCCCCCCAGCGCAAAATAGAACGATGGGATGCCCTGTTCAATGAAGTAGGCGTAGTCCTCCGAGACCATCAGCGGCTCCGCGGTTACGACATTGTCTTTGCCCAGCGCGTTTTCTAGCGTTTTCCGGAGCCTCTCGGTAAGCACGGGATCGTTGTAGACCGCGTTTGTGGACTCGTAAAGCTCGATCGAAGGTTCACGCGGCGCGCCTCCAGCTTCAGCTTCAGCCTTGGCTATGCGCGTGACTGAGGCGAGAATCTGTTTGCGAACCTCCGGCTTGTAAGTGCGAATGGTCAACCCGAGTTCGACCTGGTCGGGGATGATGTTATTCTTCGTGCCGGCTTGGATGTATCCCACCGTGACCACAGCCGCTTCTCCCGGTTTGACCTCGCGCGACACGATGGTTTGCAAGGAGAGAACAGTTCGCGCGGCAATCACGATTGGATCAATTGTATTTTGCGGGGCGGCGCCATGTCCGCCTTTTCCGTAGATCGTAATGCGCACGGAGTCAGCGCTGGCGTACGAAAATCCCGGAGTGACACCGACCGTTCCGGCAGGAAGCTGATTGCCGACGTGCATGGCAACGCCCACGTTTGGCTTAGGAAAGCGTTGCAACATTCCATCGTCGATCATCTTCTTTGCACCTGAGATGGTTTCCTCCGCAGGCTGGCCAATGAGCATCAAGGTCCCGTGCCAGGTATCTTTGCTGTGCACCATCACTGCCGCGGTTGCGACCAACGCCGCCATGTGCAAATCGTGTCCGCAGGCGTGCATGACAGGAACGTCACGTCCTGAGTCGTCTTTCGCACGGACTTTGCTGGCGTAAGCCAGACCAGTTTTTTCTTCGACGGGAAGCGCATCAAGTTCGGTTCGCAGCATAACCGTTGGGCCAAGGCCATTCTTGAGGATGGCGACAATTCCCGTGCCACCTACGTGTTCGGTAACCTCGTACCCCAGGCTGCGGAGCTGGCTTGCCAGTTTTGCTGCGGTCTGCGTTTCATGGGAAGAGAGTTCCGGATGCTGGTGCAGATCCAGATACAGAG
>Ga0209530_1000796_pt1 | contig 18131 bp, 14 predicted proteins | sample BlaSpr_A8_Ref_O1_FD_187987 | JGI IMG/M metagenome (GOLD analysis project Ga0209530, IMG submission 187987) | Forest soil microbial communities from Thunder Bay, Ontario, Canada - Black Spruce, Ontario site 2_A8_Ref_O1 (SPAdes) (version 2) | ecosystem: Environmental > Terrestrial > Soil > Boreal...
ACGCCCGAGCAGGTGACGCAGTGCTTGATCGAGGTCAGGCTGGCGAAATCGGTGTCCCGCCTGGCTGAGCTTGTCGGGGACCGCTTTTTGGCTGGCGCAGGCAAGTTCGCGTGCGCCCTGCGCGCCGAGCAGTATTCGGGGCCCCAGTGACGGCACCGGCAATATCGCCGGCCGGTGCAAGACGTGGGCGAGAGTTTGGGTGTACTCGGTGTTGCGGACCGGTTGCGGGGCAACCGCGTTCACGGGTCCGGATAGCGCGGTATCCCACAACGCGCGGTGATACACGTCGACCAGGTCGTCGATCCCGATCCAAGACAACCACTGTCGGCCGTCGCCGAGCCGGCCGCCCAACCCGGCGGTGAACAGTGGACGCATCAGCCGAAGTGTGCCGCCGCGGGGCGACTGCACGATGCCTGTGCGTACCCGTACTACCCGCGCCCCGGCCTGCTCGGCGGGCGCCGTCGCGCCCTCCCAGTCGGCGACCACGTCGGCCAGAAACCCGTCGCCGCGATCGCTGTCCTCGGCGAGGATCTCGTCGCCCCGGTCATATCCGTAGTACCCGATAGCCGATGCCGAGATCAGCAAAGCGGGTCGGTCGCCGGTGCTCGCCACGAGTTCCGCGAGCCGCCGGGTCGGGTTAATTCTGCTGTCGCGGATGGCATGTCGATGGACATCGGTGAACCGACCCGCAATCGAGGCGCCGGCCAGATGGATCACCGCGTCGACACCTTCAAGTAGATCCGGGTCAGGCTCATCGGGACGCCACTGTCGCTGATCCACAGTTTCTGCGGTGCTGCGGACCAACTGGATAACTCGATGCCCGCCAGTGCGCAGAAACGCGGTCAACGCCGAACCGACCAGTCCCGACGATCCCGTGACGGCGATGGTCGAAGGAGCCAGACCGTTTTTGCGCGCCAGCCGGTGTGCGGCTAAATCGTCGGCCAGCTGCCGGTGCCGGTAAACGAACATCGGGCGCAAGACCGCACCGGGCACTGGCGTCGCCACCCGGTCGATGACCCGCGTCTGGTTGTCACCGACGTCTTCGAATTCGTGAGTGTGGCGCCATCGCACCGCGATACGTGCCGGCAACGACGCCAGCCCGTCGATGCCGATGGTGTCGACAAAGCGCCGTGGCGGATCGTACGAATCCACCTGATGGTCGGCGACCCAGCGCAGGCCGCCGGGCAGCGCCAGCGTGGCGCGTCCGTCCTTGAGCGAGTCGGTCTCGGTGACCACGCGCATCGGACTCCACGGCGGTGACAGTCGGTTGAACGCACCCGGTCTGGTATGCCAGGCGAACACCTCGTCGCGCGGCACGTCGACCACGCTGGAATACAAGACCCCCATGTGTTTCACGCTACCGGCGAACGGCGGCGCACGCCGAGAGCCATTCCGACACCGCCACCGGCCCGGAGCACTATCTGCCGCTGAGCCGGTACGGCGACCGCGACCGCGAGCTGGTGTGGCAGTACTGCGCAAAGGCGATCGGTATCGAAAGTCCTTGAGAGCTAACGGTCCGGCAGTGCGTGCTCGACGATGGGCAGCCGGGCCAGCGGTTGCCGTTCGCGGCGCTTGGCCGCCAGGTACACCTGTGTGGTCTGCTGCGCCACCGTTTGCCAATCGAAGTCCGAGGTGAGCCGTTCGCGGGCGGCCCGGGCCCGCCGCTGCGCGGCGTCCGGATCGTCGAGCACCGTGCGCACCGCCGACGCCAGCCCGGCCACGTCGCGCGGCGGGCACGACACCCCGGTCTGCCCGTTGATCACCGCCTCGCCCAGACCGCCGATGTTGGACGTCACCAACGGAGTGCCGGCGGCGGCGGCCTCCAGGGCGGCGAGCCCGAACGGTTCGTAGTGGCTCGGTAGCACCGCGGCGTCCGCCCGATGCAGCGCCGCCAGAAGCTCGTTGTGCTCGAGGTGCCCGATGAACCGAGTCGCCTTGAGCACCCGATGTTTACGGGCTTGCTCGACGAGCCAGCCTTGCTGAGTTCCGTCCCCGGCGATGGTCAGCGTGGTACCCGGGTGAGTGCGTCTGATCCGCGCCAGGGCGGCGATGAGGTCGTGCACACCCTTCTCGTATTCCAGCCGCCCGACGAAGAGCAGTTCGGCCGCCCCGGTGCGCGGGCGACGGTTCGCGAACGGCCAGCGTGCCGCATCGATTCCGTTGCGGATCACGGTGATCTCGGCCAGTCCGGGGCCGAAGAGTTCGCTGATCTCGTCACCCATCGACGCCGAACATGTGATCAGCGAATCCGATTCGCGTACCAGCCACGACTCGACCGCGTGCACCTGACGGCTGAGCGTTCCGGAAACCCAGCCGGAATGCCGCCCGGCTTCTGTCGCGTGAATGGTGGAAACCACTGGCACGTCATAGAATTGGGCTAGCGCGACGGCGGGATGAGCCACCAGCCAGTCGTGCGCGTGTACCACGTCGGGACGCCAGGACTGGTCGGTGCCGTGCTTCTTCAGAGGCAGCCCGGCGCGGATCATCGAGTGACCCATCGCCAGGGTCCAGGCCATCATGTCCTTGCTGAAGGTGAACTCGTGCGGATCCTGTGCGGCCGCGATCACTCGGATACCCTCGCTGACCTCGTCGGACGACGGATGCGTGCTGGGATCGGTGTCTGAAGGGCGGCGGGACAGGACCACGACGTCGTGACCCGCCGCGGCCAGCGCGGTCGACAGGTGATGCACGTGGCGGCCGAGCCCGCCGATCACCACCGGTGGGTACTCCCACGACACCATCAGGATCTTCATCGCGGCAGCCTTCGAGCATCCAGAGCGCCGAACAGACTGTCGGCGCGGTTCCAGCCGTCGGCCAGCCGCTGCGCGCTGTCGCGCCGGCCCGACGCGAGCGCCCCGGCGATCTCCCGGGTGGCGTGCGCATGCAGGTGAGCGCGGTAACGCGCGTAGTCGGCGGCCGAGTCCTTGCTCACCATGAACGGCCAGTCGCTGGACACGGTGAGCAGTGTCTCGCGCAGGATCTGATCAGCAATGTGATCGCGGGGGAGCGGCCCGTCCAGTGACGCCGTCTGCGCCAGCGCCTTGTCGACGGTGCTCAGCGCGGTGTCAACCACTTCGGTGTTGAGTCGCACCAGATCGGCAACCTTGTCGCCGGCCCACACCTGCCAGTCCTTACCGGAACCCCAAGAGCTGGGGGGCAATGCGACAGAGTGGCCGACGAACCCGAGGTCGATGGCGTCGCTCAGTGTCCCCACTCGCACGCCGGCGGCGGGTAGCGCCCGCAGCACGCGCTGCAGCCATGTCGGCCCCTCGTACCACCAGTGGCCGAACAGTTCGGTGTCGAATGCGGCCACTACGTGCGCGGGCCGCCCGATGCGCTCGGACTCCGACAGCAACCGGTTGCGCACCACGTCGACGAAATCGGCGACGTGGATGTCAACGGCGTGGTCGGCGCGCTCGGGGTCGTAGGGCGCCTTGGCCTCCGACGGCACATTGCGGCCGGTGACCCTGGCCGGCTTGAGTCCGGTCAGATGGTCGTAGGTGTGGAAATCGCGGTAAGCGGCATGCCCGGGGTAGCCGGATTTCGGCGACCACACGCGGTAGCTGACCTGCAAGTCGCGGCCGAACGCGACCACGTCGCTGTCGCCGACCGGCCTGCCCAGCGCGGTCTCGCCGTGCAACGACGGACCGTCCACCATGAAGTGCGTGACTCCTGCGGCGGCGTAGTCGTGTTCCATACCCGGGGCGTAGGCGCATTCAGGCGCCCAGATCCCGGTCGGGCGCTGCGCGAGCCGTAGCTGTGCGTCGGCGAGACCTTCGCGCAGCGCGAACTCACGCAGCCGCGGCGCCAGCAGCGGCTGGAATGGGTGGGCCAGCGGGCCGCCGAGCAACTCCACCGTGCCGGCGTCGATCAGGCTGCGCAGCAGCGGACTGCCGCCGTGCTGCCAAAGGGTGGCGAAGTCGTCAAGTGCTCGATCCGCCTGCGCGCATTCGCGAACCCCGAAGGTTCGCAGCGCTTCCGGTGTGCATGATTCGTATTGGGTCGATTTCGATTTGGGGACCGACCGGACACTGGCGGCTTCTGCCGCGCGCAGCCGCCAGTTGGCCAGCCAATGATGCATCCCGTCGAGGCAATACGGATCGTCTAGCTGGGCGTTCACCACGGGAGTGACCCCCAGCGTGATCAGCCGGTGCCGATCCTCGTCGGCCAGGGCGCGGAGCACCCGAAACAGCGGCAGATAGGCCGCCGACCATGACTGGTAAAGCCATTCCTCGCCGACTGGCCAGCGCCCGTGGTGAGCCAGCCACGGCAGGTGGGTGTGCAGAACCAGGGTGAACAGACCGGGTACCCGGTCCCCCCCTGAACTCACGGTGCTCACGGCCGGACCGCGACTGCGATGAGATCCAGGCTGTCATCTATATCGCGTATATCGCCTATATCGTGGTCGTGGCCGGCATCTACCTCGATCAGGTCGAAGTCGTCGGTGGTGACCGCGGCGACATCTGCGATCAGCTCGGATGGCCATGGTGCGTCGGCCACCGCGAGCGCGATCTGCGCGTCGATGATGGAGCCCCCGTGGCGGGCATCCATCTCCTGCAGGCGCGGGCCGTGGAACAGGCCGCTGATCGACACCCCGGAGAATCCGGCGTCGACCAGCAGCTGGGTCAACTCGCAGGCGTTGAGTTCGCGCGTGTGAAACGGATTGATCGGGGTGTCTCGGCCTGGCGAGAAGGTGATCCGGTTGGGCGTGGACACCATCAGCAACCCCGAGGGACGCAGCACCCGGGCGCACTCGCTGACGAACTGGGCCTGGTCCCATAGGTGTTCGATGACCTGGAAGTTCACCACGACATCCACCGACGCGTCGGGCAACGGCAACTGGGCCAGGTTTGCCTGCATGACTTGCACCCTGGCGTAGCGGCTACGGACATGGGCCACTGCGGCCTCGTCGTAATCCACCGCGACGACCCGGCGGGCGATGCCGGCGATCAGGTCGGCGCCGTAACCTTCGCCACAGCCGGCCTCGAGCACCTCGCGGCCCGCGCACCGCGGTGCCAGTCGCTGGTAAACCACCTGGTGGCGGCGAAACCAGTAGTTTTCGATGTCGAGATCGGGAATGGTGCGTTCGCCAGTCAACGCCAACACCGCTGGGGACTCTGGGGAGGCCCCCGGCGAGGTGTCGTCGGGGATGCGGTGGGGAACCTCGGGGACGTATGCGCTCATTGCATAGGGAGGCTAACGCGAAGTGTCCGATTCGCGAACCGGGCGCAAGGGGCGCCCCGCTTGTGGGGGAGAGACAGGCGAAAGAACCTGCACTACGACCCGCTATGGTGTGATTGCAGAGCGCACAAAGTTACCCGCTAGTAACACGCTTGTGCGGTTGCGAATTGCGTGACCGAAGTTCCGCAGTCGACCGCTGCGGAACTCCTTCGACGGAGGACGAACCACACTCATGACGAACATCGTGGTCCTGATCAAACAGGTCCCAGACACCTGGTCGGAGCGCAAGCTGACCGACGGCGATTACACGCTGGACCGCGCGGCCGCCGACGCGGTGCTGGACGAAATCAACGAGCGCGCCGTAGAAGAGGCGCTGCAGATTCGGGAGAAGGAGGCCGCCGACGGTGTCGAGGGGTCGGTGACTGTGCTGACCGCCGGCCCCGAGCGCGCCAGCGAGGCGATCCGCAAGGCCCTGTCGATGGGCGCCGACAAGGCCGTCCACCTCAAGGACGCCGGATTGCACGGCTCGGACGTCATCCAGACCGGGTGGGCGCTGGCGCGCGCGCTGGGCGCCATCGAGGGGACCGACCTGGTCATCGCCGGCAACGAGGCAACCGACGGCAGCGGCGGTGCGGTGCCCGCCATCATCGCCGAGTATCTGGGCTTACCCCAGCTCACCCACCTGCGCAAATTGTCGATCGAGGGCGGCAAGGTCACCGGGCAACGCGAGACTGACGACGGGCTATTCATGCTCGAGGCGACACTTCCCGCCGTGGTCAGCGTCACCGAGAAGATCAACGAGCCGCGCTTCCCCTCCTTCAAAGGCATCATGGCCGCCAAGAAGAAAGAGGTCACGGTGCTGACCCTGGCCGAGATCGGCGTCGAGGGCGACGAGGTCGGGCTGGCCAATGCCGGGTCAACCGTGGTGTCGTCGACGCCTAAGCCGCCCAAGACCGCGGGTGAAAAAGTCACCGACGAGGGTGAAGGCGGCAACCAGATCGTGCAGTATCTGGTCTCCCAGAAAATCATCTGACAAGCCACTCGACCCTGCCAAGCACGAGACCCTCCCCAGACAACTCCCCACACAATGAGAAGAGCGATATAACCCATGGCTGAAGCATTGGTGCTTGTCGAGCACGCTGAAGGCGCGCTGAAGAAGGTCAGCGCTGAATTGATCACCGCCGCCCGTGCGCTGGGCGAGCCGGCCGCCGTCGTGGTCGGTGCGCCGGGGACGGCCGCGCCGCTGGTGGACGGGCTGAAGGAGGCCGGCGCCACCAAGATCTACGTCGCCGAGTCCGACTCCGTCGACAACTACCTGGTTACCCCCGTGGTCGACGTGCTGGCCGCGTTGGCCGAGTCGTCGGCTCCGGCCGCGGTGTTGCTGGCCGCCACCGCCGACGGCAAGGAGATCGCGGGGCGCCTCGCGGCCCGGATTGGATCCGGTCTGCTGGTCGACGTCGTCGAGGTGAAAGAGGGGGGCATAGGCGTGCACTCCATCTTCGGTGGCGCGTTCACCGTCGATGCCCAGGCCAACGGCGACACCCCGGTGATCACGGTGCGGGCCGGCGCCGTTGACGCGGAACCTGCCGCCGGCGCCGGGGAGCAGGTCAGCGTGGACGTGCCGGCTCCGGCCGAGAACGCCACCAAGATCACCGCACGCGAGCCCGCGGTCGCCGGTGACCGCCCGGAGCTGACCGAGGCGACCATCGTGGTGTCCGGTGGCCGCGGCGTCGGCAGCGCGGAGAACTTCAGCGTGATCGAGGCGCTCGCCGACTCGCTGGGTGCCGCCGTCGGCGCGTCGCGTGCGGCAGTGGACTCCGGATACTATCCGGGCCAGTTCCAGGTGGGCCAGACCGGCAAGACGGTGTCGCCGCAGCTCTACATCGCGCTGGGCATCTCCGGAGCGATCCAGCACCGCGCGGGCATGCAGACCTCGAAGACCATCGTGGCGGTCAACAAGGACGAAGAGGCGCCCATCTTCGAGGTCGCCGACTATGGCGTGGTGGGCGACTTGTTCAAGGTTGCTCCGCAGCTGACCGACGCGGTAAAAGCGCGCAAGGGCTGACGGCCCCGCCTCATCGGCAGCAAATGGCCCCGCAGGTTACCTGCGGGGCCGTTATTTTTTTCGCGACATTTCGTCATCTCACGTGCACCGACACGTCACAGCGCGGATGCCGATTAGCTCATCGATTACGCAACTTTAGTGGCATGAGCATTGCTTCTGTCCTGATAGCCAGCGACAAGCCGGACGGACAGGCGACCAGCTCGTCCGCCGGGCCGCGCTATTCCCTGTTGCTTTCTACCGATCCCAGCCTCATCGAGGCCGCGCAGCGGCTGCGTTACGACGTGTTCACCAGCACGCCTGGGTTCGCACTGCCGGCGGCAGGTGAGACGCACCGCGATGTCGACCGGTTCGACGAACACTGCGATCACTTGCTCGTCCGCGACGACGACACCAGTGAGCTGGTGGGTTGTTACCGGATGCTGCCGCCGACGGGTGCAATCGCGGCTGGAGGCCTCTACACCGCGACGGAATTCGACGTTCGCGCGTTCGATCCGCTACGGCCGTCGTTGGTGGAGATGGGCCGTGCCGTGGTGCGTGACGGGCACCGCAACGGCGGCGTGGTGCTGCTGATGTGGGCGGGCATCCTGGCTTACCTGGACCGCTTCGGCTACGACTACGTGACCGGGTGCGTCTCAGTGCCGATCGGCGACGAACTGGCCGCTGAAACGCCCGGCAGCCAGCTGCGCGGCGTCCGCGACTTCATCCTGAGCCGTCATGGCGCACCGCCGGAGTATCGGGTGTACCCGCACCGGCCAGTCGTTGTCGGCGGGAAGGCCATCGACGATATTCCTCCGCCGACGCGGCCGGCGGTTCCGCCACTCATGCGCGGCTACCTGCGGCTGGGAGCCAAAGCCTGCGGCGAGCCCGCACACGACTCGGATTTCGGGGTGGGCGACTTCTGCGTGCTGCTGGATAAACGGCAGGCCGACACCCGATATCTAAAACGACTGCGGTCGGTGTCGGCGGCTACCGAGATGGCTGGTGGAATGGCGGGCGGCGCCCAGTGAACAGCCCGGCGTGCGCTCCCGCAGTCACCGCCCACGCCTGGCTGCCCCGCACCTCTTGCGACGCGAGCTGCTTGACTGTTGGCAACGCTGCGCAGTCGCGGCGGTCACTGGTGTACCTGCGGGTGGCGCGTCGCCTCATGCTGGCGCTGCTGCTGGTGCCGGGGTTGCCACTCCTCGGGATGCCGCTGCCGGGCCGGACGCACGTGCAACGCGCCTATTGCCGGTTGGTGCTGCGCTGTTTCGGCGTCCGGATCACGGTCACCGGGAGCCCGATCCGCAATCTGCGCGGAGTCCTGGTGGTCAGTAGCCATATGTCCTGGCTGGACGTCTTCGCCATCGGTGCTGTCTTGCCGGGCTCATTCGTCGCCCGCGCTGATATGTTCACCGGCCACGCGACCGGGATCGTGGCCCGCATCTTGAAGATCATCCCGATCGAGCGGTCCAGTCTGCGGCGGTTGCCTGGCGTGGTGGACACTATCGCGCGCCGGCTGCGAGCGGGGCAGACAGTGGTGGCTTTCCCGGAGGGCACCACCTGGTGCGGTCTCGCGTCCGGGCGTTTTTATCCGGCGATGTTTCAGGCCGCCATCGATGCCGCTCGGCCGGTGCAGCCAGTTCGGTTGACGTATCACCACGTCGACGGGAGCGTGTCGACCGCGCCGGCTTATGTCGGCGAGGACTCCCTGATGCGCTCGATCGGCCGGCTACTCGCCATGCGCCGCACGGTGGCCTGCGTGCGCGTCGAATCTCTGCAGCTGCCCGGTACCGATCGGCGAGCCCTGGCCAGTCGCTGCCAGTCCGCGGTGCAAATGGGGGCCTCGCGACATTCCGCCCGGCACCCAGGTCACGGCCACGCGTTGGTGGCCTGAGGGCTGCAAGCACCGGCGCACTACCGGTGCAATTCGGGTGGAGAATGGGCTCCCCACCTCAGGCCGTTCCGGCCTGCAGCCTCGCCAGGCTGGGCCGGTATCCTGAATCGCGTCATGGTCTACCTGGATCACGCTGCCACCACTCCGATGCACCCGGCCGCCGTCGAGGCGATGACGGCCGTCCTCGGCACGGTCGGAAACGCTTCGTCGCTGCATACCAGCGGCCGGACGGCGCGGCGGCGGATCGAGGAATCCCGAGAGCTGACCGCCGACAAACTGGGCGCGCGTCCTTCCGAGGTGATCTTCACCGCCGGCGGCACCGAGAGTGACAATCTGGCCGTCAAAGGGATCTACTGGGCCCGCCGCGACGCGGATCCGCGCCATCGGCGCATCGTCACCAGCGAAGTAGAACACCACGCGGTGCTGGATTCGGTGAACTGGCTCGTCGAACACGAAGGTGCCCAGGTGACCTGGCTGCCCACCGCTGCGGACGGCTCGGTCTCGGCAGCCGCACTGCGCGACGTGCTGCAGACCCACGACGACATCGCGCTTGTGTCGGTGATGTGGGCTAACAACGAGGTCGGAACCGTCATGCCGACTGCCGAACTCGCAGCCGTCGCAGCCGAATTCGGCGTTCCCATACACAGCGACGCGGTTCAGGCGGTGGGGCAGCTACCTGTGGAATTCACCGCCAGCGGGCTCTCGGCGATGAGCGTTGCCGCCCACAAGTTCGGCGGTCCACCGGCGGTGGGCGCCTTGCTGCTGCGCCGAGACGTGCTCTGCGTGCCGCTGTTACACGGCGGCGGGCAGGAGCGAGACATCCGCTCCGGCACTCCCGATGTCGCCGGTGCTGTCGGAATGGCGACCGCGGCTCAAATAGCAGCGGACGGACTGGAGGCCAACAGCGCGCGGCTGCGCGTATTGCGAGATCGTCTGGTTCAGGGTGTGTTAGCCGCAGTTGAAGATGTCCGCTTCAACGGTGCCCGCGATCCGCTTCGGCTTCCGGGCAACGCGCACTTCACGTTCCGCGGCTGCGAAGGTGATGCGCTGTTGATGCTTTTGGACGCGAATGGAATCGAGTGTTCGACCGGATCGGCGTGCACCGCCGGCGTCCCACAGGCCTCGCACGTGCTGATCGCGATGGGCGCTGACGCTGCCACCGCACGCGGATCACTGCGTTTGTCGCTGGGGCACAACAGCGTTGACGCGGACGTCGATGCAGTGCTGCAGGTGCTTCCTGGGGCCGTGGCTCGCGCCCGGCGCGCCGCCCTGGCTGCTGCTGGAGCTTCCGGGTGAGGGTTCTCGCCGCGATGAGCGGTGGTGTCGATTCATCGGTCGCCGCCGCCCGCATGGTCGACGCCGGGCACGATGTGGTTGGTGTGCACTTGGCGCTGTCGACCGCACCCGGCACGCTGCGCACCGGCTCACGGGGCTGCTGTTCCAAAGAAGACGCTTCTGACGCGCGCCGCGTCGCCGATGTGCTCGGAATCCCTTTCTACGTATGGGACTTCGCGGAGAGGTTCTCCGAAGACGTCATCGACGACTTCGTGTCGTCCTACGCGCGCGGGGAAACCCCCAACCCCTGCGTACGGTGCAATCAGCGAATCAAGTTTTCGGCCCTGTCCGTGCGAGCTCTGGCGCTGGGTTTCGATACGGTGGCCACCGGCCACTATGCCCGGCTGTTCGGTGGGCGGCTGCGGCGCGCCGTCGACCGGGATAAGGACCAGTCCTATGTGCTGGCCGTCCTGACCGCAGATCAGCTGCGCCACGCAACGTTCCCGATCGGCGACACGCCTAAGCCGCAGATCCGCGCGGAGGCGGCTCGTCGTGGCCTGGCGGTTGCCGATAAGCCTGACAGCCATGACATCTGCTTTATCCCGTCCGGGAACACCCGCGCCTTTCTGGGTGAGCGCATTCAGGTTCGCCGGGGGAGAGTGGTCAATGCTGACGGCGCGGTGTTGGCCGAGCATGACGGGGTGCATGGTTTCACCATTGGCCAGCGCAAAGGCCTGGGCATCGCGGGGCCGGGCCCCGATGGCCGTCCACGCTACGTCACGGCGATCGATGCCGATACCGCGACCGTTCACGTGGGTGACGCGGCTGACCTCGATGTGCATGCGCTGACCGGACGTGCGCCGGTCTTCACCGCGGGAGCCGCTCCGTCGGGTCCCGTCGAATGCGCGGTACAGGTACGCGCGCACGGTGAAATCGCCAGTGGTGTAGCCGAATTGGTTGGCGACGAGCTTTTCGTGCGACTGCGCACTCCGCTGCGCGGTGTGGCGCGTGGTCAGACACTGGTGCTTTATCGCCCGGACCCCGATGGTGACGAGGTGCTCGGCAGCGCCATCATCGCCGGCGCCTCGCAATAGGCTTGCGCTGGTGAATTCGTCGACAGGGGGCACCTTTCGTTGAGGTTGCTCAGCCCGGTACGTTGGCGGCGATGTTCGTCATCACGATGTCGGACACCGATGGTGGAAAGCCGCAGAAGGTGACTTCCAGCAGGGCCAGCGACACGATCCGATAGTCGCGTCCGCAGCCGCCCGGCCGGACCTGCAGCGAGTTGGCGTCGGCATTCCACTGGCCGATGTACGGCTGGCCATCCGAAGCGGCCGCGCAGTCCCCGACTGTAGACACCAGGGCTCCGAATGCGCCCCGGGCAGTGGCGATATCTCGATAGGCCGCGGCGCCCTCGGAGATCAGCGCACTGTTGGGCGGGTCCTGGAAGGTGGTCTTGTGGAACTCTGCGAAATCGGACCCAAAGGTCGCGGTTTCGGCGTAGACGAACCGACATGCCCGCGGCACGGTCTCGGCGAGCTCGTTGATGTCCACCGGGTAGTCGCCGTCCATAGACGGGATGATCGTCAGGTGCTCGCCAGCGCCGGTGATGGCGCGCATGCGTGATTGATCGAGCAGGATCGCGTCAACCTTGACACCGTTGACGCCCTGCCTTGCGGGGGTGCCGAACGCGGGGACCGCAGTGCCGCCTACCACCCGGGTGCACGCCGCGATCAGCACTATCGCGCCGCACGAAATCAGCGGCCGCGTCAATTTCGTCATCTGCCACACGGTTCGCACCCTTCTTCGCTCGAAACTACCCGGGCGGCTGCGCGGCAAGCACCCCTGGTGACCGCCGTGCGGAGTGATGTCGAATACGGTTGCCGGGTGAATGTTTTCGCAACGGCCAGCGGCGTCGGATCGTGGCCGGGTGCCATGGCGCGGCAGGCCGCCGAGGTTGTCGTCGGCGAGTTGGCGGGTGCGCTGGCCCACATCGTCGAGCTGCCGGCCAGGGGAGTCGGCGCCGACATGCTGGGGCGGGCCGGCGCGCTGCTGATCGACGTGGCCATCGACACGGTGCCACGCGGCTACCGCATCGTGGCGCGGCCCGGCGCGGTGACCCGCAGGGCCGTCAGCATGCTCGACGAGGATATGGACGCTCTGGAAGAGGCGTGGGAGAGCGCAGGCCTGCGCGGTGGTGGGCGCGTGGTCAAGGTGCAGGCTCCCGGGCCGATCACGCTGGCCGCGGGGCTGGAGCTGTCCAACGGCCACCGGGCGCTCACCGACTCCGGTGCGGTGCGTGACTTGGCGGCGTCGCTGGCCGAGGGGGTTGCCGTGCATCGCGCGACGCTGGCCCGGCGACTCGACACGCCGGTGGTGGTGCAGTTCGACGAGCCGTCGCTGCCGGCGGCGTTGGGCGGGCGGCTGACCGGGGTGACTTCGCTGTCCCCGGTCGCCCCGCTCGACGAAACGGTGGCCGGCGAACTGATCGACACCTGCGTCGCGAGTGTGGGCGCTGAGGTGCTGCTACACAGCTGCGCTTCGGATCTGCCGTGGAACCTGTTGCAGCGCAGCGCTATCACTGCGATATCGGTAGATGTCGGCACACTGCGGGCAGCGGATTTGGACGGCATCGCGGCATTCGTCGAGTCGGGCAGCACCGTCGTGCTGGGTGTGGTCCCCGCGACCAGTCCAGAAAAGCGGCCGTCGGCGGAAGAGATGGCCGCCGCGGTTGTCGCGGTGACCGATCGGTTGGGCTTCGGCCGCTCGGCACTACGTGACCGCGTGGGCGTCACCCCGGCGTGTGGCCTGGCCGCAGCAACGCCGCAGTGGGCCCGCACCGCGATCAGGCTTGCCCACCAGGCCGCTGACGCATTCGCTGAGGATCCTGACGCCATCTAAAATCCGTCCGCACCGAGATTGCCGCCAAGGCTGCGTGCGGGGCACCCAGGGCAACCGCAACGGCAATCTCGGCTGGACGAGCGGCGCGCCGCCTGTCTGAGCCCTCCGATAGCCTGCCAAGGTGAGTTCGCCAGAGGCTGATCCCGTCCCGCCCGAAGTTCGGCGGCAATGGCGTGAACTGGCCGACGAGGTGCGCGAACACCAGTTCCGCTACTACGTGCGTGACGCGCCCATCATCCCCGACGCGGAATTCGACCAGATGCTGCGGCGGCTTGCCGCACTCGAGGAACAGCATCCCGAGCTGCGCACACCCGATTCGCCCACTCAACTCGTCGGCGGCGCGGGCTTCGCCACTGATTTCACGTCGGCCGACCATTTGGAACGGATGCTCAGCCTGGACAACGTGTTCAGTACCGAAGAATTCGACCTGTGGGCAGCGCGCATCCGCGCTGAGGTCGGCAGTGATGTTCCTGACGTGCCTTATCTATGTGAGCTCAAGATCGACGGTGTCGCTTTGGCTTTGGTCTACCGCGATGGTCGGCTGGTCCGGGCGGCAACGCGGGGCGACGGCCGTACCGGCGAGGACGTCACGTTGAACGCGCGCACCATTGACGACGTCCCCGGGCAGTTGACGGCCAACGAGGCGTATCCAATACCTGCCGTCCTCGAGGTCCGGGGTGAGGTGTTCTTCCGGGTCGCCGATTTCGAAGCGCTCAATGCCGCGCTGGTCGAAGACGGCAAGACGCCGTTCGCCAACCCGCGCAACAGTGCCGCGGGGTCACTTCGGCAGAAGGATCCAGCGGTAACCGCTCGCCGCAAGCTCCGGATGATCTGCCACGGGCTGGGACACATCGAAGGATTTCGACCGGCAACTCTGCACGACGCATATCTGGCGCTGGGGGCGTGGGGGCTGCCCGTCTCCGAACACACCACCCGGGTGGAGAACGTGGCCGGCGCCCTGGAGCGCATCGCCTACTGGGGCGAGCACCGCCACGACGTTGCCCACGAAATCGACGGTGTGGTCGTTAAAGTCGATGATGTGGCGCTGCAGCGCAGGCTGGGATCCACCTCGCGGGCGCCGCGGTGGGCGATCGCGTACAAGTACCCGCCGCAGGAGGTGCAGACCAAGCTGCTCGACATCCGGGTCAACGTCGGCCGGACCGGACGCGTCACGCCGTTTGCGTTCATGACGCCGGTGAAGGTCGCCGGGTCGACGGTGGGGCTGGCCACGCTGCATAACGCCGCAGAGGTGAGGCGCAAGGGCGTGCTGATCGGCGACACCGTAGTGATCCGCAAAGCGGGCGATGTGATTCCCGAAGTGCTGGGTCCCATCGTCGATTTGCGCGACGGCTCCGAACGCGAATTCGTCATGCCGACTAACTGCCCCGAGTGCGGCACGCAGTTGGCCCCGGCAAAGGAGGGCGATGCCGACATCCGCTGCCCGAACGCCCGGTCCTGCCCGGCGCAATTGCGCGAGCGGGTGTTTCACGTCGCGGGCCGCGGTGCGTTCGACGTCGAGGCACTGGGCTACGAGGCGTCCACCGCGCTGCTGCAAGCCGGGGTGATCGCCGACGAGGGAGACCTGTTTTCTCTCACCGAGGACGATCTGTTGCGCACCGAGCTTTTCCGAACCAAGGCCGGTGACTTGTCCGCAAACGGCAAGAGGCTGCTGGCCAACCTCGACAAAGCCAAGTCCGCGCCGCTGTGGCGGGTGCTGGTGGCGTTGTCGATCCGGCATGTCGGGCCGACGGCTGCCCGCGCCCTGGCCACTGAATTCGGCAGCCTGGATGCGATCACGTCGGCGTCGACCGAGCAGCTGGCCGCGGTCGAGGGCGTGGGCCCGACGATCGCTGCCGCAGTCACCGAATGGTTCACCGTCGAATGGCATCGCGCCATCGTCGACAAATGGCGAGCGGCCGGAGTGCGGATGGCCGATGAGCGCGACGCCAGCGTCCCGCGCACGCTGGAGGGGCTGACCATCGTGGTGACCGGCTCATTGGCCGGCTTCTCTCGCGACGACGCCAAGGAGGCGATTCTGGCGCGCGGTGGCAAGGCCGCGGGTTCGGTGTCGAAGAAAACCGATTACGTCGTCGCCGGCGACTCGCCGGGATCCAAATACGACAAGGCGGTGGAGCTGGGGGTGCCGATCCTCGACGAAGACGGGTTCGGCCGCTTGCTTGAGCAGGGGCCCACCCGGGAGACAGCCTCCGAATAGCGCCACCACCTCGCGAACGTAACGCCGTGGCGAAATCTGGGACGACGAATTTTCGCCGCGGCGCTACATTCGGTGCACGCGTTCAGCGGAGCATGGTGGCCGCGATTCCGGCCAGATAGCCCAGCCGGGCCACCTCGGAAGGCCGGAAATCCGGGCCGGGACGGCCCAGCACAATAGCGGTCTGCGGGTCGCCCAATGGCGCCGCGACCATCGTCGTGTCCATGTCGCGCCATGCCTGCGGCACCCACTCGGCGCTACCGTCCAGCGTTGCGGCTTGCTGAATCGGCAGCCACGGTGCCGAAGCCGCTCGAGTCTCCGGCGCGCCCGGACTGACGGCGAGGCATTGCAGCTCTTCGTCGGAACTCCGCAACACCGTGCACCAGCTCACCCGCAGCACCCTGGGTGCCTCGTCGACCAGAACCTGCAGCTTGGACGGCTTGTCGTCGGCAGCGGCGACGTGGTCCAGCAGCTCCAGCTCACGGTGTGCATCCAGTAGGCCGGTGTGCGGACGAACGCTGACCACCCGGACACCGGGAATCGATTCAGCGGCGGTGATCAACGTGTCGGGCATCGCGCCCGGCGGCAGGTCGATGACCAGGTCGTCGATCGCGTATCCATTGGTGCGCTCGACCACGTCGAGCGACAGGATGTCGGCACCCACCGAGCCGAGCGCCGCCGCCAGCGAGCCCAGGCTGCCCGGTCGGTCAACCAGCTGGATGCGCAGCAGGTAGGAAGGCACGGCCAACACTTTTGCACAGCGACGCCGACACGGCATTTCGGCTGACCTGGGTCTGCCCCGGCGCGCGCGGACGAACGTCAGGCCGGTCCCGCGACGGGCGCATGGGTTTCGAGGGGCGTGAAGCCGGCTTCAGGCTCGCAGCTAGGCTTTTCGCTCGTGTCCCAGATCTCCCGCGACGAGGTGGCCCACCTGGCCCGGCTGGCCCGGCTGGCGTTGACCGATATCGAGCTGGTCAGCTTCGCCGGCCAACTCGACGCCATCCTGACCCACGTCAGCCAGATCCAGGCCGTCGATTGCACCGGCGTCGAACCGACTGACAACCCGCTCAAGCAAGTCAACGTCACGCGCCCGGACGAGACGACACCGTGCCTGACGCAACAGCAGGCGCTGGCCGAGGCGCCCGAAGCCGTTGCTGGCCGGTTCGCCGTCCCCCAGATCCTCGGGGAGAGCCAGTGACGGACATCATCCGATCCGACGCGGCGACGCTGGCTGCCAAGATCGCCGCAAAGGAACTGTCGTCCACCGAGATCACCCAGGCCTGCCTGGACCAGATCGAGGCAACCGACGACGGGTACCGCGCCTTCCTGCACGTCGCGGCCGGCGAGGCACTCTCGGCGGCGGCCGCCGTTGACGAGGCACTGGCCGCCGGCGAGCGGCTGCCGTCGGCGCTGGCCGGCGTTCCGCTGGCGCTCAAGGACGTGTTCACTACCACCGACATGCCCACCACCTGCGGGTCCAAGATCCTCGAGGGCTGGCACTCGCCGTACGACGCCACCGTCACCGCGCGATTGCGTGCGGCCGGCATCCCGATCCTGGGCAAGACCAACATGGACGAGTTCGCGATGGGCTCATCGACCGAGAACTCCGCCTACGGCCCCACCCGCAATCCGTGGAACGTCGACCGAGTGCCTGGCGGCTCCGGCGGCGGCAGCGCGGCCGCGCTGGCGGCGTTCCAAGCGCCGCTGGCCATCGGATCCGACACCGGGGGCTCCATCCGTCAGCCGGCCGCGCTGACCGCCACCGTCGGCGTCAAACCCACCTACGGCACGGTGTCCCGTTACGGGCTGGTGGCCTGCGCGTCTTCGCTGGATCAGGGCGGCCCGTGTGCGCGCACCGTGCTGGACACCGCGCTGCTGCATCAGGTGATCGCCGGGCACGACACCAACGACTCCACATCCGTGGACGCCGAGGTGCCCGACGTCGTCGGCGCCGCCAAGGCCGGCGCGGAGGGTGATCTGCGCGGCGTACGCGTCGGGGTGGTCAAGCAACTGCGCGGTGAGGGCTACCAGCCGGGAGTGCTGGCGTCGTTCCAAGCCGCAGTCGAGCAGTTGACCGCGCTCGGCGCCGAGGTGAGCGAAGTCGACTGCCCGCATTTCGATTACGCGCTGCCCACCTACTACCTGATCCTCCCGTCGGAGGTGTCGAGCAACCTGGCGCGCTTCGACGCGATGCGCTACGGGATGCGCGTCGGTGACGACGGCACCCACAGCGCCGAGGAAGTGATGGCACTGACCCGGGCCGCCGGTTTCGGTCCGGAGGTCAAGCGCCGCATCATGATCGGCACCTACGCACTCTCGGCGGGCTACTACGACGCCTACTACAACAAGGCGCAGAAGGTGCGCACGTTGATCGCCCGCGACCTCGACGAGGCCTACCGATCCGTCGACGTGCTGGTGTCGCCGGCGACGCCGACCACGGCGTTCCCGCTGGGAGAGAAGGTCGACGATCCGCTCGCGATGTACCTGTTCGACCTGTGCACGCTGCCGCTGAACCTGGCGGGCCACTGCGGCATGTCGGTGCCCTCGGGGCTGTCCCCGGATGACGAGTTGCCGGTGGGGCTGCAGATCATGGCGCCTGCATTCGCTGACGACAGGCTTTACCG
>Ga0209530_1000797_pt1 | contig 18115 bp, 14 predicted proteins | sample BlaSpr_A8_Ref_O1_FD_187987 | JGI IMG/M metagenome (GOLD analysis project Ga0209530, IMG submission 187987) | Forest soil microbial communities from Thunder Bay, Ontario, Canada - Black Spruce, Ontario site 2_A8_Ref_O1 (SPAdes) (version 2) | ecosystem: Environmental > Terrestrial > Soil > Boreal...
CCGGCAGCCATGTCCCGTCAGCCCTCTAGGGCACCCGCGTCCAGGGTTGACAGTTCTGCGACTCGAAGGCCTTGATCGTTGTGTTGATATTGGCGAACATCGGACCGACCGACATATTCGTCTGCACTACGTGGTCCTTGTTCGCATCAGGCGTGCTGTAGGTAAACCATGCGCACATCGAGTCCTGGGTCGGCACATTGTTGATCCAAACCCCGAACGTCGACGCCGAACCGGCCGTTCGGTAAAGGCCCGGCGCAATATCAGGCCCGACGACAAAGACGCCGTTCCCGGGAATCGGGTCCACCGGATCGGCAACGGCCGGCGGCGCCAACGCGATCACGGCCACGCAGGCTCCGAAAATGGCCGTTGCACGAGGCACCAGCGCCAGCGGCATCTGCCCTCCCAGAATGTTTGCCCGGCTAGCTGGCAGCGTATGCCCGGGCCCGAGATACCGCAATCGGCATACGGCCGCGCCGGCTAGCGGGACACCGGACCCCGGGCGTCGGAAACGACGCCGCGCGAGACGAGGTGCTCGATCAGCGGAACGGCGCCCGCCGCAAGGTGTTCCGACATCGCGGCGCGGGCCAGGCTGCCGTCGTGGGATTCGAGCGCGGACAACACCCGCCGATGGTCCACTATCGACTGGCCGGGCCAGCCTTCGATGGTCGGGAACACCGATTCGGGCGCGTAGCGGGTAATCTGCGACATCAGCTGGGCAAGCTTCGGCGAGTCGGCGGCAACGTTGATGGCCCGGTGAAACTCGTGGTTGAGACGAACCGTCCGCTCGTCGTCATCACCGGCATAGGCGTCCTCCAGCTGCGCCTGAATTTCCTTGAGTTCGCGCAGTTGGTCGTCGGTGATGTTGATCGCGGCCCGCGCAGCGAGCTCCCCGCCGACGTGAGCTTGCACGTTCGCGACGTCGGCGACGTCTCGCCCGGTTACCGGCAACACTACGAAGCCGCGGCGGGGCTGTTGGTCGATCAACCCTTCGGCGCGCAGGGCGAACAGCGCTTCACGCACCGGCGTGACGCTGATCCCCAATTCCACGGCCAATTGGTCCAATCGAATGTAGGACCCCGCCGCGTAACTGCCATCGAAGATCCGTTTGCGGATGAAGCGCGCGACATCATCGGAAAGTTGAGGCCGTGCAGCGAAATCCGGGGCAGTCATGACGTCACACCTGATACTCGGCGAGTAACCGCTTGCTGATGATGGACTTCTGGATTTCGCTGGTTCCTTCGCCGATGAGCAGGAACGGCGCATCGCGCATGAGTCGCTCGATCTCATATTCCTTGGAGTAGCCGTAGCCGCCATGGATCCGGAAGCTCTGCTGAGTGACCTCGGAACAGAATTCGCTGGCAAGGTATTTGGCCATTCCGGCGGCGACATCGTTGCGCTCCCCTGAGTCTTTCAGCCGCGCCGCGTTGACCATCATCAGGTGTGCTGCTTCGACTTTGGTGGCCATCTCGGCGAGCTGGAAGGCGATCGCCTGGTGCTCGGCGATCGGCTTACCGAAAGTGTGCCGCTGCTGTGCATAGCGCACCGCGAGCTCGAAGGCACGAATGCCCACACCACAAGCTCGGGCCGACACGTTGACGCGGCCCACTTCGATGCCGTCCATCATCTGGAAGAAGCCCTGCCCCGGGGCACCGCCGAGAACGTCGTCGGCACTTGCTCGATAGCCGTCGAAGATGAGTTCCGTGGTGTCGATGCCCTTGTAGCCGAGTTTGTCGATCTTGCCGGGAATCACCAAGCCGGGCAACACTTCACCGAAACCTGTCGGCTTCTCGACAAGGAACGCGGTCAGGTTGCGGTGCGGCTTGTCCGCCCCTTCGTCAGTACGCACCAGTACGGCTACCAGCGTCGAACTGCCACCGTTGGTCAACCACATCTTCTGCCCGTTAATGGTGTAGTCGCCATCGGGACTGCGTTTGGCGCGAGTACGGATCGCGGCGACATCGGAGCCCAACTCCGGTTCCGACATCGAAAACGCACCGCGCGACTCGCCGGTCGCCATGCGTGGCAGGAAGCGCTGCTGCTGCGCGTCGGTGCCGTGTTGGCGCAGCATGTAGGCCACGATGAAGTGCGTGTTGAGCACCCCGGACACACTCATCCAACCCCGCGCCAGCTCCTCGACGCACAGCGCGTAGGTCAGCAGCGACTCCCCCAGCCCGCCATAATCCTGCGGAATCATCAGACCGAACAAGCCCATGTCCCGCATCTGATCGACGATGTCCTGTGGGTAAGCGTCGCCGCGTTCGAGCGCCGCCGCGTTCGGGATGACTTCCTTCTCGACGAATTGCCTTACTGTGGAAATGATCTCAGTCTGAAATTCGGTGAGGCCGAGTGTCTGAGCGAGCTTGGTCATGCGCTGTTTTCCCTTCGCTTCTTCCGCCGACTCAACCGGCGATCGTTTTCGCGCTCGTCAGGCGCTCGATATCGGCGGTCGTCAATCCCAAGTACTGCGCGAGTACGTCGGCGGTGTCTTGCCCGAGGGCGGGTGCGGGTGCGCTGGCGAGATAGGTGCCGTCGAATGCGGCTGGCAGGCCAGGCGCGAGATAGTCTCCGACACCCGGTTGGTGCAACCGGGAAAAGAGTGGATTTGCAGTCACCCTCGGGTCTGCCGCGACCTGCGCGAAGGTGCGGTACTGCTCAAACAGCACGGTGGTATCCGACAACGCCGCACTGATCTTCTGGGCCGTGTGATCGGCGAACCAGGTGGCGAACAGGCCGGAAAGCACGTCGCGGTACCGGTAGCGATCGCCTTCGGCGTCGAAGTCGACGCCCAGCGCCTCCGCGAGGGCCGACACCGCGGCCCCGGTGCCCGTCGCCTCGACGAGGTCTCGAAAGTGCCTCCGGGTTAACGTGACAACCATGAACATGACCCCGTCACGACTGGTGAAATCCTGTCCGTACTGACCGTAGATAGCGTTACCCAGCCGCTGGCGTTGCGTTCCAGTCACCTGAGGCTCGGTCAACAGGCCCAGATTTCCCGCGGTGGCCAGTGCGACATCCTCCAGCGCCAGGCTGATGCGCGCACCCGCCCCGGATTGGTCGCGGCGGCGTACGGCGATGACGACGGACAGTGCGGCATAAAGTCCGCAGCACACGTCCCAGGCCGGCAACACGTGGTTGATCGGACCGGCATGATTGGCCGGACCCGTGACAAGTGGGAATCCGATGGCGGCATTCACGGTGTAATCCACCCCGGTGGAGCCGTCGCCACGCCCAAGCAGTTGAACGTGGATGACGTCGGAACGCTTGGCGGCCAGGCGATCATGACTCAGCCAGGACAGGCCTGCAGCGTTGGTAACGACGATGCCGTCGCCCTCGACAATCAGTTGCTGGATCAGCTGTTGGCCTTCGGAAGAGCGCAGATCGATTGTGGCCGAACGCTTTCCCTTGTTCAGTCCGGTCCAGTAAATCGACGTGCCGTCTACGGCCAGCGGCCATCGCTGTACGTCCGAGGCGCCGCCGATCGGATCGACACGGATCACCTGCGCACCGAGCTGGCCCAGCGTCATGCCGCACAGCGGTGCGGCGACGAAGCTGGATACCTCGACAACGGTGAGGCCGGTCAGCGGCAACGCGTCGGTAGGGCTGGTCATGTCGACGCGACTCGTTCAAAGACAGCGGCCAGCCCCTGACCGCCCCCGATGCACATGGTCTCCAATCCGTAGCGCGCCTCGCGGCGATTGAGTTCGCGGGCCAGGGTGGCCAGCATCCTGCCGCCGGTCGCTCCGACCGGATGCCCCAGCGAGATTCCTGAGCCGTGCACGTTGGTTCGATCATGGTCGCCGACGCCGAACTTCCATTCCCGCATTACCGCAAGCGCTTGCGCGGCGAAAGCTTCGTTGAGTTCGATGAGGTCGATGTCGCTCAGCCGCAGGCCCGCCTTGGCGAGCGCGACCTCGGTCGCGGGCACCGGACCGATGCCCATGATGTTGGGTGCCACGCCTGCCAGCCCCCACGACACCATGCGGACCAACGGCGTCAGGCCGTATTCGGCCGCCTTCTCGGGTGTGGTCACCACGCACATGGACGCCGCGTCGTTTTGCCCGCTGGCGTTTCCGGCCGTAACCGTCGCCTCCGGATCATCAGCCAGCAGAACGGGTTTGAGCTTGCTCAACGATTCCACCGACGTGTCGGCGCGCGGATGCTCGTCGGTATCGACCAAGTCTTCACCGTGCCGGGTGCGTACCCCGACCGCAATGATCTCTTCGGCCAGGATGCCGTCCTTTTGCGCGGCCACCGCACGCTGGTGCGACCGCACCGCGAGCTCGTCTTGCTCGAGACGTGAAATGCCGTATTGGCGACGCAAGTTCTCGGCGGTCTCGAGCATCCCGCCCGGCACCGGATAGTCTCGTCCGCCCGCGGTGCTGCGTCCCCGCGCCAGTGCGTCGTGCACCCGCACACCCCCCCGGGCACCGCCCCAACGCATATCGGTCGAATAGAAGGCGACGTTGCTCATGCTTTCGCAGCCGCCGGCGATCACGAGATCATGGTCGCCATTGCCGACCTGCAGGCATGCTTGGATTACCGCCTGCAGGCCCGACCCGCAGCGGCGATCGACCTGCATACCGGGCACCGTCACCGGTAGGCCGGAATCCAAGGCCACCACGCGCCCGATCGCCGGCGCTTCGCTGTTGGGATAGCAGTGGCCGAGAATGACGTCTTGCACTGCCTCGGGCGCTAGACCGGTTCGCTCGAGCAACCCTTTCAGCGCGGTGACACCCAGGTCAACCGCGCTCTGCGACTTGAACATTCCGCCGTAGCGGCCGATCGGCGTCCGGACGGGCTCACAAATGACGGTTTGACGCATTTCAATCCCCTTCACATGAACCGCCCGCCGGTGACCTCCAGGACCGTGCCCGTCATGTACGAGGACAAATCCGAGGCAAGAAACAACGCGACATTGGCAACCTCGCCGGGTTCACCGGCCCGGCCCATCGGAACCTCAGCCACCTTCTGGTCCCAGATGCGTTGCGGCATAGCTTCTGTCATCGCCGACCGGATCAGCCCGGGAGCAATCGCGTTGACCCGGACGCCGAGGTGGGCGAGTTCTTTGGCGGCCGCCTTGGTCATCCCCACGATGCCGGCCTTGGCCGCCGAGTAGTTGGTCTGGCCGACCAGACCGACCTTGCCCGATAACGATGACATGTTCACGATCGCGCCACGTTTGTTTTCCCGCATGATGGCCGCCGCCGTCCGGATGCCGTTCCACGTCCCCTTCAAATGCACCGCGATGACCAGATCGAACTCTTCTTCGCTCATTTTGCGCATGGTCGCGTCACGGGTGATCCCCGCATTGTTGACCATGATGTCCAGACCGCCGAAGTGTTCGACGGCGGTCCGGACGAGGGCGTCGACATCGGCGGATTGAGTGACGTCGCACTGCACCGCCAAAGCGACATCGCTGCCGCCCAACTGCTTGGCCGCGACCTCGGTCGCCTCGAGATTCACGTCACCAAGCACAACCCGCGCGCCTTCGGCGACGAATCGCTCCGCAATGGCGAAACCCAGGCCCTGCGCCCCGCCCGTGATCACCGCAGTCTGACCGCTCAGCAACGACACCTGCATCACGCATCCTTATCTTGTCCGCCCGGGTACCTATCGTTCAAATATCGTATTTCATATAGGATCCAGCTCGGAGCCGGGGTGCCCCACTCAGGACTGTTTCGATGCCTCAGCCACGATGAGGGTTGAGCGCGGGTTGCCGAACGAGGATGCCAACGAGGAGTGTCTGCCGATGACCACTGCTGAAGTCGCCGAGGTCTCTGACGAAGATTTCCAAGAGATCCTGGCCCAGACTCGTCACTTCGTCCGCACCGCCGTAGTCCCCCGCGAGCAGGAGATCCTCGATGACGATCGGGTACCTGATGACCTTCGCGAGCAAGCCAAGAAAATGGGTTTGTTCGGCTACGCGATTCCCCAGGAGTGGGGCGGCCTTGGCCTGAACCTCATGCAAGATGTCGAGCTGGCGATGGAGTTGGGCTACACATCCCTGGCACTGCGTTCGATGTTCGGCACCAACAACGGCATCGCCGGACAGGTCCTGGTCGGGTTCGGCACCGACGAGCAGAAGGCGCGCTGGTTGGAGCGTATCGCGTCGGGCGATGTCGTCGCCTCCTTCGCGCTGACCGAGCCGGGCGCCGGATCGAACCCGGCGGGCTTGCGGACCAAAGCCGTTCTCGACAACGACGATTGGGTGATCTCGGGACAGAAGCGCTTCATCACCAACGCGCCCGTCGCCGATCTGTTTGTGGTGTTCGCGCGCACCCGGCCCGCTGACGACGACGGCCCCGGGATCGCCGTCTTCCTGGTCCCCGCGGACGCAGCAGGTGTCGAGGTCGGCGCCAAGGACGCCAAGATGGGCCAGGAGGGTGCGTGGACCGCTGATGTCAGCTTCACCGACGTCCGGGTCGAAACCGGTGCGCTGGTCGGCGGCAGCGAGGACGTCGGCTATCGAGCAGCGATGACGTCTTTGGCGCGCGGACGAGTCCATATCGCAGCGCTGGCGGTGGGCGCAGCGGGGCGCGCACTCGATGAATCCGTGGCATATGCCACCACCGCAACCCAGGGTGGTACGCCGATCGGGAGCTTCCAGTTGGTTCAGGCGATGCTCGCCGACCAGCAGACCGGGGTGCTGGCGGGTCGCGCCCTGGTCCGCGACGCCGCACGCCTGTGGGTCACCAACGAAGATCGCCGGGTCGCGCCGTCGGCCGCGAAGCTCTTCTGCACCGAGATGGCCGGCAAGGTAGCCGATCTCGCGGTCCAGATTCATGGTGGCAGCGGCTATATGCACGGGGTTCCGGTCGAACGCATCTACCGCGACGTTCGCCTGCTGCGGCTGTACGAGGGCACCAGCGAGATTCAGCGCCTGATCATAGGGTCGAACCTGGTCAGGGCTGCGCAGCGATGACAACGAGGAGCAGTCGGGCTCCACCCAATGCTGATGACCAGCGACTTTAGTCGTTATCCCAACAACCAGTCCCGTGCATCCGCAGGCGAGCGGTTCGTCCTAGTTCAGCTGATCATTTCCAGTAGACGTGATGTATATCACACTATAGATGAATTGTGACAGGCGTCACATCGTCAGTAAGCGCCGGATGTTTGCCGCCGCTTTTATTCTCTGTGCATGGGTGCGGATTGCCTGTCAATTAGTGTTGCCAAGCCCGCCGTGGCCGATATAGGTGATTACGTTCGTGCCGATGGCACGATCGTGTTGCCAGACGGCCTCAGGCTGACCTCGTTCCTCGATCAAAACCGGGCCGCGTACGGCGACGGTCCGTCGTACCGGTTCATCGACTATGCAAAACACCCGGACGGCCGCGTCAATGAGCTCAGCTGGAATGCGCTGTGGTCGCAGGTCCGTGCGATCGGTGCCCGCCTCCAGCAAGTCACCAAACCGGGAGATCGGGTGGCGATCGTGGCGCCACAGGGTGTCGAGTATGTGGCGGCCTTCTTCGGCGCCGTCCATGCAGGCAACATTGCGGTCCCACTGTTTGCGCCAACCCTGTCCGGGCACGCCGAGCGGTTGACGGCGGTGCTGGCCGACGCCAGGCCCACCGTGGTGTTGACCACCACCGCGGCGGCCGAGTCGGTGCGCGGATTTATGCGGACACACCCGGTGGCCGGCCGGCCGCGACTGATCGCGGTCGACGCAATCCCGGCGACGCTCGCTTCGATGTTTACCGACGCGACGACCAGCAGCGACGATGTCGCCTACCTGCAGTACACGTCGGGCTCAACGCGCACACCGGCGGGAGTGGAGATCACGCATCGTGCCGTGTGCACCAACGTAGTGCAGATGACCCTGGGTGCCGGGGTGGACCGGGGAATCCGCAGCGTGAGCTGGCTGCCGCTCTATCACGATATGGGATTGCTGATGATCATGTTCCCGGCGTTGGGCGGTGGATACCTCACGCTGCTGGATCCCATGGCATTCCTTCGTCGGCCTTACCGATGGATCAAACAGCTCAGTGCGGAAGCGGCCGGCGGCCGGACGTTTTCGCCCGCGCCCAACTTCGCCTACGAGTTGACGGCCGAACGGGGCCTGCCCCCGCAGGGCGACACCGTTGACCTGAGCAACGTTGTCAGCCTGCTCAACGGCTCCGAACCGGTGACGATGTCGGCCATCGAGAAGTTCACCAAGGCATTCGCTCCGTATGGTCTGCCCGCGACGGCGATCAAGCCGTCCTACGGGATGGCGGAAGCGACGCTGGGGGTTGCCACCACCGCCCCGGATGCCGAGGCCAGGGGTGTATTCCTCGACCGCGTTCAGGTGGCCGCCGGGCGCGCGGTGGTCGTCGCGCCGGAAACCCCGGGTGCGGTCGCCTATGTCTCCTGCGGCCGGCCATTCCCTAACGTGTGGGCAGTGATCGCCAGCTCAGACGGTGCCGAGGTACCTGACGGTACCGTCGGGGAAATCTGGTTGCAGGGCAACAACATCGGCCGCGGCTACTTCGGACGCGAGGACGAAACCCAACGTACATTCGGCAACAAGCTGCAGTCCCGGCTCGAGTATGCCAGCCACGCCGAGGGCACCCCGGACAACGGGTACTGGCTGGCCACCGGCGATCTCGGCGTCTACCTTGACGGCGAGCTGTACCTGACGGGACGGATCAAGGACCTCGTCATCATCGACGGTCGCAACCACTACCCGCACGACATCGAAACCACCGTCAGTCAGGCGTCGACTGCCATCCGCGCCGGCTACGTGGCCGCGTTCTCGGTTCCCGCCGGCACCCTGGACTCTCCGGGCGGCAACGCCGGCGAACAGCTCGTTGTCGTCGCCGAACGTGCAGCGGGCGTCGGACGCGCAGACCCGGGTCCCATCGCGGCGGAGGTGCGGGCAGCGGTCTCGCGCGAGCATCGGATCCGGGTGGCCGACGTCCGACTCGTCGCCGCCGGCACTATCCCCCGCACCACCAGCGGCAAACTGGCCCGCAATGCTTGCCGGGCCGAGTACCTCGCCGGGCGGTTCGACCGATAACTCAGCCGATCAGGTCCAGCGTCCCCAGATCACGGACCGCCTGACAGCCGCGGCCAAGCATGGCCAACACCATGTCGTCGCCGCGCTCGGTGGCGGTGGCGAAGGCAAACCCCAGAGCCGGGATCAGCAGAGCCTGAATCGTCCCGAGTCGGTAATCGCGCCAACATGTTTCAGGGTCGTACCCGGTGACGCCGAAGCCCAGTAACGCTCGGTGATATTCGTCGACCAAGTCTTTCTCGATGGTTGCGCGCAGTTGCGAATTCAGGCTGGTTGCGGTGAAGTACGCCAGATCTCTTGCCGGAAGGCCCACCCCGAGCGTCTGCCAGTCAACGACGCTCACCCAGCTGCGGCCTGGATCGAACAGCAGGTTGTCGAGGCGATAGTCGCCGTGCAGCAGGGCGAACCGGTCGCGTTCGGCAGACAGCCATGGGGTCACTAAACCCATTGCCGCAGAGAAAGTCTCGCGGTCTTCGGCGCTCATCCGATCACCGAGCTTCTCCAGGGTGATGTCGGCACTCATCACGGCGACGTCACCAAGACCCTTGGCGGAAGCGTCATCCGGGCGTGGGAACCCGAGGCCGGGTAGATCCAGCCAGAATGGGTCACACCAGCTAGGTCCGTGTAGTCCGGCCAGCGCCACCACCGCGAGCCGCGCCTCCTGTTCGCCGCAGCCCGCGATCTGATCCCCCTGGACCGCGGGAGCTTGATCGGCGAGCAACAGTGCGTACTCCAATGCGTCCTCGGTGATCTCGCAGTAGAAGCACTGCGGCGTCGGCACCCGCACGCGGTCCGCCACCGTGGCGTAGAACGTACATTCGCTGCGGTAGCCGATGGCGACGCGGTCGCGCACGGTGTCGTCCTGGGCCGGCAGTTTGATCACGAAGGTTTGCGGCAGATCACCCGGATCGGTCGCATAGCTGGGCGTGATACGGAAGGTCGCCCCGGTCTGCCCGGTGCCGATGGCGACGACGTCGACGTCGGACACCTCGACGGATATGTGGCGTTCGCGCAGCGCCGCCGAAAGCCACTCGGGGGTGACGTCGTGGGGATACCGGGGAATCGACATCACAGCACTCATTACCAACCACATCCAGCGGCAATCACCAGCAACACGCCTCCACTACCAGGACAGCCAGGTCGGACTGACTGATCAACTGTAGGTCATACGGCAAGGGCTGAGGTCAACCGCCGTGACCTAGCCAGCGAGGATGTGCCACTCGGCGGCCTCGTGCTGCTGCCGCCAGAATTCATCGAAACGTCCACCTGCGGTTAGTAATTCGTCGACCGAACCGTCCTCGACCACCCGGCCGTTGTCGAGAAAGAGGACGCGATCGGCGTGACGAATGCTGGCCAACCGATGGGCGACGATCACCTGGGTGCGCGACTGCGGGTCGACGGTGAGTGCGTCGACGACCGCGACCTCGTTCTCCGTGTCGAGAGCGCTGGTCGCCTCGTCAACCAGCAGGACGGGCGCCGCTTTGAGCAGAGCGCGCGCGATGCTGACCCGTTGCCGTTCGCCGCCCGACAGCGTCGATCCTGCTTCCCCGACGATCGTGTCGGCACCGTCGGGCAGTCGGCCGGTGAGTTCGTCGACCCGCGCCAGCCGAACCGCCCGCCCAAACTGATCGTCGCCCGCGGCCGGGTCGCCGGCGAACACGTTTTCGCGGATCGTCCCGTGGAACAGGTAGGGATGTTGGAACACGACGCTGCTTGCCGCACGCCGAGCCTCGGCATCCAGGGTCGTCGCGTCGACGCCGTCGATGAGCACACGACCACGGGTCGGCTCGTGCAGTCCGGCGATCAGCGCCAAGATGGTGCTCTTGCCCGAACCAGAGGGCCCGACGATCGCCGTCGTGCTCCCCGGCCGCAACGAGAAGCTCACGCCGTCGAGCACCGGCGCGCCTGCGCCGTCGTAGCTGAAGGTGACGTTGTCGAATTCGATGCACGGGGCTGCGGCGCTGTCTGGCAGCGTGCCGGTTCCGGCCACCACTACCGGTGCGGTCAGCACGGAGCGGATGCGCTCGAGAGTGGCGCGGGTGCTTTCCAGGGCCGGCGCCAGCTCGCTGACGGTGGTGAAGGGCTCCAGGTAGCGGGCAATCACCACGATCAGGGCGATGGCCTCCGGCACGGTAAGCGTGCCGTTCACGGTCAGCGCAGTGGTGGCGCCCGCCAGCGCGATGAGAGCCAGCTGGCTGGCAACGCTGAACAGCAGCTGGCCTGGGATCTGCATGCCGAGCAACCGCATCGTCGCACTGCGCTGCGCGGCCAGCGCGGAGCCCACCAGACTGCGGGCCGGCTCGACACGCCGCGCAGCGCGCAATGCCTGCTGGGTTCGGGCGAACTCGATGATCCGCTCGGTGAGCGCGCTATTGGCTTCGCCGACCGCCGCGTCAGCGCGACGTGCCAGGCGTGCGGAAGCCCATAGCGCCCCCAGCAGCAACGGCACGCCGGCCAGCGCGGCCACGCCGAGCTGCCAGGAGACCGGCAGCAAGGCCAGTGCGATGGCCGCCGGCAGCAGAATCGCGGTGATCAGCGGCGTCAGCAGGTTGACGACAAGACCGACGAGCTCCGGCCCGGTCGCGGCAATCGCCTGCCGTGCCGTTGCCGTGTTCTCGGCGGTGAACCAATCCAGCCGTACACCTGGGAGCCGGTCGGCCACGTCATGCTGGGTGCGGTCGAGCACGGCGAAACCCAGATCGAAGCCGATCCGCGCGGTCGCGGTGTCGATCACCCACCCGGTCACGGTCGAGGCGGTGAGCCAGCCCAGCCAGACCAGCGCGCGTTGCGGTGAGTCACTGAACAACGCGCCAACCAGCGGGACCAGCAGCACGGCGGCCACCGCCCGTACCAACACGGAGACCAGAGCCAGCACCGTGTAGGTGACCATCTTGGCGCGGCGGTCGCTCGGCACAAGCCCTATCCAGGTGCGGATCATCGCGCCACCTCGTGAGCAGCAGTTACGGCTACCGCGTCGCCGTGGCCGGTGTCCCACAGCCGGCGGTAGCGTCCGTCCGCGGCGAGCAACTCATCGTGGGTTCCGCGTTCGGCGATCCGGCCGTGATCGAGCACCACGATCTGGTCGGCCCGGGTGATGGTGTGCAGTCGATGGGCGATCACCAACACGGTGCGATCGTGGGTCAGCCGGTTGAGCGCCTGCTGCACCAGGTATTCCGACTCCGGATCGGCAAACGCCGTGGCCTCGTCGAGAATCAGGACCGGGGTGCCGGCGAGGATGGCGCGGGCGATGGTCAGGCGTTGCCTTTCCCCGCCGGATAGCGCGGCGCTCGCGCCCAGCATGGTGTCGTAGCCATCCGGCAGTCGAAGGACCCGGTCGTGTATTTGTGCCTCGCGGGCCGCGGCCTGGATCTGATCGGCGGCGGCATCAGGGACTGCCAACGCGATATTCTGCGCGACGGTGCCATGGACGAGCTGCGTTTCTTGCAACACGAAACCGACTCGCGTATATAGTTCGTCGGCTGTCAGCGACCGAATATCTTGTCCCCCAACGCATATCGCGCCATGGTCGACATCGTGGAATCGAGCCAGCAGGGCGGCCAGCGTCGACTTCCCGGATCCGGACGGGCCGACGAGCGCGGTAACAGTACCGGGCCGCAGCGTCAGCGACACGTCGTGGATCACCGGAACGCCGGGGTGATAGCCGAAGCTGACATGGTCGAACACCACTGTCGCTGACGAATCATCGGGCGCTTCCTGCTCTCGCACCGTGAGTTCGGGCTCGTCGAGCGCGACTTGGAGACGCCGGGCGGCCAGCATGCCGGCGCGGATACCGCCCACCCCGTAGGCGATGCCGAGCAATCGGACACCGAATGTGGTGCCCAACAACAAGAACGGCAACAGATTTACCGCATCCATCTGGTGGGTTACCACCAGCAAGGTGCCGGTGGCCGCGATGAGCCACAGGAAGGTGGCTGGGCGTGTGACCAGATCCATCAGGGCTTTCTTGCCGGCCAGCGGGCGCTGCCAGGCGATCAGGAATCCGACGTACTCATCCAAGCGGCGCCGGAAGCTCGACGCTGCCGCACCGCCGAAAACGCGAATCACCGGCTGGCCGTCCAGGTAGGCGCCGGCTTCCCCGTTCATCCTCTCGGCCCACCGCTGCGCTTGAGCGATGCGCGGGCCGGACTGAATCGCGAGGGACGAGGTCAATACCAAGTAGACCAGGACGGGCACGAACAGGACGAGCGCCACTCGCCAGTCGACGACGAACAGATAGACCAGTACCGCCACCGGCGCGACGATCGCGGTCACCGCGTCCGGTATGGCGTGGGTGACCAGATAATGCAGTGACAATGTGTCGTCCTGCACCAGTTGCTTGATCGAGCCCGACCCCCGCGCGGTGAACCAGCCCAGCGGCAGCCGAGACATCTTGCCCAACAGCCGCGAGCGCAAGTCGCTTGCGAACCGCGCGTCGACAACGTGCAGCCATAACGTGAGAGCGGCACCGAGCACGGTGCCCAAGCCCAGCAGCGAAATGGCAGCGACTCCGACCTCCCACAATCGGGACGCCGCGGCACCCGAAACCAGTAGCCGGGCCAGCTCGACCAGTAGGACGAACGGCGCCAGTTGCACCAGCGTGATCACGGCCTGCAGCACACCGGAGACGATCAGCGCCGACCGCTGCGGCGCGAGCAATCGGCCCGCGGCCCGGGCACGCCAGCTGCCGCGGGAAGACGGCACGGGCGCTTCCCCGGGCCCGGCTGCTGCCGGTTCTGTCTGTGTCGCAACACTTTCTGGCTGAGCGCCATTGGGCACCGAAGCGACGTCGTGGACGGTGTCCGGCTCGCCACCTCGGCTGATACCCATCTCGCGGCCGGCGTTCCAATACGCCTGCGCGTGTACCTCGGACTTGGGGAACCCGAACGCATCGCGCAGCCGCTTCCGGACGTGCTTGAGTGTCGCGGCCTCGGGCGTCGCCCATGCATACCAATCCGACCATTCCCGGCTCTCGATCGCCTCGGCCAGCGAGTTCTCGTCGCGGCGCACAACCCAATGCACCCGCAGTCGAGGGTGTTTCGCGAGTGGGATCAACGTGTCGTTGTCGTCGTGTTGCTCGAGGTAGAGCTCGATCGGGACATCGTCGGGAACCGTTCCGATGATCCCGTTGATCCCCGGGATCGATGCCGAGTCACCGATCATCAGATAGCCGGCCGGCTGGTCTTCGGGCGGATCGAACCGTGACGAGCCCATCAGCGACATCACGGCGATCGTCGCGCCAGGTTCAACGGTGCGCGCCCAATTCGAAGCCGGGCCCGCGAGGTCGTGCAGCACCACGTCGACCGCGAAGCGCCCGGCAGCGGTGTCTGCTTCGGAGATCGTGTAAGCACGCTGGAACTCGGTGTCCGACCCGTCCGGATCGGGGAACCAGAATCGCAGCCATGCCGCGGGTTCGGCCTCGGCATCTTCGAACAACGTCGGCGACACCATCCGTACCCGCACGAAGTGCGGAGCGATGCGGACGGTCTCGATGACCGTTGCCGTGTGGTCGCGGGCGCCGAAACGCCGCAACATCACACCCTGGAACCCGCGCGCCATCAGTGGTCCTCTCCCACGGCAGTGAGCTCCGCCACGACCTCGCCGATCGGGCGCCCGGGCGGAATCACCGCAACCAGACCCCGGATCGATGCGGCCAACAACAGCCGCACGAATTCTGAACTCGACACCTGCGGCAGCCCGACGTGGGCCGCGCCCAGTTGCGCGTCGCCTGCCAGCCGCTCGGCGGCGGCGTCGCGCTCGAGCGCAAACCCCACCTCCTGGTCTCCGCCCGTCGCACTCGCGTTGTTCTCTTCTCGAGCGGCCAGGCTGATCGCCAGCGTGGCGACCGCGCTGCTGAGCACCATGGCAGTCTCCGCGGAGTACCCGCGCCGGCTCAGCGCCTCGACTTCGCCGGCCAACAACCGCGCACCCGCATCGCCGCGCGGAAACAGCACCTGAAGGTACGACGCGAGGCCGGGATGCTTGGCGGTGAAGTCCCGCAACTGCAGGCCGAACGACAGCAGGTGCAGTTCGGTGTCTGCATTCGGGTCATCGCCCAGCTCGAGCTCGGCGAGCAGGCTTTCGCCGATCAAGCGCTCAAGCTCCCACCGGCCTTGGACATGCCGATAAAGGGCAGTCGCCGATACTCCGAGCCGCCCGGCGACCGCGTTGATGCTCAGCCGTTGCATACCCAGCTCGCGGCCCACGCGGACGACGTCTTCCACCACGATGAGCGGAGGTCGTCCGCCCTGACGGGACGCGACTGTTTGCATCTGACACCACACTCCGACTCGAGTAAGTTACCCCCACAAACTAAGGGTTACCTTACCGTCGGTCAACCTCGCGTCCCGTCGGGCGTGATCAGCCGACCTGCGGCGCGGGTGAGTTACGCCGCCCGTAACTCTCGCAGCGCCGTACGCAAGCCCCGTCGTTTACCCGTCTCGGGATCGACGAAACTCTCCCGCAGTCCGTCGCGGATGCGAAACTTCAATTCCGAACGAGTCTCCGGTGCGTCTTCGGATGTCGCCTTGAGCAGCTTGTCGGGCAAAGCCAGTTTCAGGATTGTCCAGAACGATTGCCAGTATTGCCGTCCAAGGGATCCCGTGGTGTAGGGCAGATCGTACTTCTCGCACAGCGCACGGACACGCACCGCGATCTCGGCGTAGCGATTGCTGGGCAGATCCGGAAAGAGATGGTGTTCAATCTGATAGCACAGATTGCCGCTGATGAACGCCATCAAAGGTCCGGCGTTGAAGTTCGCCGATCCGAGCATCTGGCGTAGATACCACTCCCCCGGCGTTTCGTTCTCAAACTCCTCGACAGTGAATTTCTCTGCGCCGTCCGGGAAGTGGCCGCAAAAGATCACCATGTAGGCCCAGTAGTTGCGGATCAGGTTGGCGGTCATGTTGGCCTTTAAGGTGTGCTTCCAATTGCGTCCAGTCAGTGCGGGGAACACCAAGTAGTCTTTGCCGGACTGCTTGGCCACCTTCTTGCCGATCACGCGCAGATCCTTCCGCGCTTCGGCCCAGGTCTTTTCCTTGTGGCGGATCTTCGTGGTCTCGACGTGGTGCAAAGCGACTCCCCACTCGAAGAAGGTGCCGAGCAACAGGTTGTAAATCGGGTTACCCAGCATCCAGCGCTCCCACGGCTCATCGCGGGTGACGCGCATGATCCCGTAGCCGACATCCTCGTCGAGGCCGACGATGTTCGTGTACTTGTGGTGGATGTAGTTGTGGGAATGCTTCCACTGCACACTCGGGCAGGTGCTGTCCCACTCCCACTCGGTCGAATGGATCTCCGGGTCGTTCATCCAGTCCCATTGGCCGTGGGTGATGTTGTGCCCCAGCTCCATGTTCTCGATGATTTTGGCAGTGGCGAGCATGGCGGTGCCGGTGATCCACGCCAGCTTGTTTCGGCTGGCGAACAACGCAATTCGCCCACCGGCGGCCAACGCGCGCTGCAGTTGGATGGATCGTCGAATATAACGGGCATCGCGCTCACCGCGTGATTCCTCGATGTCGGCGCGGATCGCATCCAACTCCTGTGCGAGCTGCTCGACATCTTCGGTGGTCAGGTGGGCATATTCCTTGATATCGGTGATTGCCATCAGTTCCCCCTCAAATTTTGATGGTGCAGGCTCCGGATGCCGTGGAGATGCATGTTTGGATGCGGTCGCCTTCGCCGTGTTCAATCCCGGACCTGAAGTCGCGCACGTGCCCTGATTCCAGCGGAAGTACGCAGGTCTGGCAGATACCCATTCGGCACCCGAACGGCATCTGAATCCCGACCTTCTCGCCGGCTTCCAAAAGCGATGTGGCACCGTCGATTTCGATGCTCTTATCGGATATTGAGAAGGCGACCTTTCCGCCTTCGCCGCCCTTGTCGGTGGCGGCGATGGTGAAGCGCTCGGTGTGTAAGAGATCTTGCAGATCGGCGCTCTTCCAGACACCTTCAACCGTGTCCAGAAGTGCGGGCGGGCCGCACACCCACGCGGGACGATCCTGCCAGTCGGCCACGATCCCGGCGAGCTCGTCGAAATCGACCTTGCCCTGGGTTTCGGTGAGCTGTAAGTGAAGTCGATAACCAGGCTGAGATTTTTCGAGCACGCGCAACTCGTCGTGGAAGATCACGGCGTCTGGGCTGGGCGCTGAGTGAATATGCGCGATGTCCGCCTCTTGGCCGCGGGACTCAAGGGTGCGCAACATGGCCATCACCGGCGTGATTCCGCTGCCCGCGGTGATGAACAGGACCTTGGCCGGCGGCGGGTCGGGCAATGCGAACTCGCCTTTTGGGGCGGCCAATCGCACGACGGTACCGGGTTCTACGCCGTTGACCAGATGCGTCGACAGAAAGCCCTCGGGGGTGGCCTTGACGGTGATCGTGATGTTCTTGTTGTCGCGCTGTGGAATCGACGTCAATGAATACGAGCGCCAATGCCAACGGCCGTCAATACGCAATCCGATTCCGACGTACTGTCCAGGAAGATAGTTACCGGAAAAGCCCCAGCCCGGTTTTATCGTCACAGTCGCCGAGTCGGCCGTTTCTGGGTGTACACCGACGATCAGGCCGCGCAATTCGCGCGCCGACCACAGCGGGTTGAGCATCTTGAGATAGTCGTCGGGCAGCAACGGGGTGGTCGCGCGGGCCGCTAAACCGCGCGGCACGTTGACCCAGGACTTGGCGGTCTGGACGCCTTTGGCAGGCGCTTTGCTCCATCGAGTGAAGCTGCGAAGCGTCGAACCCATGGTCGTTCCCGCGCTCTGTTGAAGTTACCGTGACTCGGGTGAGAACACGGTTACCAGTCGGCTTCCCCATCGTAGCGTTCAATAAACAACTGTTCGCTGAATATCGGAGTACTGCGAGCTCAGCGGCGCAAATCGCCGCAAGCGTCAATCGGACGTTTGTCTACGGGCTCGAGAAAGCCCGCTACGCTTACCTCCTGAGATCGCCACCGTCCCAACTGCGCTACGAAATCACTTGAGATAGGCCCATCAGGTGCGCCCCGAGGGGACCGGCGGCTTTAGCTGCCGGGGGAATCGGGGCGGGTGGACAGTGTCGGTTCCGGTGCTTGTCGGTGTCGTTGCATACGGTGCGCAGTATGTCGGAGCGCCGGTTTGGCCGCACCCC